>Ga0105044_10009809_pt1 | contig 13093 bp, 11 predicted proteins | sample MAT01_FD_78092 | JGI IMG/M metagenome (GOLD analysis project Ga0105044, IMG submission 78092) | Freshwater microbial communities from Lake Fryxell liftoff mats and glacier meltwater in Antarctica - MAT-01 | ecosystem: Environmental > Aquatic > Freshwater > Ice > Liftoff microbial mat | place...
TGGGCATCCCGACGGTGAACGGCGCGATCTTGTTTCACCGTGGCTACACGGCCAACCCGCTGGTGTTTTGTGGCTGTTTGGGCATCGTGCCGGCTTCGCCTAATAATGCCGAGCCTCGCAAGGCGCAGGACGGCGACTTCATTGTGGCCATGGGTGGGCGCACGGGCCGGGACGGCTTGCGCGGCGCGACGTTTAGCAGCATGGAGATGGACACGGCCAGCAGTGTGGTGGCCGGCAGCGCCGTGCAAATTGGGCATCCCATCCACGAGAAGCAAACCCAGGAGGCCTTGTTGCAGGCGCGGGATTTGGGGCTCTACAGCGCGATTACGGACTGCGGCGCAGGCGGGTTTTCATCGGCCGTGGGTGAGATGGCCAGCGGGCTGGGCGCGACGGTGCAATTGCAGGCGGCGCTGCTCAAATATCCGGGTTTGCAGCCGTGGGAGATCTGGCTGAGCGAGGCGCAGGAACGGTTGGTGCTGGCAGTGCCGCCGGCGAATTGGCCGCAGCTCAAAGCCGTGTGCGATGGGCAGGATATCGAGGCGTTTGTGCTCGGCACCTTCGAGGCCAGCGGCCGGGTGAAGCTGTGCTACGGCGATAAAGTGGTCGGCGATCTGTCGGTGGATTTTCTGCACGAAGGCATTCCGCAGCGACGACTAAAGGCGGCTGGCATGAAGCGGCTGGCTGTTAGCGACCCACCCTCTACGGCCAGCCGCCAGCCGCCAGCCGCCAACCACACCGCCTCCCTGCTCACTCTGCTCGCTCATCCCAACATTCGCAGCAAGGAAGATGTGGTGCGCAAGTATGACCATGAGGTGAAGGGCCAGACGGCGGTGAAGCCATTTGTGGGTGTGGCTGGGCATGGGCCAAGTGATGCGGCCGTGTTGGTGATTGACCACGCTCAAATTGCAAACGGTGCATGGGCCAGCCGCCAGCCGCCAGCCGCCATCAAAGGCATCACCCTCAGCAACGGCATCTGCCCGCAATACGGCGAGCTGGACCCGTATGCCATGGCCTGGGCCGCCATCGATGAAGCCGTGCGCAATGCGGTGGCCGTCGGCACCGACCCCGACCGCATCGCCATCCTCGACAACTTCTGCTGGGGCAACCCAAATGTGCCCGACCGGCTGGGCAGTTTGGTGGAGTGCGCGCGCGGCTGTTACGACGCGGCCGTGGCGTATGGCACGCCCTTCATCAGCGGCAAAGACAGCCTGAACAACGAGTATGCCGATGCCGACGGCACCCGTCACGCCATCCCTGGCACGCTGCTCATTTCGGCACTGGGCATCGTGCCAGATGTGAACTTCACCACCACGATGGACTTGAAGGCCGAGGGCAATTTCCTGTTTGTGGTGGGTGACACACGCGCCGAGCTAGGCGGCGCGCATTACGCGGCGGGAGATGGAGTCCACCTCGCAGGTGGACTCCATCTCCCGCCGCAGCCGGTGCCCGATGCGCTGGATCGCATGCGCGCGCTGCACAAGGCCATTGCGGCCGGCCTGGTTGCCGCCTGCCACGATTGCAGCGAGGGCGGCCTCGGCGTGGCGATGGCCGAGATGTGCCTGGCTGGGCGGCTGGGGGCCGAGGTAAATCTGGCGCGGGTGCCAGTAGGAGTAGAAGACAACGGACGACGCGGCTCAGAAGCCGGGACGACGGACGACGTAATTTTGTTCAGTGAGTCCTCGTGCCGGTTCATCGTGGAAGTAAGCCCTCAACACGTTGAAGCATTTGAGCAGGCGTTGCAGGGTGTGCCGTGTGCCGAAGTGGGCCGGGTGTGGGACGACAGCATTTTGCGCATACGCGGCCTCGATGGCGAGATGGCGGTGTGGGCCGATGTGGCCGAGTTGGAGCGGGCGTGGAGAGGCAAGGATGCAGAGACGACGGACGGCGGACGACAGACGACGGTCCAGATGTCGTCTGTCGTCCGCCGTCCGTCGTCTCCTGTTTCTCCTTCCACTCAGAAGAAAGTCCTCATCCTCCACGCCAACGGCAGCAACCGCGACCACGATGCGGCTGCGGCGATTGAGTTGGCTGGTGGCAATCCTGAGATCGTGCATGTCAATCAGTTGTTCAGCCGCGCCCGCAATTTGCTGGATTACCACATGCTGGTGGTGCCGGGCGGCTTTGCCTACGGCGACGACCTGGGCAGCGGCGTGCTGTGGGCACTGGATTTACGGGCGCGGCTGGGCGATGTGCTCGGCCAGTTTGTGGCGAGTGGCCGGCCGGTGCTGGGCATCTGCAACGGCTTTCAAACGCTGGTGAAGGCGGGGTTGTTGCCGGGATGGGGCAGCTCAGGAAAAGAGACGACGGACGACCGACGACCGACGGCGCTGAATCCGTCGTCGGTCGTCGGTCGTCCGTCGTTCCTTCCGCGAGACAGCACGCTAACCTTCAACCAATCCGGGCATTTTGAGTGCCGCTGGGTGCAGCTTGAGGCCAACCCAAACAGCGCGTGCCTGTTTACGCAGGGTTTGGACGAGTTGATCTATTGCCCGGTCGCGCACGGTGAGGGCCGGTTTGTGACGCAAGATGAGTCTGCGCTGGCGCACTTGAAGGACAACAATTTGATTGCGCTGACTTACGTTGGCGAAGGCTACCCATCAAATCCCAACGGCTCGGTCGCCAATATCGCCGGCATTTGCAACGCCGCCGGCAACGTGATGGGATTGATGCCGCATCCCGAAAACCACATCTTCCCCTGGCAGCACCCGCGCTGGCATCGCGGCGAACGCGGTCAGACGGGGTTGGGGTTGTTTGAGAACGGACTCAAGAGTCGTTAGTTTTTAGTAGCTGGTTGCTGGTTGCTGGTTGCTGGTTGTTAGTTTCAATCACCAGCAACCAGCAACTAACCACCAGCAACCAGCAACCAGTCACCATGCTCACTCACCAACAATTACTCGCCGCAATTCCTCTCGCTATTGACAGCGTGGATGTGCCAGCGCTGGGGCGCAAATATGCCGGCAAGGTGCGCGATATGTATGTTCGGCCGGACGGCGCGCGTGTGCTCATCACGACCGATCGCATCTCGGCTTTCGACATCGTGCTCGGCCTCATCCCTTGCAAAGGCCAGACCCTAAACCAGCTTAGCGCGTGGTGGTTCGAGCAGACCGGCGACATTGTGGCCAATCACGTCATCAGCGTGCCTGACCCGAATGTGATGATCGTGCGCGAGGCGATGCCGCTGCCGGTCGAAGTCGTTGTGCGCGGCTACATCACCGGCGTCACCAAGACCTCTTTGTGGACGCTGTATGCAGCCGGTGAGCGCCAGCCTTACGGCATCGAACTGCCCGATGGCCTGCGCAAAAACGACGCATTGCCCGAGCCGATCATCACCCCGACCACCAAGGCCGAAGCTGGTGGCCACGACGAGCGATTGACGCGGGAGGAGATTTTGGTGAAGCGGTTGATTGAGCCGGCGTTGTGGGAGCAGGTTGAACACGCGGCCGTGGCGCTGTTCAGGCGCGGGCAGGCCGTGGCGCACAAGGCCGGCCTCATCCTGGTGGACACCAAATACGAGTTCGGCCTCATCGACGGCAAGCTGGCCGTGATCGACGAGATGCACACCCCCGATAGCAGCCGCTATTGGACGGCATCGTCGTATGCAGCCAATGCCGCCGCGCCGGAGAATTTCGACAAGGAGTTTTTGCGAGAGTGGTTCGCCGCGCAAGGGTATCGTGGCGATGGCCCACCGCCCAAAATGCCGGATGATTTCGTAGCCCAGGTGGCCGCGCGCTATATCGGCGCGTATGAGCAACTGACCGGCCAGACGTTTATGCCGGGCCAGCAGCCGGCGGCAGAAAGGATTGCGAAGAGTTTAGAGCGATGAGCGATGAGCGCGCCCCAGCAACCAGCCACTAACCACCAGCAACCCACATGCCCAAACTACCCGATACGATTGAAAACGCAGTTCAGCTTCGCGGCAACGACAAGGCCGGGATGGCGCTGAAGATGTTGCGACGCTTGTTAAAAAAGCAACCTGATGACGCCGTGCTGAATTACCAAACGGCGTGGACATGTGACACGTTGGGACTGGAGCGCGAAGCCGTTCCATACTACGAGCAGGCCCTGGTATTGGGCCTCGACGGCGAGGACTTGCGCGGCGCATTATTGGGCCTGGGCAGCACCTATCGCGCACTTGGCGAATACGACAAAGCCGTTGCGACGTGTGAGGCCGGCCTCGAATTCTTCCCAGATGGGCGTGAATTTCAGGTGTTTCTCGCATTGGCGCTGTATAACCTAGGCAAGCCCGACCAGGCCATGACCCTGCTGTTGCGCAATTTAGCCGAAACCAGCAACGACGCCGGTATCGTTCGCTATCGCCAAGCCATTTTGTTTTACTCAGATAAGTTGGATGAAACGTGGGGAAGAGAGGGGAGATGAGGAGAATTCAGACATCAGATGTCAGATCGGAGATTTCGCGATCCAATCTGCTATCTGACATCTGCCTTCTGGAGCTAAGCTATGAATGACCTTGTGTTTGATGACAAGCCGCATGAGGAATGCGGCATTTTTGGGGTGTATGCGCCGGGGCGGGATGTGAGCCGGCTGGCGTTTTTTGGCCTGTATGCGTTGCAGCATCGCGGGCAGGAGAGCGCGGGCATTGCCACCTGTGATGGCCGGGCCGCCTACATTCACAAGGACATGGGCCTGGTGTCGCACGTGTTCAACGAGGAGAACCTCAAGCCGCTCAAGGGCTCGCACGCCATCGGCCACACCCGCTATAGCACCACCGGCTCATCCAATTTGCGCAACGCCGCGCCCTACCTCATCGAGACAATTTATGGGCCGCTGGGTGTGGCCCACAACGGCAACCTGACCAACGCGCTGCAACTGCGCCGCAAATTATTAGAGCGCGGCGTGGGCCTGTCTTCGACCACCGACAGCGAGGTGGTGACCCAGATGCTGGCCGCGCCGGCCGATGCCTGGGCCACTCAGCAAATTGGCGGCGACTGGCGGCTGGATGGCGATTCGCCGCAGGTCATGGCGATGGGCAATGCCATGTCGGGCGTGGCGAATGGGGCCACCCAAAACGGCAACCACAACAATGGCACGAATGGTACGGCCAATGGCGCACAGTCAAATGGCAAGGACGTGGCCGCGCAAACCCAACAGCCGCTCGACCGCTGGCAGGTGCGCCTGATGGCGTTTATGCAGGTGGCCGAGGGGGCCTACTCATTGACCGTGCTGACGCGCGACGCCATTTACGGCATGCGCGATCCACACGGCTTACGGCCGCTGTGCCTGGGCGAGCTGGACGGCGTTGGACCCGATGGCAATCAGAAAGGCTACGTGCTGGCTTCCGAGACGTGCGCATTGGCAACCATCGGAGCCCGATTTGTGCGCGAGGTGCAGCCGGGCGAGATCGTGAAACTGGACGAGCACGGCGTCACCAGCGTGATGGGCCACGCCCGTATGCCGCGCGCGTTGTGTAGCTTCGAGTATGTGTATTTTGCGCGGCCGGACAGCATCATGGAAGGCCAGGTGATCCACGAGGTGCGTCAGCAGTTGGGCCGGCAGTTGGCCCGTGAAGCGCCGGTGGAAGCCGATATTGTGATCGCGGTGCCGGACAGCGCCACGCCCCACGCGATTGGTTATAGCCTGGAATCCGGCATTCCGTTTAGTGAAGGCTTGATTAAAAATCGCTACATCGGCCGCACCTTCATCCAACCCGACGACAACCTGCGCCAGGTCGGCGTGCAACTCAAATACAACCCGCTCTCGGCAAATTTAAAAGGCAAGCGCGTGGTCGTGATCGACGACTCAATTGTGCGCGGCAACACCAGTGGTCCGATCCTGAACCTGCTGCGCAACGCTGGCGCGGCCGAAGTGCACATGCGCGTCGCCTCGCCGCCGGTGCGGCATCCGTGCTTCATGGGTGTCGATATGGCGACGTATAAAGAGCTGATTGCAAATCGTTTTGACGTCGAGGGCATTCGCGCCCACATCGGGGCCGACTCGATGGCCTATCTCTCGCTGGCCGGCATGAACGCGGCTATTCAAGAGCACATCCCCGCGCCGCAAAACAGCGAAGCCAGCCATTGCACCGCCTGCTTCTCCGGCATCTACCCCATCAACATCCCCGCCTGGCTCTTCCGCGACGACCGCGACAAGCTGGTGTTTGAGGAGACGTGGGGCTGAGGAGATTGGGAGAGGTCAGAAGTCAGATGTCAGATCGTAGGGCTTTCGCAACACAATCTGACGTCTGATATCTGACGTCTGATATCTGCATGAATATTCTCCTCATCGGCTCCGGCGGCCGCGAACATGCGCTGGCTTGGAAGTTGGCCCAGTCGGCTCGGGTGGCGCAGGTGTTTGCGGCACCGGGCAACCCTGGCATTGCGCTGTTGGCGAAGTGCAGCAATGTGGCGATTGCGGTGGACGATTTAGTTTCGCTGCGGGATTTTGCGCTGGCGCAGCAGATTGAACTGACGGTGGTGGGGCCGGAGGTGCCGTTGGCGGCCGGCGTGGTGGATGTGTTTCAGGCGGCGGGGTTGCCGATCTTTGGGCCGATGCAGGCCGCGGCCCAGCTCGAAAGCAGCAAGGCGTTTTGCAAACAGATCATGCGCGAGTGCGGCGTGCCGACGGCGGATTTTGGCGTGTTTGATGACTACGAGAACGCCATCGAGTTCACTCACAAATTTCCATTTGCCACGTCGCCGGCGTGCGTGGTGAAGGCTGATGGGTTGGCCGCGGGCAAAGGCGTAGTCGTGTGTGATGACCTGGGCGAGGTGGATGAAGCGCTCACCCGCGTCATGATCGAGCATGAGTTTGGCACGGCCGGCCAACACGTCGTCATCGAAGAGCGGCTGAGCGGGCGCGAGGCCTCGGTGCTGGCATTTTGCGATGGCAAGACGGTGGCGTTGATGCCGCCGGCGCGCGATCACAAACGCGTCGGTGACGGCGACACCGGCCCCAACACCGGCGGCATGGGTGCCTATGCGCCTGCGCCTGATATCTCCCCTGAGCTGATGGAAACGGTTCGGCGCGAGGTGATTCAACCCGTGGTCGATGGCATGGCCACGCGCGGCACGCCCTATGTCGGCGTGCTGTATGCCGGCCTCATGCTCACGTCGGACGGCTTGCGCGTGTTGGAGTTCAACTGCCGCTTTGGCGACCCTGAGACGCAGGTGTTGATGCCGCTGCTGGCGAGCGATCTGGCCGAGGTGATGCTGGCGTGCGTCGAGGGCCGGCTCGACCCCGATGCCGTCATGTGGCACGACGGCGCGTGTGCGACAGTGGTGTTGGCCTCGCCGGGCTATCCAGGGGCCTATCCCAAAGGCTTGCCTATCACCGGCCTAACAGACTTGCCCGCCGAATCGATGGTGTTTCATGCCGGCACAGCCCAGCACGGTGACGAGATTGTGACATCTGGTGGGCGCGTGCTGGCGGTGAGTGGATTGGGTGCTGATGTGGCCGAGGCGGTTGTGGAGGCTTATAAGCACGCCGGCCACATTCACTTCGAGGGCATGTATATGCGCACAGATATTGGCGCGCATGTTGGCGAATTCGTAAAAATGGGCAATGAATAACTGCGGCCAAATTACGCGCGAAAGTTTCGTAGGGCGCAGCATGCGGGCGGCTGCCGCTGCGCCCCTACTGCGGCTTGCATGTCTCATGGGTGACGGGCTTCGCCGCAACACATTAGCGAGTAGCATAGCGGCCTATGGCAACTTCTTTGACCTCGAACGCCGCCGGCAATGCAAACAATACATATGCCGCTGCCGGCGTCAACATTGCTGAGGGCGCCCGGGCGATTGATCTACTCAAAGCGGCGGTGAAGCGCACGCACGGCCCCGAAGTGCTGGCCGGCGTGGGCGCATTCGGCGGCATGTTCGATGCCGGCGCGCTGAAAGACATGGACGCGCCGGTGTTGGTGGCCAGCACCGACGGCGTCGGCACCAAGACCCGCGTGGCGGCTCGCATGGGCAACTGGGATACGGTGGGCCAGGATCTGGTGAACCACTGCGTCAACGACATTCTGGTGCAGGGCGCGCGGCCGTTATTCTTCATGGACTATGTGGCCGCGGCGCGGTTGGATGCTGAGCAAGTGGCGGCGATTGTGGGCGGTATGGCCGAGGCGTGCGTGCAAAACAAGTGCGCGCTGCTGGGCGGCGAAACGGCCGAGATGCCAGGCATTTATCAGGACTACGAGATCGATGTGGCCGGCACGATTGTGGGCGTCGTGGAGCGGGCGCAGATCGTGAATGGCTCGCGTATTCAAACCGGCGACGCGATTCTGGCGCTGCCATCGACGGGTCTGCACACCAATGGGTTCTCATTGGCGCGCCGGGCACTGGCCGAATTGGATTGGAACACGCCGCTGGCCAAGGGTAACGGCGCATCTATCGGTGAGATGTTGCTGGCCGTGCATCGCTCGTATCTGGAGCCGGTGAGCCAATTGCAACAGGCCGGCATCGACATTCGCGGCATGGCTCACATCACCGGTGGTGGCCTGCCCGAAAACTTCCCGCGCATTTTGCAGGGCGAACTGGCCGGCCAGTTTCAACGCGGGGCATGGCCGGTGCCACCGATCTTCGATATCATTCAAGAACTAGGCAACATCAGCGACGAGGAAATGTTCCGCGTGTTCAACATGGGCATCGGCCTGTGCGTGGTGTTGCCGCAGGCGCAGGTGGATGCGGCTCTAGCAACATTGGGCAACCAGGGCAGTTATCAGGTGGGCGAAATCGTACCGCGCATGAGTGAAGCCGTTATCATCGGATAAGTTATTAGTAGTTAGTTATTAGTTTTTAGTATCGGATTCAGAACTAACAACTAACAACTAACAACTAACAACTAATCACTCCCAATCTATGTCCCGAATCATTATTTTCATCTCCGGCAACGGCTCGAACTTGCAGGCTGTTTTGGATGCGATGGGCAACGGCAACTTGAACGGGGCCGAGTTGGTGCTGGTGGTGTCGAACCGCGGCGCGGCCTATGGCTTGCAACGCGCCAAACAGGCCGGCGTGCCGACGCTCTATTTCCCGCTGAAACCCTATACCGAAGCCGGCAAGGGCCGTCAGTCGTACGATGCCGATCTGGCCAAAGTAATTGAGCCGTATAAGCCCGATCTGATTATTCTGGCCGGCTGGATGCATGTATTCAGCAACCGGTTCCTGGACCACTTTCCGGACAAGGTGATTAATTTGCACCCAGCCATGCCCGGCCAGTTTGCCGGTGTGGAAAGCATCAAGCGCACGTTCGAGGCGTATCAAAATGGCGAGGCCACCCACGGCGGCTGCATGGTGCACTACGTGGTGCCCGAAGTGGATGCCGGCCCCGTCATTGCCCAAACGATTGTGCCGATTGGCGAGGGCGACACACTGGAGTCGTTCGAGAACCGTTTGCACGCGGCTGAACACCGGTTAATCGTGAAGGCGCTCAAGAAGCTGATCGAGAAGGATGCACTGCCTCCGCCGCAGGAATCACCGTTGCCGGTGTGAGGGAGCAGGAAGGGAAGCTGCTGGCGGTTGGCTGCTGGCGGCCAACCGCCAGCAGCTTCCCTTCCTTCACCACCTAACGCCACATCAGCTTGAACCGGCTGCGCTTCAGGCCATCCAGCGACGTGTAAAGCAGCGTGACGCCCTGATAGACCACCACATCGGCGTGGCCCAGGCTGGTGTCGTCGATCTCGACCGTGAAGTGGGCCACCACATCCCTCTGCAAGACTGCGCGGGCGCGACCTGCTTCTTACCCTTGATTTGAAGGCTTCATTTGCAAATGGGTCTCGACATCAGGTTGTTCAGGTAATTCACCGCCCCATGGTGAGCCGTGTAGCACCATCAGAAAGATCAAATCTTCATCAAGCGCTCGAACGGTATGATTCTCGCCGGGGTTCATTACCACCAGCGTGTTCGGTTCTATGCGGTGCTCATGCCCATCGCTGCCCGCGCACATACCGTGCCCTTTTAGCACCACGAAGTAAACCGGTGAAAAAGGGACGTTGTGCTCTTTAATCGCTTGACCAGGCCGCAACGCAAACAGCAGCGCGCGCCCCATCTTGTCGACGTAGAATCGGTTCGGCGTGACCATTAGTGTCGTCGAACTGGACATGATCCATCAGTTGAAAATTTTTCGTCTCACGCTTTGCATCTCCAATGCATACCTAATTCCAATATCTCCATTGAGGAGATCATCCATCATTTGAGGAGATCATCCATCATTGACGTGCATTCGCTTCATCGCATTCATCTCTATTCGATATTCGATATTCGATTGAAGGGTCCCGCGCGCCTCACACAACGAACGGATTCCAACTGCCATAAGTGTTCTTGATCTTGCCGGGCGAGAAGCTCAACGCAATGATGAGCATCCCGACGATGAGATCGTTAACGCTGGAGAGCGAGGTTCCGCCACCGAACAACCACGGCAGCACGATGATGCCAAGCGCGAGTGCGATGTTGGCAAACCGCACGACGCGCCCCACTTCCGACAGTGCGATGATCGATGCGGTGACGACCAGTGCGCCGAGAACATGATCGCTGTGCGCCACAGTGTCCTGTGTTCCAAAGACGGCGGGCGCGACCATCAGCCACAGTCCAAGCGCCGTAGTGACGAGCAGATTCCAGGGCAACGTGACCCCCCAGAACATTTCACGCAGTCCTTTGCGTTCCGGAGGATGCGGCGTTACATCTGCAACCAGCGCGTCGCCGCCCAGCCAAAACGTGCGCCACAGTGATTTGCCGGCCTTGTGGCTTTGCCCCATGAACAACAGCATGGCAATCACTTCGTCGAGCGAGAGCGTCACCATCAGCAGCATGAACAGCGCAGACAGCAAACAGAACGTGCACCATGCGCCGACCACCACTGGCTGCAAAATGATCAGCACCACGCTGGCCACACCGAGCGGCACGACGACAATGCCAAATAACCCTACCATCCATGGCATGGTGCGCCAACGCCGCGGGTCGCCCATGAAGCCCGAAAGAATTTCAATAAGGTAGGTAAAAGCACCCAATCCTGCATCGGAGACCGGGAATGCCTGTGAGACGCTGGACGTGAGAACTTTTACGGCGCCATCGCCAAAAAATGGGTCCTATGCCCACGTGATATACCCCAGTTGATATGCCGACATGTAGCGGGACATGAAAAAGCTAAGAAAGGCCAGCGCCAGAATCGGCGCGCGCTGCAACCAGGTCGAGGGGTTGTATGACCACTCGTGCGGCACGTCAGGCCCCGGCATCGGCATGATCATCCCAATGATGATCGAAAAGACAATGACGAGTGCGCTCATCAAAGTATTGTTCGCATACGCGGCGGCGTCCGGTGCCCAAAACACGAGTGGGGCAACGGCAAGCCACAAGCCCACCAGGGTGGCTGCCCACATCAACCAGGGGCGGCGCACAAACATTGCCGTTATCGCAAGTGCAAAAATGGCAATGCCGCTTAAGACATCGCTCACCATCATGGGTACGCTGCGGTAGCCGAGGGTAAATGGCGCGGCAATCAACCACATTCCCAGCGCAAGCAGCAGGATGTGCGTCCAATGCATCCCTGCCATCATTCCGCCCATCATCACCCCTGGCTCCGCCATCGGCTTCACTTTAATCGCTTGCTGCGCGCGTTGGATGTCTTGATACATCTGCGCTTCGTGCCGCAACAATTTGCGCGGCAATTCGAGGAACTGCAAGCGGTGCTCCTGTTTCATGCGCATGGCCTCGATATGCTGTTGCGGGTCACTCTCCATCAACGCTTGCGCCTGTTTGTAATCCTCTTTTTGCGTGCGCACTTCGCGGGCATGCACCTGCTCCAACAGCGACTGTCCGGCGCGCATTTTTCCCAACACCTCGAACGGATTTTTCGCTGAGGCATCTTCGCCGTTGCCACTCCCATCCATCCCATCCATCCCTGGCATCATCATTCCGTCCGCTTTATCCATTTTCTTTCATCTCCATACCCGGCTTCATGCCTGGCATTTCCCCTGCGGGTTGGTTGGCCTGCTGCTCGGGCATCTTCATGCCCGGCATCGCCTCCTCAGGTGCTTTGGGCTGCTCCTCAGACGTTGTCTTTGAATCGTTTGCCCTTTGTGCAGCATGGCTTGCGTGGTTGTTCATGGGCGCAGGAGTCGCCAGTTCGCTCTGCCCGGTGATCTCACCTACGAGATGTTCAGCCATTTGCATGGCTTGATGCCGATCCATCTCGGCGGGAATGGCCGGGGCGGGCGGAAGCGTGGCCGCTTGCAGCCAGAGCGGCGGCGTAAGCTCGTTTTCGCGGTAAAACGCGGCTGGGTCGGCCAGCAGTGCGGCCGCCATGTGCGGCAGCGTGTCCAGCAGTCGATGCTTGGGCTCCCAGCCAAGCGTCGTGCGGGCGCGGCTGATGTCCAGCTCGAGATTGTCAGTGGCGAATTCCACCATCCACGGCTTGACGAAGGAGGGACGCCCAAGCAGCCGCTCTTGCACGACCGCTCCGACCCTGGCAAACCAGGGCGGCACGCGAATAATTTTGGCGGCCTCGCCGTGGATCAAACGTCCAAAGCTTCACCCAGTGGACTCAGCTCTTTCAGGATGAGACCCTCATCGCCGCCCTTCTGGATCGGCTCACCCATCACTGCACCATCCTTGAGTTTCTCGGCGAGTCATATCGTTTCAAGCAGCGCATGAAGCGTCAGCCCAAATCCAAAGGAGGGGATTCCCCTGACGATGCTCCTTGAATCGCCAACCCTGGCAAGCGGTGAATCAGTGCGCACCCGGATGCCGGTCTCCGAAGACCGCCATCCGGGTGCGGCCTCGTCGGCACGGTCTGCATCGGAATGCTGCCGCGCCCGACGAGGTGTATTTTCATCTGGTGGGCCTAAATATGATTGGTGTTCCTGAGAGCCTGCCGCTCTAATGGGCCTCTTTTTGGCTGTTGCTTTTTTATCTCTCGCCCCAAATGGGCCTCTTTCTCGATGGTGAAAGGGCCTCTTTATCATTGACAAAAACAGACGTAATCGCTGCCTGAAGCGGTCGAGCACTAATGGTCTCTGAGATGCCTAAGTTAGTGCTCAAAAGTAATAGCCACATTTCAAAACGTCAATTCCTTAAGTGAGTGCAACGTCCAAGGGAAGTCATTGAGTAACCCCGTCATTCCCGCGGAGGCGTCCCCGCAGCGGGAA
>Ga0105044_10009813_pt1 | contig 13092 bp, 15 predicted proteins | sample MAT01_FD_78092 | JGI IMG/M metagenome (GOLD analysis project Ga0105044, IMG submission 78092) | Freshwater microbial communities from Lake Fryxell liftoff mats and glacier meltwater in Antarctica - MAT-01 | ecosystem: Environmental > Aquatic > Freshwater > Ice > Liftoff microbial mat | place...
AGTTGAACAGCGCCGGCGTGCGGCTGCTGCCGTTGTCGGCTACGTACTGCACGGTGAAGTCCCGGGTGATCAGCGCCCGCTCCATGGCGATGCACGCCAGCAGTGCACCACCGCCCACCAGCAGCGCGAAGCGGCTCGCCAGGCGCAGCAGGTTCGGCCGGTCCTTCCAGAGGCCGACGGCGATGGTGAGGGCACCGATGATGGAGGCAGCGAGGCCGATGACCACGCCGGCGGTTCCGAGGGCGGCGTTCACGGCTGGGCGGGCTCCTCGCCGTCTCCCGTCGTCCCCCCGGACGATGCGTTCGCACCTGGTGCGTCGACGGCATCGGTCTCGTCGAGGCGGTCGCCGTTGTCCTCCTGGTACTCCTCGGAGTGCTTCACGAGGATGCGGTCGGAGGCGAAGGTGCCGTCCTCCTGCCAGTGGCCTTCGACCACGACGGGCAGGTTCGGCTGGAAGAGCTCGGGCGGATCGCCCCGGTGGACCACGTCGGCCTCCACCCCGTTGAACGAGATGGTGAAGGACACGTCGCCACCGGTCTCCTCCACGGTGCCGTCGAGCACGGTGCCCTGCACGCGCAGGCGGTCGGCGCCGAGCTCGTCCTGGCGGGCCACGGCCTGGTCGACGTTGTAGAAGAACGTGGTCGAGTCGCCCAGGCCCTTCCAGAGCAGGAAGCCGAGGGCGCCGAGCACCACCACCAGCACGACGGCGACGCGCAGCCGGTTGCCCCTCTTGGCCGGTCGACGGGGGGCCGGCGGCGCGTCGACCGCGAGACCACCCTCTTCGTCTCCGGACGGCTCGTCGATCACATCCATCGGCGGTCCTTCGCTGGCACCTGCTTCGACAGGCGGCGGCCACGGACCAGCACCCATGCCGCGTAGGCGATGAGCAAGCCGATCACGATGATGTAGCCGAGGGCCACGTTGTCCCAGGCGTCGAGCTGGTTCACGAGGTCACCTCCGTCGACGAGCCGTCGGACTCGGCCCGGCGCAGGTCGATGGCGTCGGAGAGCGAGCGCTCGTCCACCTGCTCCTGCAGCCAGCCCACTCGGAAGCGGTGGATCACCAGCCACCAGTAGGTGAGGCTGAAGGCGACCATGCCGAGGAAGTAGGCGAAGAGCATCAGCCCCTCGATGGTCGGGTCGAGCCGCGAGATGGTGGCCGGCTGGTGCACGGTGTTCCACCACTCCACCGAGAAGTGCACGATGGGCACGTCGATGAAGACGATCAGGCCGGCGATGGCCGAGCGCTTGCGTCGGACCTCGGGAGCGGACGGGATGCGGCGCACGGCCAGGTAGCCGAGGTAGAGCACCACGGCGAGAGCCGAGCTGGTGCCCCGGGCGTCCCACACCCAGTACTCGCCCCACGTGGGCTCGCCCCACAGGCCGCCGGCGATGAGCCCGAGCGTGAGGAACACCACGCCGATCTCGGCCGAAGCGCCGGCTGCGAGGTCCCAGAAGGCGGTGCGCCTCCACAGGTACATGGCGCTGCCGAAGGCGGTGAAGGCGAAGGCGAGCATGCCGACGGTTGCGCCGGGCACGTGGATGTAGAAGAGCCGGACCGACTCCTCCTGCAACACGTCGTTGGGGCTGATCACCAGCCCGTACAGCAGCAGGAGCCCCCACGCAGCCAGGGCGAGCAGGCCGACGACCCGAGTGCCACGTGATGCCGTGGAGCCCGGAGCGATGGCCTCGGCGGGCGCGGCGTCCCCCGTCGCCACCCCCTCGTCCCCCAGTGTCTGGGTCATGTCTCCTCCATGAGTGGACCGAACGCGAGCACGCCCGTTCCGACGTAGACGGCGGCGAACACCGCCAGCAGGTTGCACCAGGGCCAACCTTCGCCCGATTGGTCGGCCAACGCCGATTCGTACGCCCGAGTCGCCCCGATGAGCACCGGGACCACGGCAGGCAGGAACAGCAGCGGGAGCAAGGTCTCGCGCACTCGCAGGCCGGCAGCGAGGGCACCGTAGAGGGTACCGGCAGCAGCCAGCCCGGCGGTCGCGAGCAGCCCGGCCACCAAGAGCAAGGCCACCGAGTGCAGGGCGGCGCCGTAGAAGACGACGACGCCGAGGGTCAGCACCAGCTCGAGGGCCACCAGCTGCACGAACAGAGCGCCGGCCTTGCCGAGGAACAGGCCCGCCGGATCGAGGCCCGAGAGGCGCAGCGCGTCGATGACGCCGTCGCCGGACTCGAGGGCGAACGCCCGCCCCACGCCCAGCACGACGCAGAACAGCACGGCCAGCCAGAACAGCCCGGCGGTGGCCCGCTCGAGCACGCCCCGGCTCGGATCGAGCGCGAAGGCGAAGAGGAACAGCACGAGCAGGGCGAAGGGCAGGATCTGGTTGAGGGCGATGCGCGAGCGGGCCTCCACGCGCAGGTCCTTGTTGAGCACCAGCAGGGCGTCACGGAACATCAGATGTCACCCCTCGCCCTCGCTCCACGGCACGCATGCAGCGGTTCAGCACCAGCAGGGCGTCACGGAACACGAGCGGCCTCCGTCGGGGAGGGTCGCTGCGGGGCAGGCCGGTCCTCGACCACGATGCCGCCGGCGATGGTGACGACGCGTGGCCCGAAGCCCGACACCTGGTCGACCTCGTGGCTGGCCAGCAGCACCGTGGTGCCGACGGCTGCCGCCTCGGCCACCAGCTGGTCCACCAGGGCGCGGCCATCGGCATCGAGGGCGGCGTGGGGCTCGTCGAGCAACCACAGCTCGGCGTCGTGGGCCACCAGGCAGGCCAAGGCCACCCGGCGCCGCTGGCCAGCCGAGAGGCGGGCGGCCCCCACCGAGGCGAGGCGACCGGCCAGGCCGAAGCTCGCCATGGCGGCCTCGGCCCGCCTGGGGTCGGCTCCTCGGGCACGGGTCCAGAAGCGGACGTTCTCGGCGACGGTGAGCTCGTCGTAGAGGCCCGCCCCATGCCCGAGCATGCCGACGAGGGGTCGAACGTCACGAGGTCGATCGAGCAGGTCGACGCCGAGCACCGTGGCCTCGCCCTCGACGACGGGCACGAGGCCGGCACAGGCCCGCAGCAGGGTGCTCTTGCCGGCACCGTTGGGGCCGCGGAGCACCACCACCTCACCGGCGCCGACCTCTAGGTCGATCCCCGCGAGGGCAGGGAACGAGCCCAGCAGGGCGACGGCGCCGCGCAGGCGGATCGTCGGCTCTGGGTCCGGACTGACCGGGGGGTGGGGCTCCGACACCGGGGCTCCGTGGCTGGGAGGCATGCTGCCCACGAGACGACCCCGCAGACGGACCGAGGGTACCGACGGGCCACGATGCTGGACAATGCAGGCGATGGATGACGACACCACCTCCGAAGGGGACGCGCCCCGTCCCGGCCGCGACGGACCCCCTGCCATCCCCCTCGCCATCGGCGTGCTGGGCCTGATCGTCATCCTGTTCGTGGCCTGGACGCTGTGGGGGACCAGCCTCTCGGCCGATCGGGCCCAGGCCCGGCTGGAGGACCGCTTCGCCGAGGCCGAGGTGGCCGCGGCCGACGACCTCGGCACGGGGACAGAGTCGGTGGCCGGCATCGAGGCCGAGAGCGTCTCGGACATCCCGCCCGCCGAACGAGCGGCGCGAGCCCCGCTGCCGCCGTACCCGGAGGTGGGCGGTCTGGTCGCCCGCATCGAGATCCCCGCCATCGGCTCCACCTGGATGGTGAGCGAGGGCGTGTCGCTCGACGTGCTGCAGGACGGTCCCGGCCACTTCGAGGGCACGGCCCGTCCTGGCGAGCAGGGCAACGCGGCCATCGCCGGGCACCGCACCACCTACGGCGCGCCGTTCAACCGCCTCGACGACCTGGGTCCCGGCGACGAGATCCTCATCACCTACCTCACCGGCCGCCAGTTCCGCTACACGTACCGCGAGACCCGGATCGTCGACCCATCCGACGTGTCGGTGCTGCAGGACACGGGCGACGACCGCCTGACCCTCACCGCCTGCCACCCGGAGTACAGCGCAGCCGAGCGCATCGTCGTGATCGCCGCCCTCGACGACGGGCAGACGGCCGAGCCGCTCAGCCAGCAGGCCCGAGACGCCGAACCCGACGTGGCGGCGCTCCAGGACCTCGACGGTGGCAGCACCGCCGACCGGCTGCCGGCCTACCTGTGGGCCGCCGCCGCCCTGGCCACCGTCGCTGCGGTGCTCGTGCTGGCCCTGCGCTGGAAGGGGTGGCCGTCGCTGCTCGTCGGCGTCCCCCTGTCGCTCCTCGTGCTCGTGGTGGCCTTCCAGAACATCGCCCAACGCCTGCCGACGGCGTACTGATGTCGTCTGTCGCTGGGTCGGGAGCGGTGTCGGACACGTCTGAGCACCTCTGCCCGCAGCACCGGGGCTGACCCTGGAAACGACCCGACCGTCGGTACGCTCGCCCGCCGTGACGACCCCCCGGCGGAGCAGCAGCGCGTGGGAGGTCGTGCGCGGCATCGGCCGCACGCTCCTCACGCTCGGCGTGCTCATCCTGCTCTTCGTCGGCTACCAGCTGTGGGGCACCGGCGTGCACGCCGCCCGAGCCCAGGACTCCCTCGAGAACGACTTCGAGGTCACCGTCTCGGACCCTGAGGTCGCGTCGCTCGAGGAGCAGTTCGCGGCCAGTGCCGGCGAACCGCTCCCCGAGGACCTGCTGCTGCCCACCCCCGAGGTCGGCTCCGGCATCGGGCGCATCCAGATCCCCGCCATCGGCGTCGACTGGATCGTCGTCGAGGGCGTGTCGCTCGACGTGTTGAAGGACGGCCCCGGGCACTACCAGGGCACGCCGTACCCGGGGCAGGCCGGCAACGTCGCCATCGCCGGGCACCGCACCACCTACGGCGCGCCCTTCAACCGCATCGACGAGCTGAAGTCGGGCGACGAGATCACCATCACCACGGCCCAAGGCGAGTTCGTCTACGTCTACCGCCAGACCCAGATCGTCTCGCCCAGCCAGGTGGAGGTGCTCGAGGACGTGCGCGACAACCGCCTCACCCTCACCGCCTGCCACCCGAAGTACAGCGCCCGCGAGCGCATCGTCGTCACCGCCGCCCTCACCAACCCGAACCCGGCGCCCGCGATCTACCAGGAGCCCCAGGTCGAGGTGGTCGCCCTTGACGAACCCGACCTCGGCGGCGAAGACGCCGACCAGCTGCCTGCTGTCCTCTGGGGGCTCGCCTGCGCGAGCATCTGGCTGTCCGCCTGGCTGGTCGGACGGGCCTGGCGCAGGTGGCCCTCGTACCTCATCGGCCTCCCCTTCTTCGCGGTGTCGCTCTATGCCTTCTTCGAGAACTTCTCTCGGCTCCTCCCTTCGAACTACTGACGCGATGCCGATGGGAACCCCATGAGGCGGAACGGCACGGCACGACGGAACAGGGTCGCGGGCACGGTCGTGCTCGCCGCCACCATCCTGCTGACCCTCACCGGCTGCTCGGCCGGTGAGGCCGACGACGCCGAAGCCATCGTGCAGGACGCCTCCGATGACAGCACCTCGGCCTCGGACCCCACCACCGACGACAGCGTCAGCGACGCCGGCACCACGGCCGCCGACGAGCTGCCCATCTCGGTGTTCGAGCTCGAGGTCGGCACCTGCTTCGACGATCCGGCCTTCGCCGCCGAGGACGCCAGCACCATCGGGGAGACCATCGCCGTCCAGTGCTTCGACCCGCACGACGCCGAGGTCTACGACACCGTCGCCTACACCCAGTCCGCCGACGACGCCTTCCCTGGCGAGGACGCCGTGCAGGGGTACGCCGACGACCGGTGCTTCGACCGCTTCGAGGCGTTCGTGGGCATCCCGTACGCCGAGTCCCGCCTCGACATCGCCACCATCTGGCCCACCGAGCAGAGCTGGGGCCAAGGGGACCGCCAGGCCGTCTGCGTGGTCTTCGACCTCGCCCACCAGAAGCTCGAAGGCACCATGGACGGCGCCGAAGAGTGACTCACTCGTTCGTGACCAGCTCGCTGGCGCTCGCTCTTCACGATCCGAATCGTTGGACCCGCCTTCTGCGGGGCTGAACACCCGCTTCCCGGGCTCGCAGCAAGCTGCTCCCCCTCGCTCGCCTTCGGCGAGTCGACGTGAGGTCGCCCGCCCGGCAGCTCGTGCTCACGCTGCTCGTCGGGGTACGGGTCAGGGGTCGATGACGGCGAGCACGTCGCCTTCTTGCACCTGATCCTTCTCGGCGACGCGCAGCTCGCTGACCGTTCCGGCGGTTTGCGCTTCGACGGGGATCTCCATCTTCATGGACTCGAGGATCATCAGCTCGTCCCCCTCCTCCACCACGGCCCCCACCTCGACCCGGATCTTCCACACGTTCGCCGCGATCTCCGCAAGTACGTCCACGCCCGAGAGCATGCCAGCCCCCGCCCTGACGAGACGCGTGACCACCCAGAGCTGGGCGGGCGACGCGAGCATCCCCGACGAAGAGGGGTGACCACGAACAGTCGGGCGGGCGACTTCACGTCGCACCGGGCGGAGCCCGGCGAAGGGGAGCAGCTTGCTGCGAGCCTGGGAAGAAGGCCTTCAGCGCGAGCGCAGCGAGCACGAACGAACTCGGCCGAGAAGACCGCCCGTCACGAGGGGCAACCCGTCGGACGAGGCCAGGTGCGGTGTTCTCGGCCGACTAGCTCAGCTGCTGGAGGATGTCGTCGCGGCCGAGGGCGGTGGCGAGGCTGATGGGTGAGCCGGTGGCGGGGTCGATGGTGGTGTTCGGATCGACGCCGACGGCCAGCAGCGCCTCCACGGCGTCAGGGCTGTCGGCGATGATCGCGACGTGCAGGGGCGTCAGACCGGCGTAGACCCACTGGTTGACGTCGGCACCACGCTCAACCAGGAGCGACATGGACTCGGGATCGTTCGCCAGGGCTGCGGCGTGCAGCGGCGGCAGCGGCAGCTCGCCGGACAGCAGGAGAACGGCGACCAAGCCATCGGTGGCCGCCTCGGGCGCCTCCAGCTCGGCCTCGCCCACCTCGGTGAGGCGGCCACCGTCGACCGCGGGCATCTCGAGGGGCACCGGCTCGGTGGCACTGGCGCCTGCGTTCAGCAGGCGGTCCACCATCCCCGGACGGCGGTGCTCGAGGGCGACGGCGAGGGCGGACTGCGGCTCCCCGCCGGTGACGTCGGCGCCGGACTCGAGCAGCGACTCGACCACGTCGGTGTGGCCCCGGGCCACCGCGGCCACCAGCGGCGTGCCGCCGGCCGCCTTGAAGTCGGGGGAGGCCCCCGCCACCAGCAGGGTCTCGGCGTCGGCGTTCTCGCCGTGGGCAGCGGCGCAGTAGAGCGCGGTCTGGCCGTCGTCGTCGGCCTCGTCGAGGTCGATGCCGTCGGCGATCTCCGAGATGCCGTCACCGCTGACGATGGCCTGGATGAAGTCGTCGTCGGACTCGACGCACAGGCCCTGGCGGGTGACCGTGGCGGCATACGGGTCGTCACCGGAGTCGCTGGGTGCGAAGGCCAGCAGCATGAGGCCGAAGCCGGCCGCGACCATGCCGGCGATGACGGCGAACAGCGCGCCGCCGATGAGCACGGCGGGGAGCACCGCGATGACCTTGGCCGCCTCCTTCAGCCTGCCGTCTGCCGGCAGGTCCTCGGGGTCCTCGAGACGGACGTCGTCGTCGGGGTCGTCGTCGAAGGCGTCATCGGCCAGGTCGCCCCACGACTCCTCGCGGGCGGGATCGTCGCTGGTGGGATCGTCGGTGTCACCGGCGACGTCGGTGGGGCGAGCCATCAGACCGGGAGCACCCCGTGCTTGCGCCACGGGCGGGGCACCTGCTTGGTCCGACTGGTCTGCAGGCCCTCCCAGATGGCCTTGCGGGTGTCGGCGGGGTCGATCACGTCGTCGATCTGAGCGTGGCCGGCGGCGATGTAGGGGTCGATGTTCTGGCGCAGCTCCTCGGCCATGTCGATGCGGGCCTGATCGCGCTCGGCACCTTCGGGAATCGCCTCGAGCTGCTTGCGCATGATGATGTTGACCATGCCGTCGGGGCCCATGACCGCGATCTCAGCAGACGGCCAGGCCACGATCCGGTCGGCCTCGTACTCGGTTCCGTTCATCACGAAGTAGCCGGCGCCGTAGCTCTTGCGCAGCACCACGCTGATCTTGGGCACGGTGGCCTCGGAGACGGCGAAGAGCATCTTGGCCCCGTGGCGGATGATGCCCTGCTTCTCCACCGCGGTGCCCACGATGAAGCCGGGCACGTCGTGCAGGAAGACCAGCGCGATGCCGAAGGCGTCGCAGAGCCAGACGAAGCGGGCCACCTTGTCGGCCGCGTTCACGTCGAGGGCGCCGCCCAGCACCTTGGGCTGGCTGGCCACGATGCCGATCGGCTGCCCGCCGATGCGGGCCAGGCCGGTGACCACGTTCTTGGCCCAGTCGCCCTTCATCGGGAAGAAGTCGCCGTGGTCGACGATGGCGGCGATGACCTTGTGCACGTCGTAGGCCCGGCGCGGCGCCGTCGGCACGATGTCGTAGAGCTCCTCGACCCGACGGTCGGGCGGGTCGAGCGGGCGTCTTTCGGTGGGCTCGGCGATCGGGACCGGGGTCGTGTTGTTCGTCGGGAAGAACGAGAGGTACTCGCGCACGGTGGCCAGGCACTCGGCGTCGCCGTCCACCGCCATGTCGGCGACGCCGGAGACCTTGGTGTGCACGTCGGCCCCGCCCATCTCCTCCTCGGTCACGTCCTCGCCGGTGGCTGCCTTCACCAGGTGGCGTCCGCCGAGGGCCATGGACGAGGTGCCTCGGACCATGGGGATGAAGTCGGCGAGGGCGGGGATGTAGGCCGTGCCCGCCGCACAGTGGCCGAGCATGGCGGCCACCTGGGGCACCACCCCCGACAGGGTCACCTGCTCGCGGAAGAGGGTGCCCTGGCCGGCGAACGTGCTGCCGGTGCTGGACATGATCCGGGCGCCGGCCGAGTCGAGCAGCCAGACCATCGGGATGCGCTGGCGCAGGACCAGCTCGCGCAGGCGGGCGACCTTGTGCTCCCCCACCGCGCCCATCGAGCCGGCCATGACGGTGAAGTCGTAGGCGCACACCGCGACACGCCGACCTTCGACCTCGCCGATGCCCGTGATGCACCCGTCGGCGGCCAGGTATCCCTTGTCGGCCAGGCCGGGGTCCATCGAGTCGGCCAGCTGGCCCAGCTCCACGAAGGTCCCCGGGTCGAGCAGGAGGTCGAGGCGCTCGCGCACCGGCAGCTTGCCGAGGCTGCGCTGGCGCTCGACCCGCTCGGCGCCACCCATCTCCAGTGCCTTCGCCCGACGGGCGTCGAGGTCGTCGACCAGCGGCTTCCAGTCGTGCAGGTTCGGCTTCTCTTCGCTGTCCCCGGCATCGGGTGGCGGTGCCATCAGCGGCCCTTCCAGACGGGAGGACGCTTCTCGGCGAAGGCGGCGATGCCCTCGGCGGCGTCCTCGGTGGCAGCGGTGATGGTGAGCAGGGGGTGGAGCAGCCGCAGGGCGTCCTCGGCCTTGAGGTCCCACACCCCGTAGAAGGCGTCACGGCCCAGCTTCAGGACCAGCGGCGACTTCGAGGCCAGCTCGGTGGCCAGCTGGTGCACGGTGGCGTCGAGCTCGTCGACGGGCACCACCTTGGTGACGAAGCCGATGTCGTCGGCTTCGGCGGCACCGACGCGGCGGCCGGTCATCATCAGCTCGAGCGCCTTCTTGGGCGGCATCGAGCGCACGAGCGGCACGGTGATCATGTGGGGCCAGAGCCCGACGTTCACCTCGGGGGTGCCGAACTGGGCGTCGTCGGCGGCGATGACCAGGTCGCAGGCGAGGGCCAAGCCGAAGCCGCCGGCCAGGGCGTAGCCCCGCACCCGGGCGATGGTGGGCTTGCCCAGGTCCCAGAGGTCGAGGAACGTCCGGGCGAACTCGCCCCGCGACTCGTGCAGCGCGGCCTCGCCGGCGTCGGAGGGCATGCCGGTGAGGTCGGCACCGGAGCAGAAGGCCTTGTCGCCGGCACCGGTGAGGACCACCACCCGAGCCGAGTCATCGTCCTTCAGCTCGGCGAGCTTCTCGCGGAGGGCCGTGATGGTGGTCCACCCCAGCGAGTTGCGCTTCTCGGGACGGTTGATCGTGATGGTGGCGATGCCGTCCACGATCTCGCAGAGCAGCTCGTCGTTCCCGGACATGGGCGACGACGGTACTGGCCTCCCCGGGCCCAGACGGATTCTCCGCAGCGGAGACAGGGGGTGGTGAGCCGGGCCGGAGGCGTCGGTACGCTCGCCGCCGTGGTCGACCCCTCCGCTCCGGCCGCCCGTCGCTGGGCTCGCCTGGCCGACGGCTCGTCGATCATGGGCATCGTCAACGCGACCACCGACTCGTTCTCCGACGGCGGCCTCTACGACACCCTCGAGTCCCGGCTCGAGCTGGCCGACCAGCTGGTGGCCGAAGGGGCCGAGATCATCGACGTGGGCGGTGAGTCGGGCCGCACCGACCGCGAGCCCACCGACCCCGAGACCGAGCGTGACGCGGTGGTGCCGGTGATCGAGCACGTTCGTCGGCGCCATCCTGACCTGACGATCTCGATCGACACCTACAAGCCGCTGGTCGCCGACGCCGCCCTGGCGGCCGGAGCCGACCTCATCAACGACATCAGCGGCCTGCTCGACCCTGAGCTGGCGGATGTGGCCGCCGCCCACGACGCCGGCCTGGTGCTGATGCACACCCGCTCACGCCCCAAGGTGAAGCTGACCGACCCGGCCCGCTACGACGATGTGGTCGAGGACGTGGTCACGTTCCTCGCCGAGAAGGTCGAGCTCGCGGTCGAGCGGGGCGTGGCTCGGGAGGCGATCGCGCTCGATCCCGGCCTCGACTTCGCCAAGACGCCGTTCCAGACCATCGAGGTGCTGCAGCGCATCGATGAGGTGGTCGCCCTCGGGCATCCGCTGCTGGTGGCCATCTCCCGCAAGGACTTCATCGGCGCCACCACGCTGCGGCCGCCCCGCGAGCGACTGGCCGGCACGCTGGCCACCATCGCCCACCTCGCACCCCGAGGCGCCTTCGTCTACCGGGTGCACGACGTGCGCGACGCCAAGGACTTCCTCACCGTGCTGCGGATCCTCGACGGCGAGGTCTCGGTGCCGGAGGACCTCGAGCTCGAGGACCACCTGCGGCGCTCCGACCCCACGTGACGGAGGCGAGCACGCCGACCGCGTCGGCGTGCGTCATCGCCCGCGACGAGGAGCACACCGTCGCCGGCGTGGTCGAGCCCCTCGTCGCGTTGCGAGACCACGGCCTGCTCGAGCGGGTGCTGGTGGTCGACCTGGGCTCGAGCGACGCGACGGCCGGCGCCGCGGTCGCGGCGGGTGCCGAGCTGCTGGTCGCCGCCGCCGTGCGGCCCGAGCTGGGTCCGCTGCTGGGCAAGGGCGACGCCATATGGCGGGCGGCCCAGGTGGTCCACGACGACGTGCTGGTGCTGCTCGACGGAGACCTGCGTTGCGACCTGAAGGCCGGTGTGCCCCTGCTCCTCGAACCGCTGGCCGCCGACCCCGGGCTCGTCCTCGTGAAAGGCCACTTCCGGCGGGTCGACGCCGAGGGTGAACCGACCGGTGGCGGCCGGGTCACCGAGATCACCGCCCGACCCCTGCTCAGCCTCCTCCTGCCCGAGCTGACCGTGCTGCACGAGCCGCTGAGCGGTCAGGTGGCCGTGCGCCGGGACCCGCTCGAGCAGCTCGACGTGGTCACCGGCTGGGGCGTGGAGATCGGGATGCTGCTCGACGTGGTGGACCGCTGGGGCCTGGCTGCGGTGGCCGAGGTCGACCTCGGCGTCATCGAGCACGACCCGCCGACGACCGAGGCGCTGAACGTCATGGCGACCGACGTGATGGCCACCCTCCTCAGCCGAGCCGCCCGCGCTGGCGCGCCCCTCACCCCCGAGCAGCACGCCAGCGTGCGCGCCCACCTCCCCCTGGAACGCGGCAGGCTGAAGCCATGAGCGACGCGGGGGCGAGCCCCGACACGCCGGCCGTGGACCCTGTGCGGGTGCGGCGCGCCCAGTGGGCGAGGGCGGCCTCCCTCGGCCAGAAGGTCGGCTACCTGCTGTTCCTGCTGGCCGTGGTCGCCTTCTTCGCCGGCCTCGTCGTCGGCTGGTCTGACGGCTTCAGCACCGCCATCGTCGGCTGCCTCGTCGGCGGATCGATCCTGCTCGCCCCGGCCATCGTCCTGGGCTACGCGGTGAAGGCGGCCGAGCGCGAGGACCGCGAAGCGGGGCGCTGACCGACGGATTGGCCCTGCGGTGGGGCGTGCTGGGAGGGTGGACGGGTCCAAGTCGAGGCGTGCGCTCGGGGGCGGATCGGCGCACCGACCAGGGGAAGATCACCATGTTCAAGGCCGCAGTGCTCACCGGCACCGATGCTCCGATGGAGCTCCGTGACGACGTCGAGATGGCGCCGCCTGGCCCGGGCGAGGTTCGGGTGAAGATGGGCGCCTCGGGCGTCTGCCACTCCGACCTCTCGGTGAAGGACGGCACCATCAAACTGACCTCGCCCATCGTGCTGGGCCACGAAGGCGCTGGGGTCATCGAAGAGGTCGGCGAAGGCGTCACCGGTCGAGCCGTCGGCGACCACGTCGTGCTCTCCTTCGTGCCGCAGTGCGGCGAGTGCTACGCCTGCAAGCGCCACCAGGGCTACCTCTGCGAGAAGTCCGCCGCCGCGGCCACCGGTGGGCTGCTCGACGGCACCACCCGCCTCACCTCCCAGGGTGCGCCGCTGCACCAGATGGGCATGCTCGGCACCTTCGGCGAGCAGGCCATCGTGCCTGCCATCTCCACGGTGAAGATCGACGACGACGTGCCCCTGGACATCGCCGCCCTCATCGGCTGCGGCGTGCTCACCGGCGTGGGCGCCGCCCTCAACACCGCCTCGATCCGGGAGGGCGACACCGTCATCGTCATCGGCTGCGGCGGTGTGGGCCTCAACGTGATCCAGGGCGCCAAGCTGGCCGGCGCGGGCGAGATCATCGCGGTGGACACCTTCGACGCCAAGCTCGAGATGGCCAAGCAGTTCGGGGCCACCACCCTCGTGAACGCCGAGACCGAGGACCCGGTCGCGGCCGCCTTCGCCAACGGCCGGGGCGCCGACGTGGCCTTCGAGGTCATCGGCATCAAGCCCACCATGGAGCAGGCCATCAAC
>Ga0105044_10009816_pt1 | contig 13089 bp, 11 predicted proteins | sample MAT01_FD_78092 | JGI IMG/M metagenome (GOLD analysis project Ga0105044, IMG submission 78092) | Freshwater microbial communities from Lake Fryxell liftoff mats and glacier meltwater in Antarctica - MAT-01 | ecosystem: Environmental > Aquatic > Freshwater > Ice > Liftoff microbial mat | place...
GGCGCTGCCTCTGGCGGGTCCAGGGCAGAGCCCTGGCCTTACTTATCTCACCTCAGGCCCTTAACGCCCGCACCGAAATATTGAAGTTGGCCGAAAGGCAGGAACTGCGGGCCCGCCTGGCGGAAAACTGCCGAACAGCGGCTCATCCATGCCCAGAACTGGGACTGGCAGGCGCAATGTGCCGAGACGGCGGTCGTTCTGCGCATCAGGCGCTCGGACGGGCCAGACATCCTCTCCTTTACCGAGGCGGGTGGGCTGGCGTGTTCGGGCGTCAATGCAGCCGGTGTCGGATTGACCGCGAACTACCTGCAATCCGATAGAGACTACCGCCAAGTTGGAGTTCCCTTGGCACTGATCCGCCGCAAAGTGCTTGAACAGGAGACCCCCGCGCTTGCAATGCGGGCCGTTTATGTGACGCCGAAATCGGCATCAAATAATATGATCGTCAGCGCATCGACGGTCGCTGGCCAAGGCGTGGCGGTCGACTTCGAATGCGCGCCGGACGAAACTTTCCAGGTTTACCCGGAGCGGGGATTGCTGGCCCATGCCAACCACTTCGTGAGCCCGGTTGCATTGGTAAAGTTGCGCGATATCGGCGTAGCTTCCACGCCATGTTCGCTGTATCGAGACCTGCGCGTCCGCGATCTGTTACTGCCACAGCTCGGCCGCATTACCGCAGCGCACGTGAAGGCAGCACTGTTCGATGATTTCGGAACCCCGTTCTCGGTATGCCGCCCTTTGCGGATGAACGATTCCGGCAATCACTTGGCGAGCGTGGCGATGATCGTCATGGAGCAGGCAATGGGGATGATGGACATCGCAATGCTGCCGGCCTCAAATCGCTGCTTCAGTCGGATAAGCCTAAATAACGATACCCCGGCACAGTTGCTGGCGGCGGAATAGGCAACCAAGCTGCCAAAATTGGCATCATACCGACCATCCCAGTGATTGCTCGATCCGGAAAGGCAAGACCAGAGCCCTGGCCCCGCCAAGGGCCGGCGTCAAGATGAGGTCCAGGGGCTCGGCCCCTGGTGGGTCCAGGGCGACGCCCTGGCCTTGCTTTTCTTAATCGCTTAATCATTCAAACAGTTAGTATTACTAGCCAAGGCCGGCGCCCCGCCTTGACCTTTATTTCCTCAGTCAGTCGATCACCGAGTTGGTTGGTATCAAGCTATGTCATCAGCCCGGCGCGCGGTCGCCTGGCGACAGCGACAGTGGCACCCACTGCAACCCGTCGCTGGTCTGCACCAGCATCAGCACCGAGCGGCGATTGGCTTTGCGGACCTTCTCCACCCGACTCTGCACATCGCCCGGGGTGAGAACTTCCTCCTGTTGCACCTCGATGATGACGTCGCCCGCCTTCAGCCCCTTGTCGCCGGCCGGAGTTCCTTGCTGTACCCCGATTATCAACACACCCTTCTGGTCCGCGCCCAGTTGGAACCGCTCGCGCGCCTCTGATGTGATAGGCGACAGCCGGAGACCCAGGTCGGACAGTTCCAACGGCTGGACTGGGGCCGGCCTGTCGGGCGCAGCAGAAGCCACGCGCTGATCATCAGGCAACTCGCCAACCTTGGTCTGCAAGGTTACTTCCTTGCCATCACGCCAAACCACGACTGGGACCTGCTTGCCGATCTCAGTATCTGCCACGATGCGCGGCAGGCTGCGCATGTCGCGAACATCCTGTCCGTTGAAGCGCACGACAATGTCGCCGCTGCGCATCTTCGCGGTCTCCGCCGGGCCGCCATCGGTGACACCGGCGATCATTGCGCCGGCTGGCTCCTTCAGTCCGACGCTCTCGGCGATATCGGGGGTTACCTGCTGGATGCGTACACCCAGCCAGCCACGCCGCGCGCGGCCGAAATCGCGCAACTGGGCAACGACATTCTTCGCCAAGCTGGACGGGATTGAGAACCCCACCCCCACGGACCCACCCGTCGGTGAGTAGATCGCCGTGTTGATCCCCACGACCTCCCCCGCCATGTTGAACAGCGGTCCGCCGGAATTTCCTTTGTTGATGGCCGCATCGGTCTGGATGAAGTTGTCGTAGGGCCCCTGTTGAATATCGCGCCCACGCGCCGAAACGATACCTGCGGTGACGGTGCCACCCAGGCCAAACGGATTGCCAATCGCCAAAACCCAATCGCCCACCCGGGCTGCGTCGGAATCACCAAACGGTACAGCGGACAGCGGTTTTTCCGTCGTCACCTTCAGAACTGCGATATCGGTCCGCTCGTCTTTGCCGATCAGCGTGGCCTTCAACATAGTACCGTCATGCAACGTCACCGTGATCTCGTCAGCGCCGTCGATTACGTGATTGTTGGTTACGACGATCCCGCTGGAATCGATGACAAAACCAGAGCCGAGACTTTGAGACCTGCGCGCGGGCGCATTCCGCTCGCCGCGCGGCGCAGGGTTCGCTCCGGGCGGCCCGCCGGGCGGGCGATTGCGCTCCAAGAATTCACGGAAGAACCGCTCGAAGGGCGAGCCGGGCGGGAACTGCGGCATGTCCGGGGTGGCCCGATCACTTCGCGCAGCGGCCAACTGGCTGGTCGAGATGTTGACCACAGCCGGCAGAAGCTTGGCGGCGAGATCGGCAAAGCTCTCCGGAGCGGAGCGGGCCTCCGCCACAGGCTTCAGGAAGGGTATCCCAGGCAGAGCGCCCAGCATGGTGAGCACGACAGCCGCCGCGGGCAAGAACAACAGACGCCGGTATTTCCGCGTGGGTAGCAAAGTGCCTCGCGTGTGCATGGATCGGAACCCCAGGAGTGGCGACCACAATTTGGGCGGGTCGTGCGCAATCTGCAAGCCGCCCGGGTGAAGTGGCAGATCCTTCACCGGACGGTTGGAGCGTCGAAAGCAGGTAATCCAAGGAACGTCAGCGCGCCCGACATCGGCGTACACCGTGGCGGGATGGGCCCGCTATCGCCCAGTCGCGGCGACATCAGGTGCCTTTCCACCAGTCGGCGACGGCGGCTCCCGGAGCATTTTCAGGAAACCCTCGCCTGAGGTCAACACGAGCTTCGAGCCACCAGTAGAGAAGGACTCCCGATAGGCCTGCAACGTTCGCCAAACCTGGAAGAAGTGCGGGTCGCGATTGAAGGCTTCGGCGTAGATCGCGATCGCCTGGCCCTCACCCTCACCGCGGACCTTGTCGGCCGTGCCGCGCGCGGTCGCCAGCACCACAGTGCGTTCGCGATCAGCATCCGCACGGATTCGGGCCGCTGCCTCGGCACCCTCCGCGCGCAGCTGCGCGGCGATGCGTTGCCGTTCGGATTGCATGCGGGCCAGGATTGCCTGGGTATTGCCTGACGGAAGGTCGGCACGGCGGATCCGCACATCATCCACGGCGACGCCGAAATTCGCCATTTCTGCGTTCACCTGATCGCGGATCGACGTCATGATCCGCAGCCGATCGGCTGACAGCACATTGAGCAGTTGTTCGTTACCGAGGACGCGGCGCAGCGCCGAGGACACCACCGAACTGAGGCGCGCGCGGATGCCGTTCTCGGTTGGTCCGACAGCCTGATAGTAGCGCAGCGGATCAATGATGCGATAGCGCGTGAAACTATCCACGATGAGACGACGCTGGTCGCCCAGGATCACCTCCTCGGGCGGCAGCTCGTAGTCCAGCAAGCGGCGATCGAAGCTGATGACCGTCTGCACCATGGGGATTTTTACGTGCAGGCCAGGCTTGGTGATCAGGCGCACCGGCTCGCCGAACTGGGTGATCAGCACCTGTTCAGTCTGCTCGACTGTGAAGAGAGAAGAGAGCGCGCCGATGCCCACCACGACGACGACGGCCAGTCCGGCCATGCCAAGGCGGTTCATCGCTGCGCTCCCCGCGGCTGCGTAGAAGGTGCGGGCGGGGCTGCCCCTGCCGCTGGCGCAAGGCTCCCCGTTCGTGCGGCGTCACCGACTTGCAGGAAGGGAACCAGCCCTTGCAGGCGGTCATCGACGATGATCGACGGCGTGGAACTGAGAATGTTCTGCATGGTCTCCAGATACAACCGTTGCATGGTAACGTCCTTCGCCACCTCGTAGGCGCGCAGGACGGACAGGAAGCGCTGTGCCTGACCGGTCGACTCGGTGATAGAGACCTGCCGGGCGCCTTCGGACTCAGCTACCAAGCGGGCGGCATCTCCTCGGGCACGCGGAACGATGTCATTTTGATAGGTGTCGGCCTCGTTGCGTGCGCGCTCGGCATCGGTGGTGGCGCGCTGCACGTCGCGGAAGCTTTCGATCACTGCGTCAGGTGGATCGACCTTCTGCAACTGAACTTGGGTGACTTCCACCCCGGATTTGTAGTTGTCGAGGACCTGCTGCACCCCACGGCGCACGTCGGCCTCGATCCGCGCGCGGGCATCGGTCAGCGCCGGCTGGATCGGTGTGCGCCCGATCACCTCGCGCATTTCGCTTTCTGCGACCGCCTTAACCGTGATTTCGGGCGAGCGCATGTTGAACAGGAATTGCCCAGCGTCCCGGATGCGCCAGAAGACGGCGAAGTTGATGTCGATGATGTTCTCGTCGCCGGTGAGCATCAGGCTTTCCTCCGGCAAATCGCGCGCGCCGGCGGAGATCCCGCGGGAAGGACGAATTTCGACCGCGCGAACGTCGCTGGAGGGAGAAATGTAGCCAACTTCAACCCGGTTGATGCGTGTCACCGCCGGCTTGATGACCCTCTCGACGGGCCACGGCACATGGTAGTTAAGGCCAGGAAAGGCGGTCCGGTCCAGCGCGCCAAAGCGCAGCACCACGCCTTGCTCATCGGGTTGCACGCGATAGAAACCGCTACCGAGCCAGAAGATCGTGATCAGCGCGGCGGCAATGGCAAGCCCCTTTCCGCCACCGAGAATGGAGGGTAGGCGCGTGCCACCCCCACCCCCGGGCATTGCACCGCGAAACATCGCCTGGACCTTGGCGATCAACTCGTCGAGGTCGGGCGGCTGACCACCACCTCCGCCAGAGGGCCCGCGTTGACCGCCGCCCCCCCATGGACCCTGCGGCCCCTGCGGCCCCTGTGGACCGTTGTTACGTGGGCCGCCCCCCGGTGGCGTGCCCCAGGGCCCGCCGCCGCCACTGCCTGAGTGGACGACGGCGAAGTCTCCGGCGCCACTGGTGTGGCCGTTGTTCTTGAAAGGCATGAGCGTGGGAGGCTCCTGTTGTGCGATTTCACCAAGGCTGGCGGGAGGCCATTGGCATGCGGGGTCGAACCCGCCATATCGGTTGGATGATACGGGCCTATATTGACTGGGTGCGAAGGGTTTTCAAGCGCATGAGCGAACCGACATCTGCGTCGTTGCGGGAGATTCTCCGCGGCATCACCGATCCCGTGCGCAACATGGATATCGTGACCGCCGGATTGGTCGAGGAAGTGGTGGTGCGGCCTGGCCCACACGGGGTGCTGGTGCAGGTAAGCCTGGTGACCGACCGCGACCACGCCCAGGCACTGGAGCCCGTGCGCCAGCAGGCGGAGAAATTGCTGGCCGGACAGCGCGGCGTGCAGAACGCGTCAGTCGTTCTCACCGCCCACAAGGCTACAACCTCCGCCGCGGCGACGCCAACGCCAGCGCATGCGAAGCACAGCCATGGCAGCGCCGCTGCCGCGAAGCCGGTGCTTTTGCCGCAGGTGCGACATATCGTCGCTGTGGCATCGGGCAAGGGCGGCGTGGGAAAGTCGACGGTAGCGGTTAACCTGGCCGTCGCGTTGGCGCAATCCGGCTTAAGCGTCGGGCTGCTCGATGCCGACATTTATGGCCCGAGCCTGCCCCGCATGCTCGGGCTTGCACGGCGGCCGGAGGTGAGAGGCGACCGTATGATGCCGCTGGAGGCCTGGGGGCTGAAGGCGATGTCGATCGGTTTCCTGGTCGAGGAGGAGACACCGATGATCTGGCGCGGCCCGATGGTGATGGGCGCGTTGGAACAGATGATGGGCCAAGTGGAATGGGGTGCGCTCGACATCATGATCGTCGACATGCCGCCCGGAACCGGTGACGCGCAACTGACGATGGCGCAGCGGGTGACGATGACCGGCGCAGTGATTGTCTCCACCCCGCAGGACATTGCCCTGCTTGACGCCCGGCGTGGGGTCAAGATGTTCGAACGCACCCGCGTGCCAGTGCTGGGCCTGGTTGAGAATATGAGCTACTTTTGTTGCCCGAATTGCGGTCACCGCACTGAGATTTTCGGCCACGGCGGGGCGCGGGCCGAGGCGGCCAAGCTAGGAGCCGAATTCCTCGGAGAGATCCCTTTGTTGCTCGACATTCGCACCGCCGCCGATGCCGGCACTCCGATCGTGGCCAGCGAGCCCGATAGTGCTGCGGCAGCTTCCTACAAGGCAGTGGCGGCGCGCCTGTGGGAGAAGGTTCAGGGAGATTCTGCCACCCCGGCGCCGCCGCGCATCGTCATTTCCTGAGCGCCGCGTCGGTTTCGGCTCCCTGCGGCATGCTGCCCTGAGTGCCACGACGGGTGCAGCATAGGCCAGCTGCAACGTTGGCACGGATCAACGCATTTTTCAGGTTCAGGCCGCGGTCCAGCGCGGCGGCGAGCACGCCGGTGAAGCAGTCGCCGGCTCCGGTGGTGTCAACCACGTGAACCGGATGGGCTGGCAGGCGCATCATGTGCTGCTCGCTCGCGACGTCGATGCCGTTTTCGCCCAGCGTTACCACGACGCCGACGCCGCCCAGCCTTGCCCGCAGTGCCGCAGCATCGGCGTTGGTGCCCAGTAGCCGCGCGAGAAAAGTCGCCTCGCCCTCGTTGAGCACGAGCAGGTCAAGCATCCGCAGCGCCGGCTCGTCCAGGAACGCCGCCGGGGCGAGGTTCAGCACGATCCGGCATCCCGCCGCTCGTCCACGCTGGATCAGTCTGGTGATCTCGTCGGCCGGCACCTCCATCTGCAGCAGCAAGGTCGTGCCGGGTCCCAGCAGGGCGTCCTCTACCTGGGCCTGCCGTGCGGCAAGGTTGGCACCACTGGCAACGGCGATCAGGTTGCGCCCGGCTGGATCAACGCAGATCGCGGCGCAACCGGTGGCAGCCTCGGCGGTCGCGATCCGGCTGGTGTCGATGTTGGTCGTACACATCAGGCGCAGCGCGTCCTGCGCCAGCGCGTCGGCGCCGACGGCGCCAGCGAATACCACCTGACCGCCATCGCGCGCTGCCGCGACCGCCTGGTTGGCGCCTTTTCCACCAGGCTCGATGGTCATTGCAGGCCCCAAAACCGTCTCGCCGGCTGTCGGGAGGTGAGGCAGCGGGAAGATCAGGTCGAGGTTGATGGAACCGAAGCAAACGATCATGCGAACCTGGGTGAACGTTGAAATGACTGCGCTGGGCTTGGCGCTCGAGGGCTCCCGCGAAATCTTGTCAGCGACCCTGCCCTGGAGCGCTCGCACCAGCGCCAAGGTCGCCACAACAAAAGCGGGCCACCAAAGCGCAACGTGGCCTGACTGATCTTCATCGCCATGACGATCTTGATTTTATATCATTCATCACAGAGCTCTTCATCCGCCGGAGGGTCGTATGAAAGACAGTATATTATACCAACCACGGTATGGAGTGACCTATCTCCAGGCAAGGCCAGGGCTTTGCCGTTGCGGCGCGAAGCCGCACCGCAGGGACCCACCAGGGGCCGAGCCCCTGGACCTCATGTTATTGAAATAAAATGGGTTTCCAAAGGCCGCCGGCCTTTGGTGGGTCCAGGGCAAAGCCCTGGGCTTGCCTTTCTCGATCGGTCAATCATTCGAATGGTTGGTATTAATTTCGACCAATCGAAGAACCGTCCTCCCGCCCCAGTAGCGTCATCATCTCTGTCCACTCGCGCTTCGACAGGCCGCTGTTTTTGATTTCCACCGCCTCACCGGCAAGCAAACGTTTAACCACCGCCAACATGCCGGCCGAGAGGGTCACCGCCCCTATCCGGTAGTCGACGAACGCTGCATGGGTTAGCGGTACCCAAGCCTTAAGCATCGCCAGCATCGCATCAGCATAGGCGCGGATTTCGTACTGCGCGTGCGGCTCGCCGCGCAGCGACAAGAAATTCAGCAGATTATAGAGGTCAGTCTTCCAGTACCACTGGGTATAGGTGTTCAGCGTGAGGTTCATGCGCGCCAGCTCGCGGGCGAGCCCCTTGCGGCTGGGATCGACAGGGGTGCCATCGATGCCCTCGTTCAGCATCAGCGCGTAGTGGTCGTACGTGCGCATGGCATCGCCGCGCAACAGGTTCAGCACTTCGGCGGCCTCGGCCCCTTCTAGGACCTCACCGCGGCCCTGTCGGTTGACGGCGGATTGGGCGGCGAGGTGCTCCGGAGCCGGCAGGTAGAATTCCCGGTCCAGGATTGAATAGCGGGCGGAATTTTCATTCACACTGGCGGTGCGGTGGCGGATCCACTGCCGCGCGATGAAGATCGGCAGCTTCACGTGGAACTTGATCTCGCACATCTCGAACGGCGTCGTATGGCGGTGGCGCATCAGATAGCGGATGAGCCCGGCATCCTCGGACACGCGCTTGGTGCCGCGGCCGTAGGACACACGCGCCGCCTGTACGACTGCCGCGTCGTCGCCCATGTAGTCGATGACGCGCACGAAGCCGTGGTCCAGCACCGGCACCACGGTGAAGAGCATTTCTTCCAGCGCTGGCACGGTGGCGCGCCTGGTCTCGTTTCGAAGCGTCCGTTGCGCGTCGATTTCGGCCAATTGGTCTTTCGTCACTGGCATGGGGTCGAGTCTCTTCCGTTCGCGCTCGGTCTACCCTATATTAGGCGTGCCGGCTTGCCGGCTATGGCGATAAACGGTGATTGGAATAATCGTTGTGGACCCGGGGGCAGTGCCCGGCGCCTCCACCATTCCCGCCTCGGTGGGGCTATGGGGGCGAAACAGGCTCGACACGCGTGGTAAAGACTCATCTTTTGCTCGGCATGGTTCCGCCGTTATCGGGCCGTATGACAAGTGCCAATGACAATCATCAGGCGCTCGCTGTCGCTGCATAAGCGATAAGCGCGGTTCGGGGGGCACCGGGCAACAGAAGCCCCCCACTACCCACCCCGCAGGGGTAAGGTACGCCCGCGGATGCGATGGCATGGTGCGCTTGCGCGCTCCCTCGCCGCCGACGCATTCTGCCCATATGTCAACCTATTGCGCCTCTGCGCCCCACCATCCCGTCCACGCCAACTACCACAACAACGAGCATGGCTTCCCATCGCGCGATGAGGCGGTACTGTTTGAGCGGCTCAGCATGGAGATCATGCAGGCGGGCCTGTCGTGGGAGATCGTGTTGAAGCGCCGCGCCACCATGCGTACCGCTTTCGCCGAGTTCGTCGTCGACCACGTCGCCAGTTTCGGCGAAGCGGACCAAGCGCGCCTTTTGTCTGACGTCGGCATCATCCGTAATCGTTTGAAGGTGCGGGCAATAATTGGCAACGCGCGCGTTGTTCAGGGATTACGCCAAAGCCATGGCGGATTCGCAGCCTGGCTCGACGCCCACCACCCCCGCGACAAATCCGCCTGGGTAGTGCTATTTCGCCGGACGTTCCGGTTCACCGGCGGCGAGATCGTCGGCGAATTCTTGATGAGCCTTGGCTGGCTGCCCGGCGCCCATGCGGCGGATTGCCCAGTCTACACCCGAATTGCCGCGCTTAACCCACCCTGGAAAAGCGTGTAGTGGCGCGATTCCAACGCTTGGTTCCCTGAGCGTTCGGTGAATCGTCCCACCAAATCAAGGGCTGGCGGATAGAAACTGATGGCCTTATCCGTCGGGTTTCATCCACTCGCCCGCAGGAATAGCGCACCGGCCTTTCCCGCACCGTTCCCAGGCGCTATGGACAACGCGGCACTGCGAGGCGAGCGATGGCAGACGATTCCGACCACACCGGCCCGGCTGCACCCGAAAGCCAGTTGCCGTACGACACCTGGACAGAGCAGGCAATGCGACATGTCGCGATTCGCGCGCTGAAACACGCCGCCCTGAACGGTTTGCCGGGCGACCACCATTTCTACCTGACCTTTCGCACGGACGATCCTGGCACCGTGATCCCTCCCCGTCTCCGCGCCCAGTACCCGCAGGAGATGACAATCGTGATCCAGCATCAATTCTGGGACCTCGTGGTCGACGAGGGCGACGGTGGTGCCGATGCCGGGCATGTGAGCATCGGCTTATCCTTCGGCGGTGTAGCCAGCGTGCTGGTCATCCCATTCGTCGCAATAACGGCTTTTGCCGACCCATTCGTTCATTTTGGCATCCGCTTCAGTTACACGCCGGCACCGCTCGGGATCGATCTGCCCATTTCCACGGACGCAGGTGCCCCCGATGCACCGCCGCCGACCGCCGCGCCTCCACAGATCGTCAGTCTCGATGCGTTTCGGCGCCGCACGCCGCCGCGCGAAATCTGATCCCTCCGACCAAGAGATCGTTCCCCATGCACGCCACGCCGCCGCGGCCCGCGAACTTCCTTTATTCGCCGCTGTTCCCACTGGGCCCCGACCCTACGCCGTGGCGGAAGCTGGATATCCAGGGGGTAACGACGAGTAGCTGCGACGGCCAAACGGTGCTGCGCATAGAGGCGCAGGCGCTGAGCGAACTGGCGTTTCAGGCCTTCCACGATGTGTCTCACCTGCTGCGCCCGGCCCACCTGGCCAGCCTCAAGGCGATCCTTGACGACCCCGAGGCCTCCGCGAACGACCGGTTTGTGGCGCTGGACCTGCTAAAGAACGCCAATATCGCTGCTGGCGGGGTGCTGCCGATGTGCCAGGACACTGGCACGGCCATCGTCTTCGGCAAGAAGGGCCAGCGCGTATGGATTGATGGGGACGAAGAGGAGGCGCTGTCCTGGGGCGTGCACCGCACTTATACCGAAACCAGCCTGCGATACTCGCAGATGGCCCCACTCGACATGTTCCGGGAGGTCAATACTGGAAACAACCTGCCGGTCCAGTTCGACATCCTGGCCGCCCCAGGTGAGCATCATGCCGACGAGTTCCATCTGATGTTCGTTGCCAAGGGCGGTGGGTCGGCAAACAAGAGCTTCCTGTTCCAGGAGACCCGCGCGATCCTTTCCCCTGAGCGGATCGTGAAATTCCTTGAAACCAAGATGAAAACATTGGGAACCTCTGCCTGCCCGCCCTACCACCTGGCGATTGTCATTGGCGGTACGTCGGCCGAGACGACACTCAAGACTGTGAAGCTCGCCTCTACCAAGTATCTCGACCAGTTGCCGACCCAGGGCAGCGCGGCCGGCCACGCCTTTCGCGACCTGGAAATGGAGCAGAAGGTGCTGGAAATCAGTCGCAACAGTGGCATTGGTGCGCAGTTTGGGGGTAAGTATTTCTGCCACGACGTTCGCGTGATCCGCCTGCCCCGCCATGGGGCCAGCCTGCCCGTGGGCATCGGTGTTTCCTGCTCGGCGGACCGTCAGATCAAGGCCAAGATCACGCAAGAAGGGGTATTCCTTGAGGCCTTGGAAACAGATCCAGGAAAGTACCTGCCGGAAGCCACTGCCGACATCCTCGGCGGCGAGGTTGTCGCCATCGACCTCAACCGCCCAATGGCCGATATCCGGCAGGAACTCAGCAGATACCCAGTGAAGACTCGCCTGTCGCTCACCGGTATCATGGTGGTCGCTCGCGACATTGCCCACGCCAAGCTGCAGGAACGGCTTGATGCCGGGGAGGGGCTACCTGACTACATCAAGAACCATCCGGTCTACTATGCGGGCCCCGCCAAGACGCCGGATGGGATGACCACCGGCAGCTTCGGCCCTACCACTGCGGGCCGTATGGACAGCTATGTCGACGCCTTCCAAGCAGAGGGCGGGAGCTTGATCATGCTGGCCAAGGGCAATCGCAGCCGTTCGGTCCGCGAGGCCTGCCGCAAGTTCGGCGGCTTCTACCTCGGCAGCGTGGGCGGTCCCGCCGCTCGGCTGGCGCAAGACTGCATCCGCAGGGTGGAAGTCCTGGAGTATTCGGAACTTGGTATGGAGGCCATCTGGCGGATCGAGGTTGAGAACTTCCCGGCATTCATTATCATCGACGACAAGGGCAACGACTTCTACCAGGGAATGGAATAGGAAGTATGTTACGGCATTGCCTCACCGACGGATTGGGACGGCCTGGCGGCCACGAAAATGCCAGTCGTCAAGGCCGCGGCTAGATGCGCTTCACAGTTGATCGCCTCGACCACATGGTATTATCGTGCCGTGACATGGAGGTCACCGCGTCATGGTACCAGCGCGTGTTGGGCATGGAACGTGAGGAGTTTGGCCCCCGCAACCGCACTGCGTTACGCTTCGGCGGGCAGAAGATCAACCTCGATCCGCTGACACAGCACGCGCGGCCGAACACTGCCGCCGACCCCGTCGCAGGGTCGCAGAACCTGTGTTTCATCACTGCTGTTCGCCCGGGCGACGTGGTCGAGCATCTCAACGGCTGTGGCGTCGCCATTGTCGAGGGCCCCGCTGCGAAAGTTGGCGCGCTCGGCCCGATCATGTCGGTCTACTGCCGCGACCCTGACGGCAACCTCATCGAGATTGCCACATACCTGCGAGATTGAGCCATTGCCAAGCCCATCCGTCGTCGGCACTTGTGCTGTTGGCGTGTTTCTGACCTGCGTTAGGGCCGCCAATTGGATGATCGGGCATGATGAAACTTCTTGTGTATTGAACGGACGCTGCGTGGGCGCAGTCGCAACAGGAGCAATGGCGCCGTGGAGCGTGCTGATGATCGGTGCTGCGCTGGTCCCGCGGCACGACTGGTGGTGGACTTTCTATCTGTCCGAGTGCACGCAGGCGGCAGCTTCCTTTACTTGCGGCGCCAGATTTTCTGAAAGCGTTGGGCGTTGCTGATCTTCTCCCCTGTTGTACAGCTAACCCGTCAGGCCACGCTGGTGTCTACATAATGCAAACGGCCGATTTCGACTTCGACCTGCCAGGCGACCGGATCGCCCAGCATCCGGCCAATCCACGCGACGCCGCGCGATTGTTGCACGTCGCCGCGGTCGGTTTGCGCGACCGTACCGTGCGCGACCTCCCGGACCTGTTGCACCCTGGCGACATGATGGTGGTCAACGATACGCGGGTGATCCCAGCCCAACTCGTTGCATGGCGCGGA
>Ga0105044_10009820_pt1 | contig 13088 bp, 9 predicted proteins | sample MAT01_FD_78092 | JGI IMG/M metagenome (GOLD analysis project Ga0105044, IMG submission 78092) | Freshwater microbial communities from Lake Fryxell liftoff mats and glacier meltwater in Antarctica - MAT-01 | ecosystem: Environmental > Aquatic > Freshwater > Ice > Liftoff microbial mat | place...
CGGCGAAAGACATGGAATCAGTTGAAGGCGTGTGGGATGGCAAACCAGACTAGGTCCAGCGAAGCGACAGATCAACGGCGCGGACGTGCTTGGTCAGCGCGCCGATTGAGATGTAGTCGACGCCCAACTGCGCCAGATCGGCCAAACGTTGCGCGCTGACACTCCCGGAAATTTCCAGTTCGATTCCTACTGGGCGTAGACGGATGGCTTCGCGCAAATCCGCATCGGAGAATTCGTCCAACATGATGCGATCTGGCCTCGCGGCGAGCGAAAGTCGAAATTCGTCGAGATTCTCAACCTCGATCTCCACCATGACCTCGGGCGCCAATGCGCGCGCACGCGTAATGGCGGCAGCAATACCGCCCGCGGCAATGATATGGTTTTCCTTGATCAGGATTGCGTCGAACAATCCGCGTCGATGGTTTTCGCCGCCACCCACTTTCACTGCGTATTTCTGCGCATAACGCAGCCCAGGAAGCGTCTTGCGCGTATCCAGAATGCGCGTCTTCGAATCGCCCAAGATGGCCACGAAGTTCGCGGTCGTCGTAGCGGTACCGCTCAATGTCTGCAGAAAATTCAGCGCGCTGCGTTCCGCGCTCAATAACGCACGCGCGTTGGCCTCGATTGAACACAGCACCGTACCTGCTGTGACGTGCGCGCCATCGTGGCACGACCAACTCACGCGTGATTCCGGGTCTAGCGCATGAAAACACGCGTCAAACCAAGCTTGACCGGCGACAACGGCATCGTCGCGCAGCAACACGTGCGCGTGGGAGCGCGCGTCAGCGCTAACCAACTGTGCGCTGAGATCACCACTGCCGATATCTTCTGCCAGCGATCGCGCCACATCGCGCGCAACTTCCGCCGCGTCGGGTTTTCCGACCGTAATCGGCAACAATTTTGGATGCGGCATAGTCATTGCGTTCCGTGAGCCTTGGGGCCTCAAGCGTCGCATGCGCGACGCCCGGCGCTTGGGGCTCGCGGGCGTGCTTGACAGTTGCTCGCCTAATACCAGCCCATCACCTTCGCAGCAACGGCACCGAGGGTCAGCACAGCGACGACCACGATGCTCCACATCAACACATTGCTGCGGCTGCGATCTTTTTCACGATCTGCCGCGCGACGCTTGGGTGCAGCCGGTGTGGCTTCTGCACGCGGTGAACTCGGCGCGATATCTTGCCCCGGTGCCAGCAGCAAGAAGCGAATCGTGTCCAGACGCAACTCATCGCCAGGCTTCATTAACTGACGCGTGATGCGGCGATCATTGACAAATGTGCCGTTGGACGAGCCCAAATCTTCAACCATGACGCCGTCGGGCGTTACTTTCAGTTCGGCGTGTCGGCGCGAAACTTCTTCCGACGCGATTGGCACTTCGCAATCGTGCTGGCGCCCGATCACAGTGCTCGGCATCACTGGGAATACCTTGCCAAATGTCACCCCCGAAACGCCGCGCAGGACGAACTTCGGCAGCGCTGCCCGAACCTTAGTCCGGCCGTCATCAGCAACATCGGCCTCTTTAGCTTTCGGGGTTGTCGGCGCGGCGGCCTTTTCGACTGCTACCACGCGCGCACGCACCTGCGCGAAGGTCACCAAATCGCCGGGTTTGAGCTCCATCGGCGTAGTGCCAACGGGCTTGGCGTTGACCGTGAGATCGTTATTGGGATGCATCGAGGAAATCTTAGTTGCCATAGCGGACACTTCGATTTCGGCATGCCGCGGCGCGATTCCGGGCGATAGCAACACGACTTTGGCGTCGGCGGCGCTGCCCAGCGTGGTGCGCCCGAAAGCCAATTGCACCTGCGCGTGCTCGCCGTTCGGAAAAAGTAGCTTCATTCGACCCCCAAAGTTGAATACCGATCCCGCCGCTCCAGCACCAAGATCGTTGTTGCCTATGTTATCGGTGTTGCACCTAGTTTGTGATGCGGACCAGTAGGCACTTAGCTAGGCGTTTTCTCAAGCATTGCTGTGTCATCGCGTGAGCTTCGCGGTCCAAAACAGGGACCCACATCATGGACTTCTTGCCGGCGGATCTAATTCGCGCACCACTCTGAATCCCAACGCATTGCTCATCCACTCGCGGTTTTCCAGGCGTCTGCCGATCACGGCCTCGCTGCTATCACTGTGCCAGCCGCTGCCCATGACCATGCGTTTGCCGCAATTTCCCGTGGTCCGCGCACCCTGCCCCTCACTGCGCGCCGTGTGCACTTCATTACCACAATCGGCCACCCATTCGCGCGCATTACCGGCCAGATCGTAAACGCCCGGTGGTGAGGCTTGGAAGCGGCCGGCTGGCGCGGTCTGGAAATAACCATCGTCGCAGCTCAGCGAGTTACTGCCACCCTCCTTCTTCTTGTAACTCAAGTCAGCGCGATTCCCGCTGGCACACGCTTTTGCACTCACCTTGGATGCCAAGTATTGCCATTCGGCTTCACTCAGCAACCGATAACTGTGCTTACTGCTCTTGGAGAGCCATTTCACATACGCGTCGGCATCGTTGTAGTTCACGCACACGACAGGATGCTCGGGCGTTTGCGTGAATCCCGGCACGCGCCACGTCCAATCTTTGCGTGCGGACGTAAAGATCCCACCGTCCTCATTCTTGCAACCACCGCGTGCGCCATAGCCGGAAGCATCGATAAACTTGCGGAATTCGCCTACGCTGACTTCGCGGCGTCCCACCGCGAAAGTCTTCTCAATCGAGGCACGCACGCCGCCACCGCGTTTGGCACCAGTCAAGGTGATATTACCCGGTGCCACAATAATGACCTCCGGATAACCGGCTCCGTCGCGGAACACATAGCCCGGCTTGCCAATGATTTTGGCCTCGCGTTGCCAGGCTTTCAGCTCCTTGTCGTCGGGCACAAAGGCCTGGGCCTTGGAGATATGTTCGAGTGCGAGATCACCTTGCCACGCAGCGAGTGCCGTTCGCGCCGCTTCGCGATGGACTTCTGCGCGGCTCGTCCAAGCGCTGCCAATGCGCTTATTGGCAGCAGGTGCGTCAATGCCGGGAAGCTTCGCAACCGCGCGTGCGCGATCCAAATGCGCCTTTCCCTCGGGTGCCCTGCCGGCATCCAACTCAATATTGGCAAGCTTGATGTAGGCGTCGACCACGGCCTCCAGGCCCTTCATCGCGTCTTCGTTCTGAGGTTGTAGCGCCAGTACCCGCGAGAAAATCAATGCGGCGTTGGCATCAACTGGCAATTGCAGTCGTTGTCCACGCAATAAGGATTGGCCCATATCGAGCAAGATCTTGATCTGCTGCTGCGTTGTTGGTGGACCCCAGGCGCTGGCGGGTGCGTCGGTAAGTATTGCTACCACTGGGATTGGAACGCCATTGGCGTCCAGCACCGGGATGGGCAAACCGTCGGCGCCCATGGCCGTTTCATCGGTGGACAACAGCGAGGGATCGTCCGCAGTGATCGGTACTGGCGGATCGCCGCCACTGGCGATGGTGAGATTACTCGAATTCTGGCCCTGGACATTCCCTGTCGGCTGTTCCGACGACTGCTCCGGCGTGGCATCTACTGGCGCCGATTTCACCACGGGTGCGGTGGGGTCACCTTTGCCCTTGCCGCCGAATAAGCCGTAAGCGGCAATCGCAAGGCCGCCGACTAATAGCGCCATCAGCGCCAGGCGCCCCCACGGCGGCGTCAATCTGGCCGTCGTCGGCGCCGCCGCGCCGATCTGCCGCGCCAGATTCTCGATCAACTTGGTCGTTGACTTAGGCGCCTCGCTAATTTCAGACGCGACCGGTTCCAGCGCGGTGGAATCCGACAGGATATGAACCGCATGCAGCCCAGCGATAAGATCTTCGCCGTCTGCGAAACGGTCGTTGGGTTCCTTAGCTAAGGCCTTATCAATAAAGGCTTGCCAGTGCTTCAAATCAGGCGGCAGGCGCGGAATCGGCTCGAATACGTGTGCATAGGCGACGGCGAAACCGTCCGGTCCCTGATACGGCGTGCGCCCGGTGAGCGCTTCGAAGGCCAATGCGCCGAGACTGTACAAATCCGAGCGCGCATCGACCTCGCCTCCGCGCGCTTGCTCGGGACTCATATAATTGCTGGTGCCGATGCTGACACCAGTGCTGGTGATGCGGGTCGAACCGCTCAGCGCACGCGCGATGCCGAAATCTGTGAGCTGTGGCGTATCGGCCGAATCAAACATAATGTTGCCCGGCGTTACATCGCGATGGATGACGCCCTTCTGGTGCGCAAAGCCGAGTGCTTTGGCGATGCCCGTGAGCACGCGCACGATCTCGTTTTGGCTCACGTTCTTGCGCATGCGCTGAGCGAAATCGCCGCCCGGCAAAAACTGCATGGAAAAATAGTGCAAATGGTCGGCGGTCACGCCAACTTCGTACACTGAGACGATATTGGAATGTGTGAGCGCCGCAATCGTTCGAGCTTCTCGCATAAAGCGCTTGGAAAAGCTTGCATCCGCCGCCAAAGCAGGAGCCATCACTTTCAATGCGACACGCCGCTCCAGCGACGTCTGGATCGCGAGATAGACTCGCGCCATGCCGCCAACCCCGAGCTCACGCTCAATCGTATATCCAGGTATGAAAATTGGCCCCACGCTGATATCGCAATCCCGCCGGTCCAGAACCTCCCATTGTAGCCAAACCGCGAGCCTAAGGCGGCGCGCTGTCGACATCTCGATGCGAACGGATGCAATCAAATGAATAGCGCGCTTAGCTTATTGCCGTTGCTGCTGCTGGCGAGCATCGTCATCGTGTGGCAAATCCTGCATTCCTTCAACGAACGCGCGGTCGCTATCGCGCGTGAATCCTGCCGCGAGGCCGGCCTGCAGTTGCTTGATGCCACGGTCTCATTGTCGCGCTTGCGCCTCAGCCGTCAGAACCAAGCTCTCGCCTGGGTGCTGGATTACGGCTTCGACGTCAGTGCCGACGGCCACACGCGCGCGCACGGGCGCATGCGCTTTATCGGCGGCGCTCTGGAATGGATAGACCTTCCGCGCGGACCAGATGGGTCAGATCTTTGGATGTAGGCGGACCTTGCCTTCCCGCGTGCGAGCTGCAGACGGGCGTTGTTCCCTCAGGATCGTCGGATTTTGCCGATAGCGTCGACCGCAGCCGGCCAGGTGACAAATCGGCCGTGGCACGCGTGCTGTACGGTAGTGCCTGCGGCCCTTTGTCATCAACACGAGCCGTCTTCGAGCTCGGCTCGGGCACAGGCTGCGGACCTCTACTTGACAATACGCAGCTTCGGCCGCCCGCCCTCTGGTCTTGGCGTTTGCGTGTCGTCTTGCGGCGCGGGGCCGTCACTGGCCGCCTCGGTCAACAAAGGGCCGGCGCGCTCCGGTTGTACGCCATCGGCATCCTCGTCGTCTGGCGGAAACATCATGCCCTGCCCGTTTTCCTGCGCATAGATCGCGAGAATCGCGCCCACCGGCACGCTCACCGATTGGCTTTGTCCGGAGAAGCGCGCGTTAAAGCGGACGTCGTCGAGCCCCAAATCGAGCCGATCAATCGCACGCGGCGCCAAGTTCAGCACCACTTGACCGTCTTTGATCACCTGCGGCGGCACACGCACCCCTTCACGTTTTGCATCCACCAACAAGTACGGAGTGCAGCCGTTTTCGAGGATCCACTCATAGATCGCTCGCAGCAAATACGGCCGTGTTGATGTCATTTCCATAAAAACACTCGTGTGATTGCCCGCAGCATTTGAGAGAGGTGCCAACTGCTTTGCACCAGCGAAGACAAGAGCATAGACGCTTCATCGCGACGAGCGCGCGAACTGTCCGCGGGGTGATCTTTGCCACCGCACCGATTAACTCAAGACGTGCGCGAACGCCGCGTGGCAAATCGCCAAGCCCAACGCCAGATCAATGCCAGCGGGAAGAACAGCACCAGCATCGGCAACAGGAAGCCCGCGTATTCGGCCGCACCTTGCAGGCCATCCATTAGATTATCGGTGAACGTTTCCCAAATGCCCAAGATCGAAAATTCCGTTGCCGGCGTGGAGTCGCGATTGCTGTTCCAGCGGATGTGAAGCAGATTACTTTCGATGCGCCGCACTTGCTGGGCCGACTCTTGAGACAATTGCTGCAGTTGCGAATCCACTACCGAGAGTTGCTGCGACAGGCTGATCATGTCGGCCACGACAAGGTCTTTGCGCCCTGCAAAATCCAGCAAGCTCACGCGCTGCCGTTCAGCCAAGTCTTTGGAATTGGCGACATTTGCCACGGCGTCGGCAAGATCTTCCGCGTGGGTTTCTTGCGAGGCTAGCGCCTGACCCTCTCCAGCCAGCGCCGACAGCGGCGCAATGCCCTCGGGCACCACGCGCAAGGACAGACTGGCATTGGCGTAGTCGCCAGCGGTCGATTCGAGCTTGAGCACGCTGCACGCGCCGAAACGCTGTTCGCTGCATGCGGATTTGACCTCGTCCACGCGTGCTTTGATGGTGGTCGGGTCGCCCTCGAATTTCAGACTGTGCTCGTACGCAAGGAAGGCGCCGGGCTTAGATGCGATTCCATTCATAGCCGGTGAGCCGGACACCGGCTCAGACGGCGCACTCACGACTTGTTTCGCACATCCACCCAATAGCAGATGGAAAATTAGTCCCAGCACAATGAAACGACGACGCATAGCGACCCCCGCAAGCCCAAAGCAGAGCCGATCATCGACTATTTCGCGGAAGTTGGCGGGTTGTGGAAACTGGCTCCCTAGCGTCCGAGGCGAGTACACGCGCCTTTGTAGGTCACGGTTGACCGCGCAGTGGCTTGCGTGAAGTTGCCGAGTGTCCACCGCGCTTATGTGTAAGAGCAGTCGACATAAAGATTTTGCATCCACCTTCTAGCGCGCGGTCAAGCCAAGTCACAAAGCCGACCAGTGGTAGCTAATCACAGATCAAACCGAGCCTATCGAGCCTTCCCCGGCGAGAAAGCGCGTTCGCTGCTTGCGTCTTCTTCCACGTCATCCCGTCGGTGAGGTCAAATATGTCTGCGCTATCGTCAAGGTCTTTGGGGCGCGTTGTTGTTGTCTTGAGTTGCGTGTTGCTGGGGGCATGCGTGCCTACCCAAGAACAGGCGCTTCGCAACAAATACTTCAGCCCCGCGTTCAGGGCCGATCTGCAGCCACTGGATCAGAGCCAGCACAGCGCAGGACGCGCGACGCATGGAACCTATCGACTGGGATCGTCAGACGTACTCAGCGTCGCCTACCCGGTGAGTGCCAGTCGTCCGGATGAGGTACATGCCAGCAATATGATTCAAAGCGATTGCGTGTGGTTAGCGCACGACAGCACGCGCGCACGCGGCGATCGGCTACGACTCAACTGGGAACAAGTTGTGCACGTATGGCCATCAGAACCCGGCGAGCCCAGCAGCTTCGGCGAATTCACTGGCATGTGCACGGGCACCGATCCGATTACGCGCACGCTGCCAGTGGATACCGACGGCAGCACGGCCACGGCGACGACCGGCCTAGAATCCGGCGCGACCAATGTCTACATCACCAGTAGTTCGGAAGGCCTGCGCGTCAATACCGAGGTGGGTGGCGGCGAGCGGCTGGTGCTCGCGTGCTCGACCAATTCAAGCACCGTAGGCGGTGTCCGTCGCGACTGCGGCGCACAGTTGCGCATGGTCAAGGACGTACAGTTGCTGTCGTCATTTGCAAGCAGTCCGGGCACAAACATCGACGGCGTCTGCGGTCGCCCCGCGATAGCGCATTTGGGCTCGGTACTGACGAATGGCGATCAAGGCTTCAACTTACCGATGCGCGATCAGCGCTATGTGCCGAGCTGTGCACTGGATGCTAGCGTGATGCCCTCGCGCGATGGTTTTTTTGGCTTACGTTCGGCTGCCACCTGGATGCACGGCCGAACGGATAGCAGCATGAGCAAGAGCCTGATTAGTCCGCAGCTTATGGTGGTCGATGGCGGACGCACGATCATCCGCACCGTGCGCGTGACCGGTGCACTCGATGCATTGGATATGCGCTGGTCAGTGCCGGTGCAGCGCGACGCGAATGCCCAACCGCGTTGGGAGGAAAACTTCTCGCCCAGCATTGCGGTTGGCGCGGCCATCTTGCGTGCCTATGACCCGCTCACAAGCCTGCCGATGGCCACCTTTCAATCGCAGCGCCTGTGTTTGGAGAACGCCGCCGGTGCGTGTGGAACGCTCTGCCGACCCTACCAAGCCACTGGTAGCGCGCTGGAGTATCTACTTGATTCCACTTACTGCGTGGATGGCGCCAACCGTCCCACGCAGCCGGACGTGAGCCCCAGCTACAACAACCAATTGCTGGCCGATCGCGCCAACTCAGCACAGCTCAATCCGCAAGTCTGGCGCCTGGAAACGAAGGTCCGATCATCGTCACCCTTCATCTCGCCAAGCGCACGTCTGACATTTTCTTTGCGTGCGCAATTGCCGCAAGGCTTGGCGCTGCGCGCACGCGACGCGGCCATGGATTTCGGCGCGGCGCAGTCAAGTGGCGGGCTCACGCACGCGATGAATGACATTCTCAACGAGGGCGATGTGCCGCTGCGCATAGAACGCGCCGAGATCATCGGCGATGGCAGCGCGCACTCGCGACCGGAAGCCTTCGCCGTGTTGCTCGCCGGTGCGCCGGTGGATGTCCCGGCGCCGATTGACTTCATCGCGGTGGGCGATGCGGTGCGCGCCGAGCCTGGCCTCGGCTACGAGCTGCAGCCGGTCTTTAGTGCGCGCCGAGCGAAGCATGCGATGGGACTCATGCGCAACCCGCTAACGCATGTGAACTTCCAGCTTTACGACCGGCCCTTCCGCGTGATCAACGGAATGATCACCACCAACTCACCGAGCTTCGATTTTAAGACGGCGGCTGAGCGCGACTATTTGCGGCGACACCCGGACCAATTGGAAAAGGCAGCACAAGGCCGCATCCTCGGTTTTGACGCCTTTCCCTTGCTGAGCTTACCGGCCGCGCTGGCGACCGGACGTTCGCTCGGTATGCACGTGTCCTTCGCGCCGCGCGATTACGGTCCGGCCAGCGCTTTGCTGCGAGTTACCGCCAGCGCCACCGCCGGCGCCGCGCAAAGCCGAACAATTCACGTGCTGCTACGCGGTCATGGCGTGCAGGGCGCCATCCTGCAATCGATGCCACCGGTGATCGCACTGCCGCGCGTCCGCGGTAACAATGTATTGCTGCAATCGGGTATGGCGGTGGTCAATATCGGTCAACTGGCCGGCGCCATCACGGCCATTCGCATTGACGGGAAAGATCGTTCGCGCTTTGGAATTATCGGCGCGCCCGCCTTGCCCTTGCAGATGCAACCTGGCGATGCGATGAGCCTCGTGATTGAGGCTTATCCACGCCCCTGTCGCGATCCTATCGTCGACGCGCAAGCGCAGTTGATCATCGAGGGACAGGGGCAGATTCCGCGCCAGATTGATCTGCGCTTGGCAAAGGAAGCCTGCCGATGAATGCGCTCGGGTGGATACGAATCGGATTCGGCTTGGTCGTGGGTCTGATCGCGATCAAGGCCTCGGCTACTGGCCTTGAGACTGAAGTACAAAGCATCGATGTACTGAATCGCGTGAGCACGTTTTATGACATCGTGGTGGATCGCAACGGCCGTCCACACGTGGCCTATATCGACCTGCATGAAGCACGCAGTGGCTCGGTCGGTGCAGTCGGCGATGCGCGCGTGCGCTATGCGCGCTTTGACGGTTGGATCTGGCGTGAGGAGACGCTCGGCGTGATCCGCGTACGCGAAGACACCGCGGTCAATATGAGCGTGGTTCTGGCTGTCGGACTCGACGGGGCGCACGTACTCGCGGTCGAACCCGGCGACGAAAACCTCACCGATGACCGCATGGTGCACTTTCATCGACGCACAGACGCCACCGTCAGCCGCGGCGCCATTGCCTCCGGCAACGTCTCGGAGCCGACGTTGGCTATCGACGCACCGGGTGTGATTTATGCCGGCTGGACGCGCAATCGCACCGATGGTCTGGGCAGCGCGCTTGAAGTCGGCACGATCGGCAGCAACGGCAATCTCAATGCAATCACGATCCCGACCAGCACCCAAGTCAGCAGCCCAAGTCTAGCCACGCGAAGAACCAGCACCGGCGGGCTTGCGGGCGCGGCCTTCGCGTGGAATGAATGCGCGGTGGGAGCGTGTCGCCAGCGCTCAGCGTGGTTGAACGCGGGTGTCGCCACCGGCATCGCCGAGATCACCCAAGCGACGGCCGACGGTAACGGCCACGTGCGCGTCGCCATCAATGCGCAGAATCAGGCCGAAGTCATGTTGGTCGTGGGCGACTTTCCGCGACGTGTTGAACATCGGGTGCAACTCAGCAATGGCTGGGGCTGTGCGCCGTCAGCGGCTTGCGAACTCGGCCTCAATGAAGGCCTCGATGTCGATTTTGTTCCGGCACCGCACGCCTTTGTTATTGCGAGTGCAGAGAGCTCGCAGAACGACGCGGTGATGCGTGCAATGAGCGTGCGTTTGATCTCAAAGTCAGATCTGCTGGTCAGCCGCGTCAGCATCCAAAGCTTTATCAGCGCGGCATTTATTGGCTTCGACGTACCACCCGGCGTGGACCTTGGGAGCGTGGCGATCAATGATCTGATGCGCCCGGTGACCATCGGCCGCAGCGCCGATATCCACCGCGATCTGCTCGCGATCCGCTTCGCCGGCGGCTTAAATTCGCTGCGCGTCCCGGCCGTGCCGGCGACCATTCTGCGCAATGCCATGGACATGGCTACAGCTCGCGATGGCACGCCACGCATCCTCGGCACCAGCGCGTCCAACGGCGATTTGCGACTGTGGCGCTGGCAAAATGGTGCCAATCCCGACTTCGTCAGCGAGGCCTTGCCAGCGACGCTCGATCCCGATGCGGCCTCACTCGCAATCGGGCCGGACGGCAACGAACACGTGGCGCTGTATGACCGCACCAGCAACGATCTGATCTATGTACGTCGCGCGCCGGGCACCAGCCAAGGCTGGCTCACGCAAACGGTGTTGAGCGCTGGCAACACCGGCCGATCGCCCAATATGCTGGTGTATGCGGACGGCAGTGTCGTCATCGTGGCAGTTGACCAAGTCGGCAATGTCGTCGCCATGGTGCAGATGCCGAACGGCAGTTGGATTCAACGCAATTTAAGTCAGCTATTCCCGCCGGGCGCGAGCGCGGTGCCACGCGCGGTTGTCGCCAGCGCGGGATTCTTGTTGCGCGCAACGTGGTTTGATTCGATCAGCGGAAGCCTGATGCTGTCGTCTATCCTTGGAGACCCTGCGAGCGCACCGGTATTGGTCGAAACCACAGTCAACTTTAACGGCGAAACTTTTGGCCGCGTGCACGACCTGGATCTGCTTCACGATGGCCAGCCCCTGATCGCGTTCAGCCGCGTTGATGGCGATGATCAGCGGGCCAGCGCCAGATATCGACGGTCCGACGGAAGCTGGGCATTCGTTACGGGCTCGCCGGAGCTACTCGCGCAATCCATCCTCGATGTGCGCGTCGCGGCCGGCGGTGGTAGCGCCGCTAACCTGCGCTTGGCCTGGGTTCAACGCGAACTCAATGGCGGCGCCGATCGTTTGTGGGTCGCGCTGCCAGAAATCTCCTTCATCGTCGGACAAATGCAATTTGCCGAGCCTGATCGGCCGGCGTTCGCGTTGGAAGGCAAAGACCGCATCAACATCGCGTTGATGCAAACCAGCGGCACCGAAGTGCTGCAAATTCCAGTGCCCGTGCTGTCGGGCTCAACGGCCTTTCCACCCGGCTGGACCGGCGCGAGCCAAGTTTTGCCGCCCGCAGAAGTCGCACCCGTTTGCCTGTGCCTGGTGCTGGCGATGATGGGTATCCAATGCCCAGGCAGCGCGCCACGTCGCTCACTGGAACAATCTCTATCGACCATGGCCGGTTTGCAACAACGCTTTTCGACCACCGAAGCAGGCCGCTACTACCTCGAACTATTTCAGCAACATTCAGACGAAATCATGGCGTTGACACTGGCGAGTCCGGAAATGCTCAGTGAACGCGAACGCACTTGGCATGATCTACAGCTTGGCTTTCGCGCGCTGGTCGATGGCAATGGCGCAAGCCAACGCTTCACTGCCGAAAACATCACGGCAGCGCGCGCCATAATGCAAAGCTGGGCAGCCGCCGGTTCGCCGCAGCTACAGGCTGCCGTTAACGCCGAACTGGATCGATTGGACGAGTTGAACGTGTTCGTCGGCATGAACTTCGACCAGTGGTTCGCAGCGCTCACCGTCGGCGGAAACGATCGCGTGTTCGGCCATGGTTTCGAGAATGCGATGCCTTGACACGCAGACAAGCGCGCGGCTGGCGTGGGTGCTGTCATAGCGTCAGCGGGGTCGCCCGGCGTTGGCCGGGCGGCTCTAGTTCATCGAGATCGACGTGTACGTCGCCACCGCCTAGACGGCGCTGGCCATGGCCCGCTAACGCGTATTAGCAGCGTATTGCCGCCCCGGCGGGCTGGAGGCCGATGCAGCCTAGGCCATGGCGCAGTGGAATTATGGGGGTGCTTGCTCGATGTAGCGGATGGCGAAGTTCATCCCGCCGCCCGGTGCCCAACGCGGCAGCGGAGCCGGCCTGTCGCTAATCGCCATCGCCGAGTACCGGCAACCTGCTACGGCGGTGCCGTCAACGCTGCTGGGGAACATCGACATCGGAGCCTACAAGTATTTGGGCGAAATCATGGTCGATGGCTTCAAGGCAATGCACCAAATAGCGCCTGCCGCTGCTGTCAGTTCGCCTGGATCGACGCGCAGCGAGCATTGCAACTGTCCCGTCATGAATCGAAACCATCGCCGAACACCGGCTCGAGCGGACCCTCGATTGCGCCGCTGCCACAGCGCGGCAAGGGTTCGTTGAGTTCGGGTCGGATTGCACCAAACTGATCGTGCTTAGGGCAATGTGACCGGATGGCAGCGTCCAGTATTGGACTGTCCGACAACGGCGCATAGCAACTGTCCCGTCATGAATCGAAACCATCGCCGAACACCGGCTTGAGCGGACCCTCGATTGCGCCGCTGCCACAGCGCGGCAAGGGTTCGTTGAGTTCGGGTCGGATTGCACCAAACTGATCGTGCTTAGGGCAATGTGACCGGATGGCA
>Ga0105044_10009821_pt1 | contig 13087 bp, 14 predicted proteins | sample MAT01_FD_78092 | JGI IMG/M metagenome (GOLD analysis project Ga0105044, IMG submission 78092) | Freshwater microbial communities from Lake Fryxell liftoff mats and glacier meltwater in Antarctica - MAT-01 | ecosystem: Environmental > Aquatic > Freshwater > Ice > Liftoff microbial mat | place...
CAACGCGTTGCGATTCCAGATCCAGCGCGTGCGCGACCTCGAAGCGGTCTCCAAGCACGGGATCGATCTGCTCGCCCCGTGGTCACGGCCGTGCATCGATGCGGCGCGCATCCTCTACTGCGGCATCGTCGACGAGGTGGAACGCATCGACTACGAGGTGTTCGACAAACGCGCGATAGTGCCCATGCACCGCCGCCTTGCCGTGGCCGGACCGGCCTGGGTCAAGGCCGTGCGCGCTCGCCGCAGCTGACCGACCGCATCAGGACCTGCGTCCGGGCCAGAGCCTCGGGGGCCCGGCCTTGGGCTCACGCTGCACTCCACGACGACCCCACCACACCCACCAGATCAGGGTTTGAACCACGAGTGCGAAACCGAAGAGCAGATCCTCGATCGGCGCGTAGACCAGTCGGCCATCGCCGATGAACTGCGGCACCGACGATCCGATGATGGCCTCGCCGTCATAGCGCACGATGCGAAACCCCGTCAGGATCCCGTTGGTCACCAATTGGAAGAACACGATGATCGCGTAAGCCGTCCAGAAGGCGCGCTTGGTGAGCAACCTCGTGCGCAGCACCCAGAGGTCAAGCACGATGGTCGCCCCTACGCCGAGCAATGCCAGCTGGGTATAGGTCATGAGGCAGGGCCCTGCGTGCGTGCATCGTCGCTGCGTTGCGCGTCCGTCAGCGGATCACCCTCGCCCACGTCCCAGCCCGTCGCCGCGCGCACGGCCTCCAGGGTGAGCACCGAAGCCAAAGGGATCACCACGAAGAAAACGACCTCGTCGAGCGGTAGCCGGCCCGGAAAGAGCACGCCGGTGGTGCGCTCGGGATCGAAGGTCCAGTGCCCCTGGGCGATGGCGTAGAGGTCCCACACGATGAAGATCACAAACACCGGGGCGATGGACAGCAGCAGACGTCGCCAGCGACGCAGCACACGGGTGCGGAGCAGCACCTCAAGCCAGATCGAACCAGCCAGAGCAAAGACCATCACCCCGAGATACGCGAATCTGGCCACCAGTCGACCTTACGGCGCAGGCACTGGTCGCGCCGATCCCGGTCCGCCGCGCCGGTGTCGCACGCGGGATCCGTGCATCGGCCTCCTTAGACTCATTCGGTGGACACGACTGCTTCCCCGCAGCTGACCGGGCACCTGCTCAACGAGCGGTACCTGGTGGGTGGGCGTATCGCCCGCGGCGGTATGGCCGTGGTCTACGAAGGCACCGACACCCGCCTCGAACGACGCGTCGCCCTCAAGGTGATGCATCCCGGCCTCGCCGAGGACCCCGAGTTCGTCCAACGCTTCGTACGTGAGGCCCGCTCGGCCGCGCGGCTCTCTCACCCGAACATCGTGGCCGTGCACGATCAGGGCGCGGATGAGGGCGAGATCTATCTCGTCATGGAGCACGTCACCGGCAGCACCCTGCGCGACCTGCTGCGGGCTCGCGGCCGGCTGACCGTGAACGAGACCCTCGACATCCTCGACCCCTTGCTCGATGCCTTGGCGGCTGCGCACACGGCCGGGTTGGTGCATCGCGATGTGAAGCCCGAGAACGTGCTCATCACCGACGATGGCCGGGTGAAGGTGGCCGACTTCGGCTTGGCCCGTGCCACCTCGAGCATCACCAACGCAACGCAAGGCGTCCTGATCGGCACGGTGGCCTACCTCTCCCCGGAGCAGGTGCGCGGCGGCAGTGGCGACGAGCGCAGCGACGTGTACAGCGCGGGCATCTGCCTCTTCGAGATGCTCACCGGCCACCCGCCCTACGACGGCGATACCCCGACGGTCGTGGCTGTGCGTCATGCCAACGAAGACGTGCCGCCGCCCTCCAGCGTGGTTCCCGGTCTGCCCGCCGCACTGGATGCCCTCGTGGCCGGAGCCACAACGCGCGACCCCGAGGTCCGCTACCGCGACGCCGAAGGCTTCCTGTCGGCCTCTCGGGCCACCCGTCAGCGTCTCGGGCTGCCCCCGGCCGCTCCCCTGGCGCAACAGGCACCCGAGCCGGCCTTCCACGACACCCTCGTGGTCTCGCAGGAGCTGCCGGCCACCTCGCGTTCTGCACCGTCGGCCACTGCGGCAAACGTTGCTGCCTGGGCCGGGGTGGCCGCACGATCAGGCATCCCCGCCGGTGCTCCGGCTGGAGTCGGCACAGCGACGGGCGATCAGAGTGAGGTGGGCCAGAACGGCGCAGGGCTCCACCAGACCGGAGTACTTCCCGACCTCGCAGCTTCCGACGAGGCGACGGGGAAGTCGGGCCGCAAGCGCCGCGGCGGCCGAGCCGACGGCCCCCGACGCTCGCGGCGGGGGCTCATCGCCTTCTTCGTCGTCCTGGCCCTGGCGCTGGGTGCCGGCACCGCTGCCTGGGCTTTTGCGCGCACCCCGCAGGTAGACGTTCCGGCAGTCCTCGGACTCACCGAATCTCAGGCGCAGGACAAGCTCTCCGCGGCCGGACTCACCGCCGCGACCGGTCCGGCAGTGTTCAGTGAGAGGGTGGCGGCCGGTCAGGTGCTCAGCACCAAGCCCGCACCTGCCACGCAGGTCGACGAGAACTCCACCGTCGCGCTGACGCTGTCGAAAGGTCCGGAGCGCTACCCCGTGCCGAACGTGGCGGGCCGCACCACAGCCGATGCCACCGCTGCCATCACGGGCACCAAGCTCGCCGTCGGACGGACGACTCAAGCCTTTAGCAGCACCGTCGGCAAGGGCTTGGTGGTCAGCACCGACCCAAAGGCCGGCACCAAACTCAAGAGCGACACCACTGTCAACCTCACGGTGTCGAAGGGCGCCGAGCCGATCAAGGTTCCGACCGTCACCGGCCGCACCCAGACGCAAGCTCAGTCGGCGCTCAGTGCCCTCGGCCTGAAGACCAAGGTGGTGCCAGCCTTCTCCGCGACCGTCCCCACAGGCACGGTGATCAGCCAAAGCCCCACGTCTGGAAGCTTGCCGCGTGGAGGCACGGTCACGCTCGCGGTCTCGAAGGGTCCGCCGCCGGTCGAAGTACCCAACGTGCGCAACAAGCGACTGTCCGAAGCCACCCAGTTGCTTGAGCGAGCGGGTTTCGTGGTGCGAGTACGCACCAACATCCCCGGGGGCCCCAACATCGTGCTCCAGCAGAGCCCCTCCGGTGGCACGGCGCCCAAGGGTTCCACCATCACGCTCGACGTCTTCTAGGCCGCCACTCCTAACCCCCGCACGCCCACCTCGTTGGGGTCCGCACGATTGCGCGCGGAAGGGCCTTCCTAGGATCGTCCGATGCCCATGCCCACCGGTTCTACCGCCGCTGCACGCCAGCCGGTGTCCGATATCTGGGCGGTGGCTCCGCTACTGGCGGTCACGGTGGTGTGGGGATCGACGTTCGTGGTGGTGCAGGACGTCGTGCGCACCGTTCCGGTGTTCGACTTCCTCGGACTGCGGTTCGGCATTGCGACTCTCTTGATGCTACTGATCCGCCCACGCTCGGTGCTCGCGCTCCCCCGCATCCAGGTGCAGCGAGGAATCACCCTCGGGCTGGTTCTCGGCGGCGGATACGTACTGCAGACCGTTGGGCTCAAGTACGCCTCGGCAACGGTCGCGGGATTCATCACCGGCTTGTTCGTCGTGTTTACCCCGATCGTTGCGTGGCTGTTCCTGCGCACTCGGATCGAACGAGCCGCGTGGATCGGCGTGCTGATCGCGACCTTCGGGCTGGCGCTGCTCAGTCTCAATGGTTGGTCGGTCGGCCGGGGCGAGGTGCTGACGCTGGGGTGCGCCGCCCTCTATGCCGTGCACATCGTGGGGCTCGGCCAGTGGTCCCGGCGCGAGGACGCCTACGGACTTGCCGTTGTGCAGCTGGGAACTGTCAGCATCGTATGCACTGCGATCGGCGCGCTGAACGGCTTCGTTCTACCGTCGCGGTCGAGCACGTGGGTAGCAGTGGTCTTCCTGGCTGTGTTCGCCACCGCCGTGGCCTTCTTTGTGCAGACCTGGGCGCAGGCTCACCTCTCGGCCACGCGTACGGCAGTAGTGATGACGATGGAGCCGGTGTTCGCCACCGTGTTCGCTGTGCTGTTCGCAGGCGAGCAGCTCACCGTGCGGATCATCACCGGGGCCGCGTGCGTTCTGGCCGCGATGTATCTCGTCGAGCTCGGACCGCGCCATGCGGCCGATGCCACCATCGAACGCCTCGAGGTCTAGCGAAGGCTGGGTGAACAAGTCGTTGAGCGGATGGATTCAGGCCGGACGCCGTGCCATCATCATCAGATGAATACGGGGGCGGATTCCATCAGCACCAGCCGCAACGCCGTGCGGTGGAAGCCGATCGGCACGTGGGACCAGGGCGGCTCGTGGGCGTACCGCACCCCGCGCGACTGGGAGAGCCTCGTAGCGCCGACAGGGCTAGCCCTGACCTTGGGCGTGATCCCCCTTGTCGGCGGCTACGACGACGCTAGCCAGGTTGCGCGCTCAGATGTCATCACAGCACTTCTCTGGGCGGCCTTTCTCTTCCTCCTTGCTGCTCAGGTCCGGTCCTGTACGGAGGTAGACACGCAAGGAATCACCGTCGTCAACGGGTTACGCACCCACCGCGTGCGATGGAGCGACATTGACCTCGTTCAGCTCGACGGTCGCCCGGCCATCACCCTGCTCACCAAGGACCGCCGCATCACCTGCTGGTCGCTTCGCCAAGGCCCCGGCGACCTGCTGCCCTGGAGCCGTCTCGGCCGACGACAGTGCCTCGAAGCAACGGCCGACTGGATGCGCCACATATCGGTCGCTCAACGGTCCAGCGGCGACAGAGAAGCCGACTACCGACGCAACTAGCGGATGCCTGCTCCTGGCGCGAGCATGTCGGCTGCCAGGAACGCGAGTTCCAGCGCCTGCTGACGGTTGAGGCGCGGGTCACACGCCGTCTCGTAGCGGTCACCCAACTGATGGTCTTCGATACCCTCGGCGCCACCGGTGCACTCGGTGACGTCGTCACCGGTGAGTTCGATGTGCATGCCACCGGGGTGGGTGCCCAGCGCGCGGTGCACCTCGAAGTAGCCACGCACCTCGTCGACCACGTCGTCGAAGCGACGCGTCTTCTGCCCCTGGGCGGCCTCGACGGTGTTGCCGTGCATCGGATCGCAAATCCAAACGACATCGTGACCGCTCGCGGCCACCTTCTCGACCAGCGGAGGCAGCAGGTCGCGCACCTTGCCCGCCCCGAGCCGGGTGATCAGGCTGAGGCGCCCTGGCACATGGTTCGGATCGAGCCGCTCAACGAGTTCAACAGCCTGCTCAGGCGTGGTGGTGGGGCCGAGCTTCACACCGATGGGGTTGTGGATCCGCGAGGCGAACTCCACGTGCGCGCCATCGATCTGGCGAGTGCGCTCGCCAACCCACACGAAGTGGGCGGACACGTCGTAAGGAAGCTCGGTGCGTGAGTCGGTGCGCGTCAACGGGAGCTCGTAGTCGAGCAGCAGCGCCTCGTGGCCGGCATAGAACTCAACGCGCTTGAACGCCTCGGTATCGATCCCGCAGGCGTGCATGAAGGCCAACGCCTTCTCAATGTCTTCGGCGATCTTTTCGTATTGCTCACCCGCCGTGCTCTCGCGCACGAAGTCCTTGTTCCACTCGTGCACCTGACGCAGGTCGGCGTACCCGCCCTGCGTGAACGCGCGCATCAGGTTCAGCGTGGCCGATGCCCGGTGGTAAGCCTCGACCAAGCGATTCGGATCGGGCCGACGCGACTCGGGTGTGAAGGCCAATCCGTTCACGGCATCGCCGCGGTAGGACGGGAGGGTCACACCGTCGCGGGTTTCGTCGCCGCTGCTGCGCGGCTTGCCGAACTGCCCGGCCATGCGACCGACCTTCACCACGGGCATCTGCGCTCCGTAGGTGAGCACGACAGCCATCTGAAGCAGGGTCTTGATCTTGGCGCGGATCGACTCGGCGTTGGTGTCGGCAAACACCTCGGCGCAGTCGCCACCCTGCAGCACGAAGGCCTCACCGCGCGAAGCAGCAGCCATTCGATCGGTGAGTTGGTCGCACTCCCCCGCAAACACCAGCGGAGGCAACGACGTCAGCGTCTGGCGGGCATCGGCGAGCTCGGCAGCGTCGGGCCACTCGGGCTGCTGCCTCGCGGTACGACCAGTCAGGTCGATAAGGGGAAGGTCCACGCCGGAAGGATACCCGGGGTCCGTGGCCTGGTGACGACACGCGCCACTTCCACACCACGGGGGAGGTGCCGATCAGCCGAAGAGGATCGACACCTCGTCGTATCGGGAGTCGGGAACGGTCTTTAACGTGCCGACGGCGGTGGCCAGCGGCACCCGAACAATGCGGGTGCCTTGAAGTGCCACCATCTGCCCCCAGTCGCCTTCCAGCAAGGCATCAACGGCATGCAGCCCGAACCGAGTCGCAAGATCGCGATCGAAGGCGCTCGGAGTGCCGCCTCGCTGCACATGCCCCAACACCGTGGTGCGGGCGTCGTGCCCCGACATCAGTTGCAGCGCATTGGCCAACCACTGGCCGACACCGGGGATGTATCGGCTGCCGAACGGGTCGGTGACCGAGTACTGCTCCATGAGGTCCTCATCGGCGGGCACCGCTCGTTCTGACACCACGAGCACCGGCGCGTAGGACGAGGCGAACCGGCTCTCCACCCACCCGGTCACGTCATCAAGCAGGAAGGGACGCTCGGGAATCAGGATCCCGTTCGCCCCACCGGCCACCCCCGAGTGCAAGGCAATCCAGCCAGTGTTTCGTCCCATCACCTCCACCACCAGGATTCGGTGATGGCTTTCGGCGGTGGTGTGCAGCCGGTCGATCGCCTCCGTGGCCACGTTCACTGCGGTGTCGAAGCCGAACGTGACATCGGTGCCTTCGAGGTCGTTGTCGATCGTCTTCGGAACTCCGACGACGCGGACGCCGGCGGCCGCGAGGATCTCGGCGCCGGCCAGCGTGCCCTCTCCCCCGATGGCCACCAACGCATCGATCCCGTTCGCTGAGAGAACACCAGTGATGGCCTTGAGGTTGTCACGCACGACGGTGGGCGGCAGGCCTGTGGTGCCCAGGATGGTGCCGCCCCGCGGAAGTATCCCTCGCACCGCAGCAACGTCGAGCGGCATGACATCGCCTGAAAGCGCACCTCGCCAGCCGTCCCGAATGCCGACCACTTCATGGCCATGCACGGCAGCCTTGCGCACAACAGCGCGAATCACAGCGTTGAGACCCGGGCAGTCTCCACCGCCAGTAAGGATTCCGATGCGCATGGCTTGAGTATGTCGCGCTCGCGTCAGCGCGTGCGGGACCGAAACGTCAGCTCGGTTCAGCGCCGGATTCATCGGCGGCGGTTTCGCGCGCCTGCTTGGCCAAGCGCGACTTCTGCGTCGAGGCGTAAATATCGACGTACTCCTGGTCGGACAACGCGAGGATCGCGTACATGATCTCGTCGGTCACCGCTCGGAGAACGAGTCGATCGGACTCCATCCCCTCGTACCGCGTGAAGTCGAGCGGCTCACCGATGCGCATGCCCACGCGCCCAAGGTTGGGGCGCACCTGCCCCGGCGGCTGCACCTTGTCGGTACCGATCATGGCGATCGGCACAACGGGCACCTTGGCCTCCAGGGCCATCCGTGCCACTCCCACGCGGCCGCGATACAGCCGGCCATCGGGCGAACGCGTTCCTTCCGGATAGATGCCGAGCAGGTGACCCTCGCCGAGCACCTCGACGCCGGTGCTGATCGCGTCGTCAGCCGATCTGCCCCCCGAGCGATCGACGGGAACTTGGCCGGCGCCGCGGAAGATGCTCGCGGTGACGCGGCCCTTCACACCCGTGCCCGTGAAGTATTCGCTCTTGGCCAGGAACGTGATTCGTCGGCGGATCACCAGTGGGAGGAAGACCGAGTCGGAGAACGACAAGTGGTTGCTGGCCAGGATCGCCGCACCGTCGGTCGGGATGTTGTCAGCGCCCTCAACCCACGGGTGGAAGGCCACGCGAAGGGCGGGCCCGGCCAGCACGTGCTTCAGCATCCCGTAGAGCACGTCCACCCCTTCCCCACCAGTGCGAGGCATACATCGATGACACATGCCCAAGACCTGCGGAGCCTAAGTCCGGCACAGGCTGCCATCCGGGGCGGGTCCGGCGGGCCGTTGCACAACGCTGCCGTGGTGCGAACGCGTCACCTGGCCCGGCCCGTGCCACCATGGAGCCACTGGAGGCCCGGTTCGGCCTCACCCACGACCGATGGCGGAGGCGCATCCATGGCCAGGCTCGAGAACGGCCTCCCCGCCGACGAATGGCTCTTGCTGGCCGATGTGGAGGCGCTGTTCACCGAGCATGTCCTGGAGTCGCTGGCCGATCAGGGCATTGCCGCGTATGCCGAACCCTCGACCGCCCCTGAGGCCACCTACCTGGGGTCGGGGCGATCGGGTGGTCCGTCCGACCGAGTGATGGTTGATCGCCGGTACCGCTCTCAGGCAAGGGCCGTCCTCGCCGGTCTCCTGCCAGAGCTCCGCGCCGAGGTGGCCGAATCCCGGCGTCAGGCCGACGACACGAGCTGGCAGCAGATCGTCAACGGGCTCAGCTCGGAAGGCGTCGGATCGCGCAGGGTCGACGTCGATGACGCTGCTGGCGAATCCGAGGTCGCTGCCGACGAGTGGAGTGATGTTCGCCCGGATCCGGCAAACACTGGGGTCGATGCAGACCTGGCGGATGAGCAGGAGCACTACGTGCCGCCCGAGCCACCGCCCTTTCCCACTACCGACACGGTCAACAGGTTCGCGTGGGTGGGCCTGATCGGCGGACCCGCCTTCTTGATCCTGGGCACGCTCCTGGGGTGGTCGGTCGACGGTGTTGCCGCGCTACTGGCCGTCGGTGCTTTCGTCGGTGGATTCGTCACCCTCGTGGCCCGCATGAAGGACGGCCCCTCGATCGATGACGACGGCGACGACGGCGCCGTCGTGTAGTCGAGGGCCCGACCCGATCCTCCGGCCCGAGCACGATCAGGTCTGGGCGGCACCGAACCGTTGCCGTGCCAGTTCGGCGGCGCCGATCATCGCTGCTTGCTCTCCACACTCGGCTGCCACGATGGGCGGAACGGGTCGGAAAGCCGCTCCTACAAGGCGAGCAGCAAGGGCCTCACGGGCCGGCTGCAGGAGCAGGTCGCCGGCCTGGGCCGCCCCTCCGCCTACCACCACGCGCTGGGGATCCAGGATCGCGACGGTGCCGGCCAGTCCCTCGCCGAGCAGCGCACCGATCCGCGCGATGACGGCGATCGAGGCCGGATCGCCAGCGAGAGCGAGTTCGGTGACCATCGCACCATCGAGCTGCTCGGCATCGCCTTCGCACGCTTGGCTCAATGCTCGGCTTGCAGGATCCCCCGAGGCGACCAGTTCTCGCGCGGCCCGCGTGAGGGCCGTTCCACTCGCGTACTGCTCCCAGCATCCGTTCGCCCCGCAGGCGCAGGGTCGACCATCGGGAACGAAGGGCACATGACCGACCTCGCCGGATGCTCCCGTAGCGCCGCGAATGAGTTGGCCGCCGATCACGATGCCGCCGCCGATGCCCGTACCGACCGTGAGGACGAGCAGCGGATCGACGCCCCGGCCGGCACCGAACACGTACTCCGCCCACGCCGTTGCTGCAACGTCGTTCTCGACCTCAACCGGCAGTCCGGTCATCGCCTCAAACCGAGCAGCCACAGGCTCGCCGCGCCACGCCAAGTGCGGCGCGAACACCACTGTGCGGCCTGGTGCGTCCACCAATCCAGCCACGCCGATTCCGATTCCGATGACGGCGCCGCCATCGGCACCTGTGACGCTCCCTGCTACCTGAGCCACGGCCTCGGCCACGACCGCAAACAAGGCCTCGGAATCCTGCGACGGCGTGGGCACGACGTGCGAGTTCAGAACGCTGCCGTCGGGGGCGACGAGCCCGACAACCGTCTTCGTCCCCCCGATGTCGACGCCGATCGCCAAGCTCACCTCTGGCCTGCCTGGTTGTCGTCTGCCTGGCTGTCGTCTGCCTGGTTGTCGTCGACTCCCTCGCTGGCGGCGGCATCGGCATCGTCATCGCCATCGCCATCGGGAGCGTGCTGATCCTCGGAGCCCGTCACCAGATCCATCAATTCGTCGGCTGCGCGCTTCAACGCATCTGCGATGACGAGCGCAGCTGAGGTGGCGACCTCCAGGCCCGCCGCCAGCACGGCTGGATCGGCACCGCGCACGGCATCCACTGCCCGGCACACAGGGCACACGCCGCACGTGGGTGCGCCGGTGTCGAGGCCGCCATGCTCACCACTTGCCGCCTCAATCAGCCATTGCTGAACCCCGGCAACGATGCGTTCGGCTTCGGCGCTCACACGTCACGCTCCACACGTCGCCGCAGATCATCAACCGCAGTACCCACTAGCTGCTGCTCGGCCTTGCGCCGTAGCGGTCCGATCAACGCAAAACTCGGCACCATGGAGAGCCGGTACTCCACGCGCGCCCCAGCAGCGTCGGGCTCGACGAGGTACTCGCCCTCCAACGACTTCAGCAACGAGCTCTCGACAAGCGTCCATGACATTCGCGCGGCAGCCGCCGCATCCTCCGGATCGTCGAAGGTGTACTCAAGGGTGTAACTCCCCTTGACCAGACCCGAACTCACCTCGAATCGCGCCTGCCGAGGCCGTCCATCCTCAAACGTCTCGAGCACCTCGACCACGCTCACCCCCCTGGCCCATTCGGGGTAGGCGGCCAGGTCGGTGACGACCGCCATAACCTCATCGACCGACGCCGACATGAGGGCCTCGGCCCTGGTCTGCTCGCTCATGACGACCGCCTGTCGGTGTTCGTTCAGTGGCTGGTGCGGGTGGAGCGGCTGTGCTTGCCAGGCTAGGCGATCGCCAGCTCACCTGGTGGCCGAGTGCGGGCACAGCAACCCGCTCGACCGTCAGATGTCGAGGACGAACGGCTTCTTCGCGCCCCTGAAATGCCCGACGTTGATGCACTCGGTGCGCCCGATGCGCGTACGCCGCGCCAGCGGCTGATGAACGTGACCGAAGAGCACGACGGCGGGTTGGGTGAGAATGATGGCCTCAAGCAGTGCGGAGCTGCCCCGCTCGAACCGACGCGCCACCGTGTCGTAGGTGAGCTCGGGAACCGCCGGGGGAATGTGCGAGCACAAGACATCGACCGTGCCGAGGGCTGCGACCTTGGCCGCAAACTCCTCGTCCGTGATCTCGAACGGCGTGCGCATGGGGCTGATCAGTCCGCCGCCTACAAAGCCGATCCTGAGGCCGTCCACCTCGGCAACCTCGCCGTCGAGTACGCGATGCCCTGGGCGCAGGAAGTCCGGCCACATCGCGGGGATGTCGACGTTGCCATAGGTCAGGAGTGCCGGCTCGGGCATGGCCGCGAAAAGTTCGGCGTACTGCGCCCGCACGGCTTCGTCTAAGATTACTCGACGGTCGGCGTCGCGATCGGCCCACAGGGAATCACCGTAGGCCCTGGCTTCGGCATAGCGCCCCTGCGTGCGCAACTCCACGAATCGAGCACACTTCTCGGCACCGAAGATCTGCGGAAAGATTCCTTGCGACATGTCGTCGTAGTCGACGAAGAGCACCAGATCGCCCAGGCAGATGAAGAGGTCGCTTCCCTCGGCTGCGCGTGCGAGCGCGTCAGCGGCACCATGGACATCGCTGACGACGTGGAGGCGCACTCACTCAGAGTAGGTGCGTCAGGTGAATAGCATGCCTGCGAGGGTCAGGAAGCCGAAGATCAGCACGCTCATCCCCACGGCCACGCCCACCATGACCACAGCCTTGGCGCCGTTGGAGTCGAGCCGCGAGGCCAGGTCGTTCCATCGCCCCGACACGACCGGGCGATCGGCGAGTGCACTGAGGTCGATCCGCTGGACATCAACGCCCTCATCGAACATGGCCAACTGGCCGTCGGGATCGAGCAACGGATCGCTTCCGCCAATCAGCCCCATGGCCACCAGGTCGAGATCCTCGAAGGTCACAGCCGCAGCACCCTGACCAGCGGCCGCACCAGCGGTGACGACGTCGGAAGCAAGGTCGCGACCCTTCGCATGACGGCCGCGTCCAGTAGCGGCGGCCGACGAGGCGGAGGGATCCGTGGCGGGCGCATCCAGGCCCAAGGGTTCCTCGGATGCGATTACGGTCGCTGCGCCCAGCGAGGCGTGGCACAGGGAGCACCAACGCGCGTCCGGTCGGACGATCGCGGCGCACTGAGGACAGCGTGATTCACTCACCAGGTTCCTCTCGGCAGATCCAGCCACGCACTTGACCGCCCATGGAGGGTTGGTCGGCTGACCACCCATGGAGGCTTGGTCGGCCCGGGCGGTTCCGACATCAGCACGAACGACGCGGCGACGGCCCGCACGGGCATGTACGGTCGAAAGGTGCAGGAATTCAGCGTGGCTCCGATGGTGTCGTTGGACCCGTCCGCAGCCCTCCCCGACCTTGTGACCGACAACGCCCAGCGGGCGCCCGACTTCGTCGGCTATGCCAAACCTGACGGCCCGGGATGGCAAGACGTCACCAACGCCGAGTTCCTCGACGAGGTGCAGCGCTTGGCCCGTGGGTTGATCGCCCACGGCATCGCGACCGGCGACCGCGTCGGGATCATGTCGCGTACGCGCTACGAATGGACGCTGCTGGATTTCGCGATCTGGACGGCCGGCGGCGTGCCCGTCCCCATCTACGACTCCTCATCGCCGGAGCAGGTGGCCTGGATCCTGAGCGATTCGGCAGCCGTTGCCTGCGTGGTCGAAACGCCTCGCCTAGCACGCACGGTGGATCAGGTACGCGGAGAACTCCCGGCTTTGAGCAACGTGTGGATCATCACCGACGACGACCTCGACTCTGTGGCGGCACGCGCTGACGAAGTGGGGCTCGAGATTCTTGCTGAACGACGCCAAGCCCTGTCGCAGGATTCGCTCGCCACCATTATTTACACCTCGGGCACCACCGGCCGACCCAAGGGCTGCGAACTGACCCACGGCAACTTCCTCAACTGCGCAAACAACTGCATCGAATCGCTCCCCGATGTCGTCGGCGTACCCAACGCCTCGACACTGCTCTTCCTTCCCTTGGCTCACGTGTTCGCGCGCCTGATCGAAGTG
>Ga0105044_10009823_pt1 | contig 13086 bp, 16 predicted proteins | sample MAT01_FD_78092 | JGI IMG/M metagenome (GOLD analysis project Ga0105044, IMG submission 78092) | Freshwater microbial communities from Lake Fryxell liftoff mats and glacier meltwater in Antarctica - MAT-01 | ecosystem: Environmental > Aquatic > Freshwater > Ice > Liftoff microbial mat | place...
ATGAGTAAGCCGACGATTCCGTTGGTCACTTGACGCCCTTCTGTTCGATGCCGATGTCGCGAGTGAAGTTGATTGCGTATGGGAGGAGCTGATCGATCGGCATGTCGACCTTGATCACGTTCATGTTGATGTCGCCACCGCGAGCGTCGTCGTAGTCCTTGCCGACCACGGCTGCCCACCGGTGGTGTCCGTCGAGGACGTAGTTGTCGGACGACACGAAGATGGGCGGTCCTGAACCGGCCGTGTATTTCCCGCTGTCGTAGTCGGCGACCATCGCAGCGACCTTGGGCCCGATCAGCTCGTTCTGTGTCGCCTTGAGCATCGTCGCCGGGACAGTCGTCTCGGTCATCGTGATCCCAGCAGAGCGGAGCCGTTCCTGGAACACCGGAGCGACGTTCACATCACCACGGGAGTCCTTCTCCAACCCGGCTGCTTCGGACCCTGGTAACGGCTTGCCTGCGAGCTGAGGCATCTCGATGCGCGAGATGCCTTGGCTCTCCTCGCAGAAGAGGTTGGAGTCCGCCACCGTCACGTTGCAGAGGTTGTAGTTCGGGGCTTCCTTGCCGAGCGTCTTGGCTTCCTGCACGTTCGCCGCCAGCTTGTCGATCAGCAGCGAGACCTTGTCCGGCTGCATGTAGACATGCTTGCCCTCGCCGATCGCAGCGAGCGCTTCCTTCGCCGAACTGAGGTGTAGGGGATCCGACTTCGTTCCCGTTCCCGAACCCTCGCGGAACGACGGTGAGCCGTCAGTCCCCGGTCCGCCACCGCCAGCGCCGTCAGTCCACTGGTTCCCGCGAAAAGGGTGACCGGGCGAGTCCCCCAGCTCAGCCACCTCCCCGGAGGCCGTGCGGTTTGGACGAAACGGTGGAGCACCGAACTCGCGTGCCAGTGCATCGGATGTCTTCTTGCTGACTTCGACCAAGACGTCAGGCGACACAGCGCTAGCGTCGAAGACGTAGCGCACAGCATCGGGGCGGTCTTCCCAGACCTTGTCGAGACGATTCAGCACGAACACGGCTGCGCCGCTGTCCACGATGACCATGAGCGCTCTCGGCTTACCCCCGTTGGGGCCAATCCCGTAGTACGTCGTCATTGCTGACATTATATCACAGCTCCATGACGTTCAGCGTAAACTGACCGAGCGGGAAACAGTCGAATCCTGCTCTCCGTGTTCGTCTCGGGGTCGTAGGTGCGCAACAACGGCGTTCCGATAGTGAGGATCGTTGCAGGAGGCTGCGGGATCGCATCGCTTATGCGCGACATCTCGGCGAACAAGACTGCCTTCTCAGTGGGCGGCGTCTCCAACTTGCGGTACACCTCGTACAACGGGTGCAGTGGCCCGCCGGGTTCTTTCAGCACGGCTGATTCAGGCGTGTGGAACTGCAACTCGAAAGGGGTGCCGTCCACCGTCGTTCCGTTGACGTTGATGCCGTTGTAGGTGTCACCGCGAGAGAAGTAGTTCTCGATGTTCTTGTCCAGAATCTCGTGACCTTGAGAGCGCAGTTCTCTAATCGATTGGATCGCTGCCATCGGTAGATCGGCTGCCGGAGCTGCGAGCGTGTACCGAAGTGCGTCTCCGATCTCGGACGCAGCCTGGTCGATCGAGATTCCGTTCTCGATGCTCTTATCCCCGATCTTTCGGGTGAGCGAATCCTCGAACTTGAGCCTGTTGTCCAAGCCGCGCATCTCGCCGCCAGCGTGCTTCGCGATCCCCATCAGCACTGCTGTCATCGCTGGTTCAGCCTTCTTGGCTTGAACGAGTAACTCCTTCGCCGCTCGGTTCGCTTCTTCCTTGCGCAACCCCTTGTTCGCTGCTTCGGTCACGCCCTTCGCCATGCCTTCGGTGATCGGGCGACCTCCGGCGTCCTTGGGTGTCCCGGTTGCGTCAGTCCACTGGTTCCCGCGGAACGGGTGACCGGGGTAGTCGCCGACGAACTCCATCCACCCCAAGCTGATCACCGCCAGCTCGATCTCGCTGATGCGCTCAGTCAGGGTCGACGGCTCCGGGGTGAATCCCGACGCCGTAAGCGTGAACTGGTCATCATCAGCAAGACGGAACTCGACCCACTCACCTGCTTCGAGCGCGAGCGATGCTGCGATCGGCTGAATGCGGTCACGCTCCTGATCACGATCGTCGTCGCTCGGCATGTTGGCCCGCACATCCGGGGCGAGAGCGTTGATCGAGTAGATGTCGTGCTGACCGACGTTGGCGATCCCCTTGATCACGCCGTAGCCGCTGAAATTGTCTGGCCTTTCAGCCGGAGCGGGTTCCGGAGGCCGTTCGGGGTAGTACGTGACCGTGAGGCGCGGACGCCCACCGGCGCGGTCGTCCTGATGACGGTTCACTTCGGCCGGATGAGCCTGACCGTTCAGCCAGACAGCAATGGGGTCGCCCGGTTTGAGGTCACGCACTGCTTGCGTCGAAAGCGTCTTGGCGCCCTGTGCCAGCCCATTGTTGTACCCACCGGCGCGTCCGCGTGGAAAGCGGATGATGTCGGCGCCCTTGCCGGTGCGCTCGGCACCGACCTTGTCGGTTCTTCCGCCACCATCAGTGTGCTGATTCCCTCTGAACGGGTGGCCGGGGTAGTCGCCGAATTCCAACGCTGATGCAGCGACGTTGTACGCCTTGAGGTTGCGCAGCCCCTTGCGCGCCTCGCGCTCCTCCGACTTGAGCGCCCGGTACAACACGTCGTTCCCGGCGTTGCGCGCTCGGATCGCTTCGGTCGAGAGTCGAGCGGGATCGCCGTCTTTGATGTGGCTGTATTCTGTCGTCGCCGACTGACGCATCTGCTCGATCGTGCGCATGTCGTTGAACCCGGAGTCCGGGGTACGACCTTCTCCGCCACCATCAGTGTGCTGATTCCCGCGGAACGGGTGGCCGGGGTAGTCGCCGAACTCGGCGCGCGCGAGCGAGGTGATCGACAACTCGATCTGCTCGATCCGTGCTGCAAGGTCCATCGGGCTACTTGACCTGCCTGCGCAGTTCGTCCTTCACCACGGCCGCAGTCTCACCGCTCCAGCTCCGTGCGTTGGAGATGAAGTACGACACGATTTCCTTACCCGAGTCGGCGCCGTAGTTGTCCTTGACCGACTTGAGGTCGCGCATGGCGTCGAGGTACGGCACCGCTGCGTAGTTCGGGTTCTTCCAGTCATTGCGGATCACCGTGGCGATGTCGGAAATCGGGGCGTCCTTGATCTGCGTCCGCAACTCGGCCTGCGCTGGCGAGTCCGGCTTCTTGGCTTCGGCGAAGCCATCACCGTCGTCTGTCTTGCTGCCCCCGCCACCATCAGTGTGCTGATTCCCTCTGAACGGATGACCAGGTGAGTCGCCGAACTCTTCGGCACCGGCCCTCATCCCTCGGGAAGCGCCGTTGCGCTTCCCTGGAGCGACTTGGCGGGGCTTCTGGTTGCGGCTCCGATACGCATTCCTGCCCCAGCGGATGGCGGGGTCTCGGTCGCGGGCCGGGGTCTGACGGAACTCTTCGATCATCATCTCCAACACGTCGAGTTCCTCTTCCGTCAGCTCGACGTTGCCGAACTCAGCGCGCGCCATCGCTACAACCGCCGCCTCGATCTCGCTGATGCGTTCGTCGATCGTCGCCATGATCAGCCTTTCGCGATCTTCTTCTTGAGCCACTCGGGCTTGTCGTCGTCGTCGTCGTCATCGGGCTCGCTGTCGTCCTTCGAGTCACCGGACTTCTCGTCTTTCGCGTCGGGCTCAGGGTCGTCTTTCGTGCCGGACTTCTTCTTCATGTCGGCGTCGGTGTCGCCCGCGACCCTCTTCTTGAGCCACGGCGGGAGCGTGCCGAACTCCTCGGGTGCGGTGGGAGCGGCGGCGAAGACCGACTGGGCGATCGAGGTGATCGCTGCCTCGATGTTGCCGACTCGCTCTTCGAGCGCTGCCTGAGTGATCGTCATCGTTCCTCCTGGGACCGGGATCTGGCCCGATGCTAGGAGGGGTCTGAGGGCCAAACCGTGCCCGCTGAGGGGTTCTTCCACAGACTGTCCCACCCCTGGAATATCGTGGACGCATGCCATTCACCGGATACCGCTCGATCAAGGCACGGGTCACCACGGCCGACAAGATCTACGACCGCTGCAAGGTCACGTTGAACACCCAGGGGATCAGGATCCAAACCCAGCGCGAGGTCGTGCAACTCAACGGCATCATCGAGTCACTGAGCAGGGATTCGTACACGCTCCAGCTCGGCGACGGCTCCGAGCTGATCACCATCGACCGCCAAGGCGGGTGCGCGTGTGGAGGGGGCGGGCGAGTCATCGACCGTGCGACCATGCAGACCGTGGGCTGATGGAGGTCATCGGCAACCTCATCAAACTACGCAGCGCCCCCGACGATCTTCCGCCCCTGATGGACCTGGTGCGCTCCGGAGACCCGGTCCGCGTTCATTCCGAGACGAGCTACGAGCTGCACGCTCCGCACGTTGTGCTCGAAGCTCCACCGATCACCTTCTACGACGACGACACTCCGATGCCGAAGCTCCCGATGAACTCGTTGCCCATCGGAACGAAGTGGCCGATGGTCATCCCAGAGATCGTGCGTTCGACACTGGAACTGATGATCTCGGCCGAGCACTACATGGACACGGTCCACGGGCTCATGCTCAACGAAGGGATGACTCGACGCGCTGCGCTGCCGTTCTGGTCGGCTGATGATCTTTCGGTCGAACCCGCCGAGCCTCGGACTGTTCCGAGCCTGTTGGCCGAGCAGTTCATGTTCCGCAACGAGAAGGTCCACCTGCACCTCTTCTTGCGCGCTCTCGACCTCACCGCACTGCCGTTCGTGCTGTTCTCCGGGTCTCAGATGCTCCAGACGTTCGCCAACCTGGTGCGTACGCCGGTCGATTCGCTGCACTTGCACATCACGTCGTTGTACCTACGCCAGAACGACGTCGGTCGGATGATCGACCAAGTGAAGACGCCGAAGCTCGACGAGCTGCCACCGTTTCAACCCGACGGGCTCCGCGGTACTCGATGGAGCGATGTCGCGTCAACGGCGCGCGGACTGTTGGAACCGGGCATCATGCACCGACTCGACCGACTCGACCCGAGCGAACGCTGGTTCGCGGAAACGCTGCATGAGCGACCTGAATGACATCGGGCTCCGCATCGTCCGCACGTTGGACGACGCTCTGGAGCTGAAACGCTGGTTCGGCGAGCGACGGCCGATCCTCGCGTTCGACACTGAGACCGAAGGGCTGCACTGGTGGGAACACCGCGTCCGCATGGTGCAGTTCGGCGACGCCATGTCCGGATGGGCGATTCCGTTTGACGACTGGCGCGGGCTCATCATCGAGCTGATGGCGTCCTACGACGGCCCCGTGGTCGGACACAACCTGCGTTTCGATCAGCGGATGATCAAGACCTACGCCGGGATCACCATCGAACCGCACCGCTGTCACGACACGATGATCGCTGCGCACCTGATCGACTGCACCGGACTCCACGGGCTCAAGCCGCTCTCGGCCCGGCTGATCCATCCAGCCGCGGTGTACGGCGACGAGATGCTCAAGAAGGCGATGTCAGACAACGGATGGAACTGGGCGACAGTTCCGATCGATCTCCCCGAGTATTGGACCTACGCAGCGCTCGACACCGTGCTGACTGCTCGCCTGCATGAGATCTTCCAACCCCAGATCGACGAACTCGGACTGCGCGACCTCTACGAGTTGGAGATGGCGGTCTCGGGCGTGCTCGCCAGGATGGATCACCACGGGTCTCTCGTCGACCTCGACTACGCACAGCGCAAGCTCGACGAGTCCGAGACCTACATTGCACAGCTCCGTGCGTACTGCGGACAACAGTGGGGCGTGAACCCCGGTTCTGATCAGCAGGTTGTCGCTCGACTGCAAGCCGACGGCATCACGCTCACGTCGCTCACGCAGTCGGGGGCGTACTCGGTCGACAAAGACGTGCTCGGTGTTGTTGCCCTCGACCACGAACTCGCTGGACGTGTGCTCGACTTCCGGCGAGTCACGAAGTACGCGCACACCTACTTCCGCAACTTCTTGGAGCTGAACCACGGCGGACGGCTCTACGCCGGTGTGCGACAACTCGGAGCACGCACCGGACGCATGAGCATCGAAGATCCTCCGCTCCAGCAGCTCCCCAAGCGCGGACCGATTGTGCGCAACGCCTTCTACGCTGCGGAGGGTAGCAAGCTGATGACCTTCGACTTTGACCAGATCGAAATGAGGATCTTCGCTCACTTCGCTCAGGAAGCGGAGATGCTGCGCAAGATCCTCTCAGGCATCGACATCCACACCGCCACGGCGCAGGGATGCTACGGGCTCGGTGATGCCATGCCGACGAAGCAGCAGCGATCGACTGCGAAGAACGCCAACTTCTCGAAGGTGTACGGCGCCGGTCTCGAACGCTTCGCCGCTACGGCCGGGATCCATCTGGATGATGCGAAGGCGTTCCTCGACACGTACGAGATCACCTTCCCCGGCGTGCGAGCGTTCCAGCGTCAAGTCGAAGGTGTCGCACTAGAGCGGATGCGCACCACCGGGCGAGCGTTCGTGCGCGCACCGTCGGGGCGGATCCACTACGCACTCGACAACGACAAGATCTACCCGCTCGTCAACTACCTGATCCAAGGCACAGCCGCCGACGTGTTCAAGCGCAAGATCGTCGAGATGGACAACGCCGGGCTCGGCGACTTCATGGCACTGCTCGTTCACGATGAGGTGGTGATGGAAGTCCCGGACGAACACATCGACGACGTCACAGCGATCGCAGCAAGCGTGATGCCGGACCTGCGTTCGTTCTCCGTTCCACTCACTGTTGGAGCCGAAGGCCCGCTTGTCCGCTGGGGAGAGCGTTACGTCGATGCCTGACGACATCGACCGCCTCGTTGACATCGGGCTCAAGATCATCAAGCAGCACGTCATCCACGAAGTGCGAGCGACGGTGCCGACGAACATGGTCGGCGTGGTGACGCCATCGGAGATGCCCGTGCTCAAATCGCGCGTGACGTGCGCTTGCGGGATCTCGATGATCATCAGTGACGTTCCGCCGCAAGAGGTGATCGAGCGACACTCACTGCGCGAGGCAGTTGTCGGGATGCTCGCTGCGTTGGAGATGAAGGCGCGACTCGAAGAGGATTCAGAGTGAAGAAGAACGCTCTCATCTGGGCGATCGACCCCGGCGACACCACGGGCTGGGCATGGGCGCTCGGCGACGGCTCGGGCGAAGGATGCCGTGGTGCGGGTGAGTACGCAGCGATGACCTTCCTGAACTTCTTCTACAAGACGCTCGAAGACGGCTCGGTCCCGGACCTGGTGGTGATCGAGAAGTTCACGATCACGCAGCGCACGATGCAGTCGGCCCGCCACCCACTAGCGATCGAGGTCACCGGAGCGCTGCGCTGGATGTGCTCACGGCTCGATGTCGAAGTGGCGTTTCAGCAGCCCGCCGACGTGATGAACCTGGTCCCGAACTCCCGGCTCAAGGATCTTGGCTGGTACGTGAAGGGCGCCGAACACGCTAGAGACGCCCTCCGACACCTGCTCTACCGGCTCGCCAAGACCGGCCAGATCAGCTTGAGTCCGGAGTGAAGAGCTGGTTGGACGAGATGCGAGGGAACTGGGGCTTGGTCCTGTTCCTCGCCGCCGTGGTCGTCTGGATCGCCTTGATCAGCTTCAATGTGATATAATTCGAGCATCTACAACCGAGAGGAAGGGAACATGGAGCGAGAATGCCCACGCTGCGGCGGGAATCAGTCCCGCCAGCCGGTCCCGAGTCGGACCAACAACAAGACGCTCATCTGCGCCGAGTGCGGCACTGACGAGAAGCTCGAAGCGCTGCGCAAGGATCTGACGCCCAAGAACTCCTGGCCGGTTGCCCGGAGGGAACGTGCCCTTCGTTGACCTCGACCCTGCGGTCAATCGGGTCCTGGTCGTCTCCGACTGGCGCGACAAGGATCTGATCAAATCGGTCGCGGGAGCGCGCTGGAGCGCCGAACGCGATCGCTGGGAACTGCCGATCACCTGGTCGGCCTGTCACGCCATGCGCGGGATCTTCGGGGAGAACCTGAGTGTGGGTGAAGCGCTCACTGCTTGGTGCAACGCTGACCTCGACGCCTGGGTGAACCGCGCTCGCTGGCTGCGAGACCAGCCCGGCCTCGTCGATGGTGATCCGCGCCTGTACGAATACCAGCGTCTCGGTGCCGAGTGGCTGCGCACCGTTCGTTTCGGGATCCTCGCTGACGACATGGGCACCGGCAAGACTCCACAGTCAACCGTCGCTCTGTCTGAAGTTGGTGAAGCTGGCCTTCCCGCTCTGATCGTCTGTCCGAGTGGTGTGCGTCGAGTGTGGAAAACCCACCTGGCCGAATGGGCTCCGCACCTGCGCGTCGCCGTGGTCGGCACAACAGCAGCGACGCGACGATCGGCGATCAAATCCGTCGCCGATGGTGAAGCTGATGTGTTGGTCTGCCATTGGGACGCTCTGCGGATGCACTCCCGAATTGCTCCCTACGGTGCGATGTCGATGCGCAAGTGTCAGGACTGCGGAGGCGACGATGTCAGGATCGACGCCAAGAAGTGCGACGTGCATGTGCGCGAGCTGAACGGCATCGAGTGGAAGACCGTGATCGCTGATGAAGCGCACCGAGCGAAGAACCCGAAGTCGCTCCAGTCCCGAGCGCTGTGGGCCGTCTCGAAGAACGCAACGTACCGGTGGGCGCTGACCGGAACGCCAATCGCCAACACTCCCGATGACCTCTGGGCGCTGCTGCATTTCATGTACCCGGAAGAGTGGCCTTCGCGCACGCTCTTCATCAACCGTTACTGCGCTCAGACGTACAACCCCTTCGGAGCGCTCCAGGTGATCGGGCTGCATCCGGCGACTGACCCCGAGCTGCGCAAGACGCTCGACGTACGGATGCTGCGACGTACGAAGGAAGAGGTGCTCCCGAACCTGCCTCCGGTGATCAACGAGACGATCTACGTCAAGCAGCGTCCGTCGGAGCGCAAGGCGTACGAGGAGATGCGCGACGAGCTGATCCTCAAGGTCGAGAACGGCGAGATCGTCGGGTGGAATCCACTCACACAACTCGCCCGGCTGATCCAGCTCGCGTCGGCGTCGGTCGACGTCGTGCCACGGGTCGAAGATCCGATCGATGAGGAAGAAGTTGCGGAAGTCGACGTTCACCTTGTCGAGCCCAGCTCGAAGCTCGACGCCTTCATGGAGGTGTTGCGCGAAGATCTCGCAACGGAAGAGTCGATCGTCGTTGCAGCGATGTCTCGCCAGCTCATCGAACTGCTGGAAGTGCGTTGCGCGCGGGAAAAGGTGCCGATCAGCTTCGTGTCGATCCACGGCAAGATCCCTCAGGCTCAACGCGACGAGAACATCGAGAAGTTCCAGTCCGGCGAGGCGCGGCTCTGCTTGATGACGATGGCTGCGGGCGGTGAGGGGATCACGCTCACGAAAGCGTCGACGATGGTGATCCTCCAACGCGACTGGTCACTCATCAAGAACGTGCAGACCGTTGGGCGTGTCGATCGCATCGGCCAGATGGCTGACCGCGTGCTGTTGCTCGACCTGATCACCGAAGACACGATCGAAGAAGAGATGCTCGACACTGTCGACTGGAAGACCGAGCGGCTCGAAGATGTCGTGAAGGACAAGGAGCGCCTGCTCAAGATGCTCGGTGCTGATACCCGCAAGAAAAAGCGCACGACGCGCAAGACCAAAGAACCCGCCGAGCTGGAAGCTGTGGCACCGTGAGGATCACCGTGAACATTCCCGCTCCGAAGAACTCGCGGTTCAGCCAGTCAAGCGCTAACTCGTTCGTCGGCGAAGACGTACGTCTTGGCCGGGCAGTGATCGGCGTGGTAGAGAGTGTGGCGCTCGGGCGCAACGGTGCGTACCTGTTGCTCGACTGCGAAGTGAACGACGACGTGAAAGTGCTGACCGACGCGAGCCTCACCGGTTTGGGAGTAACAAGACCTGCATGAAACGCGTCACGAACTCTGAGGTGCGTTGCTACAAGAGGTGCAAACGGAAGTGGTGGCTCACGTACGTGCGTGAGCTGTCACCGCGCGTACCTGAGTTGACCGGGGCTCGACAACTCGGTTCACGCGTTCACCTCGCACTACGGGCGTACTACACGAAGCTCGGCGCCGAAGGACGAGAGGCTGCGTTCGATGCGCTGCGTGCGTTGCGCTCACGAGAGCTAGAGCGCAACCCTGCTGTCGCCCAGGACATCGAGAAAGAGCACTCCTTCGCCACGATCGTTGTCGAGGGGTACTTCGAGTGGCTCGAAGCCGAAGGTGGTGATTCAGATCTGGAGATCCTCGGTGCCGAGACGACGATCGAAGCGCCGTCACCACACCCTGACGTGATGCTGCTCGGGCGGCTCGATCTTCCAGTGCGCCGCAAGTCCACGGGTGACGAGGGATTCGTCGACCACAAGGTCGTGCAGAACTTCGCCGACCCGATCAAGACGCTAGATCTTGACGAGCAGTTCCGCATGTACGCACTCATGCGCAAGCTCGTCGCCGTGGACGAACCGACAATTCGTTTCCAGATCTACAACATGCTGCGCAAGGTGAAGCGCACCAAGAGCGCGAACCCACCGTTCTACATGCGCTACGAGGTCTACATCTCCGACGCCGAGCTGCGAGCGTTCTGGGCGCGGCTGTGGAGCGAGATCACTGACATCATCGCATCCGAAGCACGACTCGCTGCGGGCGAGGATCACCGCGTCGTTGTGTACCCGAGCCCCCGCCGTGACTGCTCTTGGGACTGTGACTTCCGCATGGTCTGCCCGATGTTCGACAACGACCTTGCTGATCCCGAGCACGTACTCGCTATGAACTTCGAACACAAGGATCCGCTCACGTATTACTACGACGAAGACGAAGAAGATCCCAACCCGATCGACGCCTCAGTGATATAGTCGGCGCTCCATGCGTAGCCTTTCTATCCTCATCCACGGCGAGCCCGGTGTCGGGAAATCCTGGCTTGGCGCCTCCTCCCCGGCTCCTCGTCTGATCCTCGATGCTGAGGGTGGGAGCCGGTTCACACCGGGGCTCAAGATGCTCTGGGATCCCTCTCTGTACGCACCTCCGGCCTTCCCCGAGAACGGTGAGTGGGAGTCGTGCAGAGTCATCGTGCGCGAGTGGCGCACGGTCGAGCTGGTCTACCAGTGGCTGAACATGGGCAACCATCCGTTCCGCTCCGTGGTGATCGACTCGATCACGGAGATCCAACGTCGCGTGATCGATCACGCGTCGGGGATCGAGCAACCCGCACTCAACGAGTGGGGCTACGTACTGCGCGTGATGGAAGACCATGTCCGCAAGATCCGGGACCTGGTCGAGCACCCGATCAAACCGATCGAGTGCGTCTGCTTGATCACACTCACGCACCTGCGCGACGGTATCTTCCGTCCGTTCGTGCGCGGTCAGCTCGAACTGACACTGCCCGGCTATGTGGACACGGTCGGGTACATGAAGCTGGAGATCGGCCCTGACGGGAACTTCTTCCGACGTCTCCAGATCGCACCGCTCGGTGGCATTGACGCGAAGGATCGCACGAACGTGCTACTACCTGCCTACGGGGCGTTCATCGACAATCCCAATCTCAGCGTGATGGTTGACCTGATCGACCAAGCAACGGGATGATGCTCCCCTTCCATCCTTCGTTCAGCAAAGGGGCTCCAGCGTGACCTACGTGAACTTCGGCGATCTGATGACCGCCGCCGACCAGGCGGGACTCGGGCAAGTCATCCCTGACTCTGAGTACCCGATGGAGATCACCGCCGCCGAGGCCAAGAAAGCTGGTTCGGGTCGCGACATGATCGTTGCCCGGATGAAAGTGCTCGGTGGTCCGTACGACGGGAAGAACGTCACGAACAACTTCGTGATCGTCACCGACAACGGGACATCACTCGCCATCTTCTTCACGCACATGGCGATCTTCGGGCTCGACAAGGCGTACTTCGACCAGAACCCTCCGTTGGAGACCGTGGCGATGCACCTCATCGGTCGTCAGTGTCGCGCCGTCGTCGGACACAATGTCGGTCGCGATTCGATCACGCGCAACAACGTGACTCGGATCAACTCGATCAGCGGCGTCGCGGCTCCGACGTCTCCGACGGGGATGGTGGCTCCGGCTGGGGGAGTGGCTCCGGCTCCGGCCCCCGCACCAGCTCCTGCACCAGCTCCCGCAGCAGCAGCCCCGCCTGTTCCGCCGCAGCCCGCCGCAGCAGCTCCTGCGCCCGTTGCGCCCGTTCCGGCACCTGCGCCCGCCGCATCGGCCGCTCCAGCGCCTGTTGCAGCGCCTCCTGCGGCTGTTCCGCCGCCTCCGGCCCCGGCTGCTGTTCCGCCGCCTCCTCCTGCCGTTGCAGCGGCTGCGCCCGGTCAGCCCGTAGCGGCACCTGGAGCCCCGCCCTTCTAGCTCGGAGCGCCGGAGCTTCGTGCTCCGGCGCTCCCAGTGTCATACGTTGTCGCCACGCTTGACCGTGCCGTTCAACAGCGACGGTTGCGCTGCTGACTGCGAGTCATCGCGTGCCTTCGTGCGGTCGAAGAGGAACCCTCCAACGCCGTACGCTCCGAGCGACACGATCACCAGCGAACCGATGTCGAGGGTTGCCAGTTGCACACCGATGGCGGGAATGACGAGGTTCTCCGTCCACGACGAGTTCGCTGCCAGGAGCAGCAACGCGAACGTCGCGACGAAGTAGACGACGTTCGAGACAACACCGTTCGCGTCCTTCGCGAGCGCGTACTTCACGAGCCCGAACACCTGCGACGCTGCGAGAGCGAGAGCGACGAGGGCGAGAGCCCCGCCTACTTGCGGACCGATATCAGTCATGGTTCTCCTTGTGTCTAGGGATTTGGTACTGGGCAAATCTGCCCGGAGATCACCTTGTCGAGTGTCCGTTGGGCGTCTTGGACGAGCCCTACGGCTTCAGCATGCTCCGGGGTTCCAGCTTCGGTGACAGCGAACGTGCCGAGCGCCGACTGGTGTGCCTGGGCGACGGCCTGACGGCAGGCGTTCGCATCTCCGATCCGCTGCTGGTACCGCTCGACGGTGGTGAGGTCCGAGACGGTCTGC
>Ga0105044_10009827_pt1 | contig 13083 bp, 9 predicted proteins | sample MAT01_FD_78092 | JGI IMG/M metagenome (GOLD analysis project Ga0105044, IMG submission 78092) | Freshwater microbial communities from Lake Fryxell liftoff mats and glacier meltwater in Antarctica - MAT-01 | ecosystem: Environmental > Aquatic > Freshwater > Ice > Liftoff microbial mat | place...
ACGGCCACGAGCAGCGCCAGCACCGAATTGGTTTCCAGCGCCGGCTGCACCTGCAGGCCCTGTGCGCGGAAAACCTCGTCCAGGATCACGCGGTTGTGCATCTCGGCGCTCAGCAGCGCCAGCGGGCGCGCGCTGGCATCGGCCCAGGTGATGGGCACGCCAAAGCGCAGGCCACCGGAGGCGCGCTCGGCCCGCTGCAGCAGGAAGTAGTGCTCGACGACTTGCGGCCACGCCTGCAGCCGCGTGCCGCGCAGCGCGGCCAGGCGGTCGGTGTAGCCCAGGCCAAGGTCGATGGCCAGGCGGTCCAGGCCGCCTTCGATCTCTTGCGAGGACAGCGAGCGCACCTGCGGCACGATGCCCGGGTGCACGCCAATCAGCCGTGCCGCGAAACGCGCCGCCAGGGGCAAGGCCGTGGGCACAGTGCCGATGACGAGCCGGCCGCGCGGCCGATCCACGCCACTGGCGAGTTCCTGTGCCAGCATTTCCTGTTCATGCAGCACGCGCTGGGCCGTGGCCAGCACACGTTCGCCTTCGGGCGTGAGGCCTTCGTACTGGCGGCCGCGGCGCACGATGGTGGCGCCCAGTTGCGCCTCCAGCGAGCGCAGCGCGTTGGACAGCGCGGGCTGCGTGATGTGGCAGGCCGTGGCGGCACGGCCGAAGTGGCGGTGCTGTTCCAGTGCCGCCAGGTAGCGGTAGGCATCGATCAGGTTCACGGCCGCAATTAGACCAGCCGCGCAGCGTGGTCTGCAGCGCCCGATGAACACAATGCCGACGCTTAAACTGCTGGCTCGATGAGCACCGCTGCTGCACCTGCCGTACAACCCGCTCATGCCGAATCCTGGCCCCACGCCACGATGCTCGTCGTGGACGACGAGCCGGGCATGCGCAACTTCCTGCTCAAGACGCTGCAGCCGCGCGCCGGCCATGTGATGACAGCCGGCAGTGCCGAAGAGGCCGAAGAACTGCTGCAGCGCCACCGCTTCGACCTCGTCATCCTGGACATCACCTTGCCGGGCAAGAGCGGCATCACGCTGTTGCAGGAAATGCGCGTCCAGGGCAACCCGTGCGAGGTCGTGCTGATCACGGCCTTTGCCGATCTCGACACCGCCATCGAGGCGCTGCGTGCCGGCGCGGGCGACTTCCTGCTCAAGCCTTTTCGCGTGGCGCAGGTGCTGGGCGCGGTGAAGCACGGCCTGGAACGCGCGCGCCTGAAACGCGAGAACTGGGTGCTCAAGCGCGCCTTGCACCAGCGCACGCCAGCGCCCGACGGGCTGGTGGGGCGCAGCATCGTCATCAAGGGCCTGCAGGCTGCGCTGCACCGCGTGGCGGCAGTGGACAGCACGGTGCTGCTGACGGGCGAGTCGGGCACCGGCAAGGAGCTCGCCGCGCTGGCGCTGCACCGCTTGAGCCCGCGCGCCGCAGCGCCCTTCGTGCCCGTCAACTGCGCCAGCGTGTCGCCCGCATTGATCGAGGCTGAACTCTTCGGCCAGCCAGGGCGCGACGGGCTCTTTGTGTACGCGCAAGGGGGCACCCTTTTCCTCGACGAAGTGGCTGAACTGCCGCTGCCGCTGCAGGCCACGCTGCTGCGCGTGCTGGAAGGCCGGCGCATGCGGCCGGTGGGCAGCCAACAGGAAATTCCCGTCAACGTGCGCATCGTCGCGGCCAGCAACCGGCCGCTGCGGCACGAAGTGGACAGCGGCCGTTTCCGTGCCGACCTCTACTACCGGCTGCAGGTGGTTGAAATCAGCTTGCCACCGCTGGCCGCCCACAAGGAAGACATCCCCGACCTGGTGGCGCACTTCATCGACACGCTGGCGCCGCAGCTGGGCGTGGAACCGATCGAGGTGTCAAATGATGAACTGCGCTACCTCGCGCAGTACGCCTGGCCCGGCAATGTGCGCGAGCTGCGCAACCTGATCGAACGCTCACTGATCGTCGGTGCGCTCAACGTGTCGGCGCTCTACCAGGGGCTGTCGCGGCCGCTGCAGGCGGCCATCGTGGCTGCTGCACCGCAAGCCCTGCAAGCCCCACCTACCCCGCAGACGCCGTTGGATGGCCCGACCGACCTCCACACGCTGGAAAAGCGCCACATCCTGGCGGTGCTGGAATCGGTGCAGGGCGACAAGACACGCGCGGCGCAGTTGCTGGGCATTTCGCGTCGCACGCTGGAGCGGCGGTGCGCGGAATGGCTGCTGGCTTGAACCCCGCCCGCCCGGGCGGGCGCGGCCGCTTCGCCCGCTTGTCGATCCGCAACAAGCTGCTGGCCATGGTGTTGCTGCCCCTGCTGGGCGTGCTGCCGCTGCTGGGCGCGCTGCTGCTGTGGTGGGGCAACGAAGCGCTGGACCGGTTGCTGCTGACCAAGGTGCGGTCCGACCTGGCCGTCGCGCAAGGTTACTTCGAGCGCGTGCTGGGCGAGGTCGGCGCCAGCGCCACCGGCGTGGCCGAATCGGCGGCCCTGCTGCAGGCGCTGCAGGTGCACCCGGCGCCTCTGCACGCGCCCGTCGCAGCGAACATTCAAACCCTGCTCAGCCGCCTGGCGCAGCGCGAACGGCTCGACTTCATCAACCTGCTGCCGCCCGACCCGACGCTGACTGACCGCACCAGCGTGGAAGTGCTGGAGCCGGCGCAACAAGGCTTGATGGAGCCAGAACTGCGCGAACGTGTGCCAGTGGCGCTGGTGGTGACGCGCAATGCCGCGCCCACGGCGCGGGCGGTGGAAGAGCGGGCCATGCTGCTGCTGGCCACGCGCGCGGTCCGCAACGTAGAAGGCGCGCTGATGGGCCACGTGCAGGCCGGCGTGCTGCTCAACCGCAACCTGCCTTTCATCGACCACATCAACGAAATCGTCTATCCCGCTGGCAGCTTGCCCTTCGGCAGCCAGGGCACGGCCACGCTGTTCCTGGACGACGTGCGCATCAGCACCAATGTGCGCCTGTTTGGCGCCGAACAGGACCAGCGCGCCATTGGCACACGGGTGTCCAACACCGTGCGCGACACGGTGCTGGGCGGCGGCACGCTCTGGCTCGACCGCGCTTTCGTCGTCAACGACTGGTACGTGTCGGCCTACCAGCCCCTGGCCGACGGCAGCGGGCGCCGCGTCGGCATGCTGTACGTCGGCATCCTGGAGCGCCCTTTCACGCAGCTGAAGTACGGCGCGCTGGCCAGCATCGGGGCGCTCTGGTTCGCCGTCATGGTGGTCGCTGCCGTGGTGTCGCTGCGCTGTGCACGCAGCATCTTCAGGCCACTTGAACAGATGGAGGCCACCATGCAGCGCGTCGAAGGCGGCTCACTCGACGCGCGCGTCGGCACCGTGGCCAGCTTTGATGAGATCGGCCGCCTCGCCGGCCACCTGGACCACCTGCTCGCCGTGATCGCAGACAACACCCGCGGCCTGGACGCCAAGGTGGCCGAACGCACGCAAGCGCTGGAAGCCGCGCAGCAGCAACTGGTGAAGAGCGAAAAACTCGCCACCGTGGGCCAGCTCACGGCCAGCATCGCACACGAGGTGAACAACCCGATCGCGGTGATCCAGGGCAACCTGGACCTGGTGCGTGAACTGCTGGACCCGGCCGCCGCCGCCAGCGTGGCGCCAGAACTGAAGCTGGTGGACGAACAGATCGAGCGCATGCGCCTGATCGTCACGCAGCTGCTGCAGTTTGCACGACCCGCAGAATTTGCAGGTTATGTCGAAGCGGTGGACCCGGCTCGCGCGCTGGACGACTGCCTGGTGCTGGCTGGCCACCAGATCGCCCGCACCGGCATCCACGTCGAGCGCGACTACCGCGCCACGCGTGCGCCGGCCATCAACCGGCAAGAACTGCAGCAGGTGCTGGTGAACCTGATGGTCAACGCCGTCCACGCCATGCCGAATGGCGGCACGCTGCACCTGGGCACGCGCGACGTGGGCGACGACGCGGTGGAGATCGACGTCGCCGACACGGGCAGTGGCTTGTCAGAAGAACTGCTGGGGCGCCTGTTTCAGCCCTTCGTGACGCGCCGGCCCGACGGCAACGGCCTGGGCTTGTGGATCAGCCGCGGCCTGGTGGAACGTTACGGGGGCGACATCCGCGCCGGCAATCGCAAGGGTCGTGAAGCAGGTGAGGGCAAGGGCGGTGGCGCGGTGTTCACGGTGCTGCTGAAGGTGACGCCCGCCACCTGAACTCAGGCCTCAGGTGCGCTTTATCAAGTGCGCTGCATCACCAACTTGCCGCCTTGCCCCGCCATGCTGCGCGCCAGCAGGCTGGTGGCGGCGTAGATGGCTTCGATGGTCGGTGTCGGCGTCCCGCTGATGCGGCCGAGTTCGATCACCGCACCGACCAGCGCCTCAAGCTCCAGCGCCCGCCCGGCTTCCACGTCCTGCAGCATGCTGGTCTTGTGGGCGCCCACCGCTTCCGCGCCGGCCAGGCGCTGTTCCAGGGTGATCTTGAAACGCACGCCCAAAGCCTCGGCCACGGCCTGGCCTTCCTGCATCATGCGCGAGGCTAACTCGCGCGTAGCGGGGAAGCGGCAGATGTCTTGCAGCGTGGCGTGGGTCAGCGCGCTGATCGGGTTGAGGCTGAGGTTGCCCCAGAGCTTGATCCACAGTTCACTGCGGATGTCGCGTGCGATAGGCGCCTTGAAACCGGCCTTCATGAAAGCCTGGCTCAGTGCTTCAATGCGCGGCGTGCGTTCACCGCTGGGTTCGCCCAAGGTGAAGCGGTTGCCTTCGATCAGCTTGACGAGGCCCGGTGCCACCAGCTCTGCCGCCGGATAGACCACACTGCCAATGATGCGGCGCGGCTCGATCGCGGCCGCGATGGCACCGTCGGGATCGACGCTCGTCACCGCGCGGCCTTCATGCGCGCCAGCCAGGCCGTGGAAGTACCACCACGGCACGCCGTTGATCATCGTCACGACCACCGTGTCCGGGCCAAACAGCGCCGGCAGCTCGGCCACCACCTCGCGCAACTGGTGCGCCTTCAGCGTGATGAGCACCACGTCCTGCGGTCCGGCCTCCGCCATGTGCTGCACCGCGCGCACCCTGGGCGCATGTTCCTGCGCGCCGTCTTCCAGCACCAGGCGGAAGCCGTCGGCGTTGATGGCTTCGAGGTTGCGGCGGCGCGCGATGAAGGTGACGTCTTCACCGGCGATGGACAGCCGGGTGCCCAGATAACCGCCGATTGCACCGGCGCCGACGACGCAGATTTTCATGGCCGCTTCATCTGCAGGTTCAGCCGCGCGCAGCGCGCTCTTGGGCGCGCAGGCGTGCATTCAGGTTGCCCACCAGCGGCCAGAGCAGCAGCAACAGCGCCAGCGCCGCGATCCTGCCGACCAGCGGGTTGCTCCAAAAGATGCCCAAGCTGCCTTGCGACAGCAGCATCGCCTGGCGGAAACTGGCCTCGGCCATGTCACCCAGCACCATCGCCATCACCCACGGTGCCAGCGGGTCTTTCAGCTTCTTGAAGAGATAGCCCATGACGCCAAAGACCAGCATCATCACAACGTCGAACATCGAACTGTGAACGGTGTAGGCGCCGATGGCACAGATGACGATGATCACCGGCGCAATCACCGAAAACGGGATGCGCAGCATCGCCGCCCACCAGGGCACCGTCGTCAGCACCACGATCAGGCGACGATATGGCCGAGGTACATGCTGGCGATGGGGTCCCAGACAAAGTCCTTCTGCTCGATGAAGAGCATGGGCCCAGGCTGCAGGCAAGAGGCCGATGACGGCGATGAGGAAGTCGAACCCCTTCAGCAACTCGGGGAAGCCGCAGGTCATGCGCAGAGGCCAGGCTGGCCACCACACGCGGGATCAACGACTTCTTCACAGTACAGCTCCTGCAAAGTGGAAAGGGTTTCTCGACGGTGATTCTCAGTTTCGATTTCAAGCCAGGCCCAGCTTGGCCGCCAGGCCGATGCGCTGCAGCTTGCCTGTGGCACCCTTGGGAATCTCTTCCATGAAGAGAATCTTCTTCGGCACCTTGTAGTCGGCGGCACGCTTGGCCACAAATTCCTGCAATTCGCGTTCGGTGGCGGCCTGCCCTTCGCGCAGCACCACGCAGGCCGCCACCTCTTCACCCAGCTTCGCGTGCGGCATGCCAAAGCACACCACCTGCGCCACGGCGGCGTGGTCCATCAGGATCTCATCCACTTCACGCGGGCTGACCTTTTCGCCGCCGCGGTTGATGATTTCCTTCAGGCGCCCGGTGATGCTGATGTAGCCGTCTTCGTCCATCACGCCCTGGTCGCCCGTACGGAACCAGCCGCTGTTGGGGCCGGACGTGAAGGCTTCGGCGTTGGCCTTGGGGTTGGACTCGTAGCCGGCGGTGACGTTGGCCCCGCGGATGACGATTTCGCCCGTGTTGTCCAGGCCCGTGCCGCGCGGCAGCAGCGTGCCATCCTCGGCCATGATGGCCACTTCAGGCCCGGCCGCCACGCCCACCGTGCCAGGCCTGCGCACCGCCGGTGGCAGCGGGTTGCTGGCCATCTGGTGCGTGGCTTCGGTCATGCCGTAGGCCTCCACCAGCGGCGCGCCGAAGATCTCTTCGGCTTCGCGGATCACCTGCGGCGGCATGCTGGACGAAGAAGAACGCATGAAGCGCAGCGGGTGGCGCTTGATGATCTCCAGGTTCTTCGACGCGCGCGACGCGATCGCCTGGTGCATGGTGGGCACCGCGGTGAACCAGGTCGGCTTGGCCTCGTCCATCCAGCCAAAGAACTTCAGCGCGTTGAAGCCGGGCGTGCAGAAGACCTGCGAGCCCGCCGCCAGCGGCGCCATCACGCCAGCGATGAGGCCGTGAATGTGGAACAGCGGCATGATGTTCAGGCCGCAGTCATCGGCCTGAAAACGCAGCGTGTCGCCGATGTTCTGCGCCGACGCCGCCAGGTTGCGCTGCGACAGCGGCACGATCTTCGGCCGCGACGTGGTGCCCGAAGTGTGCAGCACCATCGACACGTCGTCGGGCTGCGCATCGCCACCATGGGCAGCCGCCGATTCCGGGGTGACATTGAGCTTGAAGGCACCGGCGCCCGCGTCCACCAGCGGCAGCAACTCGATCAGGCGCACACCCAGCTTCTTCGCCACGTCCACCGCAGGCGAGGTGCTGCCCTGCTCCACGATCAGCGCCTTGGCATTCAGGTCCGACAGATAGAACTCGAACTCATCGGCGCGGTAGGCCGGGTTCAACGGCGCGCTGGTGACGCCGCTGGCGCAGGCGATGAAGCAGCTGGCCATCTCCGGCCCGTTGGGCAACACGATGGCCACACGGTCGTTGCGGCCAATGCCGATGCCGTTGAGGGCGGCCAAGGTGTCCTCGATCAACGTGCGCAAGGCACCAAAGGACAGCGGACGGCGGCTTGGCGCCGACAGGGCGGTCGCGTCATCCGTCCCGGCAATCAGCAGGTCTTTCAGGATAAGGTGCATGGCAACCAGCAAGAGTTGCCTGGATTATCACGACCGAAGCGGCGACCCAAGCCGGACCAATCCGACACCAGGGAAAGCACCGGCTGGGCCGACGCGCAGGTCCTTCCGCTGTCGGCCTGCCTGCAGCGTGGTGGCGATGGCGCCGGTCTGCGGCACGCGCTGGCCCAGCGTCAGCGCAATGTCGCCGGCGCCCGTGGACATGTCGGGTTGGCAGCGGCCTGAAGGCGGCGGGCCAGGCCGGTCAGCCCGGCCGGACCTGAAACACCGATACCGCAGTCACGAGTTGTTGTGCCTGGCTGCGCAGGTTTTCGGCGGCAGACGCACTCTGCTGAACCAGCGCGCTGTTCTGCTGCGTTGCCTGGTCCATCTGCGCCACGGCCTGGCTGACCTGGCCGACTCCGACGTCTTGTTCGTGCGTGGCGACGCGGATCTCGCCCATGATGTCGGCCACGCGCTTGATCGAGGTCACGATGTCATCCATCTTGCCGCCGGCGCGGTCGACCATGTGGCAGCCGTGCTCGACACGCTGGACGCTGGCCGCGATCAGCGTCTTGATCTCGCGTGCCGCATCGGCTGATCGGTGCGCCAGGCTGCGCACTTCCGAGGCCACCACGGCGAAGCCTCGGCCCTGCTCGCCGGCGCGCGCGGCCTCCACTGCGGCGTTCAGCGCCAGGATGTTGGTCTGGAAGGCGATGCTGTCGATGACGCCGATGATGTCGGCGATCTTCTTCGAGCTGTTGTTGATCTCGCGCATGGTGACCACCACGCCGCTCACCACTTCGCCGCCGTCTGCGGCGGCCTTGCTGGCATCGGCCGCCAGCTGGTTGGCACGCTGCGCATGTTCGGCGGTCTGGCGCACGGTGCCGCCCAGTTGCTCCATCGAAGCCGCCGTCTGCTGCAGGGCGCTGGCCTGCTGTTCGGTGCGCATGCTGAGGTCGGAATTGCCGAGGGCGATCTGCGCACTGGAAGCCGCCACGCTATCGGAAGCCGTGCGCACGCGCTGCACCACCGCCACCAGGCTGGCCTGCATCTCGTTCAGCGCATCCATCAGGCTGTTGCCCCGACCATGGCGAACCTCGAAGCGGGTCGACAGGTCGCCCGCGGCAATGGCGCGCGCGCTGGCCACCGCTTCAGCCGGCTCGCCGCCCAGGGCGTTGGCAATCGAGCGGATGACCCACAAGGCCAGCATCACCGCCGCCGCCGCGACGACGAGCGAAGCACACAGCAACCCGATGACCGTGCGTTCGATGGTGAGCGTGGTTTCGCGCGTCGCGCTGGACGCCGATGCGACACCCCGTGTCACCAGTGCGCGCAGCGACTCCCCGAACGCCCGTTGGTGGGGTCTCACTTTCTCCAGCACCAGCGGCTTGACGTCGTCGAAACGCGCCTCGTCGATGGCATTCAACACTTGCGTCAACAGACCTTCGCCTTGCTGCAGCGATTGGGCCAGCTTGGCCACCGCCTCGGTGTCGTCGTTCGAACCCAAAGCCAGCTTCTGCAGTTCGGCAAGCAAGCCTGTGGCCTGGCTGTACAGGCGCTTGTTGTCGTCGAGAAGTTGCGCCTGCACCTTCACGTCTTCGTTGATGGCCAGGTCGCGCACATTGAGGGCACGCTGCAGCACGATCGCCTCCAACTGCCCCAGCTTGCCCAACTGCGCGACGCGAACGTCGGTGGTGCGTTGCACTTCAAGGCCGGCCAGATTGAGCGCAAACAGGGCCCACGCCAGCAGGATGCCAAGCCCCAGGATGACGCCCCCAAACGCAGCGAGCAAACGGGCCTTGACGGTTCGGAGGATGCGCATCGCTGCTGCCCCTTACGCGAGATTGGGCGCCATGCGGCGCCGAAGGGTAGGCGGGCCAGGGCCCGCGACGCTTACTGCAGGAACAACTTCTTGGCTTCCGCGGTCTGCAGGAAGTCGTAGAGCTTGCGCACCTCGGCACTGGGCTCACCCACGGTCACGAAGGCCAGCGGGCGCACCACTTCACTGCCCGGAATCTCGCGAACCTTGCCCTTGGCCGACTCGGCAACACCCGAGCCCACATAGCCGATGGCGCTCTTGTCGCGCGCCACTTCGGACAATTCGGCAACGCTGGTGCGCAGTTCCTTCGCCGAAGCAACAAAGCTGTCGCCGGCGAGCACCTGTTTTTCAATCACGGCTCGCGTGCCTGAACCGGCAGCGGGCACCACCACCAGAATGGGAGCATCGGCGCCTCCAACTTCTTTCCAGTTGGTGACCTTGCCGCTGAAGATGGCCTTCAACTGCGCACGGCTCAGCTTCGCCACCGGGTTGTCGGGATGCACGATGGGGACCAGCCTGTCGCTGGCAGCCACGAACATCTTCAGGTTGGCAGGCGCCGAAGCGCCGGCCTTCTTGGCGGAGCTGACGGCATCGGCGAGTTCGTCCGAGATCGCAGCCACCGTGACCTTGCCCTCGAACAACATCGCCAGCCCCTTGCCCGAACCCACCGGCAGCATCTTCAACTCGATGCCGGCTTCACGCGCCCTGGTGGAAACCGGCTCGACGATGCTCTTCTGCACGGTCGTGGAGCCGGCAATTTCAAGCGGGGCGGCCATGGCGATGGCGCTGCCAAAAGCCAGGACGGCGGGCAGCGTTCGCTGCGCAACTGTTCTCAAAAAACTCATCACACTCTCCAGCTGATAGAAAAGGCCCAAGGCTTGCGCCATGCCGCTATGCCGCCATGCCGCCTTGCCGCCTTGCCGCCATGCATACTGAATAGGACATGCGCACGGCATTCGAACGTGCCGGGCCGGATCCAACCGGCCCGTCGCTCTTTGTTGTTATCGACCGCGCGGGCAAAGAACTGAATTGCGGCGTGAAGGCCGGCTTATCGTCGGCGAAGGTCGCTGCCCGGCGCGCTGGCCCGGGTGGCCGCCCTCAAGTGCCCTTGGACACGCTGATGGTCGGGAACTTGGCCGAGAAGTCCTTGGCCTTGACGGCGATCTTGACCGCCACCTGGCGCGCCACCGCCTTGTAGGTGGCGGCAATCTCACCGTCGGGGTCGGCCACCACACTGGGCCGGCCGCTGTCGGCCTGCTCGCGAATGCTCATGTTCAGGGGCAGCGCGCCCAGGTAGTCGACCTTGTATTCGGCCGCCATTTTCTTGCCGCCGTCGGCGCCGAAGATGTGTTCGGTGTGGCCGCAGTTGGGGCAGCAATAGACGGCCATGTTCTCGACGATGCCGAGGATCGGCACGCCGACCTTCTCGAACATCTTCAGGCCCTTCTTGGCGTCCAGCAAGGCAATGTCCTGCGGCGTGGTGACGATGATCGCGCCCGTCAACGGCACGCGCTGGCTGAGCGTGAGCGCGATGTCGCCGGTGCCGGGCGGCATGTCGATCAGCAAGTAGTCCAGTTCGCGCCACTGCGTCTGGTGCAGCAACTGGTCAAGGGCCTGGGTGGCCATGGGGCCGCGCCAGATCATGGCCTGGTCGGGTTCGATCATGAAGCCGATGCTCATGACCTGCACACCGTAGTTTTCCAGCGGCTGGATGGTCTTGCCGTCTTCGCTTTCGGGGCGTCCACTCAGGCCCATCATCATCGGCTGGCTGGGGCCGTAGATGTCGGCGTCGAGGATGCCGACGCTGGCGCCTTCTGCCGCCAGCGCCAGCGCCAGGTTCACGGTGGTGGTGCTCTTGCCCACGCCGCCCTTGCCCGACGCCACCGCGATCACGTTCTTCACCTTCGGCAGCAACTGCACACCGCGCTGCACGGCATGGGTGGCCACGCGCGTGCTCAGCTCCACGCTGACATTGGCCACACCGGGCACGCTTCGCGCCGCGGCAATGAAGGCCTTTCGCAGCGCCGGGTGCTGACTCTTGGCCGGATAGCCCAGTTCAACCTGGAAGGCGACGTCGCCGCCTTCGATGCGCAGGTTCTTCAGCGCGCGCGTGCTCACGAAGTCCTTGCCCGTGTGCGGGTCCAGAACAGTCTTCAGCGCGTCGAGCAGTGCGCTTTCGGTCAGGGCTTGGGACATGTTGCGAAGAACTCCGGTGCGGGTGCGGGTGCGGTGCGGGTGCACGTGCAGGGAAAGGCGCCGAAGTCTAGTGCAGCCACTATTCCCCCAACTACTCCAGGCGGCGCACGCGGGGCTGCCGGCGAGCGCCTTCGATATCGAGCACAAAGGTGCCCAGCGTCGCGCGCCGAACCGTCACCTTCGGGTCGCGCAGGTGGTACACGACCTTGCTGTCTTCGGTGACCTGTCACAGCTGGCCGTTGGTCAGCCGGATTCGGTCGCCCTGGCGCCAGCCCTCGAAGAGGCCGGAGATGGAGGAGACGGTCTCCTGCACCACCTCATCGGGCCGATGCAGGTCGAAGGTGGAGGCACGGGTCGGCGGGGCGGCCGCTGCCAGCGCACGGCAACGGCGCAGCGCTGTCGTCAGGCAACGCCGGGCAAGTCAGCAGGGGCAGGCTCAGCAAGGCAATGAGGGTTCGCATGTGATGTGGGTCGGTGGCACTGCAGCAGGAATGGTACGCGGCGGCCAATTCCCTAGAATCGGTCTCATGACCCGCAAGCTCTTCGTCAACACCGCCCTGCCATAGGCCAACCCGGCCTTCCACATAGGCCACATGATGGAATACATCCAGGCCGACACCTGGGTGCGGCTGCAACGCATGCTGGGGCACGAGGTGCACTTCGTCTGCGCCGACGACGCCCACGGTGCCGCCATCATGATCTCGGCGGACAAGGCGGGCCAGACACCGCAGGCCTTTGTCGCGGGCATTGCCGCCGGCCGCCAGCAGTACCTGGACGGCTTCCACATCGCCTTCGACCACTGGCACAGCACCGACGCGCCGGAAAATCACGAACTGGCGCGCGACGTCTACCGTGCACTGCGCAAGAACGAGCTGATCGACGTGCGCGAGGTCGAACAGTTCTATGACCCGCAAAAGGGCATGTTCCTGCCCGACCGCTTCATCAAGGGCGAGTGCCCCAACTGCGGCGCCAAGGACCAGCACGGCGACAACTGCGAAGTCTGCGGCGCTGTGTATGCAGCCACCGACCTGAAGAACCCGGTCTCGGCGCTGTCCGGCGCCACGCCGGTCTTGCGCTCCAGTGAACACTACTTCTTCAAGCTGTCCGACCCACGCTGCGTCGAATTCCTGGAAGCCTGGACACAGGACGGCCGCCTGCAGCCCGAGGTGGCCAACAAGGTGCGTGAATGGTTCAAGCGCGTTCCGGTTGAAGAAGGCGGGGACGGCCGCGCCAGGCTGGGTGACTGGGACATCAGCCGCGACGCGCCCTACTTCGGCATCGAGATTCCCGATGCGCCGGGCAAGTACTTCTACGTCTGGCTGGACGCGCCATGCGGCTACCTCGCGTCGCTGAAGGCGCTGTTCGACAAGACCGGCATCGACTTCGACGCCTACCTGGCCGACCCCGCAGTGGAGCAGGTGCACTTCATCGGCAAGGACATCGTCACCTTCCACACCCTGTTCTGGCCGGCGATGCTGAAATTTTCAGGCCGCAAGGTGCCGGACCGAATCTACGTGCACGGCTTTCTCACCGTCAACAACGGCGAGAAGATGAGCAAGAGCCGCGGCACTGGCATCAGCCCGCTGAAGTACCTGGAGCTGGGCCTGAACCCGGAATGGCTGCGCTACTACATCGCTGCCAAGCTCAGCGCGCGGGTCGAGGACATCGACTTCAACGCCGA
>Ga0105044_10009831_pt1 | contig 13082 bp, 14 predicted proteins | sample MAT01_FD_78092 | JGI IMG/M metagenome (GOLD analysis project Ga0105044, IMG submission 78092) | Freshwater microbial communities from Lake Fryxell liftoff mats and glacier meltwater in Antarctica - MAT-01 | ecosystem: Environmental > Aquatic > Freshwater > Ice > Liftoff microbial mat | place...
AAAAGTGAAGGTTGGGGGTAAGAAAATATTAGGAAGGATATTAGACAAAGTCTGCGATATTACAAAGATAATTCGTAAATCCGCAATACGCAGGTTTAATAGAGCTTCGCGAGGCTAAACCTCGCATAACTCTTTTTTACTCGCTATCTCTTTATCATTATTACCACCCATAACTCGCGACCGCGAGTTATGGGTGGTAATAATGAGTTTCGATTTTTTTCTAGAAAATCCGAAGTAGTGTCTCGAGCTTTTACCAAATCTTTCCAATTTTTTGGATTTCTGTAGGAATTTTAGAACCATAATAAAATTTGTCCTCGTCCTATCCCTAAGGCTGTCTGTTCCCTCGGATTACCTCGGCGGGGTATAAGATCAGGTATCAGGGCAAATTGTGCTAGAGAAGTATTTGCTCCGCAAATACTGTTATTATTGCCAATTCATCCTCAAAGCTAGCTGTCGAGGTATTCTTTTAGAGGCTAATAAAACATTCATGCCATATCAGTATAAGAGGTATTCTTCATGTTTAATCTAGCCCAAAGGTCAATTTAAAGTGAAGCTCTCCCGACTGCTGCCGGGAGAGCTTCACTATAATAGATGGCTTTTCTTTAATATGAAAATTTTAGTTTGCACTTTATATTATATTTTCAAGACCAGAAGAGGGTTGCCGCGAGGCTTAGCCTCGCGGAGTCCTTAAAGGTAGGAGGTTTATAACCTTAGTGAAAGCTACCGAATAAGTTACAGCTAGGTCTGGACTCGCGGAGCCCACATTTCTCGGCTCGAACTCTCTACTGGTGTTACCTTAGTAGATAAGTTAAATTGAGTAGTTTTCCCACTTCGCTACTTTACCTCCATCCTTGAAGTATTCATGACTCTCCCAAGTTTTTACAAATTCTTGATCGTTGACAACTTTATTTATGAGGTCGCAATCATAAAAGTTTTCGAGTGTTGTGTTATTGCTGAATTCCGAAGAGTCAAGAATATCTTTCTTGTAATTTTCCTTTATGAATAGTGCGAGGAATCTCATGCGTTTGGCACAGATACCTCCGTGGTCGATACTGTGTTCTTTGAGATCTCCGAAGGTGTTGATCTCATGGTCTGATCCTGCATATGCTTGCTTCTTGTACATCATCCAGACGATCGGGTCGGCATAGGTCATTTCGTCACCGATGCGGTTCTTTTCCGCTTCGGTCTCGGCTTTCTTATAGTTTTCGTATTGACGGAGAAGAACCCCGAGTTTTTCTAACGTTTCCTTTTTCTGTGAATGCTTCATATGGTTATTTGGTTTTCCCGACGATTATATTGTTAATGATTCCTTTTGGCCGGTCGTATTTTTTTAATACATTGATTCCTTTCAGGGTATCGACTCTGATGTTAGGGTAAAGCAAGGTTCCAAGGTCGCTCACGCTTCGAAGTATGACATGGGTACCTTTCTCGCTTTGATTAGATATGTGACTTACTATTTTTATCTTCTCTGCTTCATCTTTTCCTACCAGTGCTGCGATAAATATACCCTTGTACTTGACGAAGTCCTTCATACTAAAAATATTTCCTTTGACGACTTTCACATTTTCCGAGAGTCCGATCGCAGAGATGATTTTGCGAGAGACGTCAACAGCATTGCTATCGATATCGAGATTGTCCACCGAAAATCCATGCTGTCTCGCCATCATGATTGAAGAGAGGGGAAGGGGTCCTGATCCTACGAATAATATTTTGTGATTCTTATGAAGATCGCACGAACGCATTCCTCTGACCTCGAATTCAGTCATCTTTTCGTAGTTCTCATAATAAGGAAATTGAGCGAGTATTGCTTCGGGTATATCTGACGCCAATACTTTTTTTGCCCAGAAAAGTTCAAGTTCCGATTCGCCTTTTGAAGAAAGGGTGCGAATATCTTTCAGAATTGATGCGATCTTTGCGTTTCCAAGTATTTCCCTCGAAGAATGAGATGTTGTGACATTTACGATATGTACGAGTTTCGAAAACTCTCCATTAATAAGAGGTGATGGGGTCAGATTCTTTGCAGACGAAAGCTCCCCGTGGATAGAGATTATGTCGCGTATCGTTTTTTCTTGTAAAACTTTTTTTGTCATGTGTATTTTGTATAAAAATACTGCGGTGCCGATAGATGTGAACACCTTTCGAGACCGTAGTAATGATTTCAGGCCGTAGCCTTTTCGATCTCCTCGATACTCCTAATCCCACGCTCCCATTGCTGTTTGAGCTCTTGAGTGTTGGCGATGGCAAGACAGTGTGCGACTGCCTGTCTCGCATATACAGGATCTCCGGCGTGAGCGAGGCCATAGCGAATTGCTTCGAGGATCTCGTCGCACTGCCACCTTGCCTTCTCCGAATCGGAGTTGAGGTTTTCAAGGGAGAGAACCCCCTTGATTGCCATCTCTCCAGGTCGGAGTGTTTCGATAACTTTCACCATCTCTATGTCAAAAGAATCAGCGTAGCGGTTCGTCCACCATACCATCGAGATACCGAGTTCGCGACGATTTTTTCCGATCTGAGATTGTGAAATGGATTCGGGTCGATCTTCCAACACCTTTGCACATTTGATCCAGTATTCCATGAATCGCTTGATCACGATCGGGAACCACTCATCCATAACGTAAGGTCTCCTCGCGATCTCCTTGAGGTTTTGTGGGCCTTCAGGGTGGGTGATGAGTCTTAACCCATCTTCACCCGGTAGCAGGATCGGTTCCGATGGAAACTCCCTGAGCAACTTCTCGACTTCCTGAACAGTCTCCTTTCGACTAGTCTCTTCTTGGCGGAGAAGCACGTAACTTTGCTCATCTTCACTTCTTGTTTTTTTAGGATCGATCTGCTTAGCAAGCTCGGGCAGATCGGCCTCAATCACAACTTTCCTTGCGGAGTAGAAAGTGACAAAACGTCTCGGGTCATCGAGTGTCTGTCGCCAATCACCATGGATCTCATTGAAGAGCAGTCCCTCGACCGCTCCTTTAATCCTCAACACAAAATCCTTTCCTTCGAACGCCTTACGGATATTGACGAACGTGGCGGTTTCCTTGAGCGAGAGCGAGTAGGGATACATGCTATGCACATGATCATGTGCAACGTGACTGTGATCATGATGATGGTGATGAGCGCACCCACACTTCGGTTCATGATCCTGATGTACAGTGAAGGTATTTCTTCTTACTGGCCTCTTGAAAATGACGTCGAGGATCTCCGTTGGGATAGCTTCACTGTCGGGAATGACAGTCATGAGAAGACCTGGGTTTTCGCTCGCGACAAGTTCAGGAATGATTCCTGACACGGTTTCCAATTCGAGGAGATGATCTCCATCACTTTCAAACTTCGTAATGCCGACCGCAAGTGTCGCCGCCCTGACATGGCTTCGCATTACGGCTCCATACCTGACGGAGTTCGCTCTGTGGTGCTTGTGGTCGAGGAGGCAAACGATGTGGAATGAATAGGGACAGGATTCGAGGAATGTCCTCGTCTCGCTCCCGCTAATAAGTCCAAAACCTTCGAGGAATACCCACTCGGTACCTGATTGCTCAAGCTTGATAAGCGTATTTCGAAGATCTTCGGTATCGTCACAGGTGAAGCATCCGTTTGTCATTGCGACGACCTGCGCGGACCTCCGTGCAAGTTCACCGTCGAGGAATACACCTTCGTCGTTCAAGACGTAGGCGACCTTCTCTTTGGTGTTGAAACCTCTCGACTGAAGCGCCTTAATGACGTTCATTACGAAGGTGGTTTTGCCCGCTCCAAGCGGACCTACGACTGAGAATAACTGCATAGATTTCATTTCGGTCTCCTTTTTTTGTGGTTGTTCAAAGAACATATAGATGCAAATCATTTGCATCTAAGTCCAGCTGTTAATGTATCGCAATTTTAACCTAATTGCAAATCATTAACATTTGATGTAGAATATTCGAACATGTCAAACGACTTCACACACCTACTTAAAGATAAAGGTTTAAAAGTTACTCACGCACGGTTGCTAATAATCGATGTCTTTTCTGATGACTGCAAACCTATCAATGCAGAACATATCTTTATCAAGCTAAAACCTAAGAATATCAATCGGGTCACCATCTATCGGACGTTAGCTTCTTTTGACAAGACAGAAATTATCAAAAAAGTAGACCTTAGAATGGATTCGACCTACTACGAACTTGCTGGCAATCATCACCATCACATCGTTTGTACTAACTGCGGAAAAACGGAAGGGTTTGAAAGTTGTAGTATCGATCAAGTTTCTAAAATGGTTCTTAGAAAATCTCCACTATTTAGCACAATCAGCCAGCACTCTCTTGAATTGTTCGGTATATGCAAGCCGTGTTCTATAAAGTAGAATTTATCAGTATGTATATAAAACTACTGCTACCACTTTTTATATTTACCTCACCTATATTTCAGGTAACACCTGCCTTTGCAGAAGAGGCTGTCCTTATTCAGGATAAAGTTGAAATAGTAAAGGCTAAGGTTGTTGACGTCTTACGTCAAGAAATTAAATTAGTAGCGGGAACAGACGTTCAAAGTGTTTATCAGACCATCACCGCTGAGGTTTTGGAAGGTGGTAAAAAAGGGAATATAGTTACAATTGAGAATGATTTTCTTTTGTTAAAAAAAGGAGATAGATTTTTTCTTCGTCACAGTACAGACAGCATAGATGGTAGGGAAACATACTCAGTAAGGGATATAGATAGGCGTGGAACACTTTTGACTTTCATCGCCTTATTTGTTGTTGTAGTGATGATATTTTCAGGTAAACAAGGTTTGCGATCTATTCTTAGTTTGGCTGGCAGTTTCTTTGTTATTTTATATGTCTTGGTCCCAAGCCTTTTACAAGGCTACCCGCCAGTACTAACAAGTATTGGAATAGCTGCAGTTATTCTTTTTTTGGCAATATTTCTAACCCACGGATTTAATCGTGAATCTGTCGTGGCTTTTATCGGTACCGTAATTGCAGTTATCCTCACAGGTATACTAGCCTATCTTGGAGTCAGTTTTGCTCATTTGAGTGGGTTTGCCACAGATGAAGCTATTTATCTCAACTTAAATACTCGCGGTACTTTAGATTTTGCCGGTCTTCTACTTGGGGGAATAATGATTGGTGTTCTTGGGGTACTAGATGATATAGCGGTGACACAAGCAGCTGTAGTAAGTGAGCTATACAACTCAGCCTCTCATTTATCAACACGAGAAATTTACAAAAAAGCAATACGTGTGGGCAAAGAACATACTGGTGCACTGGTAAACACATTAGCCCTTGCCTACACAGGTGCAGCGCTCCCTTTATTGTTGCTTTTTTCTACATCAGAATCGTCAATATCAAGTATTGTAAATCAAGAAATTTTTGCCACAGAAATCATCAGGACCGTCGTCGGCAGTATTGGCCTTATTCTTACAGTTCCAATCACAACTCTTTTAGCTATATATATGTTGAAGGGATACAAAAGTAAACATCATATTCATCCACATTCTCATATAAACTAGTGCTGTAATTCTATAATATGTCGATTTGGGATTGGGGCATGCAAACATTATATAATGTCGCAACCTCCCTATTCCTCAGCATCACCATTGACTAAAAACCATTATTCAATTTTGGAAGATGTTTATACATCAGATTCAAGCTTCCAAAAGTCAAATATCGAAATCACTATGTCGATTATGTGAAGCGATTTTATTAAAAAACCGCTCGAATGCGGCTTTTTGCGTGGTCAATACTCACTTATCTTATTTCTCTTCTCTCAAAACAGTCCCTGCATTGTTAGTCCGGTACACATATGTTTTTCCTTGCACTTCCATGACGATTTCGTATCCTAATGTTATGACTGCCAGACAGCTTTCCGCACAACCACCCAAACCAAGGCAAGAATCGGACCACACTTTTATAAATGCGGTCAAAATGACCACATTATTTTGTTCAATCTTTAGGCTTTATGGAAGTGTCTTACGTGCCGCGCTTACTCCAGTGGCATATTGTGCATACTTCCTACTGGTGCGCCCTCGGCAGAATTTACAGTCTGGGAGTACTCGATGCCATACCAGTTCTTGAGCCATAATTTCATATCAGTAATTTCCTTGTTTTGTGCACTAATGATTAGGGTTGCGAGAGTTTTAATCTCCTGGTGATTTGCATTAGTAAGTGCTGCTTGCGCCATTCCTACCGCACCTTCATGGTGCACAATCATTTCGCTCAAGAACGCCTTATCGAAATCATCCTCTGTTTTTCCCTGCAATTCGGCATTCATGCTTGCCATCATGTCTGTCATACTCATTCCAGATGAGTTTTTGTGTGTACTATTTGAAGCAACCAAATACCCACTTATATTACCAAGTACTAAAGCTATAACTGCGATGATAATTGTTGTATTTTTTGTCATAATTTTAATTATATAATAAACTCCACCTCAAACGGATACATGCCCATGCCGCATGCCCCCTGCAAAGTGGCTATCTGCTGGATACCGATATCGATATTTGTTGACCCGCTTTGAGGAAGAACTTTGGATATATCCATACTTGGTATTCGGACAGATGATGAGCAGTCGAATGTTCCATTTGTATCAAATCGAATGATGGTAGGTATTCCAGCTTTTGCAATGCTCTTTCGAGGTAGATAGCCGCCCTTGGCGTTGATCGTGATGATCTGCTTTCCATCCACAACCGCCACATTGTTTGGAGCAGCATGAGTACCTGTTTCGAACTCCGAGTTTTTTTTTGTGAGAATAAACGATCCTCCTATAAGTAAGACTACTGCGATGATTGATATAGCTATTGCTTTCATAAATATTATTATACTGCCAGTGGACAAATAAGTAAATTTGCTCTTGGAGTAAATTTTGTTAAATCAAAAATCAATCTAAAAGTTAAATGGGGGTGAAATGACCCCTATGACCACCAAACCGTTAATGAGATTAAAGATTGCGAACAATATAACGATAAGCCCTGCTGACTTAAAAAAGATCCCGGGTTTTGAGCTATTTTGAATACTGAATGAGCTGAAACTAATTAACGCAAGGGCCGGTAATGTACCGAGTGCGAATGAAAGCATAGTGAGTCCACCTGTTAGAAAACTCCCTGTCGTCAGAGCATAGAGCTGCATCGACTGGGTAAACCCGCAAGGCAGGAAAAACGTAGCAACACCTAGAAGAAGAGGTGTGAGGGTATGGTTGAGCTTTGTCAGTATTTTGATCCTACTGTGCATGTGCTTTGCGATAAACTTCGGCACCCGAGGCTCTAGTTTCTTTGCCCATGGAAAAACATCGAGCAGATTGATTCCAAGAATGAGCATGACAATTACTATAATCAGACTCAAAATAAATGTCCCTGAAGTGTTGAGTGTGAAAGCTGAACCGATTGCACCGATGACACCACCGAGTACGAAGAATGAAACTATTCGGCTGCCATGGAACATAAGTTGTGGTCGTATTCTGTCTCCTTCTTTAGCAAAAGTTGCAGACATCGAGAGAACAAGCCCACCGACCACAGCCATACAAGTTGAAAGCGAGGCAATGATACCGATCACGAACGCTGTGCCATAGGTGACATTCCCTCCGCCTACTAAATTAACCAGACCTATCTTTTGTAACACAACAAACAAAACTGCAAATCCTAGCGCGATCGGAACTGCAATTTTGAAATCAGACCAGTTTTTTATGCTTGGGCTATTAAATGTTTTTACGGAAAGTTTATAGCCGTTGTCTTTTATTGGCACAGACAACACCTCTGCGATTTCTTGCTGTGTTTTTAAACCAAAATCCCCAATAATTTCAATAGTATTATTGCTAAGGACTACTTTCGCATGAATAATCCCAGGATAATTATTGAGCTCACTTTCAATTATCAATACACACGCATTGCAATGCATGCCGTGAACATGCAAGGTGTATTTTTGCGAATTACTTTGATTCATTTGCATGATGATCTTCAACTTCTGGCAATCTGTGTGCGATTGTAGATAAAATAAACCATAGGACAAAGCTTAGTAGTATTGCGATGAGCACTTTTTTTACTGAAAGATCTCCTTTAAAATCTCGATACACGAACGAAACATACGCCAACAATAATCCGAGTGATAATAACATTGACGCAAAGATCGGACCATCTAAATAGTGTTGCGTTGCACCGCTCACCATACCTGTCCCTATCGATACGATTACTGATATGCCAATATACCGAAGTAAGGTTACTGTCTTTTCATTTCTATACTCTACAAGATTGCCAATCGTAAAACAAATAATACCTGCTGTGATTAATACAATGTAATTAAAGGCATCTCCACCTAATGTACCTGCGTGGACAATCGATCCAGAAATTAAGCCCACTCCAACATATCGTAACATATGGGACGCAAAGGCTGAGTTTGGTGTGATTGATAACTTGTCAGTTTTCATATAATTTTATAATTTCTTTGCCTTAATTCGCAGTGAGTTCGACACTACTGATACGCTCGAAAACGCCATCGCTAACCCGGCAAATACAGGATTGAGGAGCCAGCCAAAAATTGGATAGAACACTCCGGCAGCGAGAGGTATACCTACGACGTTGTAGATGAATGCAAAGAAGAGATTTTGCTTGATACCTCGCATCGTCATATTTGAGAGCTTGATCGCTTTCACGAGTTTTGAGATATCCCCACCAAGGAGTGTAATACCAGCCGACTCTATCGCCACATCAGTTCCCGTTCCCATAGCAATACCTACATCAGCTTGAGCGAGAGCAGGAGCATCATTTACACCGTCTCCTGCCATCGCCACGATCCGCCCCTCCGACTGCAGCTCTTTTATTTTCGCTAATTTATCTTGTGGTAGAACATTAGCAAAATAAGTATCAATACCTACAAGATCTGATATATATTTTGCCGTATTTGCACTATCGCCAGTGAGCATTACCACAGTAATGCCTAATTGATGCAGATTTTTGATAGCTTCTTTTGATTCTTCTTTTATCGTATCAGACACCATAAACATTCCCAAAACTTTCTTATCTTTCGCAAGTAGTATTGGGGTCTTACCTTGTAGAGTAAATATATCGATATTTAAATCGGCGAAACCTATTCCCAAACTATCCATATACTTAGGGCTTCCTGCAAAATATGTTATTCCCCCGATAGTGCCAGTGATACCCATACCTCCTATATTTTGGAAATTCGAAAATTCTTGAATTAAAATATTTTTATTTTTTGCATAAGAAGCAATAGCGCTTGCAATAGGATGTTCTGATTTTTTTTCGAGCGTTGTTAATATCGATATTAATTCATCATTTTTTAAATTTGACACATTTATTATATCTGAGACAGTAGGCTTACCTAGTGTAATAGTCCCTGTCTTATCCACAACCACAGTATTTACCTTGTGAAGCTTTTCCAGAGTTGCTGCATCTTTGATAAGTATGCCTTCTTTTGCACCCTTTCCAACTCCGACAATGATAGCTGTAGGAGTTGCCAGGCCGAGAGCGCAAGGACAAGCAATAATAAGGACCCCAACAAATGAAACAAGACCGTATGAGAGTGCTTGCGAAAAGCCGAGGGCTCCAGTACCAAATAAAAGCCAAACTCCGAAAGTCACGAAAGAGATGACGAGGACAGTTGGTACAAACACCGACGATATTTTATCTACCAATGCTTGAATGGGCGCTTTACTTCCCTGAGCTTCCTCCACCATCTTTATGATCTGGGCGAGCAATGTTTCGGACCCAACCTTAGTTGCTTTAAAGGTAAAAGATCCACTCGTATTCATGGTTCCCGAAACAACAGAATCTCCGATTTTCATATGACGCGGCATTGGTTCACCGGTCACCATCGATTCGTCCACGAACGAAGAACCTTCAGTTATCACACCATCGACAGGAATCTTTGCTCCCGGTTTTACGATAATCAAATCTCCATACTTCACCTCAACAACTTCTATCTCTACTTCTTTGCCATCACGAACTACAAGTGCAGTCTTTACTTGAAGATTGAGAAGTTTTTCTATTGCATCACCCGTCTTTATTTTTGACCTTGCTTCTAGATATTTACCTAGTGCAATAAAGGTAATAACCACAATCGTCACATCGTAATAAGTATGCTCAACATTTATAAAAGGTTTGAGTACATCCTCAAAAGCGGTGATGGTAAAACTGTAGAGAAAAGCGGCTACTGTACCAATACCGATAAGAGTATCCATATTTGCTTTGCCGTAACGAAGGAAACGATAGAATCCAAGGAGATATGGTTTGCCGACCACAAAAAGCGTATACGTCGCAAAGATAGGGAGAAGGTGGTGAAAAAATTGCTTTATCGTATAACTCATTGTGGGGACCGCATCATATTCCGCCAGAATATCCCAGCCCATGACAAATATACTGAATATTGCCAGAGGGATAGCAGATATTACGAGCGATCGTTGGTTAGCAATCTCTACCAACTTCTCTTTCTTTGATTGATTGAGGCCGAGGTGTGCGGCATGTTCATCGGGAGACATACCCATTTCATCGGCTGTTTGCAGATGTTCTTTGTTAGGTTTACTTTCTCTAAGTTCGAGAGAGTACCCTAACGGCTCTATTTTTTTTGAAAGCGCTTCTGCGTTTGTCTTTGAACCATCAAAGACAAACTTTGCGTTTTCGGTTCCATAGTTTACTTCTACAGACTCTACACCATCCGTTTTTTTGAATGTCTTCTCGATAATCGATGAGCATGAAGCACAATGCATTCCTTTCACTTTATAGGTTTGTGTGTGGTTCATATTTTATTTTCTTTTTAGTTTATAAACTTTCAAGATCTCTTCTTTGGCTTTATTAGTCTGCCCCATTTTCACTTGGTCGAGAATACAGCCACTCAAGTGATTTTCGAGCAACAAATCCTCAACGTTTGATAACCCTTGCTTAACTGAAGACGTTTGAGTGATGATATCAATACAGTATGTATCGGTCACTATCATTTTTTGCAATCCTCTTACCTGACCTTCAATGAGTTTAAGACGGCGAAGGATCGGGTCCTTATTTTTATCTTTCATGTATGTCATGTGTAAATATTATATACCCCCTAGGGGTATAGGTCAATGGGACACTATTTCTAGATCAGTACGTCTTGACATGTATAGCCAGCAAGAAAAACAATATTTTTGAGTCATAATACAATTTGTCCTCGTCCTATCCCTAAAGTTGTCTGTTCCCTCGGATTACCTCGATGGGGTATAAGATCAGGTATCAGGGCAAATTGTGTTAGAGAAGTTTTCTCCGCAAATACTGTTATTATTGCCAATTCATCCTCAAAGCAAGCTGTCGAGGTGTTCTTAAAAAAGCTAATGAAAATTATTTTGTTGGAGATCAAAATTTCTCTGTGATAAACAGATAAAAATTTGAGGTCAATTCCCTAAAGTCCACGGCCAAAATTTTAGCGAGTAACAGTAAGCTAAAATTAGAGATCGTCCTGCATATAGGTAAAGCCAATACTTACATCTTCCCTTTAGCAACTTTTTTCTTCATCTCCCTTGATTGTGCAGCGTGAACTTTGAGACTTTTTTTGTTTGCCTCTACCGCCCGCTTTAGAGCTTTACTAGCATTCCAATTTTTCTTTGAATTTGACATATTGTTATTATAACATAAACAGATCTTGTACCCCTTTACCCGTCGGAGCGGATGATTTATTGATGCGGACATCCGGCCCAACAGCAAGGCCTACGTATACCTTTGCGTATTTTATCGAGGCCCGCAGTAATACGACGTTTCATGGTTTCATCTTTCTTTGCAGATATAACAGAACAGATCCACTCATTTCGAGCTAGTGGCGTGATTTCTGCCCATAGTTTCTTTACAATTAACTCAAATTCAATAGCTTTACAAAAATCTGAGAGCAATATATGTAAATATTTTGAGGCAACTCTTTTGTTCATATATTTATTATAGCAAATCCACTATATTAATAGCTTCGTATGTTGACCTTATTCAAATATTTAAATAGTATTAATATATATGCTATACAACCAATTTTTAGAGAACATCGATCATTGCCCTTTTTGTAACCCAAAAAGTAATGAAATAATAAAAGAAAACAAAAAGACATTTCTTACATATGCTTTGGCTCCCTATCACAAACATCACTTACTCATAGTCCCAAAACGTCACCTTAGCGAGTTTGAAGAGCTTACTCGAGATGAGCTTCACGAGATAGACCTCATGTTGCGACAAGGAGTAAAAATATTAAGATCGATCGGCTATAAAGATTACACCATACTCGTACGAAACGGCAAGAATGAAGGTAAAACCGTAGAGCACCTACACTATCACATCGTACCCATCACCCTCATCGGAGACTTGGATCATTTTGGAAAACACAGAAAAATACTTGGAGATAACGAGATCGAGGAAACACTTCGAGAACTCAAAAGATAATCGTATACAAAAAAACCACCCCAAGTATGTTGGGGTGGTTTTTAAATAGAGATGAATCTATTTTTGAGACTTTACTAAATAATCCTTATAGATATCGTTTTCGGAGTTAGCGTTTGTGTTCTGAAGTTCATCGAGCTGCGCTTGTGTTTCTTGGATTCTTGTAATCAAGTCAGTTATTTTTGCTTGAGTTTCAGTATCAAAGGATTCTATTGGAGGAAGGTTATTTTGAGTAGACCCTATTTTTGATAAACCTAGTACCAACAACACCCCTACAATGACAGCTATTGGAATTAATTTTTTCATATTCATTTTCATAAATTATAAGTTACTAATAATTACTAAATAAGATTCAATTAACTATATTGTAACACCGTAAAAAAAGATACACACAGTGATTTATCCCCACCCGCCTTTCCTTTACTTTCATTGGATTATGTTTGCATATCATAATGATATGTTGAAGTTTTTACAAAAAGGTATAGCACCTAACCAGTCTAGAGTCTCAATTTTTACTGCGAAACTCTTCTATTTTTTTGTGATCCCCCGAAAGGAGTACTTTTGGAACTTTGTAGTTTTTTCCTTTATATTTTAAAACTTCGGGACGAGTATAATGAGCATACTCTAAACCATTAGTGCCAACCTTCCCATCAATTTCCCTTTTAAGTAAAAGATTAAAATGTGATTCTTCTGCAAGCGATTCCAAGCGTATAACCCCTGGAACT
>Ga0105044_10009835_pt1 | contig 13079 bp, 4 predicted proteins | sample MAT01_FD_78092 | JGI IMG/M metagenome (GOLD analysis project Ga0105044, IMG submission 78092) | Freshwater microbial communities from Lake Fryxell liftoff mats and glacier meltwater in Antarctica - MAT-01 | ecosystem: Environmental > Aquatic > Freshwater > Ice > Liftoff microbial mat | place...
AGATCGCCAGACGCTGCACCCGGCAATCGCGGAAGATCTCCGGCAGCATGCGCGACAGAACGATACGATTCTCGAGCGCGTAACCGGCACCGGAGGGGGCCTGCGTGCGATCGCTGATGATTCGGAACGCCCCGTCCGGCCCGCGGCCGATGTCCGTGGCGTACAGGTACAGGTAGCGGTTGCCTGGCACCTGGATACCGTGGCAGGGCCGCAAGAAGCCGGGCTGGCTGTAGACCAGTTCGGTCGGGATGATGCCGTCGCGAAGCAGACGCTGCGGGCCGTAAAGGTCGCACAGCACCGCATCGAGCAGGCGGGCACGTTGGGACAGACCCGCTTCCAGCGTGCTGGCTTCCTCGCCGGAGATCAGCAGCGGAACCGGATCGAGTTGCCAGGGGCGGTCGAGCGCCCGCGGGTCGCCGTAGACGTTGTAGGTGACGCCGTTCTCGCGGATGATCTGCCGCGCTTCTCCCCAGCGGCGGGTCAATTCGTGGATGCCGAGATAGCGAAGGGCATGGGCGAATGGGTGCCAGTGCGGGCGATGGTTGCCCGCCTCGTCGATCATCTCATCGCGGAACTGGGGAAGCCGCGCGTACTCCAGCCCCAGCCGAAAGCCCTCGGCAGGGGCATATGCGCTCGACGGGAGAGGAGAGTTGATCATGCAGTTGGTGGTCGGTTTCTCGTCTTCATTTCAGTGACACGTTAGCCGCGACACGGAGGCGTTGCGCAGCGGAGCGCGTTTTCCGAAAGAGACTGTCCGATCGCGGAGCACTCGCTCCGCTGCGCAAAGCCTCCGCGTCGCGGCTAGCCTACTGCTATTCTACCTCACGCTGGTTTCGCGGGGGCGTTCCACTTGCCAGATGCCGTTGAGCCGGCCGTTGGCCGGTTCGTTCAATGGCGGTCGGCGCGGCGGGGACGGCGGTTCATCGACCGGCCTGCGCAGATCAAGTGTCAGGGGTGCCTCGGGGGATATCTCTTCGGCGGGGCGGGAAACCCGGCCGGGCGAGTGGCCCATCACGAAGAAGCGTGCCATCCGCCGACTTTCGGCCTCGTTGGCGTTGATGGGGAACCGCGTGTCCGACCGGCCGCCCGGGTGGCTGACGTGGTAAGTGCAACCGCCCAGCGAACGCTCCTGCCAGGCATCGATCAGATCGAACACCAGGGGAGCATGGACTGGAATGGTCGGATGCAGACATTCAGGCGGCTGCCAGGCGCGATACCGCACTCCGGCCACGAACTCCCCGTTCGTGCCGGTCGGATGCAGCGGCACCTTGCGGCCGTTGCACACGATGACATGCCGGGGGTTCACAAGGCCAGTCGCCTTCACTTGCAGCCGTTCAACAGACCAATCGACGTAGCGGACGGTGCCGTTGGCGGCCCCCTGTTCACCGAGGACATGCCACGGTTCGATCGCGTGCCGCAGTTCGACGTTGATGCCGCGCTGGGCGAAGTGGCCAACGTAAGGCAGCCGGAATTCAAAGTGCGGGCGGAACCACTCGCTGCGCATCGGGTAGCCGTCCTGCCGCAGGTCGGCCATCACGTCCTTGAAATCCTCGTGAATGAAGTGCGGCAGCATGTAGCGGTCGTGCAGATCGGTGCCCCAGCGGACGAGTTTCTGCTGGTACGGGTAGTCCCAGAAGCGGGCGACGAGCGAACGCAGCAGCAATTGCTGCGTAAGGCTCATGCGGGCATGAGGGGGCATTTCGAAGGCACGCATTTCGACCAACCCCAGTCGGCCGCTGGACGAATCGGGTGAATAGAGCTTGTCGATGCAGAACTCGGCGCGGTGCGTGTTGCCGGTCGAATCAACGAGCAGATGGCGGAAGATCCGGTCGACGATCCACGGCGGGCACTGGCCACGTTCGGGGATCTGGCGAAAGGCGATCTCCATTTCGTACAGGCTGTCGTTGCGCGCTTCGTCGATACGCGGAGCCTGGCTGGTAGGCCCGACGAACAGGCCGGAAAACAGGTACGACAGCGACGGATGGTTGTGCCAGTAGCCGATCAGACTGCGCAGCAGGTCGGGCCGGCGCAGGAACGGGCTGTCGAGCGTAGTGGCCCCGCCGACGACAATATGGTTGCCGCCGCCGGTGCCGGTATGCCGGCCGTCGATCAGGAACTTCTCGGTCGTCAGACGCGACTGGTGGGCTTCGTCGTACAGCGTGGTCGTCTGGGTGACGAGGTCATCCCAGTTGGCGGCCGGCTGGACGTTGACTTCGATGACGCCCGGGTCAGGCGTGATCTTGAAGTGCTTCAGCCGTGAATCGCGCGGCGGTTCGTAGCCTTCCACCTGGATCGGCATGCCGAGGTAGCTGGCGGTCGCTTCGATCGCGGCGATCAGATCGAGGTAGTCCTCCAGTTCTTCCTGCGGCGGCATGAAGACGAACAGTCGGCCGTCGCGAGGTTCCACGCACAACGTGGTACGCACGACGGGGTCTTTTCCACCCTTTTCACCCGCGAGGCCGTTGGAAGCGGTCCCGATGGGGGCAGTGCCTGCCGGTAGTCCGCCCACCTGCTGATACCGGCCGTTGAGCGATGGCAGCGGTGCCCGATGGGGGATCGACGGATCGGGTTCAATGTAGTTGACCTTCTCGGCCGGCGGTTCCCACGGCAGCGAGTCGAGCGGCAACCGGAAGCCCATGGGAGAATCGCCGGGCAGCAGGTACATCCGTTCGCGGCGAAGCTGCCAGCGGCCCGACTCCCAGGTGGAATCAAGACGCCGCAGCGGCAGCGCGAAGCCGACGGTCTTGCCGAGGCCCTTTTCGAAGATCTGCGCCAGGCGCGCCCGTTCCTCGGGGTTGTCGAGCCTGCTCTTGAGCGGGTCGACGTTGACCGGCAGCTGACGCTCGCGCATCAGGTAATGCCAGACATCCTCGTAGCCGGGAATGCAGAAGGTAGGATCGATCTCCAGCTTGCCGGCCAACACGGAAATGAATCGTTGGGCATCGTCTTCCGAGCAACCGTACTGGTGGTTGTCCTCGGCGATCAGCGCGGTGTTGTTCCAGATCGGCTGGCCGTCCTTGCGCCAGTAGCAGCCGAGTGCCCAGCGTGGCAGCGACTCGCCGGGATACCACTTCCCCTGGCCGAAATGCATCAGGGCACCCGGGGCGAAGCGATCGCGCATGCGTCGGAACAGTTCACCGGCCCGTTCACGCTTCAGCGGCCCGAGGGCGGCTGTGTTCCATTCGTCGCCGTCCCGATCGTCGATCGAAACGAAGGTCGGCTCGCCGCCCATGGTCAGGCGCACGTCGCCGTCGTTCAGGCGCGCATCGACCCGTCGACCCAATTCTTCGATCTCTTCCCATTGATCGTCGGTGTACGGTTTGGTGACGCGCGGATCCTCGTGAACACGCGTGATGCTCATGCTGAACTGGAACTTGGTCTCGCACTCGTCGAGTGACCCGGAGATCGGCGCGGCATTGGTGGGGTCCGCGGCACATGCCAGCGGGATATGCCCTTCGCCGGTCAAGAGGCCGCTTGTCGGGTCGAGGCCGATCCAGCCGGCACCGGGGATGTATACTTCGGCCCACGCATGCAGGTCGGTGACGTCGCGCTCAGTTCCTGAAGGTCCATCGAGCGACTTGATGTCAGGCGCCAATTGAATCGAGTAGCCGGACGCGAACCGGGACGCCAAGCCCAGATGGCGCAGCACCTGCACCAGCAACCAGGCCGAGTCGCGGCAGGAACCGCTGAGCTCCGTCAACGTTTCCTCGCACGTCTGTATACCTGATTCCATCCGCACGGTGTACTTGATGAGCTTCTGTAATCGCTGGTTGATTTCGACCAGGAAGTCGTTGGTCGGCATCTTCTCGTGCCGGAATTCTTTCAGCAGTTCTTCGAGCTTGGGCCCGGCCGGCGTTGTCTCGAGGTATGGCTGCAATTCCTTCAGCAGCAGCGGATCGTAGGTAAACGGGGCTGTCTCGGCACTCGATTCGACGAAGAAGTCAAACGGGTTGATCGTCGTCATCTCCGCGATGAGATCAACCTCGACGGAGAATTCCTTCACCAGCTTTGGGAAGACCAGCCGCGCGAGATAGTTGCTGTAAGGGTCCTGCTGCCAGTTGAGGAAATGCCCCACCGGGTTGACCTTCAGCGAGTAGCTGACGATCGGCGTTCTGCAATGCGGGGCCGGTCGCAGGCGGACTACCTGCGGCATCAGGGTGATCGGCCGGTCGTACTGGTAAACAGTTCGATGGTTCAGAGCAACGCGAATGGCCATGAACGGTCTCAAATGTGGGGACGCAAATCGAACATAGTGTTTCGCCGGTCCCCAACGGGGTGCCGGGTTGCGTTCCATCGCGGGGGAGTTATTCTCTCAAATGGGTGAGCCGCAATCAGCTCTGGACCATCGACTGCGCGGCTTTCTTCACCGGATCAGGCAATACAACCGGCACAGACGGTGATTGGACCACCTGGGTCGATACGTCGAAGTAGACTCGGTGGATCGCCTCGCCGATCCGGTGGATCTCGTTAACCACGCGTGTCAGGGCTTCGTGCAGTCCGCCGCGCACGAGGTCGTCGATCGAGCGGCGTTCCAGCCAGACGATCAGGTCGCGCAAGGCGTATTCGACATCGTCGCCGCAGTCGCTAAACGGCCGGCGCGAGATCGCGTGGGCCGCGAACTGGCACTCACGCAGGCAGCGCAGGATCGACCGCGGGAACAGCGGATCATAGATCAGGAAGTCGGCCACTGAGACCCCGGCCTCCGCCACCACGCGTGACTTGTGGTACGGCTCATAGGCCGACGTGCTCATCAGAATGGCGACCCACTGGGCGTTGTCGATCGGTGTGCCGACCTGCTCGACGTTGTTCAGCAGGAAGTGGTACTTCACATCCAGGATACGCGCGGTCTGGCAGGCACGTTCGAGGTACTTGCCCAGTTGATAGAACTCCCACGCTTCGCCGTGAAGCATGGTCCCTTCGCCGATGCCGTTGATCAGCGGGTTGATGCGCTTGACCTGATTGTAGAACTCACTGCGGCCGTTCGAGTAAAGTGACTTGGCACTGTCGCTGTTGAACCAGAGATGGTAGTAGTTCAAGCGCTCCCACATTTCCGCGGAAATCACTTCGCGGATGATCCGCGCGTTCTCCCGTGCGGCGTACAGCGACGATGAAATGCTCGACGTATTGTCCTGTTCCCAGCACAAGTAATTCTGGACTGCCTCCGAGTCAGATCCGACCTTCGCATCGTGAGCGCCGCTGATGATCAGCAGCGGCTTCCACTGATGTTCGATCGGCACTTCGTAGTCGAGCAGCAGCGTCTGGTTGACGTCGAGCAAGCGGGCCGTGTTCTCGGATCGTTCGAGATACCTGCTCAACCAGAAACAATGCTCCGCCACGCGGGAGATCATCGGGGTGCCTCAGTGGGTCAGGGGTCAGGGGTCTCAAATTGCCGACTAGCAGTTAACTTTAGACTGTTGCATGCTGCAAGTCAGCGACTCGGCCATGTTTTGCTGATAGCTGATCGCTGATCGCTCTCTATCGGCCATTTTCCATCACCCATGTGTCCTTGCTACCGCCGCCCTGGCTCGAGTTGACGATCAACGAACCCTTCACCAGCGCGGTACGGCTCAGGCCGCCGGGCAGTACCCAGGACGTTCGGCCGCTGACAATGTACGGGCGCAGGTCGAGGTGCCGGGGTGCGAAGCCATCCTCAGTCCATGTCGGCGACGTGGACAGAGTCACGACCGGCTGGGCGATGTAGTTGCGGGGGTTGCCTTTCAGCTTTTCGCGGAACTCGGATCGCTGGGCCTCGCTGGAGGCCGGGCCCATCAGCATGCCATAGCCGCCCGACTCGTTGACCGGCTTGACCACCAGTTTGTCCAGGTGGTCGAGTGTGTAGGCCAGGTCATCTTCGCGGGCACAGATGTACGTGGGCACGTTGCTCAAGAGCGGTTCTTCGCTGAGGTAGTAGCGGATCATGTCTTCAACGAACGGGTAGACTGCCTTGTCGTCGGCCACGCCGGTGCCGACGGCGTTTGCCAGCGTCACGTTGCCGGCCCGGTAAGCACGCATCAGGCCCTTGACGCCCAGCACGCTGTCGGCGCGGAAGACTTCGGGGTCGAGGAAGTCATCGTCGAGGCGGCGGTAGATTACATCCACCTTCTTCGGCCCCTGTGTCGTCTTCAGGAATACCTGGTCGTCATGGACGAAGAGATCGGGCCCGAGGACCAGTTCGATCCCCATGTGCCGGGCCAGAAAGCTGTGTTCAAAGTAGGCCGAGTTGTAGGGCCCCGGGCTCAACAGCACCATGCACGGCTGATCGCCGCAGTCGTCGGGCGCGACCGAACGCAGGGCTTCACGCAGGCGTTGCGGGTAGTCTTCGACGCGGCGCACGCGGCAGGCGTGGAACAGCGAGGGGAACACCTTCTTCATCACCACGCGATTCTCGAGTACGTAGCTGACGCCCGACGGAGTCCGGGCGTTGTCTTCGAGAACGAGGAACTGCCCGCGCTCGTTGCGGATCAGGTCGGTCCCGCAGACGTGGACGTACTGCTTGCCCGGCGGGGTGAACCCTTCCATCTCGGGCCGATAGCCCTTGGAGTTCAGGACGAGATCTTCAGGGATGACCTTGTCCTTGAGAATCTTGCGATCGTGATAGATGTCATCAAGGAACATATTCAGCGCCTGGATGCGCTGGACCAGACCGGCCTCGAGTATGCGCCATTCGCTGTTGGCGACGGGGCGCGGAATCAGGTCGAAGGGGAAGATCTTCTCGACCCCCCGGCGGTCGGAGTAGACAGAGAACGTGATCCCCTGATTGACGAAGGCCAGGTCGGCCGACATCCGGCGGATCTGGAAATCGCTGCCCACCAACTGATTCAACCGGTCAACAAGCAGCCTGCAGTGTTCGTGCGGGTCGTTGGCGCTGCGGAACAGTTCATCCCACGCGGCGGGATGCAGCCGGTAGCCCGAGAACAGCGAGGAGTCGGAAACGACTTTCGATGATGAAATCTGCGCCATGGCACCCGGGAGAGAACTGGTCAGCAGCATGACTCACCTGGAGGTGTGGCCGGGCAGAACAGCGTCCTGCCACGACTGGTGAACCGATGGTATCGTCCGGGAGATCCCGAACGCTACCGTATTTCCCTCTTAGGAAGGCAATTCGTGTACCCGAAGCACCGCCCGTAAGCAGTTGAGTGACTGTGACGTTCCGGACCCGGGGAAAAAGATTGCCGAATTCCGATGGAATTCTTCCGCGTGTTGACTCGCTGCACGAACATTGTGCGAACCTTGCGCGATTTGTGTGCGATCAGCCGGTATTCTTCAACCCCGAGGCGATGCCGTTGACGCTTTCCAGCACGCCGGTTAGCAATTCGTCCGCAGGGCCTTGTCCGGAACGCAGGCGTTTAAGCAGCACGATCTGGATAAAGCTCAGCGGATCAACGAAGGGGTTGCGCCGTTGAATCGAACCGCGGAGGACCGGGGCCTGTTCCAGCAGTTCCTTCTGCCCGGTGATCAGGCAGATTACTTCGATGGTGCGTTGATACTCCTCTTCGATTCGGCCGAAGATCGCTTCCGAGATCTTTCTGTCCTCAACGAGGTCGGCGTACAACCGGGCGATCGTCAGGTCGGCCTTGCTGAGGATCATCTGGGCGTTATCAACGAGGGTCTGCCAGAAGTGCCATTCGCGGTACATCTTCTGGAATGTGGCCAGTTCCTGCGGGTTCTCATCGAGGAATTCCTTTACCGCACTGCCCAGACCGAACCACCCGGGCAGGGTGTGCCGCGATTGCATCCACGAGAAGACCCAGGGGATGGCCCTAAGCTGGTCGACACTGCGGGCCTGCGTTCGCCGGGCGGGGCGCGAGGCGATCTTCAACTGCGAGATTTCCTCGATCGGCGTAGCCTGCTCAAAGTAGGTCAGGAACTCCGGCGTGTGGTAGACCAGGTCGCGGTAATGCTTGCGCGCCCGTTCCGACAGGCGATCGAGCATCCATTCCCACGTGGTGTCGACTTTCATTGTCGTGGTGCCGAGGCTCGAAAGCAGGACGGCGTTGAGCACCTGATCGAGATGGCGTTCAGCGATTGCCGGGGTGCCGTACCGGTCGGCGATCATTTCGCCCTGTTCGGTAATGCGCAGTCGGCCGTTGACGCTGCCGCGCGGCTGGGCGAGGATCGCGCGATTGGCGGGGCCGCCGCCGCGGCCGACCGCGCCGCCGCGACCGTGGAAGATGGCGACGCGGATGCCGTTGCGCGCCCCGAGTTCTGCAAGGGCATGCTGTGCACGGTAGAGTGCCCAGGCCGACTGCAGAAAGCCGCTTTCCTTGTTACTGTCCGAGTAGCCGATCATCACTTCCTGCAGGTCGCCGCGGAGTTGCAGCTGCTTGCGGTACACGGGTTGATGCACAAGGCACTGGATGATCGGTACGACGGTCCGCAGCGAATCATATGTCTCGAAAAGCGGGACAATGTTGAGCCGGCTGATCCCTTCGTCGGGCCGGAACAGCCGGGCTTCGCGGGCCAGCAGCAGGACCTCAAGAAGATTGGCGGCATTTTCGCAGCCGCTGATGATGTAGGTTTCGATCGCGTCCGGGCATTGTTGCTCAAGAATGGCTGCAATGCTGCGGAACGTGAGGATGACTTCGCGCGTCTCGGCCGAGAACGGCAGGTGCGACGGTATCAGCGGGCGGTTGTGCTTGAGTTCATGTGCCAGGCATTCGAACCGTTCCGTGGCGGATAACTTGAGATAGCGTGGCTGCACGCCGCTCCAGGCGAGAATTTCGTCAATCGCCTTCATGTGCACGTTGGCGTGCTGGCGGATGTCGAGCTTCAGCAAATGGGTGCCGAACACGTCGACCAGCCGCATCATGCGCTTGACCGGATCGACGGCCGCGGACGCCTGATTGCGCTCCAGTTCTGTGACAAGCAGTGCCAGGTCGGCCAACAGGTCGGCTTTGTCGTGGTAGATCTCTTCGGGCGGGGCGAAGTTGTCGTCGGCCCAGTGCGGTTCCATCACTTTGATGAATCCCAGAGTGCGTTCCAGTCGGGCGGCGATAAAGCGGCATTTGGCCCGGTAGGGCTCGCGCTCGATCTGCGAGGCGATCTCGGGAAAGTAGCCGACGTCACGTTCCAGCGAATCGCGGAACCGTTCGCTGGGCTTGATGAAATGGCCTGAATGGCTGAGCCGCCGGCCCAGCGCCTCGATCTCCTTCAGGTAGTGCTTCAGCACGGTTTCCTGGTGCAGCCGGACCGCATCGACGGTGACATCATGGGTGACGTTCGGGTTGCCGTCCCGATCGCCGCCGATCCATGAGCCGAACCGTAACAGCGACGGCACCTGCCATTCCTGATCGGGGAACACGGTTTTCAAGGCCGTTTCCAGCGAGCGGTACAGGCGCGGCACAACTTCAAACAGGCTGTTTTCAACGACTTCCAGCCCCTGCCGGACTTCATCGAGCACGGTGGGCCGAACGACGCGAACAATGTCGGTCAGCCAGAAGGTTTCGATCTGCTCGCCGATGACGGCCAGCGCGGCATCACGCTCGGCCGGCAGCAGGGCGGCATACTCAAGGCGGTCGAGTTCGCGCGAAATAGCCGACAGTTTCTCGAGGACAGTCAAGCGACGGGCTTCACTGGGGTGCGCGGTGAAGACCGGGCCGATCAGCGAGCGTTGGAATAGATCGTCGATCTTGTCGCCGGAAACACCCTGCGACTGCAGTTCACGCAGGGCCAACTCGCTACTTTCGGCAAGCGGTCGGGGGGCGAGCCGGGTGATCCGGTCACGCAGGGCTCGCACGCGGGCATGCTGCTCGGCCAGGTTGATGAGATCGAAATAGACACTGAACGCGCGGATCAGGTGACGAAGCGTCTGCAGGTCGAACTGGTCGAGCCGATCCCGCAGAGCCCGGGCCTTTTCCACGGACGGGTTGTCGCGCAGATCGCGGGCGATGCCGCGAATTTCTTCGACGACATCCAGCGAATTCGGCCCTGCCAACCGGCGGATAGCCTTCGAGAGAAGGTCATCAAGGAGGGCGATGTCGTCATCAAGCGTGCGTACGGCAATCGGTTCGTTCATGGTCGGCAGCGATGGTGCGTGAGAGGAAGGATGCAGAGCATGGACCGCGGTGGCACTCATGGATGCGATCTCCAAATTGGTGGTCGAGCGACGACAGCGGGCGGTTGCATCTTGTGTGCCAGAGGGTCGACCCTCGGACGTACTGCCGGAATTCGGAATATCCGCGTAACAATTGGGCGACTGTTATTCCATCACGGCCAACGCTGCCGGATTTCGACTCGGGGCGATTCTGCATCTCAAGCCGGCAGCCGCACTCTGGGTAACTCACCAGCTTGCCGGCAAACACTGGGTTGGATGACTGGACAAAAGTTGAGCAACCGGGGCATCGCGACATCAGCTTAGACACGGCCAATACACTCCACGGACCCGGCGTCTTCACTGGGCGAACGACAAACGGACTGTGGTTTGGGCATCGCCGCAGGCGCGATGGAGAGGGTCGCGAGAGGTACACTGAGCGACAACAGCATTGTCGCTGAAAGCGCCCGGAAGGCAAGTGAATTCCGGCCTTCCGTTGTGACCGGGAGCATTCACATTTTAAGCATCGTCAGCATGACACAAAAACTGCCTTCCGTCGAACGACGTGCCAGTGAACCGACGGTCTTCCGCAAGCGTACCTCGTGTACCGGTGGGACGGGTACTCCCGCGGATGCGGATTGTATCATTCAGAAGCTCTACACAGCTGATGTTGGATTTGAGCTTGAGTGATTTGCCCTGATTCCTTATCTTCTCCCGGACCCTACGGCCGATTTCGCTTCTGCTGTTCCCCTTCTGATAACGGGTGCAGCTTCGCGCATCGACTTGTTCTTGACTGAATCGCCGATAACTCCCAACTTGAAGTTGATTAACTATGTGGAATTTGTTTCTCGAACGGATTCGCAGTCGGGCCCTCCGTCATTCGAATCGACAAGTCAAACGCAGGGCGTTTCCACAGTTTAAGCCGCAGCTGGAGGTGCTGGAGGATCGCACTACTCCGGCAGCTATTCCGACGGCGTCCCTGGTGGGAGTTCCTGCCGATCCGTTCATCGGCGAGAACTTCTCGTTCACGGCCAGGTTTGACAATACGGACCCGACCGACGTCGGCTTTGGGCCGTACATCGACCTGTATTTGAAGACGACCGGTACCGATGGTGCCGGAGCCGCGACCGATGACGGCATGACCTTCATCAACGCGACCTATCTGGGCACGCCGGTCGTGGCGACGTCGATCACGCTGACGGCGGCAGGGGTAGCTCACCCGTATGCGGTTGACAGCACCGGCGCTCCGCTCATCATCCTGCCGCCTGCAGGTTACATCGCCGGAGACACTCTGGTCGTACTGCAGTTGCCGTTCGGCAGCTTCACGGCCAGTCAGCCACCGGCCGACATCACAGTCAATGTGGCGATGAGCAATCTGGCCGACCTCAACGCCCCGCTGCCGATCCGGGCTGTTGCCGGATTCCAGTTTGGCAACACTGCGGTCGCGGACCCGGCCACGGATCCGACGATCGTCGGAGCCGCCGCCACGACCACGGTCGCGCCCACCCTGCTACGGCTGACGAAGACCTACGTTGGTCCCGAGGATGAGACGGCCACGGGTCCGAACTTCCAACGGCAGTACCGCATCACGGTCGATGTCGCCACCGGGCAGACGGTCACCAACCTCGACCTGACAGATGCTCTGCCGAACAATTTGCAATTTGTCTCGGTCAACTCGACGACCGTGAACGGTGTCGCGATCGGCACGACGGCCATCAGCACTCCCGGAACAACGACGGCGGGCGGCACACTCACCCGACGTTTCGCCAGTGTGACCGGCACCGCCGGGGCGGCCGATGCCGAGATGGTTTTCACCTATTACGTTCCCCGCGTCGATTCCACGAACGCGGCAGTCATCAACGCCTTGACCGGCGATGATGCCACTTCGATCGACGATGCCCGCACCCAGGGAAACTGGACGCCGATCGACGGCCGCGACACGCCCGTCCTCGCCGTCAGTGACGTGACTACCAATGACCATACGCTGACCGATAAATCGATCGCCATCCAGAAGAGCGTCGCCGTCGTCACCGATACCGGCGCGACGGGAGCGACGCCAGGCGACACCCTTGAATACACGTTGCAGTTTCAGGTGTCCGATTACTTCGCGTTCCAGAACCTCGTCATCGACGACTTGTTCTCGGACGGCCAGGACTTCGTGGCCGGCTCGCTGACGCTTGCGGTCACCGATGGCCATGCGGGCACATCCTCGGGGGCGGTCAACGCCGCCAACTTTACGCTGAGCCCCAACACTGTGGGCGGGTCCGATCGCGTGGTCACGCGCGTTTCGGACGAGTTGGTGACGCGCAGCTTCTCGCCCAACGGCCGATTGGTAGGCGGTGCGATCCCCGTGGGCGGCACCGGCGGTCCGCCGCCTACTTCCGCACCGCCGTTGCCGTTCGGTCCCACAACGGGAACCATCACCTTCCGCACGACGATTAACGATAATTTCCAGATCGATTTCCCATCGGGCGATCCGTCGGTCGATCAGGGCGACCGCCTGACGAATGCCGTGACCGCGACGGGTGATTTGCTCGACGTTTCCAACCTGACCCCGAACGGGCAAACAGAAGCGGACACCAGCGCGGCGGCCGTGACGATCGTTTCCGGTCAGGTGTCAAAGAGCATTTATGCCATCAACGGCAGCACGGGCTTCGGCTCGGTCGTTGTGAAGCCGGGCGACACCGTGACGTATCGCGTCACCTACACGCTGCCCACCAGCGATGAAGAAGCGTTGACGCTGACGGACTTCCTGCCGCTGCCGATCTTCGCGGCCGGCCAGGTGACTGCCTTCAGTGACGTGACGAGTGCAGCGGCCCCCCCGGCCGGGCAAGCCAAATTCGGGCCGACCGACACGTTCCGGGCTTATTCGGGACTCGTGCCCGCGCTCTCCACAGACGCCACCGCGAACACGGTGCAATTCACCTACGCGAACTTCGATAGTCCGCTCAATCAATCGACGACAGTCGATATTCTGTTCACCGTCACCGTGAGCGCCGATCCGTTCGCGGATGGACTCTTCCTGACCAATCAGGTCCGCAGTTCGGAA
>Ga0105044_10009837_pt1 | contig 13078 bp, 13 predicted proteins | sample MAT01_FD_78092 | JGI IMG/M metagenome (GOLD analysis project Ga0105044, IMG submission 78092) | Freshwater microbial communities from Lake Fryxell liftoff mats and glacier meltwater in Antarctica - MAT-01 | ecosystem: Environmental > Aquatic > Freshwater > Ice > Liftoff microbial mat | place...
ACTGCTGGTGCTCACTGACTCAACCGACGCGCCAGCGGTGCGGGCGGGCTGTGAATACCTCCTCGGGTCCCACGAATCGCTGGATGACCTCCGGCGGCTCGCCCTCGACTGCGACGTGGTTACCTTCGACCACGAGCAGGTTCCCCCGGAGCACCTCGAAGCCCTTGAAGCCGAAGACTTCAGGCTGGCGCCCGGCAGCGCGGCCAAGCTCATGGCCCAGGACAAGCTTCACGCCCGCAGGACCCTTCAGGGTCTCGGCTACCCGGTTCCGGAATTCGCCCACGCCACCACACCGGACGAAATCAAGGAATTCTCCGTAAGAGCCGGCCTGCCGATCGTCGCCAAGGCTCCCCGTGGCGGCTACGACGGTCGGGGGATCTGGACGATCAGCGACCTGAGTGAAGCCGACCACCTGCTCGCCGGTGTCCAGGGCGGCCTGCTGCTCGAGCCGAACCTGGCGATCGTTTCGGAACTGGCTGTCCTGGTGGCCCGCACCCAAAGTGGGGAAAAGGTCACCTACCCGGTGGCGGAGACGATCCAGCGCGATGCGATGTGCCGCGAAATCCTCGCTCCCGCGGACGTCGCTCCCGAGTTGGCGGCAGAAGCAACCCGGATAGCGGCCAGTATCGCCGACGACATCGAATCCGTCGGAATTCTCGCGGTCGAGTTCTTCTGTACTCCCGGCGGACTGCTGGTCAACGAGTTGGCCCTGCGGCCCCACAACTCCGGCCACTACACGATCGAGGGCTGCACGACCTCGCAGTTCGAACAGCACCTGCGCGCGGTGCTGGGCATGCCGCTCGGCCTTCCCAGCCTGCTGGCACCGGCCGTCGCGACAGCAAATGTGGTCGGACGGGAAGGCGGCGGGGATCCGGCCTCCCGGCTCAACCGGGCCCTCGCGGTCCCGGGCGCCCACATCCATCTCTACGACAAAGAAACACGCGCCGGCCGCAAGCTCGGTCACGTCACGGTCTGCGGACAGGATCCCGGGCCCGTGCGCAAGGCGGCTCAACTGGCGGCAAGTGAACTGGAAGCGGCATCCCTGTGAGCGCCAACGAAAGAAACATTCCGAGCGTCGGCATCATCATGGGCAGCGACTCCGACCTTGCCGTCATGGAGGGCGCAGCAACTGCGCTCACCGAGTTCGCCATTCCCCACGAGGTGCGGGTGATCTCCGCCCATCGCACCCCTTTCGACATGCTCGAGTACGCCTCGAAAGCCGTGGAACGTGGCCTGGGAGTGATCATCGCCGGCGCCGGCGGAGCCGCCCACCTTCCGGGGATGGTTGCCTCCGCGACCCCGTTGCCGGTGATCGGTGTCCCGGTGCCCCTCGCCACTCTCGATGGCCTCGACTCCCTGCTCTCGATTGCCCAGATGCCCGCCGGAGTGCCGGTGGCCACGGTGGCGATCGGGGCCGGCCGCAATGCCGGTCTCCTGGCCGCGCGCATCCTCGCTGTCGGAGATCCGGAACTCAGCCGGGCCGTCGTCGATGCCCAACTGGACCTGGCCGAGACAGCCCGCGCGAAGGACCGCCGGGTCGCAAGAACTTTCCCTCCCCCCAAGAACCCTAAGGAGACCAATGCTGACTGACAAGCGCCTGGTAATCACCGGTGTTGTGAACGATGACTCGATTGCATTCGCTGCCGCCGAGAAGGCAATCAACCTGGGAGCAGAGGTCATGCTCACCGCCTTTCCGAGGGATCGAGAACTCACCCTGAGTGCTGCCCGGCAACTGCCCAGCCCGGTCGAGGTTTTCGATTTCGACGTTACCCGGCAAGAGGACGCAGCGAAGCTCGGCGATGAGATCCGTGACCGTTGGGGTGGCCTCGACGGCGCCCTTCACGCGGTGGCCTTTGCGCCGCGCGATGCGCTTGCCGGTGATTTTCTCGAAGCGGGCGCCGAGGGAGTGAATCTCGCCTTTCAGACGAGCGCGTTTTCGTACGCGACGCTCGGCAAGCTGCTGAAGGAACTGGCACCGCCAGAAGGCGGCTCCCTGGTCGGCCTCGACTTCGATGCCGCCGGAGCGTGGCCCGTGTACAACTGGATGGGCGTCTGCAAAGCCGCGCTCGAGTCGGTGAACAGATATCTGGCCAGAGACCTGGGACCCTGTCACATCAGGGCGAACCTGATCGCCGCTGGACCGTTGAACACCCGCGCCGCGAACGGGATTCCCGCCTTCCAGAAACTGCTCGACGCCTGGGAAGGACGCTCCCCGATCCCCTGGGACGCCGACGATCCGGGTCCGGTGGCCGACGCCTCATGTTTCCTTTTCTCAGACATGGCCAGAGCGATAACCGGCGAGATCCTCCACGTTGACGGTGGCTACCACGCCATGGCGGGCAATCTCCGGACCGTCGAAGCCGAGACCGCGGAGCCCACCGCCGTCTGACCATGGTGGCCGGCAGCAGCCAGATTCGATAAAGAGGGTCCGAAGCCTTCCGGGCTTCGGACAACTACGATCGTGGCCCGTGCTGATCGACCGAAGACAGGCCCTCGCGATCATGATCGGTGGTTTCATCGGGGCGGTGCTGCGGGCGGGGATGCTCGAAGTCTGGCCGCACGACCCCGGTGCCTGGCCCTGGGCGACCCTCACGGTTAACATCGTCGGCGCCGGGCTGCTCGGCTACTTCACCACCCGCCTCCAGGAGCGGCTGCCGATCTCTTCCTACCGGCGCCCCCTGCTCGGCACCGGCTTCTGCGGGGCCCTCACCACGTTCTCCGCGATGCAGCTTGAAGTCCTTGACATGTTCGATGCTGGCCATGCCGGGCTGGCGGCCGGGTACCTCGCGGTCAGCCTGTCCTGCGGCCTGCTGGCGGTGTCGCTGGCCACCCACCTGACCCGCCGGACGAAGGTGCTGGTTTGAGCCTGCTCCAGTTCCTGGCGATCGGTGTCGCCGGCAGCATCGGTGCCTTGGCCCGGTTCCAGCTCGACGCGGCCGTGACCCTCCGAAGCGACACCAGCTTCCCGGCCGGCACCTTCGTGGTCAATATCAGCGGCGCTTTCCTGCTCGGCTTCCTGACCGGTCTCGCGGTTCCATTCGAGCTTCAGCGGTTCTTCGCGGTCGGCATCCTCGGCTCGTTCACGACTTTCAGCACATGGATGCTTGAAACCCAGCGCCTGGCGGAAGCGGGCCGGCCCCGGCTTGCCGGACTCAATATTGCCCTCAGTCTGGCCGTCGGCATATTTGCTGTCTGGCTGGGAAGGGAACTCGGGGGCTTGCTGTGAGCGAACTTCTGAAGCTTTCCGCCTACTTCGGCGAGCGGGACCGCAGTGCAGGCCGGTTCACCGCCGACACGATGATCGACATCTTCGAACGCCGGCAGTTGGAGGCAAGCCTGCTGTTCCGGGGCGCCGAGGGTTTCGGGCTCAAGCACCACCTGCAGACCGACCGCCTGCTTTCGATGTCCGAGGACCTGCCCGTGGTCGCGGTCGCGATCGGCACCGCGACCAGGGTCGAAGCGGTTCTCGACGAGGTGACCGAGCGGTCACATCCGGGCCTGTTGACCATCGAAAGGGCCCGGCTTCCGGGAAGCTCCGAGGCGCCATCGGACCTGTCGGGTTCATCGAAGCTCACGGTGATCCTCGGTCGCCACCAGCGGGTCGAAGGTGAACCGGCCTACCGGTACGTGACCCGCAGGCTGCACGGACTCGGGCTGAAAGGAGCGACCGTGCTTCTGGGGGTCGACGGAACCGTGGATGGCCAGCGCCGGCGCGGACGGTTCTTCGGGTCAAACACCGACGTCCCTCTGGCCGTGATCAGCGTCGGAGACGCCGACATCATCACGAAGGCCGTCGGGGAACTCTCGACCGCCCTGCCGGAAATGGTCCTGCTGCAGGAAAGCACCCGCATCCTCAAGCGGGATGGGCGCCGGGTGAGCGAGCTCGACCGCTCCGCCGACCTGGACGAAAAAGGCATCCGCCAATGGAACAGGCTCACCGTCTACGCCAGCGAGCAGTCCCGCCACGAAGGGGCACCGCTATATCCACAGGTGCTGCGAAACCTGCGTGAGGCCGGAGCGATCGGGGCAACCGTGCTCAAGGGCGTCTGGGGCTTCCACGGCGAGCACGAGCCGCACGGAGATACATTCTGGTCGGTACGCCGCCGCATCCCGGTCGTCGTGGAAGTGATCGATTCACCGTCCCGCTGCCGGGAATGGTTCCGCATCATCGACGACCTGACGGCCGAGGCAGGGCTGGTGACCAGTGAAGCGGTGCCCCGGGTAGACGGACCTACGGGTTGATCTGGATCTCCGCGATCGGGACGGACGAAAGTTCGAGCTCGGCTTCGAATATGCCGGTGATGTCGGCTTCGAAAGAGAGTTCTGCGGTCTGGCCCGCGGCCACGTCCTGCGAGATGTCGTAGCCGTGAACGTGGATCTCTTCGTCGACGTCCGACTTGACCCGGAATTCGATCTGATCACCTTCGTCGACGTCGATCTCCAGGACACCGTCAACCGGCTGACCGTCCTTCAGGGTGATTGTCGGCACCGCTGGTTCGGACGGTTTCGCCGGCTTCTTCGCCTGCTCGCTGTCTCCATTGGACGGATTGCTGGCAACCGGCTGAGAACCGGACGAACCCTCGTCCGAGTCACCGGGCTTCAACACCAGGAACAATCCGACGGCGACCACGACGACCGCCACGGCAGCGAGAACTCTTGTCTTTGCGGAACTCATGCACTGGATTGTCCCAGAGATGCAACATTGCCCGGCCCCGCCATGGCTAGGGTTCCCTGATGGAGACCGATCCGCAGACCGTTCCGGGCACCGATTCTCCCGGGTCAATATTCCTGCGGTTCCTCAAGTTCGGGGCCCTGGCCTGGGGCGGCCCGGCTGCCCAGATCGAGATGATCCACAAGGAATGCGTACTGGACGAAGGCTGGGTCACGGAGGAGTCCTTCAAGAAGACACTCGCCGTTTACCAGGTCCTGCCCGGGCCGGAAGCCCATGAACTCTGTGTGTACTTCGGCCGGGTGCGCGGCGGCAAGCTCGGCGGTTTCCTGGCCGGCCTGGGCTTCATGCTGCCCGGGTTCCTGCTCATGCTCGCCCTCTCGGTCGCCGATGTGACGTACGACCTCGCCGGTGAGATGGACGACGTGTTCTATGGCCTCAAGGCTGCTGTCGGAGCGCTGGTCGCGCGGGCCGTGCTCAGGCTCGGCCAGAACTTCATCAGCGACATTCCGCTCGCCCTGATCGCTATCGCCGCTTTCGTGCTGACCCTTACCGGCTCGGTCGGTTTCGTCCTGATCCTGCTTGCGGCCGGTATTGCTTACGAACTCTGGAATAACCGGCATCGCTGGGCCCGCCGCTCGGGTTCAGCCAACTCGTTCCTGTTGCCGGGCATCCCGTTCATGCCGCTCTCGGCTGTAGCGGTCGGGGCGATCAGTTTCTCCCTCGGGACCGAGATTTTCCTCGAGGGCCTCAAGGCGGGAATGCTCACCTTCGGTGGTGCTTACACGGTGATCCCTTTCCTCCAGCAGGCTGCGGTCGAAAGCCGCGGCTGGCTCACCGATGAACAGTTCATTGACGGGCTTGCGCTGAGCGGCGTACTGCCGGCGCCGCTGATCATCTTCTCGACCTTCGTCGGCTACCTCGCGGGAGGACTGACCGGCGCCCTGCTCATGACTTTCGGCATCTTCCTGCCCGCTTTCCTGTTTCCGATCTACTTCCACCGCCAGCTGGTCGCGATCGCAGAGAACCCCCGGGTTCGGCCCTTCCTGCTCGGTGTCGCCGCTGCCGTGATCGGCCTGATCGCGGCGGTGACCATCGACATCCTCCGGACCGGCGTGGTTGACGTCTTCACCGGCATCCTCGCGGCGGCCGCGTTCTTCGTTCTCTACCGCTGGCACTCCAAGCTGACAGTGGTTGTGGTCGTGCTGGGCTGCGGTTTGATCGGTGCCGCCTGGCAACTGGCCTGATGCCAGGCGAGTCGCCGGGGCTTCAGATGCTGGCGCCTTCGGACTCGCCGAGGAAAACCCTGAGCGGTTCGGCGCTGCTGCCATCCATAAGCGAGAACTGAAATTTCTCGCCACCGGCGGTTTTCAGTTTCACCGTGATCGCGACATGGCTCATGATCACGTCAGTCGGGCTGTCCCAGGCTCCTCCTGCGCGGCGCAGCTTGACTTTCGAGATCTCGTCCCGGGTCAAAGACGAAGCTTCGCCCTTTACTTCCCGGCCCTTGCGGTCGAGCGGCTGGATGATCAGACGCCGGTCGGTTACAGCCAGCGTGACCACTCCGCCGGAGAAGATGCCTTTCTGCTGCGAGGCCGCGGTCACCCCCAACAGCTTCTCGCCGGGCGTGAGCAGGCCTTCGATGTGGGATTCGAGCTTCTGCTCGAACTCCGATGTCCTGCTTGAAGATGTGCTGGGCTTGAGTTCCATGGCGGTAGCGGCGAGCCTGACATCAGACTAACCGCAAGCCATTGAACCCGGGCTCAAACTGTTTTCGTACTCGCCGCGGGAGGCGCGATCGCTGATGAAACGTCGGCGGCCGAGGCAACTTTCTCCAGCTCAGAGCCCCCGGGACCCGTCGCCGTGAGTTTCGAGAAGCGCAGCGCCGGATCGGCCACCCCTTCCCTGATCAGTACCTTGATGTCCCGGTGGTAGTTCTGGTTCATCTGCCAGGGCTGGTCGGGGCCCTGTCTGGGAAGGTTGCCGGCAACCCGCTTCACGTACCCGGCGTCCAGGTCGAGCAGGGGCCGGGTCTCGAAGCCACCCGGGCATTCCGGCACCACACTGGCATAGCCGTTGCTGCGCATGTATCCGAGCATCCGGCAGAGGTACTCGGCGACAAGGTCGACCTTGAGGGTCCAGGAAGAGTTGGTGTAGCCGATCGAAAAAGAAAAGTTGGGGATGCCGCTGAGCATCGTTCCCTTGAAGACGACCGTTTCGGCGAGCTTCACGACATGGCCGTCAACCAGGACTTCCGCCGATCCGAAGGGCTTCAAGTTGAGGCCGGTCGCGGTCACGATGACGTCGGCTTCGATTTCCCTGCCGGATTCGAGCAGGATGCCGTTCTCGGTGAACGTGGCGATCCGGTCGGTCACCACCGAGGCCCGGTCCTGGCTGATCGCCTCGAACAGGTCACCGTCAGGGACGACGCAGAGACGCTGGTCCCAGGGGTCGTACGTCGGGTTGAAGTGTGTATCGACGTCGAAGTCGGCAGGCAGCTGCCTGCGGATGCCCCAGATCAGGAGTTTGCGCATGATGCGGGGGAACCTCTTGCTCAGACCGTACATCGCGATCTGCCGCCAGATATTGAACCTGCGGGCGAGCGCGTAGCCACGCCGGTCACCGAGCCAGCGGCGGGCCCGGATCGCGAACTCGTCTCTGGAGGGCACGGCCACCACATATGAAGGTGACCGCTGGAGCATGGTCACGTGGGATGCGGTTTCGCTGAGCGCGGGTACGAGGGTGACGGCGGTCGCCCCGCTGCCGATGACCACGACTTTCCTGCCGGTTTCATCGAAGTCTTCCGGCCAGAACTGGGGGTGGATCACCTCGCCGTGGAAGGTTTCAATGCCCTCGAAGTCCGGGGTGAATCCTTCTTCGTAGTCGTAGTAGCCGCCAGCGGCATAAAGCCATTTCGCGGTCATTTCAACCTGCTCGCCGGTGGCCACCACTTCTACCGTGGCCGTCCAGCAGACCCGCGCACTGTCCCATTCGGCACGAATGACTCTGTTGCCCAACTTCAGGTTCTCGTCCAGGCCGTTCTCGTCGATCGTTTCCTGCAGGTAAGCGAGGATCGAATCGCCGTCGGCGATCGTCTTCTCGTCGGTCCAGGGCTTGAAAGCGAAACCGAAGGTGTTCAGGTCGGAGTCGGAACGAATGCCGGGGTACCTGAAGAGGTCCCAGGTCCCGCCGATCCTTTCCCGTGCTTCGAGGATGCCGAAGCTGATCCCGGGCTGCTTCGACTTGAGGTGGAAGGCGGTACCGATGCCGGAGATGCCGGCGCCGATTATGAGCACGTCAAGATCGGTGCGGACTGGGGCTGCTGACTGACTCACGGGTCACATGATGACGCACGGACAGGCCCGGGATGGTGTGCCGACCCCGGGTTTCCGTCTCAACCGCAGTGAAGAACGGCCGCTCCGCTGAACCGTCCCGCGCGCAGATCCTCGAGCGCGGTGTTTGCATCCTCCAGGTCATAGGTGGTGACCCTGGTGTGGACGGGCACCCGGGGCGCGAGATCGAGGAACTCCTCGCCGTCCTGCCGGGTCAGGTTGGCAACCGACCCCAGCGTCCGTTCGCCCCAAAGGTCGTCGTAGGGAAAGGACGGGATGTCGCTCATGTGGATCCCGGCACTGATAATTCGTGCGCCTTTGGCACTGGCCCTCAAAGCTGTCGTCATCAGCGCCCCGTCAGCGGCAAAAACGATCGCCCCGTCCAGCTTCTCCGGTGGTTCATCTGCCGAGGAGCCCGCCCACTCCGCGCCAAGTTCGCGGGCGAAAGCCTGGCTGGCGGTGTCGCCTTCCCGGGTGAACGCGAAGACGCGCCGCCCTTCGGCGACCGCGACCTGACAGAGGATGTGGGCTGAAGCCCCGAAACCGTAGAACCCGATCCGGTCCGCATCACCGACCAGCCGCAGGGCCCGGTAGCCGATCAGTCCGGCGCAAAGCAGCGGGGCCGCCTGGACATCCGGGAAACCATCGGGTATGGGGAAACAGAAGCGCTCGTCGGCAACCGCGAGTTCGGCGTAACCACCATCGATGTCGTATCCGGTGAAGCGGGCCCGGTCGCAGAGGTTTTCGCGGCCGCTGCTGCAGTACCTGCATTCACCACAGGTCCAGCCAAGCCACGGAACCCCGACCCGGTCACCGATCTCGTACCGGCCGGTGCCCTCCCCCAGGCCGCTGACCGTACCGACGATCTGGTGGCCCGGAATCAGCCGCAACTTCGGCTCGTTCAGCTCGCCGTCGAGGATGTGGAGGTCGGTGCGGCAGACCCCGCAGCAGTCAACCGAGATCAGGACCTGGCCGGCCCCGGGTGCGGGTTCCGCGACCTCGGTGAGTTCGAGAGGCCGGTTCGGACCCGCCATGACCATGGCTCTCATTCGTTCAGGATAGCCGGGTCCGGGGCCTAGCTCGGCGGTTCGAAGCGGCGCAGCCGCAACGAGTTGCCGACCACGAAGACGCTGGAGAAGGCCATCGCGGCTCCGGCCAGCAGCGGGTTGAGCAGGCCGGTCATCGCCACAGGGATGAGTACGACGTTGTAGGCGAAAGCCCAGAACAGGTTGCCTTTGATGGTGCGCAGCGTCTTCCTGGAAAGTCGGATCGCGTCAGCAGCGCCACGCAGGTCGCCAGAGACGATGGTCAGGTCCGACGCTTCGATCGCCACGTCGGTGCCAGTACCGATCGCCAGGCCGAGATCGGCCTGGGCGAGTGCCGGCGAGTCGTTCACCCCGTCACCGACCATCGCGACCACATGACCCGAGCCCTGAAGGTCACGAACCACATCGGCCTTGTCGGAGGGCAGGACGTCGGCGATAACCTCGTCGATTCCGACCTTACTGGCCACAGATTTAGCGGTCGCTTCATTGTCACCGGTCAGGAGCACCGTCTGCATGCCGAGCTCCTTGAGGCCGGCGATCGCCTCGGCACTGGTCTCCTTGATGGTGTCAGCGACAACGAAGATCGCCCTCGCCTTCCCATCCCAGCCGGCGGCAATCGAGGTCCTTCCTTCGTCCCCGGCTGCCTCCCGAGCAGCCTCGAGCTCGGGCGGCAGGTGCATGGCCCAGTCTTCGAGCAGCGCCGGACGACCGACGATCATGGCGTGGCCTTCGACCACACCCTCGACCCCTAGGCCTTCCCGGTTGGTGAACCCTTCAATCGAAGGAAGGTCCCCGATTCCGGACCGGGCCGCGCGGGCGATCGCCTGGGCGATCGGGTGCTCCGAAGCATCCTCTAGCGCTCCGACAAGGCGCAAGGCCTCGTCCCGATCGCCACCATCGGCCACCGTCAACCCCTGAAGGCTCATCTGCCCGGTCGTGACGGTGCCGGTCTTGTCGAGCACCACCGTGTCGACCTTGCGGGTGGACTCGAGCACTTCCGGGCCCTTGATCAGCAGGCCGAGCTGGGCACCCCGTCCGGTCCCGACCAGGATCGCCGTCGGCGTGGCCAGCCCGAGAGCGCAGGGGCAGGCGATGATCAGGACCGCAACCGCTGCCGTGAACGCGTAGGCGGTGCTGACGTCAGCGGCCAGCCAGAAACCGAGTGTCGCCGTTGCGAGCACGATCACAACGGGAACGAAGACCGCCGATACCCGGTCGGCCAGTTTCTGGACCGGAGCCTTGCCACTCTGGGCGTCGGTAACGAGCTTCGCGATCTGGGCGAGCGCCGTGTCCGAGCCGACCCGGGTCACCCTTACCATCAGGCGCCCACCGGAATTGATGGTCGCCCCGGTCACTTCGTCGCCCGGCCCGACTTCGACCGGCACCGATTCACCGGTGAGCAGCGACCGGTCGAGCGCCGAATGGCCTTCGACCACCTCGCCATCGGTCGCGACCTTCTCCCCCGGCCTGACCACGAAGACCTGTCCGACTGTCAGGTCGGCCACCGGGATGAGCTGCTCGGTCCCGTTTTCGTCCAGCACCGAGACCTCTTTGGCTCCGAGTTCGAGCAGTGCCCGCAGGGCCGCACCTGAGTTCCGCTTTGCGCGGACCTCGAAGTAACGCCCGGCGAGAATGAAGGTGATGACTACGGCCGCCACCTCGAAGTAGATCTCCGACGTTCCGGCACCCTGTTCCGGGATCAGGTTCAGGCTCATCGTCATGCCGGTCTCACCGGCACCGAGGAAGAACAGGGCGACCACCGACCAGACGTAAGCAGCCAGGGTCCCGAGCGAGATCAGGGTGTCCATCGTCGCCGCCCCGTGCCGCAGGTTCTGCCAGGCGGCATGGTGGAACGGCCACGCCGCCCAGAGCACGACCGGGGTCGCGAGCTGGAGGCTCAGCCACTGCCAGTAGTCGAACTGGAGGGCCGGGATCATCGCCATCAGGAATACCGGGATCGAGAGGACCGTCGAAACGATCAGCCGGCGGCGCCAGCCCTCGAGTTCGTCTTTCCCGGACGAATCGTCGTCAGCATTCTCCGCCCCTGGGTCTACCGGGAGTTTCGCCACGTAACCGGCCGACTTGACCGCATCGATTAGCTGGGACGGGTCGACCTGCGCCGGGTCGAAAGTCACGGCGGCGTTCTCGGTCGCGAAGTTGACGCTCGCGTCGACACCATCGAGCTTGTTGAGGTTCTTTTCGATCCGGTTGGCGCAGGAAGCGCAGGTCATTCCTTCCACCGCCAGGTTCACGGATTCAGAGCTTGCTTCAGCCATGTGAACCATCCTCCCCGTGCTCATGCTGGTTGCCACCGACGACCCGGGTGAACTCGGCCGTTCTGACCTCGCCTCCGTGTTTGAACTGGATGTACAGCCGGTAGCTGCCCGCGGTCGGGTAGCTCACCTGGAAACTGATCGGTCCCGGGCCTCCGGGTTCGCCTTCTGGGTGGGTGTGGAGAAATGCCTGGTCGCCCTGGCGGAGCGCGACCAGATGTCCGTCGGCGCCGAGGTAGGGCTGAACTCCGTCGACCACCTTGCCGTTCTTCGTCACTTCGAAGTCGACCGGCACGGTTTCGCCGCCGGAACCGCGGAAGGTAAGCAGGCTCACTTGGTAGCCGTCGCCGGCGTCAGCGGTGCGGGCCACCGGCCCCAGCGGCTCAGGGTCGAACTGGCCGGGTACAAACTGGTCGGTGGCCAGGGTGAGTGGCTGACCGCCGGTCGAGAAGTCGGCGAAAACCCTGTAGGCGCCGGGTGCCAGGTCGCCGATACGAACCGTCCAGCTTCCGTCTTCGATCTGCTTCGGATGGAGGTGCTGAAAGCCCTGGAAATCCCGGCGGACCACGATCAGATGCAAACGGCGGTCGTGTGTGACATCAAACTGGTCCACTGTCGAGCCGTCTTCCCGCTCGATCGTGAAGTTCAGGTTCTGGTCGCGTTCGGCGATCAGTATGTCCTGGCCCGGGACCAGCCGGTAGCCGTCCTGCGATACCGCGAGTCCTGGCAACGCGTTCCCACCAGCGCCCTCTTCGTGCCCGCCATGTTCGGTTGCACCGGCCGCACCAGTGGTTTCTTCGTGCGAAAGCATCGCCTTGTCTCCTTCGGATCCCATATGGCTTTCCGGCTCGTCGACTTCGGGGCTCACCTTGCTTCCGGCCATCGCGGCGGCAGCGAAAACAACGGCCAGCAGGGCGGCGAAGGCTCCTATGCGTGCGAATCCACTCATGTTCTCCTACTTTCGGGTCTGTACAGATCATACCCAGAGGGGGTATCAGTGCGGACCATAGCATACCCCCCAGGGGTATATGTTAGGCTCTTTCAGGTTGCTGTCAATACGACTGGAGAGATGACATGGAATCCGCAACTCACACCGGGCCCACACATGACCTGCCGACCAGTGGCAAAGAACTGACCGGCCTCTCGATCAGCGCAACCTTCCACTGCCTGACCGGTTGTGCGCTGGGTGAGATCACGGGGCTCGCGATCGGCACCGCCCTGGGCTTCTCCAGCCTCGGCCCGATCGGCCTCGCGGTCGGGCTCGCTTTCCTGTTCGGTTACGGCCTTACAAGCCTGCCCCTGCTGCGGGCCGGCTTGGCCCTCAGCGTGGTCATCCCGATCGCACTTGCGGCCGACACGTTCTCGATCGCGGTCATGGAACTGGTCGACAACCTGATCATGGTGTTCATCCCGGGAGCGATGGAGGCGGGGCTCGGCGACATCCTGTTCTGGGGATCGCTCTCTTTCGCCCTGGCAATCGCTGCCCTGTTCGCGGTTCCGGTCAACCGCTGGCTGCTCGCGCGCGGCAAGGGTCACGCGGCGGTGCACCGGACCGGCATCCATGGCGGCCCGCCGGTGGGCCTGGTCGCCGCCGTGACGGTGGCAGCGTTCATCTTCGGTTCGACGGTGCTCGCAGCCGAGCTGGCCGGCGAAGACGCCGGTTCATCCGACAGCCACGGCATGTCGCAGTCGCAGTCGCAGCCGGACGGGATGGACGAGCACCCGTGAGCGCGGAACGGACGCGGGCGAAACGGTCGG
>Ga0105044_10009838_pt1 | contig 13078 bp, 11 predicted proteins | sample MAT01_FD_78092 | JGI IMG/M metagenome (GOLD analysis project Ga0105044, IMG submission 78092) | Freshwater microbial communities from Lake Fryxell liftoff mats and glacier meltwater in Antarctica - MAT-01 | ecosystem: Environmental > Aquatic > Freshwater > Ice > Liftoff microbial mat | place...
AACGCCACGCCGATGGCCAGCGTGATCATGATGGTGTAGATGCCGTCGGTGCGCACCGACAGCCAGCCGATCAGCGTGCTGCAGACCACGGCAATCAGCAGCGCCAGCGGCACCACGATGCCCCAGTGCCAGCCCAGGCTGCTGGCCGTGCCGCTGGCGCCGAGCACGGCCACCGCATAACCGGCCATGCCGGCCACCGACATTTGCGCCAGCGAGACCATGCCGCCGTAACCGGCCAGGAAGCTCAGCGACAGCGCAATCAGGCCAAAGATCAGCGACTGCGCCGCGACCTGGTAAGTGAAGAAGGGCGAGGCCACAAAGGGCAGCAGCAGCACGAAGGCCAGCACGAACACGTGCCGTGCCGCCAGCGTGCGCCACAGGAACTTCAGCCAGCGCGGGGCATTGCTGTTGGCGTAGGGGTCGACCATACCCAAACCCGCGCCCGCGCCGGCGGGCGCAGCCCGCACGGCGGCTAGCGGCAGCGGGCGCACCACGGCAGCGGTCAAGCCGGTGCCCATGGCGCGGCGCCATTTTGCGGCGCTCATACTTTGGCATTCATACGGCGGCATTCATAGGGATGCACTCATGCTGGCCGGCCCATGATGCCGCGCGGTCTGAAGGCCAGCACGACGATCAGAATGACAAAGGTGAAGACCACGCTGTAGGTGGGTGCGTAGGCCAGGCCGTAGGTTTCCGCCAGACCGAGAATCGCTGCGCCAATGGCCGCGCCAGGTACGCTGCCCATGCCGCCGACGATGACCACGATCAGCGAAGCCAGCAGCAAACGTGTGTCTTCGCCGGGCACCATGCTCAGTTCCACCGCACCGATGACGCCGCCAAAGCCGGCCAGGCCAGCGCCCAGCATGAAGGTCACCGCAAACACCAGGTTCACATTGACGCCGGCCGCAGCCAGCATGGCGCGGTCATCGACGCCGGCGCGGATCATGGTGCCCACGCGCGTGCGGTTGAGCAGCCACCACAGGAAGATGCCGATGGCAATGCCGAAGCCCAGCAGACTGAGCCGGTAAGCCGAATAAGCTTTGATGATGGGGATGCCGCGGATGGGGCCTTGCAGCAATTCCGGGGCCTCCATCTGGTAGACCTGCCCGGTGAAGATCCACAGCAGGACGTCGGCAATGACGATGGACAGGCCGATGGTGACCATGGTCTGGCGCAAGTCCTGCCCCTGCATGCGCTTGAGGATCAGGACCTGGATCAACAAACCGGCGATGGCTGCCGCCAGAAAACCCGCCGCCAGGGCGATGATCCACCAGCCGGTTTCGCGCGCCACCACGTAGCCCACGTAACCCCCCAGCAGGTAGAGCGAGCCGTGCGCGAGGTTGACGTTGCGCATCAAGCCGAAGACCAGCGTGAAGCCGCTGGCAACGATGAAATACAGCGAGGCCAGCGTCAGGCTGTTGAGCATCGTCACCAGGTACAGGCGGGTGTTGTCCACCAGCGCCCAGACCGAGAACACCGCGATCGGGCCGCCCACCAGCAGCACTGTTGCGAGCCGCTCGCCCCGGGTCATCATGCGGCGTGGCCCCAGGCGCGCTGCGAGGCCATGGCAGGTGGCTTTGCAAACACGCCGTCTTTCATCACCGCCAGGATGCGCTTTTGGTCGCGCAGGATGGACAGGTTGGCCAGCGGGTCGCCATCGACGAGCAGCAGGTCGGCGAGCCAGCCTTCCTTGACGGCACCCAGCTCATGCCCGCGCAGCATGATCTGCCCGCCGTACACGGTGGTCGCGCGGATGGCTTCCATGGGCGTGAAGCCCAGGTACTTGACGAAAAATTCGAGGTCGCGCGCGTTCTGGAAGTGCGGGTTGAAGGCGAAGCCGTAGTCGCCGCCAGGCAGCACGCGGATGCCGCGCTTGTGCATCTTGCTCAGCGACTCCAGCGCGGCCTCCCATTCCTGCTGGTAGCCCCAGTCCAGCGCCATCTGGTGCGTGATGCCGAAGGCCTCGGCCTCGTGCAGCACGGCGTGCAGGATGCCGATGCCGGGGACGACGAAGACGCGGTCCTTCACGGCCTCCAGCATGTCGAGCGACTCGGTGTCGGTGAAGCTGGCGTGGTAGATCAGCTCGATGCCGTGGCGCAGCGCCTGCTTGACGCTGGCGTTGGAGCGCGCATGCACGATGATGCGCTTGCCGCGCATCTTCACTTCTTCGGCGGCGGCGGCGACCTCGGCGTCGGTCATCCAGGTGGTGTGGGCATCGGCGCCGCGCACGAAGTTGTCGCCCGAGAGGTTGAGCTTGACGCTGTCGCAGCCGAATTTCAGGAACATGCGAACGGCCTTGCGCATCTCTTCGGCGCCGGTGACGTTGACGCCGAAGCTGAAGTCGGGGAAGGGCAGGTGCGGCAGCGTCTCGTCACCCAGGCCGCCGAGGACGGTGATCTCCTGGCTTGCGGCCAGATAGCGCGGCCCGGGGATTTGCCCGCTTTCGATGGCGTTGCGGATCACCACGTCCAGCCGCGGCTTGGCGCAGGCCGCGCCCAGGCAGCTGGTAAAGCCTGACTCGAGGTACTTCTTGGCCACCTTCGCGCACCACAGCACATGCTCTTCGAGCGGCATGGTCTGGATGCCGGCCAGCGTGGCGGCGTCGTTCCAGCTGATGTGCGTGTGCGCCTCGACCATGCCCGGCATCAACGTAGCGCCGGCGCCGTCGATGACGGTGGCGCCACCCGGTGTGATGGGCGCCGTGCTGCGGCCGACCTGACGGATGCGGTTGCCGCTTACCAGCACGCTGCCGCTGTAGGGCAGCGTGCCGGTGCCGTCGAGGATGCGGACGTTGGTGAACAGGGTTTCCATGCTCGTATTCCTCAAGTGGCCCAGCGGTTGGGGGCGCCCGGCGCGGGCTGGCTCAGTGGGCTCAGCGGCCGCCCTTGACGCAGCGGCGGCGCGCGGTGGAAGACCCCGTCTTTCATCACCGACAGGATGCGGCTCTTGTCCTGCAGCACCGTGATGTCGGTCAGCGGGTCGCCGTCGATCAGCAGGATGTCGGCCAGGCAGCCCTCGCGGATGTAGCCGATGGTCTTGCCCATCTTCATCATCGGGCCGCCCCACGCTGTGGCCGAGAGCAACGCTTCCATGGTGCTCATGCCCACCATCTTGACAAAGTACTCCAGGTCCTTGGCGTTGGTGCCATGCGGCGTCCAGGCAAAACCGTAGTCGCCACCGGGCAGGATGCGGATGCCGCGCTTGCGCATCGCCTTCATGCTCTCGATGGCGGCTTCCAGCTCGCGGTGGTAGCCCATCTTCTTCGTGATCTCGGGTGTCAAGCCCCACTGGCCCGCGTGGTGGCTGGTGTTGATCAGCCAGGCCAGACCGGGTGCCACGTGGTGGGCCAGCTTGTTGGCCTCAAGCATGTCGAGCGTTTCGGTGTCAGTGAAGCTGGCGTGGTAGATGACCTCGATGCCTTGCTTGACGCACTGCTGAATCGACCAGGTGCTGCGCGCGTGCGCCGCCACGCGCTTGCCCCAGGCTTTCGCCTCTTGCACACAGACGCGGATCTCTTCTTCGGTGAACTGGCTCATCTCGCCGGGCATGCCGGTGATGGACTCGCCGCTCAAGTTGATCTTCAGCGAATCGACGCCGTACTTGGCGAACATGCGCACGCAGCGGCGCATTTCTTCGGCACCGCTGACGACCGCGCCGAAAGCAAATTCAGGTTGCGGCAGGTGCGGCAAGGTGGTGTCGCCCAGACCGCCGGGCACCGTGATCTCCTGGCTGGCAGCCAGATACCTTGGCCCGACGATGGTGCCGTCGTTGATGGCGTTGCGGATCACCACATCCAGCCGCGGTTTGGCGGCCGCAGCGCCCACGGCACTGGTCCAGCCCATGTCGAGGTAGAGCTTGGCCACTTGCGCACACCACAGGATGTGCTCTTCGGGTGGCATGCGCTGGATGGCGTCCAGGCTGGGCTGGTCGTTCCAGCTGAAATGGGTGTGCGCCTCGATCATGCCGGGCATCAGGAATGCGCCGCCGCCGTCGATGACCAGCGCGCCGGCGAGCGCCGATGAACCGGGCGGCGAGCGTTGGCCATAGCCAGTCTTGACGACGCGGCTGATGGTGTTGCCTTGCACCAGCACGTCGCCGGTGAAGGGCGTTTCGCCGCCGCCGTCGAAGATGCGCACGTTGGTGTAGAGCACGTCGGCCATGGGTTTCCTTGTCAGCGAACGTGAAGCAGAAAATCGCGCAGCAAGCGCTGGCACTCTTGCGGTCTTTCCAGCATCGGCCAGTGGCCGCAGCGGTTCAGCACCTCGACCCGTGCGCCACTCAGTTTGTCGGCCAGGGCCCGGGCCCCCGACAAGGGCGTAACGCGGTCCTCATCGCCGTTGACGACCAGCACCGGGCAGCTGATCAGCTCGGTGCGCGCGGCTTGGGCCTCGGCCAGCGCGATGCAGTTGCGCGCAAAACCTTCCGCGTGCTGCGCGGCGATGCACTCGCGCACGAAGGCCACCGTCACCGGCTGGCTCTCGAAACTGCTGGCCGACAAAGCGTATTCGGAAATGCCATCGGCAATGCCGAACATGCCCTGGCTGCGCGCTACCGCGGCACGCTGCACCATGCCTTCGCGCATCGCCGTGTAAGGCTCACTCAAAGCACCGAACAGCGCCAGGCTGCGCACCAGCCCGGGCGCCTTCACGGCCACGTGCTGGCACACGATGGTGCCCATCGAATGGCCGACGAAGTGGGCGCGTGTGATGCCCAGCGCCGCGCAGATGTGGATCAGGCTGTCGGCAAACACCGCCATCGAGAGCTGCCCGCGGTTCGGGCCGTCGTCGGCCACCGCGTGGGCGTGGCGCGAGCGTGCTGCGCCGGGCAGTTCCACGCGCACGGAGCGGTGCCGCGCCAGCGCCGGCAGCAACGGCGTCCAGGCGTTGATGCTGCCGCCCAGGCCGTGCACCATGAGCACGGCGTCGCCCTCGCCGCGGCTGTCCACCGCCATTTTGTCGATCCAAAGGATGGCCATGATCGACCGACTCTCTCAGGCCACGAAGCGGTTTTCGATGGCACCGATGCCATCGATCTCGACGCGCACCACGTCACCCGCCCGCAACCAGCGCGGCGGCGAAAAACCCATGCCCACGCCGGCAGGGGTGCCGGTGGCGATGACGTCACCCGGGTGCAGCGTGATACCGCGCGAGCAGGTCTCGATCAGCGTGGGGATGTCAAAGATCAGGTCGGTGGTGCGTGCCTCTTGCCGCAACTCGCCGTTGACCCAGCCACGCACACGGGTATCGCGGCCATCCAGCTCGTCGGCCGTGACGATGCACGGCCCCATCGGGCAGAAGGTGTCGAAGCTCTTGCCCAGATCCCATTGCGAATGGCGCATCTGCACATCACGCGCCGTCACGTCGTTGAGCACCGTGTAGCCAAAGACATGGTCCATTGCCCGTGCTCGTGTGATGTTGATGCCGCCGCGGCCGATCACCACCGCCAGCTCGCTCTCATAGTCGATTTGTGTCGATACCGCAGCCCCTGGCAGCCGAACCTCATCCACCGGCCCGACCACACATTCTGCGAACTTGCTGAAGACGATCGGCCAGCCGTCTTCTTGCGCCGGGTTGGACTGAAAGACGCTGCCCGCCAACTCGGCAGCATGCGCCCGGTAGTTGCGGCCCACGCACAACAGGCTGCGCAGCGGGCGCGGCAGCGGGGCGCAGAGTTGCACGGCATCGCGCGGCAACCGCGGGCCTGCTGCTGCAGGCAGGCTCTGGCCCTCGGCCAGCAACTGGATCAGTCCCAATGCGCCGCTTTGGGGCTTTGCTGCTGCCAATGGCGTCAGCTCTTTCCCGTCTGCACTGAGCAGACCGGTGTGAACCTTGCCACCCCAAAGCCATGTTGCCAAGCGCATCGGCGCTGTCTCCAATCTCGATCTTGTGAGGCCTTGCCCGTGTCATCCGGGGTGGCCAGGGCATGCCTGCTTTGGGTCTGTCCCTGGCTGGCATTTCCCTTGCGGGTATTTCCCCTGCGGGTATATTCCAAGGTGAGACGCTTGTCTCAAAATGGGATGGCTGCATGATACGGTCCAGGCTTGTCCCTTCACAAGGACGGTACGGGCCCCGAGCATCCGGATATACCCTCAATCAACACTGAATGAACCGTCCCTCGACTCTGCTGGCACAGGATTCGACCCCGGCTCGGCCGTCAATCCCGAGGCGCCGTGCCAAGGCCCGGCAGCAGCCCACCCCTCCACCCGACATACCGCAGCGCAGCGCACGCGCAGCCACTTTCAGGCTGCTGCTCGACACCGCCATGGCGATGATCCAGCAAGGGGGCCTGGCACCTTCGGTGGCGCAGGTAGCGGCGCAAGCCAGAGTTTCGCGCGCGACGGCCTACCGTTACTTTTCGACCCGCAGCTCGTTGATTTCTGCGGTCATCGGCGCCTCGCTGGGGCCCGTGCGGACCTTCGCCTCCGATACGGCCAGCGGCCGTGAGCGGGTGCGTGAGTTGTTCATGCAGACCTTCCCGCGTTTCAAGGAGTTCGAGCCCCAACTACGTGCTGCAGCGCAACTGGCTTTGGAGCAGAGTGCGCTGGAAAGGGCCGGTGTGCTGCAAGAAGAGCCTTACCGCCGCGGCCACCGCATCAACATCCTGGCGCATGCGCTGGAGCCGCTGGCTGCCACCATGGCCGAGCCGGTGCGCGACAAGTTGCAGCGCGCACTGTCGGTGATCTATGGCATCGAGCCTTATGTGATCCTGAAGGACATCTGGGGTTTGCCCGACAAGGATGTCGAACGCATCGCCTTGTGGATGGCCGAGGCCCTGGTGGATGCTGCATTGCGTGAAGGGCAAGGCACAACCGAAGCGCCAACCGACGCTGCGGCAATTGCTCGATCCGGGCCGCAGCCGCTCGGCAGCCCTGCCTGGCACGACCAGCAGTACAACAGCCGGGGTCGGATTCCAGAGCACCTGCAGATCCTGCAACTCTGGAGCGAAAGTTCGACCCGGGCCAGGGCTGCGCTGCGTTGTGTGCTGGACCAGCCCTACGGTGAAGCTGCAAGCGAGAAGCTGGACATCTTCTTGCCGCAGCGCCGTGGTGTTTCTGCACCGCCCGCGCCCGTGCTGGTCTATCTGCATGGCGGCTACTGGCGTGCGCTGGACAAGCGCGACCAGTCCTTTGTCGCCACGCCCTTTGTGCAGGCCGGCGCGTTGGTGGTGTTGCCCAACTACGCTTTGGCGCCCGCCGTCAGCATCCAGCACATCGTCATGCAGATGGTGCAGGCGCTGGCCTGGGTGCGGCGCAACATCGCGGCCCATGGGGGCGACCCGGATCGGGTGGTGGTGGCAGGTCATTCCGCAGGCGGGCATCTGGCCAGCCTCTTGCTGCTGTGCGACTGGTCTGCTGTTGCGCCGGACCTGCCCGCACATTGGCTGCAAGCGGCGCTGTCGATTTCAGGGCTCTACGACCTGGAGCCGCTGCGCCACGCACCGTTTCTGGCCCCTGATCTGGCGCTTGACAGTTTGCAGGCACTTGCGTTGAGCCCTGCGCGCATGCGGGCGCCTCAGCAGGGGCGGCTGGTGGCGGTGGTGGGCGCCCATGAGAGCGAAGAGTTCCACCGCCAGCATGCCTTGATCGCGCACACCTGGGGCCCACGCGCCGTACCCGTGTGGGAAACCGTGCCGGGCCGCCACCACATGGATGTGCTGCATGCGCTGGCCGAGCCCGGCTCGCGGGTGCATGCGCATGCTTTGGCCCTGCTGGGTTTGGGTGCCCCTGTGCTGGACTCCGGCTGACACCCCTTCCCGGTCGGCCGCAGGCGGGCTGCTGCCTGGCGCAAAGCCCCCAGGACCCTCGAGGCCCCAAAGACCCCGCGCGGACTGCGCTTGTAAACGACTGTTCGCCGCCGCCCTAGACTGCCGCCAGTGGACAAGTTGCTGTGGGTCTCGCTGCCGCTGTTGATGGCGGCCGCAACCGTTGTGCTGCTGTGGTGGCGCGGGCGGTTGCCATCGCGGCAGGTGCTGAACATGGGGTTCAGCCTGATGCTGCTGGCCTATGTGCTCGTCACAGCGGGCCTGGGCATCTTCTGGGTCGCCAATCAGCACTTGCCGGTGTTTGATTGGCACTACTTGTTTGGTTATGCGTTGCTGGTGCTGTTGGCCGTGCATCTGGCTTTCAATTTGCGCCAGGTGTGGTGGCATCTGCGGCGCAGTCCGCCGCTTGCAGCCGGGCCGGTAAACCGGGGCCGGCGACCGCTGTTGGGTGCATTTGGCGTTGTTGGTGCAACGCTGGTGGGGGGGATCGGCTATTTTGTCGGCTTGCGCCATGGCCGTACCGAGTTGCGCATCGACGCCGCCAGGCCTGCAACCGAAGACTTGGCCTTGGCTGTGGTCGAGCAGTTTCACGACTTTTCGGCGCACACCCGGCGTGGCTTGCTGCGGCGGGCGCCGGGCGCAGATTGGGGCGACGCGCCGCCCCCTTTCAAGGCTTCCGGGGGTGGCCAGATCCTGGCACTGCCCGTGGCGCGCAAGCGCGCCACGGCAGCCTTGCGCACGCTGATGCCGGCGGCTTTGGCGGACATGCTTTGGCACAGCGCCGGAGTCAGTGCAAGAAGCGGGGGCATCCACTTCCGCACTTCGCCTTCTTCAGGGGCCCTGTTCGCCACTGAACTCTATGTTGTCGCAAGGTCCATTGAAGGCGTGGCCGCAGGCTTGTGGCGCTACGACGTACCTGCGCACGCGTTGGAACAGATCGCTTCAGGGCCGGTGGATGGCCAGGCGCTGGGCCTGGGCGCGCTGCCCGGCGACACCCGCGGCCTGGTCATCGCCAGTGCCGTGTTGCGCCGCAGTGGCTACAAATACCGTGATCGCAGCTACCGCTACATCCTGTGCGATCTGGGCCACGCGCTGGAGAACCTGCGTGTGGTTGCGCAGGCCAGTGGCCAGACGGCCACGCTGATACAGGCCTTTGACGAAGCGCGCATGGCCGCGGCTCTGAGCCTCGAGCAAGGCACCGAGGCGGTGCTGGCAGTGCTGTTGCTGCAGGGCGACGCCGCCACGGCTTTGCCCGCGCTGGTGGCTGGTGCCTGGCGGCCTGCTGCGCTGGCGGGTGGGGCTGGTGGGGCGGGTGGGGCGGGTGCGGCCGGGGCCACGCTGGGCATCACGGACGCCATTCATCGCGCGACTTCGCTGCGCGCGCAGAGCCTGCCGCCGCTGGGCTACACGGCGCCGCGCTCGGCGTCGCCGGTCTTGCCCGGTGGGCTGCTGGCCCTGCCGGCAGCCCCTGCCCCTGCCGTTGACATCCTGGCAGTGATTGCGCGCAGGCGCTCGGTCAGGCGCTACGGCTCGCAGCCAGTGGCTCTGGCCGATCTGGCCGCCGTGCTGGCGGCGATGACGGGGCCAGGCGCGCTGCTCTCAGATGCCTTGCGCATCGATCTTGTCGCCATGCGCGTACAGGGCCTGGATGAAGCCGCCTGGCGCTACCACCCGCAGCAGCATGCGCTGGAGCTGCGTGCGCGCCACGGCGACGGCCTGCGCAGCCGCGCGCGCGCCGCCGGGCTGAATCAGGACGTGATCGGCAATGCTGCAGTGGTGCTGGTGCTCGCGATCGACCGCGCTGCTTTTGCAGCCGATCCGGCTGGCGCAGCCCGCGGCTACCGCCATGCCTTCATCGAAGCCGGGCTGATGGGCGAGCGTGTCTACCTCGAAGCCATTCCGCGCGGGCTGGGGGTTTGCGCCGTGGGTGCCTTCTACGACGACGAGGCTGCAGTGCTGGTGGGCAGCGACCCTGCGCGCGAATGGATCGTGCACTTCGCAGCGCTGGGGCCGCTGGCCTGAGAGACTGAGAGTCTTTCGATCATGCCCACTCGAAAGGCTCTCATCCTCTGAATCCTGGCACTCAGCCGATGCTCTCGACCTGCCGGCTCTGCTGGTAGGCACTGCCAAAGCGGTTGGCCAGGAAGGCCGGCAACTCGACCTGCTCTTGGCGGATGAAGCCCTTCTGCGGCAACTTGCCTTCGCGGAACAGGTCCACCGCCGCGCACACGCCGGCTGCCGTGGTGATCTGGATCGCCGACAGCGGCGCGCTCTCGCTGCGGTCGGCAAAGATCTTGCGTGCAAAGACTTCCTGCACCAGCTGACCACGGCGCATGCCGCTGATGGTGACGAAGACCAGCACCACGTCCTGCATCGTGCTGGGGATGCTCTTGCGCATGATCTCTTTCAGCGTCTCCGGTTCCTTCTTGAGCTGCAGATCTTCCAGCAGCATCTTCATCAGGTCGCGGTGCCCCGGGTAACGCACGCTCTTGTAGTCCAGCGCCTGCACTCGCCCGGCCAACGTTTCACACAACGTGCCCAGGCCGCCGCTGGTGTTGAAGGCCTCGTACTCGGTGCCGTCCAGGCTGAAGTGCTCCAGACCTTCGAGCGCCAGCACTTCGATGTTGCGGCCATCGCGGATCGCTTCGCAAGGGTGGCAGTACTCGTTGATCAGGCCGTCCACGCTCCAGGTCAGGTTGTATTTGAGCGCGTTGGTCGGGAAGGCGGGCAGCGCGCCAACGCGCATCTTCACCTCGTGCAGGGTGTCGAAGCTCTTGCTGAGGTGGTGGGCCACGATGCCGATGAAGCCAGGCGCCAGACCACATTGCGGCATGAAGGCCGTGCTGGCGTTTTCTGCCATGGCTTGGATGGCGCGGGTGGCAGCCACGTCTTCGGTCAGGTCGAAGTAATGGCAGCCGGCCTTCAATGCTGCTTCTGCCGCCGTGGTGGCCAGGTGGTAGGGCAGGGCGTTGATGACCGCGTCCTGGCCCTGCAGCACTTCCTGCAGCGACTCGACGCGGTCGGTCTCGATTCTTCGGGTCTGAATCGGCTGATGGTCGCCTGCTGCGTTCAGCCGGGCCAATGCCTCGGCGTCCCTGTCCACCACGGTGACGGTGTAATGGCCGCTGTTGGACAGCAAACGGGCGATGGTCTGGCCGATGTGACCGGCGCCGAGCAGGGTGATGCGCATGGGGCTCTCTCAGAGGTTGGGGATAACCCCCAGTCTAGGGAGAGCCTGCGAGCAAAAAAAGCCCGAAACTGTCGAAATCTTCAGTGTCTTCGTCGTTATGACCGAAATTTTGGCCTGAACGGCAAATGTTGAAATGACTGGCTGGCTTGTGGTTTGCCGCCACAAGCCCGCTGGCGGCTGCTGGCCAGCTCAGCTCAGGCTAAGCTCAACTTGGCCTTGTAGGCCTTGGCATCAGCGCGTTTGGCCTTGGTGGCTTTGGCCCGGTAGATTTCTTCGGCCTCGCGGCGCATGTCGATGGCGCGGCGCAAGGCCTCGTCAAAGCGTTCGGGCGTGTAGGTGTTTTCAGTCCCGATGTAGACGTTGCGGCGCTTCGGTTTGCCGCCAAATTGCGGTATCAATACTGCCAGGCTGCAGTCGCGTGTCTTGCCTCCACGGCGCAGCCGCACGACGGGGCCCGAGATGCCGGGCGGCAGCCCGCTGGCTTTGTTGGCACTGGGCGCAGACTGCAGTACCGTGGGCGCGGGAGTGGTGGCAATGCGTTTGAGCAGTTCTTTGGTGGCGAGCGCCAAAGATGCGGCAGCGCCGCTGCCATCGGTGCTGTGGTCGGAGTACAGACGCGTGCCTGCATAACGCAACTGCCAGCCATGGGTGGCCCGGTGGTCGATGCGTTGGATGCCTTGGGGCACTTCAAAGGTGTCCCCGCTGAAAATAACTACGTGGCGGACTTTCACGGTTCAAACCCTTGCGAGAAGGTACGGCAGGCTCCCTGGATTCGTCGTTGTCTCTGAAAGCTACGCACTGTGCCGTACGTTTCAACGTTCTGCCATCGAACAACAAATGGATGTTGGAATGTTAGGCCAAGGTCGTTGCGCGCCACAATCAGATTTGCCCGAAATGTTGTATGACCCCACACATCGATGGCCCTGGACGAACTTGACAGACAACTGCTGAGCCTGTTGCAGGCCAACGCCAGGCAAAGCACGGCCGACTTGGCGCGCGCTCTGGGCGTGGCGCGCACGACGGTGGTGGCGCGCATCAGCAGGCTGGAAAGGCAGTCGGTGGTGGTGGGCTACACCGTCAAATTGGGGCAGGACGAAGATGATCGCCATGTGCAGGCCTACGTGGGCATCAGCATCGAGCCCAAGGCAGCCGGCATTGTCACGCAGCGCCTGGCGGCCCTGCCTGAGCTGAAACAGCTGTGCAGTGTCAGCGGCGAGTTTGACTACCTGGCACTGCTGCAAGCCGATACGCCAGCCCGGCTGGACAAGCTGCTCGACGAGATCGGAGCCATCGACGGTGTGCGCAAGACCACGACTTCGGTGGTGTTGGCCAAGCGCATCGATCGCACCTGAATCGGCGCGCTGGTTTGGCGCGCTGCTTTGACGCGCTGGTGCCGGCGCCTGGGCCTCTCAGCGCGCCAAGGCTTGGCGCATTGCGCTGATGACGCTGCCGTAGTCGGCTTGTCCGAAGATCGCGCTGCCCGCCACAAAAGTGTCGGCACCTGCATCGGCCACGCGCCGGATGTTGTCGACCTTGATGCCGCCATCGACTTCGAGCCGGATGTCGCGGCCACTGCGATCGATGATTTGCCGTGCGCACTCGATCTTGCGCAATGCCGAGTCGATGAAGCTCTGGCCACCAAAGCCCGGGTTGACGCTCATGATCAGCACATGGTCGACCTTGTCGATGACCCATTCCAGCACTTCCAGCGGTGCTGCCGGGTTGAAGACCAGGCCACTCTTGCAACCCGCCTCTCTGATCAGTTGCAGGCTGCGGTCCACATGCAGCGAGGCCTCAGGGTGGAAACTGATCATGTCGGCGCCGGCCTCGGCAAAAGCCAGGGCCAGGGCGTCCACAGGCTGCACCATCAGATGCACGTCAATGGGCAGTTTGCACCTGGGACGCAGCGCCTTGCAGACCATGGGCCCGAAAGTCAGGTTGGGCACGTAATGGTTGTCCATCACGTCAAAGTGAATCCAGTCTGCGCCTGCAGCAGTGACTTTGTCCAGCTCTGCACCCAGGCAGGTGAAGTCGGCAGACAACAGGCTGGGGGCGATGCGAAAAATCCTCATCATGAAATTCTAGGGGTTGTGCTGCTGAGGGTGCTGTGCGGGTGCTCTGCGGGTG
>Ga0105044_10009839_pt1 | contig 13077 bp, 13 predicted proteins | sample MAT01_FD_78092 | JGI IMG/M metagenome (GOLD analysis project Ga0105044, IMG submission 78092) | Freshwater microbial communities from Lake Fryxell liftoff mats and glacier meltwater in Antarctica - MAT-01 | ecosystem: Environmental > Aquatic > Freshwater > Ice > Liftoff microbial mat | place...
GCACAGGGGACTTGCACCCCATAAAACCACGCCCATGACGGGCGTACACAAAAAAATGCACGGGAGTTGCGGGTCGCGCGTTTCTTGATGGATAGTTTCCTCGCCGCAACCCCGTGAGTTCGAACGTTATGCGGCGGAGCGCCACCTCTCCGGGGAGCAGGATAGAATGAACAACAACACGATCATCTACCTCGCGGCATTCATCGCGTTCAGCGCCGCTGCCGTGGCGATGGCCATCCTCGTCGTGCGACGTGATGGGCGCGGGGTCGGCGACCTCATTAAGCAGTTGATCATCTGGGTGGCGATCGCCGCGCTATTGCCGCTCACGAGCTGGGCCGGTGCCACGATGATCCATCCGCGGACTCAGCTCAAGGAGCTGATGGCGCAAAATCAGCGGCGTCAAGTGGCGGTCAATTCCATCGTTCACGAGAACAACGAGATCCGAAAGCAGAATTCGGAGGAGCAGGAAAAGCTCCGAAAGCTCATCGAGGAGGAGCGACGACTTTTCTACCGAGCGATGTTCTGGATCGGCTATCCGATCGGATTGACCGCGCTGCTCGTTGGGCTGTTCCTGCGGGCGCTTCCGGTCGGCACGGCTGTGGCATTCGGAGGCTTGTGCACGTTGGCCACCGGCTGTTACTCCTACTGGGACGACATGGGCGACGCGTTACGATTCTTCTCGCTGCTGATCGTGCTGGCGATCACCACCGCCATAGGGCTGCTGAAATTCGGCCGCCCAGCCGCCGCATAACCCGCCAATGCAGCGGACCGGAGCCGCGAGTATAGTTTTCGTCGTCCGAACGGTGCCGGGGCGCGGCCCCGGCGGCTGAGCTTTAGCGTTCGCCGAAAGACAACCGACCGGCCAGAGTCTCACGGTTTTGCCCGACGGCCTTTGCGTGCTGCGATGATCAACGGATTCCCATGTCTGGTGCTTTTTCGCGTCGTCGATTGTACCGTTTACATCGCCGGACTGTACCACGCGTCATCCGACCCTGACCGTTGGTTCGTGAGCAAAATCGCTCCCGTCCCTATTTTCCGCCCGCATCGAGACGGAGATCATTCACGAGCCACTCTTCGACAGCTCTGCCGGCGCGCGTAACGAGCCGCGGGGCGACGAAGATGAGGAGATCACCCGAGGAGCCGCAGCCTGCGAGCGAGATGCGGATCAGCCAGCCGTCGTCGGCGCGATCGACGCTTGCGATCGTGAGCGCGGTCGTGCCACAGGCCGCGACCGCCTTCACGGCTGGCATTTCACGAAACGCCTCGACCTTCACTTCGGGGCCGGGGGGCGGGCCGTGCCGAGTGTCGACCCCCGCGGGGAGGGCTCGTTGACTCGAGACGGCAATCGCATCCGCCACGCGGCCAGTGCGGACCGCATCGACCCAGGCCGTGGCTGTCGCGATCGCCCGCTGTCGCACAATCATGGTTTCGGTCAGCGCCGCCGACGCTGCCTGTGATGCAAACCCTACCGCCAACGCCAAGCCAGCGAGCGCGATCCAGCGGCCCACGGTGTGGCCCTCGCTCCGCCGAATGTCGGCGAGCGCGGCAGCAGCGAGGGCGATCGCCACGATTGGGAGCATCGCCGCAAGCGGCGTGATGAGGACGAGCGACGAGGTACAGCCAGCCGCGAATGCGACCACGGCCAGCCGGCTCACGGGCCGGTAGTTGGAGGTGGCGTCACATTCGGTACCAGCGGCCATCATCGCGGGCGTCTCGCACAGGATCGTTTCAAGGAACCTCTTTCAGAAGCGACTTCTGAGCCTCCAAAAGCTTGCGGCGAGTGGCATACCGCTCGATGAAGTCTTTGTCGGGATCAAACGCCTGCTTCTCGCTGCCGAACGGTCCGTACGCCGTTACGCCCCGCATCCACGAGAGCCACCACCGATCGGGCGCGAGGCCGAAGAAGAGCCGCGTATCGGGCGACGCCTGCACGAAGTTGCGGGGTACGAACGCCGTGTGAAGCGTCGCCGCTGTGAAGCACGTCATGATCCAAGCCGTGACGAACGCGATGAGCGGGCCGGCAACCAGCTCGACCGGCTTCCGGAATCGGACGCGGCTCTTCGACTGCCGGTCGGTCGTTTCACGAAGCACGAGCAGAATCAGGCAGAACAGTCCCTGAATGGCCACGAAGTCGAGCATGTATGTGTAGCTTTGAAACTTCGGCTCGGCCCAGCGCACCACGGTGCCATACCAGGCCGTTGCCAGGGTTGCCGCGAGGAGGATGTTCAGGAGCATGATGAACCCACTCCAAGGGCCCTCCCTCCAGGTGGCAAAGGCCACCGCCACGAACACACCAAGCAGAATGAACGTGATCATGGCGACTTCCTCCGCGCGGGCGGCGGGGCGGGCGGCGAGCCTGGGGGCGGAGCCGAGCGTGAACCAGCGGATTTCTTGGGCTGCGGCTCGGCGACGGGAGGTACTGGCGCCGCCGCCTTGGCCGACAATGCCCGCTGCACCTCATCGAGGGAGGTCGTGCCGGACGCAACGAAATCGACCGCAGCATCCTTGAGAGGCCGCATCCCGTCGGCGATCGCAGCCTTGCGGATTTCCTCCGGAGCCACCGCCGCCGCGATCGCCTTGCGCACCCCGACGCCACCGGCCAGTTCAAACACGCCAGCGCGGCCCAGGTAACCCGAACCGTGGCAGAGCCTGCACCCGACCTGCGACGGGCCGCGAATGTTCGGAAGCTCCTCGGCCGTCTTCTTGAGCCGCGCGAGCAGCGGAGGCGGCGTGGGAATATCCTCACGACACTTTGGGCAGAGCTTCCGCATAAGTCGCTGCGAGAGCGAACCCACGAGCGCACTTCCGAGCGCCCGGGGAGCGACGCCGCAGCTGAGCACGCGGGCGATCGCCTCATTGGCGTCAGCCGCCTTCAGGCTCATGATGACGAAATAGCCCTCGCTGGCGAGCCGCACAAGCTCGACCACGAGATCCTTGTCGCGCACATCCCGTGTCACGATCACCTTGGGGTATTCCCGCATGGCTTCGGCAAGAGCCGCGATGGGCGTCACGCCGGTGCGGGCATCGAATCGCACGGGCTTCACATTCTGGATTTCCCGCGCCGGGTTGGCCGCATCCTCGATCGAGACGAAGTCGCGAAGCAGCCGGTCGGCCGTCTCCACGGCCAGATTGAACGTGGTCGTCACCCCGCCGCCACTTGGCGATGAGAGCAGGAGCACGCCGCGCTCGGCGGCGAGGATCTCCCCGAGTCTTTCCGTGACGATGGCGTCCATGCCGAGATCGGTAAGCTTCCGGAACGTGACGGCCGGTGCCTCAATCGTCACCGTGAGCTGTTCCACGTTGGACGACCTTCGCACGGTCAGGCGAGCGTTCCGCGGCTTGCCATCGACGGAAATCACGAAAGGACCAGTCCCTCCCGGAGCATTGGCCGCAAGGCCAACGAGCGTCTTGAGGGCCGAGCCGATGCTCTCGCCAACGGCCCGACTTGATGTTGGCGCCTCGATCCATGACTCCTTGTGTTTTCGGCTCTTTGGGGGCTTCCGCACCCGCGGCTTGCTCCACACGCCGTCCACTTCCTGCCGAATGGCCACTTCCTCGCTGGTTTCGATGACGAGCGTCGTGACTCTGGCCACGACGGCGACAAGGAGAATCTTTCGCGCCTCTTCGAGCCCCGGCATCGCGGTGGCCGCCTCAGCGCGGGCTTCATTCTCGGCAGCATCTCGCCCACCTGTGGCGACGAGCTTCACGTCCGGGAGGACATCGGCCTCATCCATCGGTTCGCCAATGTCGACCCCGAAGTACCCAAAAACTTCGGCCACCAACCGTCGGGCATGACCGAAGTTGAGAATCTGTTCATTCACAGCCACCTTCGGATTGCGGTACGCCGTGTAGATCCCCACTGGCACAAGCCATGCCAGGACCATGAGCACGAGGCCAACGGCCGACCACGGAATCCACCAGGCGAGCAGTGCGACCAGCGGCAGCGGCATCCCGCAGACAGTGCCCCAGAACGCCGGAGCGATCGCTCGCTTCGTGGCATCGCGGCCAATCCAGTCCACCGTGCCGACCCATGCCAGGATAATGAGCCACCAGAGCACGACCGGAATAATCGCCATGCCACCGCCCGTGCCCCGCCAGGTCTCTGGAAGGGGTGTGACCTCGGCGGGCCAATCGGCCGCGAGCGCAGCGGATGAGGCCAAGATCAGGCCGCCAACGCCGGCGGCGAGCAAACGTCGCAGGCCATGCATCACGAGACTCCGATGCCCTTGAGGGCCATCATCAACGCTTCCCGGTTGGGCGCGATTTCCATGGCATCCTGGCGATCAACGAGACCCTGGTCGATGAGGCTTTTGAGGCTCATCGTGAAGTCTTGCATCCCGTCGCGGTGTGACTTGCGAATGTGGTCCGGAAGGGACGAATCCTGACCCTCGAGAATCAGCTTTCGGACCATCACGTCAAAAAACATGACCTCGACCACCGGCACGCGGGAGAGCCCTCGCCGCTGACCCTCAGGCCCCTGCGACTTGACGAGCTTCTGGCCCACGATCCCCTTCATGTTGTTGGCCATGGCGCTTCGCAGCGCGCTGTGCATCTCTTCCGGGAAGAGGTCGAGGATGCGTCCAATCGTCGTCGCGGCGCTTGCCGCATGGATCGTGCCGAAGACCAGGTGACCCGTCTCGGCGGCATGGATCGCCGTCATGAAGGTCTCTTCGTCACGCATTTCACCGACGAGGATGATATCAGGGTCTTCGCGGACCGCATGCTTCATGCCGATCCCAAAGTCCTTGACGTCCTGGCCAACCTCCCGCTGGTTGATCAGGCACTTTTCCTCGGTGAACACGAACTCGATCGGATCTTCGAGGGTGAGGATGTGCTTGCGGTAATTGCGGTTGATGTAGTTGAGCATCGCCGCGATCGTCGTGCTCTTGCCCGACCCAGTCACGCCCGCCAGAAGCACGAGCCCCTGGTCGTATTGGCAGAGCCTCTCGATCGTTGGCGGGAGGCAGAGGCCTTCGAAATCGGGAATCGAGTTGTTGACGCGACGGGCGACGAGGCCGAGCGAACCCTGCTGGGTGAGGATGTTGATGCGAAACCGCCAGGTGACGCCATTGACGGGCGCGACATACGCGAAGTCGCAGCCGCCATCGGCGTCGAGGATGCGCTTCCGCCGCTCGTCGAGCATCGGAAGGCACAGCCGCCGCATCTGCTCATCGTCGATCCGAGGGGCTTTGAGCGGCTGGAGCGAACCTTTGACACGAATGATCGGTGGCTGGCCGACCTTGAGATGGAGGTCGCTCCCAGCGAGAGTGACGAGCGCCTCGAAGAGCCTGTCGATCTCGAGCCTGGGCCGTGAGGTCGAGTCATTCTCAGCGGCGGGTGGTAATGAGGATTCGAGGTTGGCCATGGCGTGGGCGCGAACGAGGAGACAGGGGCGGCGTGGGGCCCGAGTTTACCGAGCGGGCGGCCGCACCGGGATGCCCCGCCGTAGGAAAAGTTCCTTGACCTCGCGGATCGTACACTGCCGGAAGTGGAAGATGCCAGCGGCTAGCACCGCATCCGCCCCTCCATGCTCGACGGCGTCTGCCATGTGCTCGGGGCTGCCTGCCCCGCCGCTTGCAACCACGGGGATTCGAACGGCCCGGCTGACGGCGGCCGTGATCTCCAGATCGTAGCCCTCCCGCGTGCCATCGCGGTCCATGCAGGTCAGCACGATCTCGCCAGCCCCGAGCGATTCCACGCGCTTGGCCCAGGCCACCGCCTCGAGGCCGGTCGGCACACGACCCCCGTTGACGAACACCTCCCACACCTCACGGCCGTCTCGGACAACCCGCTTGGGATCGATGTTCACGACGGTCGCACAACTGCCGAGCCGGTTGGCTACCGCGGAGACGAGCTCGGGAGTGCGGACGGCCGAAGAGTTGATGCTCACCTTCTCAGCGCCCGCCTGAACGAGACGCGATGCGTCGTCGAGCGTGCGGATGCCGCCACCGACGGTGAAGGGCATGAAGACCGTCTCGGATACCCGACGTACCACGTCGAGCATGATGTTCCGCTCTTCGTGGCTGGCCGTGATATCGAGGAACAGCAGCTCGTCGGCCCCCTCGGCCTCGTACCGGGCCGCCACCGCAACGGGATCGCCTGCGTCAACTAAGTCGAGAAACTTCGTTCCTTTGACGACGCGTCCCTTTTCAACGTCCAGGCATGGAATGATGCGGGTGGCGAGCATAGGGGGTTTCAGTTCACCCGGCCCTCGTCGGGGCTCGAGGCCGTGGCGTAGCGCCGTCGTGGAATGCGACCCGCGAGGAAAGCGTTTCGACCGGCGGAGCAGGCATCCCGCATCGCGACGGCCATCCGCAGCGGGTCGCGGGCCTGGGCGATGGCTGTGTTCAAGAGCACGCCATCCACACCAAGCTCCATCGCCTCGGCCACGTCACTGGCGGTGCCCACACCGGCATCCACGATCACGGGGTACTCCGGGTCGCCATCTTTGAGGTACTCAAGGCAGATCCGAATGGCATTGGCATTGAGGATGCCTTGGCCCGAGCCGATCGGGCTCCCCGCAGGCATGACACTCGCGGCGCCGAGGTCCTTGAGGCGGCGAGCAATGACAGGGTCGTCACTGGTATAGACCAACACTCGAAAGCCGTCGGCGACGAGCCGCTCGGTGGCTTCGAGCGTACCGACCGGGTCAGGCAGCAGCGTGCGAGTGTCACCCAACACCTCGAGCTTCACCCAGTCGGCGGCCGTGCTTCCCAGGTCGCGGAGCAGTTCACGACCGAGCTTCGCCACCCGCACGGCGTCGTCGGCCGAAAAGCAGCCGGCGGTGTTGGGCAAGAGCGTGTACCGCTGCGGGTCGAGATGATCGAGGATGTTCTCACCAGCCGCGTTGACGAGTCGCTCGCGGCGGACCGCAACCGTGACGCAGTCGGTGCCAGAGGCAGCGAGGCATCGGGCCATTTCGGCGTACGTCGAATACTTGCCGGTGCCAACAATCAGGCGGCTCGTGAGCGTGACCCCGCCCACGACGAGCGGAGTGTCAGCCTCCTGGGGAAGCAATGGCTCGGCGACGGCTGACGGTTCCACGTTCATCCACCCCCCACGAAGGTCACGATCTCGATCCGCTCGCCTCCAACCAGGCGGCATTCGGCGAACCGTCCACGAGGGATCACCTCGCCATCGAGCTCAACCGCCACCGGTCGGTCAGCCAGGCCTGCCTGCTCGAGCACCGCCGTGATGGTTGCCGGGCTCGGTAGCGGGCGCGACTGACCGTTGACGGTGATAGGCCGGCAGGCTTCGGCCGACGTCCCACTCACGGTGCGACCCCACCGCGTGGCCTCGCCACATCGAGTGCCTGGAGCTCAACGACGCTGGTGTTGGCTCGTCCACTCGTCTGCTGGTTCGCCCACGGAATGCCATAGGCGACGCTCACGCCGGTGGACGCATCGGTCACATAGATCACCGACTGGGCCATCCGGTTTCCAGCGCCTCCTTGGAACGACATGAGGCCAGGCACCATGAGGAACCGCGGTGCCTTCACCTGGCCCGGCTTGAACCCGAGATCTTTGAGGACGTTGGAGCGGTACGCCGTGGTGAACTTGGCCGAGTTTTGATTGAGCACCCCACCGGTCAGATCGCCTGTCTCGAAGTCGAGGAGAAAAAATCCATCCGTGCCGCCATCGATGGACGCCGTGCAGACGGCAAACGAGTCATCACCCATCGACGACAGAGCCTGTGCCACGGGATGGCCACCGAGCCCCATGCCACTATGGGTCACGAGCGTGCCAGCCGCGAAGGCACAGGCGAGGGCCACGAGCCCACAGACGGCAGTCGCAATCTTCGAAATCATGGCTTCGGAACTCCAGGAATCGTGTGAGGAAATGGAAAGCGGAGCGGGATGCATCACCACCTATTCAGTGGACTCGATGCCGGGGCCGTCGTACAGACTAGGAATCCCCGGGCTTTTCCTGCGGGGCCTTCGCCTCGGAGGGAGGCTTCTCGTGGGTGTCTGGCTTTTCCTCGGCCGGCGGATCCGGCGGCGGGGGTGGTGGTGGCGGCGGTGGCGGGGGCGGCACGAGTACGGGCTCGGGGAGCGGCATGAGCTTTGGCCCGGCATGGGTGCCGGCGAAGAGCGTTTTCCCGTCGGGGGCGATCGTGACGCACCACACACTCGACGCGAGCTTCTCGGGCCCGACCTGCTCGGCTTTGGCCGCCACATCCCAGAGTTTGATGGTGCCGTCCATGCAGCCGCTCGCCAGTCGTGTGCCGTCGGCGGAGAAGGCCAGGCTCGTGACCCAGTCCTTGTGTCCCTCGAGCGTCGCGACCGCTTTGCCGTCGGATGCCGTCCACAGCCGCACCGTCCGATCGGCACCGCTCGTCGCGATGGTCGCACCGTCGGGCGAGAATGCGACGGCCCAGAGTGCATCGGTGTGTCCCTCGAGCTTTCCCTTCTCACTCGCGGACGCGACATCCCAAAGCTTCACGAGCTTGTCGCCGCCGCCGCTGGCGAGCGTGGCACCATCCTGCGAGAAGGCGACGCACGTTGCGGCGGCCGCATGAGCCGCGAGGGATTTCACCTCCGCGCCGGTGGCGGTGTCCCAGATCACGACCGTGCCATCCTCGCCGGCGGTGGCAAGCTGTTTGCCGTCAGGTGAAAAATCGAGCGACCGCACCCAGCCTTTGTGCTTGGCGAGATCGTGCTTTGCCGTGCGGGTGGCCACATCCCAGATCCGCACGAGCCCGTCGTATCCCGCCGTCGCAGCAAGCTTCGCATCGGGCGAAAACCTGACAGCCCACACAGCCGTGGGATGGCCAGCGAGCTCGCCAACCCTCGTTCCGTCGGTCACATTCCAGAGAACGACATCACCCGGTCGGTACAGGAGGCTCTCTCCGCCGGCCGTGACGAGCAGCGCGCCGTCATGGGCGTAGTCGGCTGCGATGACCCACCGCGTGAAATCAGCAATTTTTGTCGGTGCCGTGGCGGCGGGCTTGGCATCGCCGCCGACCGCTGCCGGCGCGGCAACGACGATCATGGACCATGCGGCTGCCAGGGAGATGGCGCCGGCGTGACGTCGGCTGGTCCGCATGAGCGTGAGGGGCATGGCATGAGGTTCCGAAGGAAAGGTGTTCTGCACGATCGATGAAGAGCCGGTCGGTCGTGGATCCCCCGAGGGCCATGAAGCCGACCATGCGGTTGCCAGTATAGGTGCCGCAACCCGCGGTCGCCTCACTGAACTCGCTCCCCTCGCCATGCGACACGTGGACGATGCGTTTGCGTTTCGCTGATGCGGGCGGCAAGATGCCGCCATTCGTCAACGGAATCCGGGCTGAAAGGGGAGCATGAAGACTTTCGGATACCTCGGCATCGATGTCGGCACGCAGGGGCTTTCGATTGTCTTCGTGGACGAAGCCTTGCGGGTGCGCGGCACGGGCAACGGGTCGTATGACATGGTGCCGGGGCTCGACGCCGGGGCCTACGAACAGCGGCCCACCGACTGGGAGCAAGCCCTTTGTGCGGCGATGGCCGACCTGCGGGCGAAGCTCGCAGGGCTCGGGGTGGAGCCCGAGGTGCGGGCGATCGGAATCTCGGGGCAGATGCACGGGGAAGTGCTCTGCAACGCGAGCGGCGAGCCACTCGCGGCTGCCCGGCTCTGGTGTGACGGCCGCAACGAGCCCGAGGGGCACGAGCTCACCGACCTCCTCGAGGTGAAATGCCCCAAGCGGCTCACGGCATCGCGGTGGCTTTGGACGATTCGCAACAGGGCCGACCTCGCCCGCAAGACGGTCCACATGACGACGCCCGGCGGCTGGATCGCCCGCCGGCTCACGGGTGAGTGGACGCTTGGCATCGGCGACGCTTCCGGGATGTTCCCGATCGACCAGGCCACGCTCGACTACGACGCCAATCGCATGGCCGATTTCGACGCCCTCGTCGCACGCACCGCGCCGGGCCTCCGTGTGCCGCCGCTTCGCGAGCTCCTGCCAAGCGTTCGCCAGGCTGGCCAAGATGCCGGCTCCCTCGATGCCCGCGGAGCCGCGCTCCTCGGACTTCCGCAGGGGATTTCTGTAGCCGCGGCCGAGGGAGATCAGCCGGCGGCTCTGGCTGGATCGCTCATCGCGAAAGCCGGCACCGTCTCAATGAGCTTCGGCACGAGCGTGGTGGCCAACTCGGTTGGAGATCGACCCTTCCAGGGTGTCGATATGGCCGTGGACCATTTCTGCGCCGTCGATGGCAAGCCGATCAATATGGTGTTTTTGCGGAACGGCACGACCCCCATGAATACGGTCGTGGCGATGTTTGGTGATGTGCTTCCGGTCGGCAGCGACCCCTTTGAAGTTCTCATGCCGCTGGTGGTGACCGCCGCTGATGACTGCGGCGGGCTCGTCGCGCTGCCCTTCATGGACGACGAACCGGGCCTTGGTGTCTCCCGCGGCGGCACGGCCTGCCTCGTGGGTCTTGCGAGCGAAAGTGCCACCCCGGGCAACGCCGCCAAGGCGATGCTCCTCGCCACAATTTTTGATCTCCGCATGGGGAGCGATGTGCTTGATGCCCAGGGTCATCCCCGCACCGAGATCGTCCTCTCCGGCGGCCTCGTGAAGACGCCCGCGCTCGGCCAACTCGTGGCCAACGCCTTTCGGACTCAGGTCGTGATTCTCGACGGCGCCGCAGAGGGCAGCGCGTTCGGCGCGGCGCTGCTAGCCGTGTACCGCGATCGTTGTCGACAGGGCCGCGCGACCTCATGGGAAGCGTTTGTGGCTGAGCACGTGATGCCCGCAGCCCATCGGTTCACGCCGCGGGCCGACGCCGCTGCCACACTTGATCGGTCCTATGCCCGTCACCGCCGCCTGGTGGCGCTGCACCAGGAATTGGGTGCTGCCGTCGGAGGCTGATTGAACGCTCTCCGCAGCGCTGGGTTGCCCGTGCCATTGAGCCGGACGCTCGCGGTGGCCATCGTGGCAATCGCTTCACTCGGAGAAAATCGAGCTTCGCCATCCTGGCTACGCTCGATTTTCTACGCCGGCTCTATGGCACGGGCAACCCCTCGCGGATGCTTTCGTATCGCGGTCACCCCGCAGGGCCAGCGCACACTAACCCGCTGTCCCTGGACAATACCAACACCGCACTCTGCTATCATTCTTTAGGCTCGATTCGCAAGATCTCAATCCACCCGACCAGCCGGGCCGCCGGGGACGGCGCTACAACACCCACAGATTCTGCGGAAGAGCCCTATTTTACGATCGTCAGGTTTTCGTCGGCGGGAATTGTGATGGTCGCCTTCTTCCGAAGGGCGGCGAGGGCGGGGGCAGAAATCCGCTCAAGGCGCTGGAGGTAGACCGGGGCCGTCGTGCTCGCGAGTGCCTCGGCTACCGCCAACGCTTCGGGACCGTCAAGCGACTTGAGCCCGCCCAAGGAGACAGATTTCTTCCGGGCGGTCAGCGCTGTGGCGAGGTCGGGAGTCAGGCGGGCAAGCGCAGGCAGGCTCAAGTGTTGGTTGCCCGACGCCAGAGCCTTTGCCGCTTGGGGCGACAGAGTGACGAGGTTCCACAGACTGCCTGGAGTTGGAGAAAACTCGGCGTACACGGCTGCGACTTCAGGCGACATCGTCCTCAGCCTGGACACGCTCGCCGAAGCGTTCGGTTCTGAAAAAATCTTTCTTGCTAGGGCTGGTGAGTCGATTTCTTCGAGGATCAGTTGCACATCAAACTTGTGCCGCGCAAGGATATCCCCGACACCTGGCTCCAGTCGGCTGACGAGTTCGAGCCCGATGGTACCTTGGTGCTTGAGAAGTACGGCGGCTACGTCCTGGGAGATAGTTGCCGCACCAAGGCTGAGTCTCCGCCGATGGGCTGCGAAGGCCTCTGCCGACTCGACGGACAGGGTCTCTAGCTTGGAGAAGGTGAGGTCTGCGTTCCACGTCGCCAGAATGACCGCGATGGCAGGCGGAAGCTCCTTGAGCCCAATTCGAAGGCCCCGACGTCGTCCCTTCACCAGCATTCTAGCAACTTCGGGTGATATCTCAGTAACACCAGACAAATAGATGCAATGTCCGGGCTCAGCCACGATCGCTGCGGCTGTCTCAGGCGACAGCGTTTGAAGCCCCGACAGGTCGATGTACCCCCCGCGCTTCGATAACGCGCGAGCTGCTTCTGGACTGAGAGTTTCGACGCTGGGGAGCGTTAAGAAAATGTCCGGAAATGGAATAACAAGATTTCTCGCGACATCTTCGGAAAGCGTCTTTACGTTCTGAAGCGTCAATACTGCGTGTTTCTGGGCAAGGTCTCGTGCGGTCTCCGGGGCGATATCTACTTCGTTGTAGACGAAGCCCAACCCTAGCTTGGGATATTCGACCTGCGCGACAAGATCCTGTCCCATGGCACCTGGGGCGATAAGTAGCATGGCCACCTGTAACACCTGCCGCATGCACACAATGCGGCCAGGACGAATCTCGGGTTCCATCGGATGTTCCTGAAACACAAGGGCAGATTTGTACACGTGCACATCGATTCTCGGTTGTCGCAACCTGTCCTCATCCGCGGAGATTTCCGGGAGGTCTCGTCAACGGGAAAGCATACCATGGGTCGGCGCGATTGGGCAGAAAATCGAAACCAGCTTCCCGAGCTCGGTCGCGAATATACCGATCTGCTCGAATACTCTCTTCGCGATCAATCGTATAGTCGTACTGACCTTGCGGCGGATCCAAGTTTCTCTTGTTGTATCCTGGTGTACCTCCGATTGCTCCGTGCGAGGCATTCAGGAATCTCCGACGAACGTACACGTCTCCTGCGTGTGTTATCCGCCACTGCCCGGTATCCTGAAGCGCTTCGCGTCGAAACCCTGCCGTCCCAACGTAATCAACGTTGAAGTGAGGAATGGCGTCGCTCTGTGGGCCGACAATGGTTAGGGCATTGACCTTGGCATCGACGACGTTCCATGCCGGGTCTATTGTGTCCGCCATGTCTACTGGGTCGTATAGCCCTACGTACTCGACTGTCCTCGGCAGTGCGCCTGCCAGTAGTGGATTGGATAACTGATTGGCGAGCCCTATGGCGATCATTCCGCCACGACTCCAACCAACGATCGCGACCTTAGTTCCGCCCCCGGCGTCATCGATCTGGTTA
>Ga0105044_10009841_pt1 | contig 13076 bp, 11 predicted proteins | sample MAT01_FD_78092 | JGI IMG/M metagenome (GOLD analysis project Ga0105044, IMG submission 78092) | Freshwater microbial communities from Lake Fryxell liftoff mats and glacier meltwater in Antarctica - MAT-01 | ecosystem: Environmental > Aquatic > Freshwater > Ice > Liftoff microbial mat | place...
CTCGCGGTCGCGTGCACCGGCACCGAATGCGTGATCGAAGCGGTGCCCGAGAAGCTCGAGCTGAAGCGTGAGATCTTCATCGCGGTGGATACCCACGCGCCATCGCACGCGCTGCTCGCGACCAACACGTCGTCATTGTCGATCGCGCAGATCGCAGCGAGCGTTCGCGATCCATCGCGTGTCGTCGGCATGCACTTCTTCAATCCCGTGCACGTGATGAAGCTCGTCGAGGTCGTCCGCCACGCGGGCTCCGCCGAGCATCAGGTCGCCCTCGCGGTCGCGCTCTCCGAGCGCTTCGGGAAGACGCCGATCGTGGTCGCCGATAGCCCGGGCTTCGCATCGAGCAGGCTCGGCCTGGTGATCGGCCTCGAGGCGATGCGGATGGTGGAGCAGGGCGTCGCGTCGGCCGCGGATATCGATACCGCGATGAAGCTCGGCTACGGCCACCCGCTGGGTCCGCTCGAGCTGACGGATCTGGTCGGCCTCGACGTCCGGCTCGGCATCGCCGAGTACCTCGCGAGCGAGATCGGGCCTGCGTTCCAGCCGCCGAAAATCCTGCGCGACAAGGTCGCTGACGGCCTCCTCGGCAAGAAGTCCGGCGAAGGCTTCTATCGCTGGGGCGTCGACGGCAAGAAGATCTAGCGGTCCGTGCGCGTGATCTCGTTGGCCAGCACGTGACCCTCGACGTCGGGTGCTTTGTGCACGCGTTCGAGCAGCGTGCGCCACCGGATCGGATCGAGCCTAGGACAGTGGCTTGCGCTCGCGCGTCGGGCGGTGCTTCCGCTCGAGGCGATTCGTCGTCGACTTCTTTGGCGGAGCGATCTGCGAGTGCTTGCCGCTCTGCAGCTCCGGCGCGAGCACCTGCGCGGCGAGGCGACCCATCGCCGGCGACTCACGCTCGAGCTGACCGACCAGCAAGGCCGTGGTCGGATCGACGGGCTTGCCCTCGATGCGAACTTCGAAGTGGAGGTGCGGACCGGTGGTGCGGCCGGTCGAGCCGACCTGACCGATCTGCTGACCGGCGGTGACCGCGGCGCCCTGGTTGACCTGGATCCGCTGGAGGTGCGCGTAGCGGGTGATCAGGCCGTTGCCGTGATCAACGAAGATCACGTTGCCGTACCCGTTCTGCGCACCCGCCTGGATCACCGTGCCGTTGCCGGCGCACATCACCGGCGTGCCGTGCTTGCCACGGATGTCGGCACCGCCATGAAACTTGCGGCGCTTGTTGATCGGATCCTCGCGCCAGCCGAAGCCCGACGTGGTCGAGTTCGCGACCGGTTCGATCTCGAGCGCCGTGAGATCTGGCGCCGCGATGTTCGCATTCGCGCGGAGCGCGTCGAGAGTCGAGACCACCTGATCGCCGGCAGCACCGATCAGCTCGCCGACGTGAGCGAGCGGCGACATCACCTCGCGATCGAGAACGGCCATCATCTGATTGACCGGGTCCAGCGGATCGGTCGCCTTTGCAGGCTGCCCGTGTCCCGTCGACGACATCGTCGCGACGGCGATGGCGAGCAGGGTAAGTGGGATCCGGGACATGGGAGCTTGGCCGATCAATGTGTTCGGCCAGACCATGCCCGAGCGTCAATGTAGGTACGGTCATTTCCACGACGATTCAGCGTTTGTCAGGGAAACCGTTGCACGTACTTATCAGCACATAGAGAATGCGAACCCTCGTGAAGGGCCGCTGGTTCGTCGTCATTCTCACACTCTGCGCGTGTGTCGCGTTCGCGATGTCGGTGCAGGGCGGTCAATGGTGGGTGATCGGCAACGCCGAGGTCGGACCCTTCGGTGCGAAGCGCTGCTTCGAAGATGGTTGCACACCGACCGGGCTCGGCTGGCTCGGTGCCGACGAGCGCTGGATGCGGATCGGGATGGGCACGTGGGCGGGCGGGCTGATCTCCGTGTTCGTGTTGATCGTGATGGCGGGCGCGATCGCGGCGAAGCGAATCCCGAAGCTCGCGGCGAAGACGGCGCTGGTCGCGATCGCGACGGTGACGCTCGCGGGCATGTGGTTCGTGGTGCAGTTCCCGCGCGAGACGCACGCGGCGGCCGAGCTATCGCGCGGCGCGATCCTGTTCGTCGTGGCGATCGTGCTCGGGGTGGCGTCGGCGATCTGGGTCCTGCGCGGCAAGCCGCTCAGCTGACCGGGCCGAGGTGCCTCGAAGGCGACGGTGTCGAAGGCCGTGCCCCGCGCTGATCGAGAGCCTGCACACACGAGGTCGGGAGCGCTTGTGGCGCCCGCACGCAAGACGGGCCGAACGATGGCCTGGTACCGGCCCGACACCGTCGAGAGCGTCGTGTCGCGTCCACGCCGGTTCACCGTATGCATCGGAACACGTGGCTGTTGTCGACGGGACGGTTGCTTGACACGCCTCGCCCCGGGGTCGATCCTTGAACCGTGGCGCCCCCTGAGCCCACAGCTGCTCCCTTGAAGGTGGGCCGGTACGAGGTGATCACTCACCTCGCGACCGGCGGTATGGCGCAAATCTATCTCGCGCGACAGAGCGGGCTCGGTTCGTTCGAGCGCCACGTCGTGCTGAAGACAATCCTGCGCGAACGCGCGAGCGATCAGCGGTTCGTCACGATGTTCCTCGACGAGGCCAAGCTCGCAGCGACGCTCAATCACCAGAACGTCGCACAGGTCTACGAGGTCGATCAGGCCGACGGTGCCTACTTCATGGCGATGGAGTACGTGCACGGCGAGAACGCACGCGCGCTCCTCGAGACCACGCTGCGCCGCGGCTGGACGATCCCGCTCGAGCTCGCGGTGATGATCATCTCGGGCGCCGCCGCCGGCTTGCACCACGCGCACGAGCGACGCGGCAAGCAGGGGCAGCCACTCAACATCGTCCATCGCGACGTGTCGCCTGCGAACATCATGGTCGGCTACGACGGCAGCGTGAAGGTGCTCGACTTTGGCATCGCGAAGGCCGAGGAGCGCGCGACCAAGACCGTCGGCGGCACCATCAAGGGCAAGTACGGCTACATGGCGCCCGAGCAGTGCAAGGGCAAGCCGATCGATCGCCGGTCCGACATCTTCGCGCTCGGCATCTGTCTCTACGAGCTGACGACGCTGCGCCGGGCGTTCAAGGGCAACGACGACTTCGAGACCATGAAGCGGATCGTGTCCGGTGAGGTGGTTCCTCCATCGGTCGCGGTGCCTGGCTATCCGCGCGAGCTCGAGGCGATCGTGCTCACCGCGCTGGCGAGCGATCCGGCGGCGCGATTCCAGACGGCGCAGGAGTTGATCGAAGCGCTCGATGCCTTCGCGGTGCGCGCGAAGCTGACGGGATCGAACACCGCGATGGGCCGCTTCATGTCCCAGCTGTTCGGCAGCAAGCGCGAGCCGTGGGTCGACGGCGCGCGCGATCCGGTGATCAGCAACGACAAGACCGAGATCACCGGCGACAGCGACGACAACGAGAAGACGAAAGTGCTCGAGGGACGCGCTGACGTGTCGGCTGATACGGAAGATGTCTCGGTGTGGACGTCGGAGGCGACGGCGAAGCAGCGGAAGAGCGCGCGCGAGGTTGGTCGCACGACGGGGCCGCGCCAGACGCCGTCCGGGCCGAGCCCCGCATCATCGGGACCGTACGGGAATTTCCAGGCCTCGCCGCCACCACCGATCCGGCCGGTCCCGCCGGTGCGCGGTCACGTGCTCGCACCCAAGCCGGTGAGCGAGGCCGGCGCGAAGCTGCTCGTCGACGACGTCAAGCTCGGCTGGGAGACCGACGTCAACCAGCGTCAGCAACCGCACATCCCTGCGGCCGACACCGGGCTGCCGACCGATCGTCCGGATCAGTACAAGATCGAATCGAGCAAGGCGTGGTTGATCGTGGCGATCGTGATCGTCCTCGCCGTCGGCGGGAGCGTCGCGGCGATCATGATCTGGAGCTGAACAGCCTCCAGTTGAGCGAGCCGGGCGGAAGTAGCCCTTGAGGGCCCGCGAGCCCGGTGCCATGGTGCCGTCATGGCGACCACGATCTCGAGCGCAACAAACAGCGAACGGCTGCAGAGCTACGATCCCTCGACGGGACAGGTGATCGGCAGCGTCCCGATCATGACCGCGGCTGAAGTGGATGCGGCGGTCGCGCGCGCGCGCATCGCTTCGCAGACCTGGTCGACGCGCTCGCACGCGGCGCGTCGTGAAGAGCTGACCGCGTTCCGCAAGGCGATCGCCGCACACGCCGACGAGCTCGCCGAGCTGCTCCATCGAGAGAATGGCAAGCCGCTGCTCGAGGCGTACGTCGAGGTGATGATGGCGCTCGGTCACGTCCAGCACGCCGCGTCGCACGCGGAGGCCGCGATGGCGCCGAAGAAGGTCTCGTCGGGCGTGCTCGCGAACTTCCGCGCGACGATCAGCTATCAGCCGCTCGGCGTGGTTGGCGTGATCGGTCCATGGAACTACCCGCTCAACACGCCGATGGGCTCGATCGCCTACGCGCTCGCCGCCGGCAACGCCGTCGTGTTCAAGCCGTCGGAGCTGACGCCGCTGATCGCGGTGAAGCTCGCCGAGATCGCGACGAAGACGTTCGGGCTGCCCGACCTGCTCCAGGTCGTCACCGGCGCCGGCGCCACCGGGGCCGCACTCGTGAAGTCCGCGATCGACAAGATCGCGTTCACCGGCTCGGCTGGCACGGGCAAGCGCGTGATGATCACCGCGGCCGAGCGCCTGACGCCGGTGCTGCTCGAGCTCGGTGGCAAGGATCCGATGATCGTCGCCGAGGACGCGGATCTCGATAAGGCAGCCGAGGCGTGCGTCTACGGTGCGCTCACCAACGCGGGTCAGGCGTGCGTCTCCGTCGAGCGCGTCTACGTCGCGGACGCGGTGCATGACAAGTTCGTCGACAAGGTCGTCGAGGCGGTTCGCGCGCTCAAGACGGGTGGTGACGATGGCCACCTTGGTGCGATGACGTCGCCCGCGCAGGTCGCGATCGTGAAGGATCACCTCGCCGACGCCGTCGCGAAGGGTGCGAAGGTCAAGACCGGGGGCATCGACGCGATCAGCGGCAGCTACATCCAGCCGACCGTGTTGACCGAGGTCACGCACTCGATGAAGGTGATGTCCGACGAGACGTTCGGTCCGGTGATCCCGATCCAGCGCGTCAGCTCGCTCGACGAGGCGATCAAGCTCGCGAACGACACCAGCTTCGGGCTCGGCTCGACGGTGTTCGCCGGTGACGCGAGCGTCGCGCGCAAGCTCGCCTCGCGGATCCGGGCCGGCATGACGTCGGTCAACTCGGTGATGGCGTTCGCCGGCATTCCGAGCCTGCCGTTCGGCGGCGTCGGCGACTCCGGCTTCGGTCGCGTCCACGGCGACGAAGGCATCCGCGAGTTCACGCGCGTCAAGTCGACCGCGGAGCAGGTGTTCCCGCTGCCGATGAACATGATGTCGTTCAATCAGCCCAAGGATGCGACGAAGCGCATCAAGGGCATGATCAAGACGCTGTACGGCGAAGGCATCGTCGCGAAGGCCGGCGATCTATTGCGGAAGTTGCGCAGCTGATGAAGACGCTGCTGCTGATCGCGCTGCTCGCGAGCCCCGCGCTCGCGGACGATCCGCCGAAGGCGTTCACGGCGTATCCGGGGTCGCGGCAGCTCTGCTACCAGCACATCAGCGGCAATCCGATGCACATCATGTGGTCGTCGCACGCGACCAAGGACACCTTCGCCAAGGTGCTCGCGCACTACGAGAAGGGCCTCGGCAAGAAGGCGCGATCGGACGCCAATGGCGCGAAGACCATCGAGGTCGATGCGCAGCGGCGCGTGACGATCTATCCGCGCGCGAGCGAAGCCAAGCTACCGAAGTGCGAGACCAAGCCGTCAGCCGGCGAGCAGACGCTCGTCATGATCTCGACGTCGTCGAAGTAGCTTCGTTGCACCGAGCTGGTCCCCTGGAAACGGGGTCGTTGCCACAACACGGCGGGCGCGTTCGTCGTCGAGAAACCCCACTCCGAACCGCGTGTTTCACCTGCCAGGAATCACGGATCCAGGGACTAGCGACAGCTAGCGACAACTAGCGCGTCGCACGAGTGTCGATCAGGCTCGCTTCTACACGCACGCTCGCGGCTCGGCGATGGAAGCCGCCGCTGCGTTGGCCCCGCGAGTCATGAAGTTGGTTGGCGAGCCGGTCTACGCTCGCGGAATAGATGTTCTCGAAGGGATCGTGGCGATGCTCACGAAAATGACCTGATCCCGTCGAGGTCAACGCCCAAGTTCGCGTTCAGGTTCATGTTCACGTCGATGTCAACGTCAACGATCTTATCTGATCGGCATGTGCAGCTAGCGACAGCTGGTCTCGGACTTCGTGCACTTGAAGCGGACGTGCAGATGATGCGCGTGGTTGCGGTAGTGGCGAATGATGCCCCGACCCGCCCAGCGACCATGCGGATACTGGAACACGCGATCGAGCCTGGCGTCGCTCACGCCATGGCGCTTCGCCCAGTTGTAGATCACGCCCTGGACCTCGTAGTCGAGGAAGATCGCCCACACGCCGCCGTCCTTGTTCGCGGTGTTGGTGAGCTTGTTGATCAGCGTCCACATCGCGGGCGTGTCGAGGTTGGCCTCGTTGCCGTCGATGAACGCGTCGGGATAGCCGGCCGGCTTGCGCTTGTAGAACAGGCCGAGGTCGACGTCGCGACCTGACTGGTGCGAGCGGTGATCGCTGACCGGGCCACCGAAGTGCGCGGAGAGATCGCCGACCGCGAGCACGTGCGTCTTCGGGTGGAGCTCGCGCGTCTCCTCGATCGCGCGCTTCGTGAAGTCCACCGTGGTGCGCGTTCCGAACGCGCGATAGGGGCGGCGGATGTACGCGCCCTCGCCGAGGCGGAGCTGGACCGGGTTCTTGAGGTAACCGTTCCACGCGAGGCCGAACGACTGAGGCGTGCCGGGCTGGCCGGTGATCCCAGAGGCTCGCTTCGCTCGCCGCTTGCGCGGGGCCTCGGCGTCCTCGCGAACCGCGATGTCAACATCGGTCCGAACCGCGGGAGGTTTACGTTCGCGTTTGCTCGTCTGTGACTTTCGCGGCCGGGCCTCCGAGGTGGCGGAAGCTGCAAACAAGGTGCACAGGACGACGGCAAACAGACGCATGAGACCTCCAGCCAGGAATGAGTGGATCCCTACCTTGGGGAAGCGGCTTACGTGGATCCAGTTTCGGGCCATCGCCTGGACAGCGGAACAGGCAGGCTTTCGAGGGATCAGTTCTTGATCGTCTTGCAGCGATCGGCGAGCAGCTTGCCGATCGGGCGGAGGTCTTCCTGGAGCTTCTTCTTGAAATCACTGCGCTTCAGCGTCCGCCCGGCGAGCACGAGCTTGCGCAGATCCCCACAGGCACGGTGCGCTTCGATCAGGGGCTCGAGGCCGCCGTTGTAGACGCGCGTTTCTGTAAGTGACGCGTTGTTGGGGCGGCGGCGGATGCGGAGGTCGGCGACCAACTCGTCGATGATCCGGGCCTTTTCCTTGAGCTTCTGCTCGCGTGGGAGCCTTCCGTCGTAGAGCTTCTTGAGCTCGGTATAGGTCTGGAGCTGACGCGCGGCACGCGGGAGATGGAGGGCCTGGCCGAGCGTCCACGCGAGCTCCTCGTTCGAGCCGCGCCCGAAGTGCACCTGGACCCAGTGATCGGTGAGCACGTCGGCGACGTACGACGCGAAGCTCTCGTTGAAGAACGGCTGATCAGGGACCAGCACGGTCGCGTGCACGGATTCGTGGAGGATGACGTTCGCGAGCGAGGGATATGCATCGTCGCCGCCGGAGAGCATCGACGACAGCACCGGATCGGGGAACCAGCCACCGGTGGAGTACGCGCCGGCGGGGCGGACGATCGCGTCGTAGCCCTTACGCTCGAGCGCGAGCTTCTGCGCGACGGCCTCGTCCTCGTCGAACCAGCCGAGGCCGGCGAAGCAGCCGACGATCGGGAAGCACCAGCGCAGCGGCTTGAACGCGAGTGGATCGGCAGCGCCAACGAACCACACCGCGGCGGGCCGACCGAGCCAGACGTAGTGCTTGTAGTTGCGCTTGATCGACAGGCCGTAGGTCCGGCCGTACTTGCGGATCTCGGGGATCGCGGCGAGCAGCATCGCGGTGCGCGCCGGCGTCGTCGGGTCTTTGATCACGTCCTCGATCTTCTCGGCCTTGCCGAGGAGCTCGAGCTGACCGTGTGCACCTTGCGCGAGGTAGCGCGTCATCAAGCAGCTGCTGGTCAGCGCGAGGAGCACGACGAGGATGAATCGGTTCACAACTTGCTCGCGATCGCTTGCGCGAGCTCGGCACCATCGGCGAGTTGGGTCGCGCGCCAGACGATGCCGAGGCCGGTGTCGTCGGGATACTTCGGGATGATGTGGAAATGGACGTGAGACACGGCCTGATGTGCCGCGGCGCCGTTGTTCTGGAGGACGTTGAATGTCTCGGTGCCCGTGGCGGCGAGCACCGCGCGGGAGATCCGAGGAAGCGCGCGCCCGATCGCTGCAGCTGCATCATCGGAGAGCTTGTCGAGCGTGACCGCCGGCTCCTTCGGGATCACCAGCGTGTGGCCGCGCGAGACCGGATTGACGTCGAGGAACGCGAGGACGTGGTCGTCCTCGTAGACGCGATGGCACGGGATGTCGCCGCGGATGATCTTCGTGAAAATCGTGTCGGCCATGGCGTGACCGAGCGTAGCCGATCAGGGATCGAACCGATATCCGGAGCCACGCACGGTGATGAAGTGGCGCGGTTGTTCGGGGTTGACCTCGAACCGCTTGCGGAGCTGACCGACGAAGTTGTCGACGGTGCGCACGGAACCCGCGGACTGTCCCCACACCACGCTGAACAGGTGGTTGCGCGTGAACACCTGGCTCGGGTGGCGCACGAAGAAGATCAGCAGTTCGAACTCGAGGTGGGTGAGCTTGACCTCGTCGCCACCGCGCACCGCCGTGCGTTGGGCGAGATCGATCACGATGTCGCCGAACGCCAGCCCGGGATTCGGCACCGGCACCGGCATGCTCGTCGCCTGGCCGGTGCGGCGGAGCACCGCCTCGATCCGCGCCATCAACTCGGCGAGGGCGAACGGCTTGGTGACGTAATCGTCGGCGCCGAGGCGGAGTGCGGCGACCTTGTCGAACTCGCCGTCGCGCGCGGACAGCACGATCACGGGGACCAGGTTGTCGCTCGCGCGCAGCGTCGACAGCACCTCGAGGCCGTTCTTCCTCGGCAGGTTGATGTCGAGCAGGATCAGCGAGAAGTCCTCGGCCTGCGTCAGCGCGAGCGCGGCCTCGCCATCGCGCGCGATCTGCGTGACCCGGCCGGCGAGCTTGAGGTTGAGCGCGAGCCCGGTGGCGATCGCCTCGTCGTCCTCGACGATCAGGATGCGCGTCACGTGCGGCCCTCGTACAGGGCGGCGGTGGGGCGGGGCTTGCGTCGACGTTTGATCCGGATCCGGAACGCGGTGTCACCAGGCTTGGAGTCGAGATCGATCTTGCCGCGATGACCGCGTACGATCGCGCGCACGAACGACAGCCCGAGACCGACGCCGGGCGCACCACCCTGATGCGCCGCGCGGCCCCGCGAGAACTGCTCGAAGATCGCGCGCTGTTCGGTGCGAGCGATGCCGGGGCCGTGGTCACGGACGATCAGATCGATCCAGCGCGGGCTCGCCTTGGCCTCGACGGCGATCACCTTGTTGGTGTCGCCGCTGTACTTCCACGCGTTGGTCAGCAGGTTCGAGAGCGCGCGCACCAGCGTCGGGCGATCGCCGACGACGGTGAGCCCGGGCTCGAGTCGGCGCTCGATCGGGGCGGGGCTGGTCAGCGTCTGCGCATCGAACGCGGCGATCGCTTCATCCACCAGTGCCTCGACATCGATCCGCTCGCGCGCGTAGACGTAGCTCGATTGCAGCCGCGACAGCTCGAGCACGCGATTGACCAGCGCCTCGAGACGCGCGGTCTCGCGACCGAGCAGCGACAGCACCTGCGTGCGATCACCTTCCTCGAGGCGACCGTCGCGCAACGATTCGATCAACAGGTTGATCGAGGTGATCGGGGTGCGCAGCTCGTGCGACACGCTCGACACGAAGTCGTTCTGGACCAGCACCAGCGAGGCGCCCTTGCCGACGAAGACCGCGCCGAGGATGTACCCGGTGATCACGCTCCCGCAGAACGTCAGGATCAGGACGCTGAGAATCAGCACGGTGGTCGACTGCCCGGTGATCAACAGCAGCACGCCGATCGCGCTGATCGCGATCGTGGGCAGCAAGGTCGCCAGCATCATCACGAGCTGAGCGCGGCGCAGCTGCATGCTGGCGGGGGGGAAGCGCACCGCGGCGAACTATGCCACGGGATCGAAACTTCACCGGTCGTGTCGCCGTCTCGCTTCACCGGGGACGCATCTGGGTCCGGGATGGCGCGACCGTTCGCACCGGGTCCGGGGACCGCAGCCGTTCGCCGGGCGTCGCGAACACCGCGCGCTCGCCCTACAAACAGCCGTTCGCCGGGGACGTGATCGGGATGGGGTAGCCGTTCGCTTGGACGCATGCAGCCGTTCGCCGGAGCCGCAACCGGGACCATGAAGGTGCGAACACCGCGGCGCGACTCGATGATTCGATCTCGGCCTCGGCCTCGGTCGGTACGTTGCGACATTCGGCGCGCTCGGGTGGGTGAGGGGCTTGGCCGCGGAGCTCGGCGGTCGATCGAACTCGCGCGAGGTGCAGCGTGGTCGTCACGCTCCGTGCGCGCTGGCCCGCGACGGGCGAGAGCGCACCTTTCCTCGGGAAGCCAGGAGCGGCCTCGAAACCATCCTCCAGGAGACCGCCATCATGTTTCCGCGATCAGCCTCCGCGACCTGCTCCAGCGCCGCGCTTCGGCCACGCCTCGAGGCGCTACCGAATGCGCGAGTCGATGCAAGCTACGCCGCATCTGCGATCGACGCCGGCTCTTCATCGGCCGTCGCCACATCCTCGCGAACGTGATCGGGCACGCCGTGTAGGTCCCAGACCAGACCAACCACCGACAACGCTCGAAGCACGTAGTAGGTGCAATCGATCTCCCACCAGAAGAAGCCCTGACGGGCGGAGACCTGGTAGTGGTGATGGTTGTTGTGCCAGCCCTCGCCCATGGTGATGACGGCGAGGACAGGGTTGTTGCGCGAATCGTCGGCGGTCTTGTAGCGACGATTGCCCCAGTAGTGCGAGAGCGAGTTGATGGTGAAGGTGCCGTGCCAGCAGAGGACGGTGGAGACGGCGAACGCCCAGGTCAGGGCGAAGAAGCCACCGATCAGGAACGTGATGACGGCGATGCCGATGACGGGGACGACCCAGTACTTGTTGAGCCAGCGGAGCTCGGGGTACTTCGCAAAGTCCTTGATGCGCGAGTGATCGGTCTCTTCGAGATCGCGCGAGAGGATCCAGCCGTGGTGGGCCCACCAGAATCCGGACTGGACGACCGAGTGGAGATCGCCGGGCTCGTCGGAGAGCTTGTGGTGGAGACGATGGTGGGCGGCCCACCAGAGCGGACCCTTCTGGGCCGTAACCGTGGCGCCGAGGGCAAGCAGGAACTGGAACGGGCGCGAGGTCTTGTAGGACCGGTGCGCGAAGTACCGATGGTAGCCACCGGTGACGAAGAAGATGCGCGGGATGTAGCAGACAAGCGCGATCGCGAGACCGAGCCACGAGAAGCCGCAGATGATGATGCCGACGATCGCGAGGATGTGGACGCCCCAGTAGGGGATCGTCACCGCGTTGAAGTAGACGCGGCGGAAGCCTCGGGATCGCGCGGCCTCGACGTTCATCAAGGGAACCTAGCCCGCGCAGGGTGAGCGTGACAGCCAGGCGTCGGTCACAGATCGGTCACGGCGCCGAAGCTGGCGCGACCACTGGGGTTGTGGCGGGAGCAAGCACGGTCGACATCGGGGCAGCGGTGGCGGATTTGTGGTCGCGGGTCGCAAAGGCGGTGACCAGGGCGGCGACGCAGAATGCGATGGCCGCGGCCGTGATCGCACCACGCCGGCGGTTCCGCGACATCGGTGGTGTGAACACGGCGGTTGGAGGTACGAGCAGCATGCCGGAGGCGTTGGACTCGGGCGAGTAGGGCAGGCCGATCCGGTCAGCGGCGATCGGCATCATCGTGGCGGCGACACCCGGCGAGACAGCGCCGAGGCGTTGCAGCTCGGCCTGGACGATCGCCATCGATTGCGGGCGCGCGCCGGGATCCTTCGCGAGCATCTGCGCGATCAGCTCGTCGAGTCCGCTTCCGACGTCGGGGGTGAGCATCCGCGCGCGGGCAGGGATCATGCGTTGATGGCCGTCGATGATGGTGCGGAGATCGCCGTCGAACGGCGTGCGGCCGGTGACGAGCTCGAACAGGACGCAGCCGAGCGAGTAGATGTCGCTGCGTGTATCGATCAGGGCGGCGCTGCGGCACTGCTCGGGGGACATGTAGCGTGGCGTTCCAAACACGGTGTTCATCATCGTGTGTTTGCTGGCACCGATGCGCGCGAGGCCGAAGTCGAGCACCTTGACGCGCTCGCCCGAGGGGACGGCGGGATCGGGGACGAGATAGATGTTGTCTGGCTTGAGGTCGCGGTGGAGGACGTCGGCGCGATGCGCGGCGTCGAGTGCGGAGGCGATCTGGCGCGCGATCTCGATCGCCGAGGCGGGGGCGAGCTTGCCGCTGCGCGTGAGCCGCGAGGTCAGGCTCTCACCCCGGAGCAGCTCGAGGACGATGAAGGCGCTGTCACCAACGCCGGTCGAGACCTTGCCGCAGTCGAGCACCGTGACGATGCCGGGGTGGAGGATGCGGGCGGAGGCGCGGGCTTCCTGGAGGAAGCGGTGGAGAATGTCGGGGTTGGCCTGGTGCGAGGGGTTGAGGATCTTGACCGCCACGTCACGCTCGAGATCGGTATCGCGGGCGACGAAGACGAGGCCAAAGGTCCCCTGGCCAAGCTTCTCGATGAGCTCGTACTTCCCGATGCGACCCCCAGGCGCCAGGGTAAATCCGTGCGTCGGCGAGGCACCACCGACGAATTCCTGAGAGTGTCTGAGCGGGTGGAGACCGGTCTCCACCCGCTCAGACACTCTCAGGAATTCGTCGGTGGTGCCTCGCCGA
>Ga0105044_10009843_pt1 | contig 13074 bp, 9 predicted proteins | sample MAT01_FD_78092 | JGI IMG/M metagenome (GOLD analysis project Ga0105044, IMG submission 78092) | Freshwater microbial communities from Lake Fryxell liftoff mats and glacier meltwater in Antarctica - MAT-01 | ecosystem: Environmental > Aquatic > Freshwater > Ice > Liftoff microbial mat | place...
CCAGCAGCTCCCCCAGTCAGCCTTGGGCAGCAAGACGCCCTTGCAGGCGATGAAGGACTGGCACAAACTGAAGCCGGAACTGTTCAAGAAACAGCCCTATCACCTTCCGGGATGTGACACCTAAGCCTTATCGGAAACCTCACCGCCAAAATGCGCTTCACGAAAAACGACATCAACATGGACGGATGCCTGTCCGTTGCTGTCATACTGCGCAATCCAACCGTCCGCCGAGATCACATTCCTTAATGTCCTGAGGTTGTTCGTCACTGACCGATGCCTTTCAAGACGGAAGCTCAACCTTCAGTTTCACCAATTCCAAACACTTTTCAAGTTTTAAGTCCATTCTGCGACAAACCCTACCCCCGCACCCGCTCCCCCTTGGGGTCATACATCGGCCGCAGGCTCGCCTCCGCCTTGACCCGCGTGCCTGCCACGTCCACCTCCCAGCCGCTGGCCAGCACCTGATCCGCCGTCTCTCCCGCGCAGGGGACATAGCCCATGCCGATCGCGCCGCCGAGGGAGTGCCCGTAGGCGCCCGAGGACATCTGCCCGACGATCACGCCGTCGCGCAGGATCGGCTCGTTGTGATACAGCAGCGGTTCGGGGTCGGTCAGGCGGAACTGGACCATCCGGCGCGTCAGGCCCGCGTTGCGCCTGCGCAGCACCGCGTCGCGGCCCAGAAAATCGCCTTTGGTCAGCGATACGGCAAAGCCGAGGCCGGCCTCGAGGACGTGATCCTCGCTTGTGATGTCATGGCCGAAATGGCGGAACGCCTTTTCGATCCGGGCGCAGTCCATCATGTGCATGCCGCACAGTTTCAACCCATGCGCCTGCCCGGCTTGCCACATGGTTTCAAAGACATGACACGCCATGTCGGCGGTCACGTACACCTCCCACCCCAATTCGCCGACATAGGACACCCGGTGCGCGCGGGCGAGGCCGAGGCCGATCTCGATCTGCCGCGCGGTGCCGAAGGGGAAGGCGGCGTTGCTGAAATCGTCCGGGCTGACGGCCTGCATCACGGCGCGGGCCCCCGGCCCCATGATCGCCAGACACCCCTCGGCCGGGGTGACGTCGGTGATGACGACATGGTCGTCGCGCAGGGCGCGGCGCAGCCAGACCTCGTCCGCGAGGCGCGTCGCGGCGGGGGTGATGACGATATAGGCGGTGTCGGACAGACGGGTGACGGTCACGTCCGCCTCGATCCCGCCATTGCGGTTCAGGAACTGGGTATAGACGATCTTGCCCACCGGCACGGCGACATCGGCCCCGCAGACCCGGTTCAGGAACGCTTGCGCATCGCGCCCCTCGACCCGGATCTTGCCGAAGCTGGACATGTCGTACAGCCCGACACCAGTGCGGACGGCCATCACCTCGTCCCGCACATTGTCGAAAAAGGTCTGCCGCTGCCAGGAATAGGCGTATTCACGCGCCTGCCCCGGCCGCGCAAACCAGTTCGCCCGCTCCCACCCGGCCAATTCGCCGAAGACAGCGCCTTGCGCATCCAGTTGGGTGTGAAACGGCGTGCGCCGGATGCCGCGCGCGCTGGCCTTTTGCCGATAGGGGAAATGGTCGGCGTAAAGCAGGCCCAGCGTTTCTGTTACCCTTTCGCGCAGATAGCGGCGATTGCCCTGGAAGGGCTGCGCGCGGGCAATGTTCACGTCGCCCAGGTCGAACGGCTTTTCGCCGCTGTCCATCCATTCGGCCAATGCCCAGCCCGCGCCACCCGCCGACTGGATGCCAATCGAATTGAAGCCGGCAGCGACCCAGACATTGTCCATACCGGGGGCCAGACCCAGGTGATAGGCATTGTCAGGGGTGAAACTTTCCGGACCGTTGAAGAACGTGTGGATGCCCGCCTGCCCCAATATCGGCATCCGGTTCACCGCCGCCTCAAGGATCGGCTCGAAATGGTCGAAATCCTCGGGCAACTGGTCGAACTCGAAGCCCTCCGGAATCCCCGCCATGCCCCAGGGTTTCGACACCGGCTCGAACGCGCCCAGCATCAGCTTGCCCGCGTCAACCTTGTAATAGGCGCATTCGTCAGGCACCCGCAGGACGGGCAGTTGTTCAAGGCCCGCAATCGGCGCGCTGACGATATAGAAATGTTCGCAGGCATGCAGCGGCACGTTGACGCCCGCCATCAGCCCCACCTCGCGGCCCCACATGCCGGCACAGTTCACGATCATGTCGCAGGCGATATGGCCGGGGCCTTCGGGCCCGGCATAGTCCACCCCCGTCACCCGATCACCCGCGCGCGTCACGCCCGTCACCTGCACCACCTCGGCAATCACCGCGCCCCGGTTGCGCGCCCCGCGCGCCAGCGCCAGCGCGATGTTGCCGGGGTCGCCCTGACCGTCCTTTGGCAGATAGACCCCGCCCGCCACGCCCGACAGGTTCAGATGCGGATAACGGCGGCCGATCTCGGCTGTGCCGATCTCCTCGACCTCCACGCCGAACGCGCGCGCCATCGCGGCCAGACGGCGCAGTTCCTCCAGCCGCTCGGCCGTCAGCGCGGCGGTGATGCTGCCAACCCGGCGGAACCCGGTGGCCAGCCCCGTTTCGGCCTCCAGCGCACCGTACAGTTCCTGCGAATACCTGGCCAGCCGGGTCATGTTCGCGGTGGACCGCAACTGCGCGATCAGCCCGGCGGCGTGCCATGTGGTGCCCGATGTCAGCGCCTTGCGTTCCAGCAGCACGACATCGCGCCAGCCTTTCAGCGTCAGGTGATAGGCGACGGAACAACCGACGATGCCGCCGCCGATGATGACGACGCGGGCCTGGGTGGGAAGGGTCATGCGGATGGCTCCGGGGGCAGCAGGACAATCTTGCCGGGATGGCGTTTGGACAGGAAATCGGCCTGCGCCAGGGCGATGTCGCGCAGTGGATAGGTCGCGGCGATCACCGGCCGCAGCACAGCGGCATTGATCAAGGCCACCAGGGTGGCAAAGACGGCCGGGGGTTGATGGGTGCAGCCGTGAATGGTCAGGTCATGCAGATACAGGCGGCGCAGGTCCATGCTGACCATCGGCCCGGCAATCGCGCCCGACACGGCATAGTGCCCGCCTGGCCGCAGCGCGCCCAGCCGCGCGGCCCAGCCCGGGCCACCGACCACGTCCAGCACGGCGTCGAACCCCTCGGGCAGGGCATCGTTGCGGCCAAGCGTCAGTGCCGCCCCTGCCGCGCGCACCACCGCTGCCTTGGCCGGATCGGTCACTGCCGTCACCTGCGCGCCCGCCTGCGCGGCCAGTTGCACAGCCGCCAGCCCGACCCCGCCCGAAGCGCCCGTGATCAGCACCCGCCGCCCAGCCGCGACCCCGGCCGCGACCCCGGCCACCACCCCGGCCACCACCCCGGCCCGGGTCAGCATGTTCAGCGCGGTGCCATAGGCGCAGGGCATCGCCCCGATCTCGATATCGCCCAGCGATGAGGCGCTGACGTCATGCAGGTGCCGGACCGGCACAACGCAAAATTGCGCAAAGGCCCCGTCATAATCCGATCCCGGCACGCGCAGGGCCAAGGGGTCGGCAAGGGTCGGTTCGGGCTGGTTGATCGGGCAGGTCACGCGCCGCCCCAGCCAAACCGGATTCGCATCAAGGCCCAGCGCAACCACCCGCCCGCACAGATCGCCGCCCTGGATGCGCGGGAAATCCAGCGCCCCGGCCCAGCCGCCATCCTGGCCCACGACCCCGTCGCCGGTCGCCCCGGTCACCTGCGGCGCGTACCAGCCCAGCCTTGTGTTGATATCGGTATTGTTCACCCCGGCGGCCAGCACGCGCACCAGCGCCTGCCCCGGCCTCGGCACCGGCACCGGCAGATCGTCACGCCAGACCAGCCGCTCGGGCCCGCCATGGCCGGTCAATTGCACGCCTGACATGGTGGGGGGCAGGCGTTCCATTCACACCACCTGATGTCCGGCGGCGAGCAGCGCCCGATGCAATGCGGCGATATGGGCCGGGCCGACCTCGCAGCAGCCGCCGACGATGGTCGCCCCCTGCGCCACCCAGCCCAAGGCGAACCCCGCATAGGTCGCAGGCCCCAGATCGCGGCGCGCCTGCAAGGCGTCGACGGTGGGCGAATCCTTCAGGAAATCCGCCGTGATCATGGTGAACCCGTTGGCATAGGCGCCAAAAGGCAACCCGACCCCGGCCAGCCCGTCCAGCGCGCGGGCCATCGCTTCGGGGGCAGAACAATTGGCCAGCACCGCGCCCGCGCCCTCGGCCACCGCCACTGCCGCCGCCTCGGCCACCGGCTCGCCCGACCGCAGCCGCGCGCCGTCGCGGTCATCCACCGTCACCGACAGCCAGACCGGCACCCCCGCCCTGCGCGCCCCTTGCAGCACCGCCCGCGCATGCGCGACCGAGGCCACGGTTTCACACAGGATCAAGTCCACCCGCGCTGCCAGCAGCCCCGCCACCTCGGCATAAAGCGCCACTGCAACGTCATGCGGCGGATGCGTTTCGGGTCGGTAACTCGCCACCAAAGGGCCGATCGACCCCGCGATTCTCAACCCGGGCCGCCCCCGCCCCGCCGCCGCCCGAGACGTTGCGGCGGCATCCAGCGCCAGCCCGTGCAGCGCGGCAAACTGATCCTCGATCCCGGCCTTGACCAGCCGGTCGCGGTGAATGGCATAGGTGTTGGTCGTCGCCACCATCGCCCCGGCGGCAAAGTAATCGTCATGCACCTGCCCGACCAGCCCGGGATGCTCCATCATCACGGTCGTCGACCATAGCGGCGTCGGCCTGTCCCCGGCGCGATGCACCAGTTCCTGCCCCATGCCGCCATCCAGAAGTGTAACTTCGGCCATGCTGTCTTGCTCATTTTCTGTCCAGAAATATCCCGGGGGAGCGTAGCGGGGGCAGAGCCCCCTAACCCCGCAGCCGCAGATTGCCCGGATCCCATAGCGGACCTTCGCCCCGGACGGTGGCACCGAACCGCTCGCCGAAAATCTCGACCTCGACGGCCGTTCCGTCCGCGACCAGATCGGCCCGCAGCATCCCCAGCGCCACCGACGCCCCGACCCGGTACCCCCAGGCCCCGCTCAACGTTTCGCCCACACGGGTATCGCCTTGCCAGATGTTGGCCATGTAGGGCGCATCGGCGGCCCCCGGCGCATCCAGCGTCAGGGTCACGATGCGCCGCGCCGGGCCCTGGTCCCGTTCGGCCTGCAATGCGGCCTTGCCGGGGAAAGCCTTGGTCCAGTCGATGAACCGGTCCAACCCCAGTTCCAGCGCGGTGTAATCGGTGGACAGATCGCCCTTCCACGCCTTGTAGCCCTTTTCGATCCGCAGGCTGTTCAGGGCCACCATCCCGAACGGCACCGCCCCGGCACCGGTGACGGCGTCCCACAGCACCGGCGCATCGGCGATGGCGCAATGCAACTCCCACCCCAGTTCGCCCGCGAACGACACCCGCAGCAGGCCGACCGTGCAGCCCGCCACGGCCACCTGCTGCACCGACAACCAGGGCTGGCCAAGGTCGGCCCCGGTGATCGCTGCCAGCACGTCGCGTGCCTTTGGCCCGGTGACCAGCAGGCATTCGGCCTGATCGGAATGATCCGCAACGCTGATCCCGGGCGGCGCGCCGCGCCACAGATGTTCGCCGTCATGCCATTGCGCGACCGAGGCGGTGATCAGACCGACCCGGTCGGCACCCTCGTTCGTCACCGACATCTCGGTGACGACCCGGCCGCGCGGGTCGCAGAAATAGGCCAGCCCGACCCGCCCCGGTTTGGGCAGGCGCGAACAGGTCAGGCTGTCGACATAGTCCCGCGCCCCCGGGCCGGACACGGCCAGCCGGGTAAAGCCGCTGATCGCCAGCACCCCGCAGCCATCGCGCACGGCGGCGCATTCGGCGGCGATGCGCGGCTGCCACGGGCCGGCACGGTCCCAGGTCTGGGTCGCCGCCCATGACAGGTCGTCGCCGGGGGCGGCGAACCATTGCGCACGTTCCCAGCCATTATAGGGGGCCATCACCGCACCCGCAGCCTGCAGCCGCCCATGCAGTGGCGACAGGCGGCGATCCGCCCCGGCAGGCCAGCGCGCCATCGGGAAATGCATTGCATATTCATGGCCATAGGTCTCGACCGCTTTGGCCAGGGCATAGGCATCATCGGCATGGGCGCCAAAGCGGCGCGGATCGCAAGACCACATGTCCCATTCGGTCTGCCCCCGGGTCACCCATTCGGCCAGCACCTTGCCCGCACCGCCGGCCTGAGTGATGCCGAAGGTGAACACGCAGGCCTCGTAGGCGTTGCGCACGCCCGGCATCGGCCCCAGCAGCGGCAACCCGTCTGGCGCATAAGGAATCGGGCCGTTGATCACCCTTGCCACCCCGGCCTGCGCCAACAGGGGCACCCGGGCGCAGGCATCCTCGATATACCATTCCAGTCGTTCCAGATCGTCGGGGAACAACTGAAAGCTGAAGTCCTGCGGGAACGGATCGTCCGGGCTGGCCCAATGCGCGCGGGCATTGCGTTCATAGGGGCCAAGGTTGAACCCGGCCTTTTCCTGCCGCAGGTAATAGCTGCTGTCGACATCGCGCAGCAGCGGCAGCTTGCCCTGTTCGGCCATCCGGGCGGCCAGTTCGGGGATCTGTTCGGTCAGCAGGTACTGATGGCTCATCACCGCCATCGGCACCCGGCGGCCACCGAACGGGCGGAACCACTCGCCAACCTTTTGCGCGTGATAGCCGGCGGCATTCACCACCTTTTCGCAGCGGACCGCACCCTTGTCGGTCTGCACGATCCATTCATCCCCGACCCGGTCGATCCCGGTCACGGTGGTAAAGCGCTGGATCTGCGCGCCCAGCATCCGCGCGCCCTTGGCCAGGGCTTGCGTCAGTTGCGCAGGGTCGATGTCGCCATCATCGGGATCATGCAGCGCGCCCGCCAGGTCGTGCAGTTCGACATAGGGGTAATGCCCCCGGATCTCGTCGCGGCCGATCACCTCCAGCGCCATGCCCTGCGCCCGGCCCATCCCCTTGGCGCGCTGAAACTCCTGCATCCGCTGGCGGGTATGGGCCAGCCGGACCGATCCGGTGACATGATAGTTCATCGGATAGTCGACCTCGGCCGCCAGGCGACGATACAGCGACAGCGAATAGCGCTGCATGTTCATCACCGCCCAGGACGTGCTGAAAGACGGGCAGTTGCCGGCCGCATGCCAGGTGGACCCGGCGGTCAGTTCGTTCTTTTCCAGCAGCAGGCAGTCGGTCCAGCCCGCCAGTGCCAGATGATACAGCGCCGACACGCCGACGGCACCGCCGCCGATGATAACGACGCGGGCATGGCTGGGCAGGTCGGTCATGGCGATCTCCGGGCTGGGTTGGCGGCGCGAACGGCGGATCGGGCCAGCAGCCGCTCTGCACGGGCGGGGGCCGTTCTGGGCCGTGTGGGATGCAAACGGCGATGCGGTCGCCGCGCCGCGCGGGCGGGGGCCGTTCTGGGCCGTGTGGAATGCAAACGGCGATGCGGTCGCCGCGCCGCGCGGGCGGGGGCCGTTTGCGGCATGCCGCGGATGGCCCCTGCAAGCGGTGAGAGCGGCCCATGGTCAATAGACCGGCGGGGCGATCACCCAGATCGCCATGCAGGGGTCGGGATAGGGATTGGCCCATTGGAACGGCTGCCCCCTGATCCGGAACGAATCACCCGGGCCCAGGGTAAAGCATTGCCCGGCGATGGTCAGATCCAGCCTGCCGCTGACCAGGTACCCCAGTTCCTGGGTCGGCCGCGTCACCGGCTCTGCCAGCGCCGCGCCGGGTTCGAATGTGGAATGCACCACCTCGAACGCATCGGTCAGGTCGGGCGACAGCAATTCTTCGACCAGCCCGGCCTGGCGCGAGCCGATCGGACGGCGCGCGGCGCGGCGCACGATATGGCCCGCCTCGGCCGCCGGGGCAGCAGCATTGCGAAACAGGCTGGACAGCGACACGTCCAGCAGTGCCGCCATCGCCCGCAGATCGGCGATGCCGGGGGCAGACAGGTCACGCTCGACCTGGCTTAGCCAGCCGACCGAGCGTCCCAGCCCCGCCGCCAGCCCCGCCAGCGTCAGCCCGCGCGCCCGCCGCAAGGCGCGCAGATCGGCCCCCAGCGTCTGCCGGGGCTGGGGCGGGTCGTGCTTCATGCCCGGATGGTGAATTTTTGCGCCATATGTTCACGTTTGCGGGGATTGCATGAAAAATCAAGCCTGAATTTCATTGCCGCCCGAACACCTGCGCCAGAATCGCGCCAAGAGCGGCCGAGTCGGCGGCGTCGAATGCATCCGGCTGATCGCTGTCGATGTCGAACACGCCGATCAGCCGCCCGGCACCATCGCGCACCGGCAGCACGATTTCGGACCGGGTCGTGCCGCAACAGGCGATGTGACCGGGGAACGCATGGACATCGGGCACCAGTTGCACCTGCCCGGTGCGGGCCGCCGCACCGCAGACGCCGCGCGCGAAGGGAATCACCAGACAGCCATGCCCGCCCTGATAGGGACCGATTTTCAGCAGTTCCGGCGCGGTCACGCGATAAAAGCCGGTCCAGTCAAAGCGGTCATCGGCATGATGCACCTCGCAGGCGACAGTGGCCATCAGGGCGACGGCATCATCCTCGCCCGCCGTCAGAGCGGCGACGGTCCGCGCCAGCAGGGCGTAATCGACACGCATGACAGCGGTCCCTTTCGTCGCAAGGCAGGGGGGCTGTCTGCCCCCCTCTTGGCCCCTGACGGGGCCAATTCACCGCCCGAGGATATTTGAGGACAAGAAATGGCAGCAAGGGCAGGGATGCAAGCGGCGATTGTTGCCGGTGCGGCATCAGACGACGCCGATTGTCTTCAAATCCAGGCGAGCCGCCGCGAAAAAGCCGCACTCCGATCATGCCGTCGCCGCAGGCCAGGGCGATAACCGCGCTTGTAGCTGCATGGCTTCCTCCGGCGTCGCGTGACATAGCCCCCACCCAGTAGCGCGGCGCCGGAGACTTTGCAGCCCTTCCCCCTGTCCCCCGCTTGCGACTAGGCTGGACCCGGCACGATGCCGAGGAGGCCCCAGGCGATGCGCGATTTTCACCAACCGGGCCGGTCGACCGTTCTGGCGCTGAACGGCATGGCGGCCACGTCGCATCCGCTGGCCGCCAGGGTGGCGGTGCAGATGCTCGACGCGGGGGGCAACGCGATGGATGCGGCCATCGCGGCGGCGGTGCTGCTGGGCATCTGCGAGCCGCAGATGACCGGGCTGGGCGGCGATTGCTTTGCCCTGTTCACACCGCCGGGCCAGGACCGCGTCATCGCGCTGAACGGGTCGGGCCGGGCGCCTGCCGCGCTGGACGCCGGCGCGCTGCGGGCGGCGGGGCATCGGGCGATGCCGTTGCGCGGGCCGCTGGCGGTGACGCTGCCGGGCGCGGTGGACGGATTGTGCCGGTTGAATGCCGATTGGGGGCGGCTGCCTTTGGCGCAAATACTGGCCCCGGCGATCCGTCATGCCGAGGACGGCGTGCCGGTCGCGCCGCGTGTGGCCCAAGACTGGGCCCGCGACGCGGGGGCCCTGCAAGACCGCGCGCGCGACTTTTACTTGCTGAACGGTGCCGCGCCGCAGGTGGGGCAAGTGTTTCGTGCCCCGGGCCAGGCCGAGGTGCTGCGCCGGATCGCCGCCCAAGGCCGCGCCGGGTTTTACGAGGGCGAGGTGGCGGCGGACATGATCGCCTCGCTGCGCGCGCTGGGCGGGGTGCATGATGCGGCTGACCTTGCCGCCACGCAGGCCGACTATGGCGATCCCGTCAGCGGCACCCATGCCGGGGTCGAGGTGCTGGAGCATCCGCCCAACGGTCAGGGGGCGACCGCGATCCTGTTGCTGAACATCCTGTCCCGGTTCGATCTGGCCGCGCTGGACCCGTTCGGCCCCGCCCGCGCGCATCTGGAGGCCGAGGCGGCCAAACTGGCCCATGACGCCCGCGACCGCATCATCGCCGACCCCGATACCACCCGGCGGCTGCACTTCATGCTGTCGTCCGACACGGCGGACCGGATGGCCGCGCTGATCGACCCGGCCCGCGCGCAGCCGGTCGCTCGCGCGCCGGTGGCGGCGATGCACAAGGATACTGTCTATATCTGCGTGGTGGACCGCGACCGGATGGCGGTGTCGCTGATCTATTCGATCTATTGGGGGTTCGGTGCGGGCATCGCTTCGGACCGGTTCGGCATCCTGTTCCAGAATCGCGGTGCGGGGTTCACGCTGCAATCCGGCCATCCGAATCAGGCGGCGGGCGGCAAGCGACCGCTGCACACGATCATTCCGGCCATGCTGCGCCAAAGCGGGCATGTGCTGGGGCCGTTCGGCGTGATGGGCGGCGGCTATCAGCCGACCGGCCATGCAAGGCTGGTCACGAACCTGACCACCTATGGCATGGACGTGCAGGCGGCCATCGACGCGCCGCGCAGCTTTGCCAACGGCACCGGGCTGGAGCTGGAGCGTGGTTACGCCCCCGCCACTGCCGCCGCGCTGGCGGCGATGGGCCATGCGGTCAGCACGGCGGACGCGCCGCTGGGCGGGGCGCAGGCAATCCTGATCGGGGCGGACGGGGTGCTGCGGGCAGGGTCGGATCCGCGCAAGGATGGCTGCGCGCTGGGCAGTTGATCAGGCCTCAGTTCAACTGCACCTGCAAGGGATACTGGCCATCTTCGAACGGGCCGAACAGGTCGGCCAGGTCGGGATGGTCGACCGGCTGCCCGGAATAATCGGCGACCAGGTTCTGTTCGCTGACATAGGCGACATAATAACTTTGCGCGTTTTCGGCCAGCAGGTGATAGAACGGCTGATCCTTCTTGGGGCGGCTGTCTTCGGGGATCGCCTGATACCATTCCTCGGTGTTCGAAAACATCGCATCCACATCGAACACGACGCCGCGAAACGGGTGCTTGCGATGGCGGACGACCTGTCCCAGATGATATTTTGCACGCGTCTTGAGCATAACCGCAGTCCCCCGAAACCCTTTCTAAGCCTGCAGGGCGGCGCGAGTCCACCGGTTGGCGGCGAAACCACAGAAACAGTCTGTGTGACCTGATTCTACAGTTGTGCGCCAAACGTCACCAAGCATGGTTTCCCTGCGGCCCCGGATCGGCTAAACTCCACCGCAAAACCAAGAACAAAGTTCGAGGCAGTATCGGCAGATGAGCAGGTTGTTCCGCGTCCTGATTGTATTGGCCTTGCTGGCCGGCTGTGGCCCGAGCGAATTTGCGGCCCCGCGCACGCTGGACGATGCCTGTGGCATCGTGGGCCAGCATCCCGATTATCTGCGCGCCTTTCGCGCCACGCGCGACCGCTGGGGCGTGCCGGTGCCGGTGATCATGGCGTTCATCTATCAGGAATCCAAATTCATCGGCAACGCGCGCACCCCGTTCCAATGGGCGCTGGGCGTGATCCCGATCGGGCGGCAGTCATCCGCCTATGGTTACAGCCAGGCACTGGACGGCACCTGGGCCGAGTATCTGGAGGATCAGAACCGCGGCGGCGCGCGACGCGACAACATCCGCGATGCGACCGATTTCATGGGCTGGTACATGTCGCTGACAGTGGCCGAAACCGGGGTGCCGATGACCGATGCGCGCAACCAGTACCTGGCCTATCACGAAGGCAGGCAGGGCTATCTGCGCGGCACCTACAACTCCAAGGCCTGGCTGGTGCGCATCTCGGGCGAGATCGCGGCGCGCGCGGTGATGTACGAAGGGCAGTTGCGGGCCTGCAACCGGCTGTAGCGGCAGGGACCGGCGCAAGTGCTGCGCCTTGTGCGCGCACCGCGCCTGATGCCAACCGGCCCGGCCATTGCGCCGTCAGTCGCCTTCGGCAATCACCGCCAGCAACGCCGCGCCGAACCTTTCGGCATGTCGCACGCCGATCAGGCGTTCCAGCGCGGCCGTGTCGCGTGGCTGCGCCTTGGCCACCTTGGCCAGTTCGCCGGCGGTCAGGCGCATCGGCTTGCCGGTGCCTGCGGCCCCGCGTGACAGCGCCAGTTCGGCCTGTTGCAGCCGGTCATACAGCGTGCCGCCGTTCTGCCCGGCCAGTTTCGCCCGTTTGGGATGCATGTCGGGCACGGCACCGGCGATCACCGCCAGAAACGCGCGCCCGAAACTGTCCAGCTTCTTGGCCCCGACGCCACTGATCCGCGCCATCGCGTCCAGCGTCTGGGGCCGCGCCTCGGCCATCTCGATCAGGGTGCGGTCGGCAAAGATGATATAGGCCGGCACGCCCGCAGCCTCGGCCAGGGCGCGCCGCTTGGCCTTCAGCGCCGAGAGCAGCGGCTGGTCCTCTTCCCCGACATAGGCCCGGACCTTGGGGCCGGTGCGGACCGGGGTCTGATCCTGCCGCATCGTGACGACGTCTTCCCCACGCAGGACGGGACGGGCCTTGTCGGTCAGGCGCAAGGCGCCATTGCGGGCGGGGTCGGGGCGCAGCAGGTCCAACCCCAGCATCTGGCGGAACATCGCCTGCCATTGGCGTTTGTCCCAGTTCTTCCCGACGCCGAACGTGGGCAGCCGGTCATGGCCACGTTCCGTCACCTTGGCGGTGACGGTGCCCAACAGGATATCGGTCAGATGCACCGTGCCGAAACTTTCCCCTGTGCGCAGCGCCGCCGACAGGGCCATCCGCACCGGCATGGTCGCATCGAACACCTGCGGCGGCTGGGCGCACAGGTCGCAATTGCCGCACGGCCCGCTCGCCTCGCCGAAATAGCCCAGCAGGGCCTGACGGCGGCAGCCCAGCGCCTCGGCAATGCCCAGCAGCGCGTTCAGACGTCCATGATCGGCCAGCTTGCGTTCCGTTGGGGCCACGCCTTCGTCGATCTGGCTGCGGCGCAGGCGGATGTCGTCGGGGCCGTACAGGGTCAGCGTCTCGGCCGGCAGGCCGTCGCGTCCGGCGCGGCCGATCTCCTGATAATAGCTTTCCACCGATTTGGGCAGGTCGGCATGGGCGACCCAGCGGATGTCGGGCTTGTCGATACCCATGCCAAAGGCGACCGTCGCCACCACGATCAGCCCGTCATCCTGCTGAAACCGCTGTTCGGCGCGGCGGCGGGCGTCAGGCTCCATCCCGGCGTGATAG
>Ga0105044_10009844_pt1 | contig 13074 bp, 8 predicted proteins | sample MAT01_FD_78092 | JGI IMG/M metagenome (GOLD analysis project Ga0105044, IMG submission 78092) | Freshwater microbial communities from Lake Fryxell liftoff mats and glacier meltwater in Antarctica - MAT-01 | ecosystem: Environmental > Aquatic > Freshwater > Ice > Liftoff microbial mat | place...
CGTCCATTAATGCGGAACCTCATTCGGCGTCGAAGGTCTGTGGACCATGATAGTCGTCAACGATAGCGAATCCAAACACGAAGGGGAGGTGATTCCAGGAATCACCTCCCCTTCGTTGTCACTGCTGTCATTCAAACGATCGATCAGCCGACGAAGACACCGTTACCGAATCCGGGGAACGGATCGAATCCCCTCAGCACAGCGGGGGTTCCGCCGAGGCTGCTGCCGGTGTAGGCACTGACCGCCGACCCGCCCGTTTCGCCTGGACCGGTCACGATGTCGATCCTGTTATCGCCGTCGAGGTTGGCACCTGCGACCGTCACCCCACCGCGATTGTTCGGATCACCCGCAAAGAAGTTCGTCAACTGCGTCCTGGTTCCCGAAGTGATGTCCGCACCCGAGAGGCCGAGCACACGCGGACCGCCGCCCGGACCACCGCCGCCGATGATGTCGCCGAAGCCGTCCCCGTTGATGTCGCCACCACCAATGAATGCGCCATTGCGCAGTGCCTCTTCAAAAATGAAGAAGTCGGCGAACAGTTTCACTCGATCCCCGCCGAGCGAAGTGGCGTTGAAGCCCGCGATACGGGGTCCGCCGCCGAAGCCCGCCGCGACCAGCAGGTCCGAACGTCCGTCGCCATTCAGATCAGAGAATGTCGCACGCGCACCGCCGCGGAAGTTCGGATCGTCGATGCCGAAGAAGTCCGCGATCTGCGTGAAGCCGTTACCGCTGAAGATGCGAATACGCGGTCCGCCGCCTTGATCGGGAGTGACGGCGAAGTCGTCGAACCCATCGCCGTTCACATCGCCCGCCGCGACATAGAGACCGCCTGAGAAGCCGGGGAACGCATCAAGAGTGAACAGGGTCGATTGATCTTTGCCGCTGATGACCTTCAGTTGAGCCGAACCCGGTCCGGTGCCGACGACGATGTCGGCGAATCCGTCTTTATTGAAGTCGCCGGTCGCGGTTCGGACGCCACCACCGAAGCCGGGGAACGCATCGACCGAGTAGCGAACGGAGCCGTCACCGTTGAGGATGCGGACGGTTGAAGAACCACCCGCGCCCGCACCGGCACCGAAGAAGGTGCGGAACGGAGCCGTCGTCCCGGGAGGAACCACGGGAGGCGTGATCGGCGGTGTCGTCACGGGTGGCGGTAACGCCGGTGCGCCGGTCCTGCCCAATGTCCCGGAGGAACCGAACTCGATCGCGCCGACGTCTTTCATCGGTCCGTCGAGCATGACGCGGTTCTTATTAAAGAGATCGACTTCGACAGCACTGTTCACCGCCTTATTGCGCAGGGGCGAATCGGCTTTGAGAGTGTAGTCGAGGTTCGGGGTGCCGGGTGAAGTAAATCCGGCATCAGGCACAGTGGTGGTTACCTGCTCCGCGTAAGTACCTTGATCCGGTCGGGCAGAACCGTCGTTGAGCCTGTTATTGCTGAAGAAGACGTTTTGATACCGAATCGTCGTGCCCGGGAAGACGCTGACGGTCGGGGACAAGTCCGTGCCCGACCTGTGATTCGCGATGACCGAATTCCTGATCGTCGCCGTCGTCCCGTTCGGCGTTCCGGCAGCGATCAACATAATCGCCTGTCCGAAGAACAATCGAGAGTCCATGACGTTGTCGGCGATCGTCGTCTGTTCGATCACCGCATCCACACCCTGCAACCAGATACCGGCACCGCCGCCGCCTGCGAATGCCTGTTCGTCGAACCCACCCGCCGGAAACTGGAGACTGTTATTCGCAATGACGCTGTTGCGAATGGTGACGTCTCTGGGGACGTTAGGATCGAATGTCGAGAGGAGCAGACCACCACCACTGAGCGGGCCATGTCGCGTATCTTTGGACGAGACGTTAGCAGCACCACTCGCGGCCAGGTTGTTCGCAACCAGGCTTCGTTCGAGGGTGAAGAGCGCATTGAAGGTTCGGATCCCACCCGCGTTCGCCTGTCCGCCTGTAAAACCCGACCCTGCAGCGGCGGTATTGTTGGAGATTTGCGAATCGCGAATCGTGACGTTCGCGAATTCGGTACAGAATCCGGCACCACTGGCATCGCCGCCGATACTGTCGCTACCAGTACTGGCGGTGCTGCTGCCGATCGCGCTGTTGGCGACGATCGTGATGTTGGTGAAGACTGCGGTGGTTCGGGCGATCGTCGATGCTCCACCGGAGCGGACCATTACTCCGCCACCGAGAACCTCGGCGAAGCGATTTTCGACGGGTTGGTTCGATCCCGTCGTGGTCCCGGCGATCACCTGATTGTTATTGAAACTGAGATTGCGACCGGTCACGTTTCCGGTATCGACCCACAAACCGCCACCGAGTGCCGCACCCGCCAACTGCTTGCCATTTCCGCCCATCGCTTTGTTGCCGTCGAAGCTGATTTGATCCAGATTCAGATTGTTGACGAATGTGGTAAACAGGCCGCCACCGACCCCGAATCCGCCGGAATTGAAGTTGTTGCCATCGATGGGCGAAGTCGTATCCGCTCCGCGAGCGGTGTTGTTGCGGATGGCCATGTTCGTGAGCGAGACCGTCACCCCTGAGTTTTGTTCGCCCGCCAGATTGATGTTCAAACCACCGCCTTCACCGTAGATGAAGGAGTTGTTGTTCGCGGGAACCGTCGCTACGCGGGAGGCGAGTCCGTTCTGGACGATGAAGCTGTCCATGATAAAATTGGTCGCGCCCACCGGTCCCAGGCCCACTACCGACACCCCTCGGACCTGATTCTGACCGTCGATGATGCTCGGATTGTTCGAGAAATCCTGTTTACTCCAGTCGGAAGTCAGGAAACTTCCCTGAAAGGTCAATCGTTTGTTCAGATAGGAGACGACACCGTCACGCGCGGGATTCAGTGCCGCATCGAAGGTGTAGGTTCCACCGGCGACTTTGATCACGTCATCGCTCGCGGACACATTCACGGCTCGTTGAATCGATTTGAACGGACTGTCTGGCGCACCCGAACCAGAATCGTTCCCCATTGGAGAAACGTGCAGGGTTGCGAGCAGATTTCGGTCTTCCAGCCACTCGCAATTCAACTGTCGAACTTTGGCACGCGATTTTTTCAGCTGCTGCGTCACAGAAGAAACCTCCGGGTATCGAATCGAGCCTCGTTGAGCACGGAATGAGAACAATTCGGTCAGGCGAAACGACAATTCCGGCTCAGGGAATGTCAGAGACAATCGCTCTGATAAAATGTGTTGTAAGTCCCTGTCCTGTCGAACGCAAGTGAATTCTTTACCCAATCCCTCCAATCTGACTGTCCAATGGCGGTAGAATCGATTCGCAGTGATTTGGGTCTCGTTCGTTTGAACTGGATCGAAGAGGACCAAACGAGTATGTTAGGGTGAGTTTCGTCACCGTGGGTCATGGAGGACTGGGGCGATGACAGAAGGTATGGGCAGTTTCTCCGGGCCGGTCATTCGACAGGTGGCGTCACCCCACTTTGTCCGCGCTCAAAAATGGGCGCGCAACATTTTGACATTCGCACGACCGCTCTGGGCGAATCCGTTGACACGTCGATCGGTGGGCGCGGGTGTTGCGGTGTTCGTCATTTTTCAACTGATGATGATCGGCTGGGTTCATTTCGCATTTGAAGGACGCTACCACGGACCATTTCTGGCTTCGGAAAAATTCGGCATCTCCAAAGCAGAAGTGGAGCGAGGTTACTTCCCGGTCGTCCCCCGATCGCAGCCGCACAACGGGTGGGACGGGCAGTTCTATTTTCGCGCCTCGCTCGACCCATTCGGTCGGACCGATGCGATGGAACATATGGAACTGATTGCGTATCGATATCAGCGCATTGGAATTCCGCTCATGGCGTGGGCGACCTCAAAAGTCTGTGGATATCGAATCACTTCCGCATTCATTTACCACAGTGTGCAGATCCTTCTGGTGGCACTCGGATTCGCATTTCTAGTGCGATTTCTCCTGGAACAGGGAATCAGTCCCTGGTTCGCTCTCACCTGGCTCGGAGCGGGCGGGACGTGGTACACTCTGGCGTATGGGTTACCGGATGCATCGGCGGATGGAGTCTTCATCCTCTCGCTCTACTCGCTGTGGAATCGTCACCTCCGTATGTATGCGATCAGTACCGCACTCCTGGTTCTGATCCGCGAAGGGTATGTGGTTTACGCATTTCCGACGTTTCTGCTGACGGCTCTCGGCCTCATCCGCTGGAATGATTCCTCGCGTTACCTGACCCGATTCCTCGCGACCGCACTGCCCGGAGCGGTGTTGATCGCATGGACGGGGTATCTCTATGTACATTTGGGATCGGCGTTGTTCTCCGCCACCCGACCGAATGAAGGGTTCTTCGATTGGCCGTTCCGCGCGTGCTGGTTCTGGCTGAGGGAACAGTGGGGATGGCCGAACGCCGCTGAGATCCGCTACAAAATTTTCACGGCGGTGAGTATGCTCCTCATTTTCGGACTACTGTTGCGTCGCATCCGAGCCTCCGTCGCGCTGGTCTGCGTACTCCCCTATGTCGTTCTGATGTTGTGTCTGGGAACGGTTGTATGGTGGGATCAATCCGGGTATTTCAAAGCGATGGGTTCACTCCTGGTCCTCGGCATTTTTCTCTTGTCGGTGGAACGGGGATTATTGTTGAAGTTCGTCCTGACCCTGCATCTCGTACTCGGACTCGAATGGAACGCCATTCGGAGCATCATTCCCGCTCCGTTTTACAGTCCCAACGGACCGGTGGTTTTACATTTCGGGGTGTATCCGAACCATCCCTTCAATGAAGGGATGAGTGATCTGCGGTATTCGATTCCGCCGCTGCCCAATCATCCCGAAAACGAACGAATCAACGACTTCGCATGGGAACTCCGGTGGGTGGATCCAACGGTCGAGGTGTTCGCGAAATACCAGGGACCGTGGCGACGGATTCACCGCGAACTCACACCGCTACGCATCGCGGTTACGAACCGTTCCTCCACGGTCTGGCAACCGAACCCCCAGGTCGGGTTCAAAGCCGTGAACCTCTTCTACCTGCTCACGGATGGGAAGGGTGAGAAAGTGATCCTCGACGGACGAGTTCCCCTGGATTCTCCGGTTCAGCCCGGTGAGACTCGCGAGGTCACATTGTGGTTGCGGATCGGGAAACCGCAGTGGCACCAACTCCGTCTCGCCATGATCCAGGAAGGCTTCCACGGGGTCGATCTACGCCAGCCTAATCAGGGTGTCGTGTATCCGATTCGTGTCCGATGATGTACATCTGAAAGCGATCGAATGTTTACCGTTCGCGTTTCCGCCAGCGCGAACGGTAAACATTCGACATCATCGAAAACGAAGAAGCCGCAGTTTAAGTGAACTGCGGCTTCCTCGTTCGTTCGGGTGAGCACCGATTACTTCTTGCGATCGAACCGTACCATTCGGATCCCGCCCCAGTAATCGCCGGGAGCCTCGCCATTGACACGGGGAGTGGACATCATGCCGACATCCGTCAGGACATCGGAATACTCCGCGATCATGTCATTGATACCATTCGCGACCTGATGATAATGAGCATCGTGGAACAACATAAAGGCGCGATCCGCGAGCACCGGCAGGGTTCCACGAATATCCCGAATGACGCCATCGTAGCTGTGGTCGCCGTCGATCAAAGCGAGTTCAAATTTTCCACCGGCTTTCTGTTCGGCGATGAGCAGAGCTTCGGGGCTCGGCCCCGCGACGATCTCGGCGCGATGCTCGAATTGTGCCCAGTTCTCCGGCGGGACACGCGGGTTCGGATCGACACAGATCAGCTTGCCGTGGTCCGCATCATCCATCGCGGCGACGATGATGACCGCCGAACCACCCAGGAACGTGCCGATTTCCAGGCATCGGGTCGGTCGGAGTCCATAAACCGCCGAGTAAAGCACCACTCGCTCGGCATAGAGCATCCAACTCCAGGGGTTGTTCAGTTGGGTGATCGAACGAGGTCCGGTTTCCCCGCAACTCGGCTTGAACTGAATGCGCGGCCCGACGATCTGCGGTTCGGGCAGCGCGATGATCGAGCCATTGGCAGCGGGTGTGCTGACCGCAACCGTTTCGTTGGTAACGACCTTCTTGCTGAGCAGTTCGACCGCTTCCAGCAGTGAAAGATTGACGGCGGCCTGACGGTTGGTGAGCGGTCGAGCGAGCTTGTAAACGATCTTCGCGATTCCGCGCGCGGCCCATCGAAGAGGAATGGGGAGACGGCTCAGGCTGGGTTTCCCGTCCCCGATCGCTGCGTGCTGGTGCGCCATCGCCAGCACCGAGGCAAGTCGGGAGAGATCGAACTTCGTATCTGCCATCTACAGAACCCCCCAGGTTTGGACCGAACCCTGAATAACTTGCGGCGAACGTAGACATCCACCCCAAACGTGTCAATCCAGAACTCTTAGCACAGTTGTCACAACGTCAGGTCATTTGACGATTCGGATGGGAACATCGACTGCACGCAACTTTTTACGCCTAACCACTGTCATAGAATCGTCTAATTAGCCGTTCGTCCGCACAAATTCTGTGACAGAATTCTCTGCAAATCACACCATCACATCAACTATCCTCGATGCAAAAACGAAGAAACCCCGCACGAAGACCTTTTTTGGGAGGACTTGGCGGGGTTTGAGTGGACAGACCCGGGGTTGAACCGGGGACCTAAGGATTTTCAGTCCTTCGCTCTACCAACTGAGCTATCTGTCCGCCGTCATTGCTGACTTCCACTCTTTATAGACGCATTCGCCGAGGCCGTCAACGGTTCTGTTCCCGGTTCCGTACCGCTTTTTCTGATTCCCCTCCGTCGCAGGAACGACGATTCCTCCATCGGGGCTTCGACTTCGGTCCCGTGACGCAATCGAACGACCAATGGTGTCGTCAGAATCGTCGTCAGGACGGCCATCAGAACGAGCATCGTGAACATGCTCGGCGGGATCACTCCGAGTTCGTACCCTGCGTTGATCACGATCAATTCCGTCAGGCCACGTGTGTTCATCAACACGCCGATGATCGTCGCGTCTTTTTTCGAGAATCCGAACAGCCTCGCCATGACCGCACAGCCACCGAGTTTGCCCAGCATTGCCGTCGCGACCACCGCCACCGCGATAAGTCCCATTTCCCACGATCCGAGTGTGCCGATCTGCGTCCGTAATCCGGTATAAGTGAAGAACACCGGAAGGAAGAATGCCACCACGACATCCTGCAAACGGGCCGAGATCGCGACGCGAAACTCTTCCTGATCCGACAGGATCGCACCCAGGAAGAACGCACCGAAGATCGCAAAAATGCCGATCGCGTTCGTCGCCATCGCGCTCGCGAACAACATCACAAGCACGATCGTCAGTGCGTTCACACTAAGAGTGCCTTCTTTCACCGTTCGCCGAATCCACGCGACCATCAACGGTCGAACGACGAAAACCATCACCAGCACGAATGCAATCGTTTCAGCGACCATTTCGACCATTCGCATCGGGTCGAACGACGATCGTACCACACCTGCGACACCCGCCAGCAGAATCCAGCCGATCGCATCGTCGACCGCCGCCGCCGTGAGCGTCAGCGTCCCGATGCGCGTGCGCTGGATGTTTAGTTCCATCATAATGCGACCGAGGACTGGAATCGCCGTGATCGAAAACGCGACGCCGAGGAACAATGCGAACCCGAGTTCGTTGATCGGTCCACGATCGGGGTGCGGCTCCATCCGCCCGAAGATCAGAAACCCCAGTCCGACGCCCAGCACAAACGGGAACAGACTTCCCGTCAGCGAAATTGCGACCGCTGCCGGTCCGCACTTACGTAAATGGTCGAAGTGGAACTCCAGACCGATCAGGAACAGCATCAGAATGAGCCCGAGTTCCGCGAGCACACCGAATATCTTCGCGAAGACGACGGAACTGACTTCACTCGGCACGGATTCCAGCGTCGGTCGAAAAATCGACGCGAACAACTCCGGCGAGAGCCATCCCAGCAGCGATGGACCGAGGAGCAAACCCGCGATGATCTCGCCGACCGCGCTCGGCTGACCGAGTCGTCGAAACAGCGTCGCCGCGATCCGGGCCACCGCGATGATCACGATCAATTGCACCAGGATCGGCAGAAGCATCCCTTCCACCGACATTTTTCGCATCGCTTCCACAGCCGACACCCATCCCAATGTTCATATAGTTGTGAAAACAACCATTGGGATTATTGTATCGGCCATTTCTCGAATGGGGTAGAGCGAATTGCGCGGGATCAGATCCACACCATCATTCGCTCGCGAAGCCCTTCCGGCAGTTTCTTCGCGACCATCCTTCGCACTTCGTCCGGGTGATATCGCGTGCTGAAGTGGGCCGCGATGATGAGTTCATTTTTGAACTTGTGCTCTCGTTCCAGAAAGTCATCCAGGTGCATGTGTCCGTATTTGTGAATCTTCTCGCGTCGATGATTCGCACGAATGAAACTCAATTCGGTGATGAGCACTTTCGCGTCGAACACCGGCGGATACGCATCGATCCCGTGCGGCGACGTGTCCCCGGTGTAGCACAACAGCGGCGCGCGAATTTCGCGCGTAACTTCGGTGCCGGACAATCGCAGATCGCGAATCTTCTCGCCCGGCCAGCCGATGTATTCTTCCTTCAGCTTATTTCGTCGTTCCCAGACGAGGAAGCCACGCGACGGGATCGTGTGCGTCGTCGCGAACACGGTCACGACGTGATCGCGCGATAACGCGATTTCATCGCCCGCCGCGACCCCGCGCAGATCGACGGCCTGTCGGCCACGGTCGAGGCGTTGCATCACGGTCAGGAATCGCTTCACGTCTTCGAGTGCTTCCGTCGGCACATAAACGATCGGCGGTTCCATCTTCATCATGCGGCGGCGCGCGATGTAGACCGGTAGTGCGGTGATGTGGTCCAGATGTGTGTGCGAAATGAACCAGTGCGGCGTCCCGGTGAAGTCCCACGGCAATGCGCCGAGATCGAAGCCGAGTTTCAGTTCGGGGATACGCCAGTAGCTCTGGACGGCGGCGCGCGAATAGCCCTCGATCGTCAGTCCGCCGTGCGACATGGACAGATACGGGGCGTTATCAACCGGTCGATCGGGGGCTGGCGTGAAATTCATTGCGTGTCTCTGAAATTGGCGAACGGCCTGCGTAAGCTGGCCGGTGTTCCACTGATACATCGAATGTTCAGCACATCACCGGCCAGCTTACGCAGGCCGTTCGCCTGGAATCGAATCACTTCTTCGGGAAATCACCGGCCTCAATGACCGTCAACTTCTCGATCGGGATGTACTTTTTGAACGCGGCCTGAATCTGTTCCGGCGTCAGAGCGTCGATCTTCTTCTCCTGATCGGCCTGGAAAGCGAACGTCCGTCCGTTGAACAGGTTCGTCGCCAGTTGACTCACCAGCGATGCATCGCTCGCACGTCCGGTCTTCAACTGTTGCAGATACGCCTGTTTGCCCTCGTTGAGTTCACCGAGGCTCACGCCTTCCTTGTAGAACTTATCCAACTCGTCGCGCACTGCCGCATCGACCTTTTCGATATTCTTCGGATTCGTGATCGCGAAGATGATGAACTGGCCGACCTTGTCTTTCGTGCCCGCACCCGTCTGCGAACCGACGCCGTAGCTAAGACCTTCCTTGCCACGAACACGATTGCTCAGACGCGAAGCGAGCGGTGCCGAACCGAGCAGATAATTGCCGACGACGATCGCCGGATAGTCCGCGTTGTCGTCGGTCATCTCGAACGTCTGACCCGAAAGGTAGACCGCGTTCGCCTTATCGGGCGTCATGATGATCTCGCGAACACCCTTCGCCATCGGGAACACCGATCGTTCGATGCGCGTATACGGCACCGACGACTTCCAGCCCGCGAGGATCTTCGCGATGGCGGTCGTCGTCGCTTCGGCGTCGAAATCGCCGACGATGGCCAGTTCACCGACCTCGCCACCGATCTGCTTCGCGTAAAGCTCTTTCACCTGTTCGAGCGTGACGGCTTTGTTCCGGACGATCTGTTCCTCGATCGTGGGCGAATATCGCACGTCGTCGGGCGAGTATGGCGACAACTTGCGACGCAACATCTGCGATGCGAGTTGCTGCGGTTCGGTCTTCGCCTTTTCGTATGCTTCGAGTTGTTCCCGACGCAGGATCTCGAACTCCTCAGCGGGGAACGTCGGCTCGCGCAACATCTCCTGAAGGAGAACGAGTGTCTTCGCGAGGTTCGGTCGCTTCGCCTGAATCGATACCGTCAGAAGTCCCGTCGATGTGCTGATCCGAACGCGCGAACCGAGCGCATCCAGTTCATCCGCCAACTGTTGACGGTTGTGCGTTTTCGTCCCGCGCATCATCAAGTCGCCGACGTAATCGACCGCCGTCGTCTGACCGGTCAACGACTTCTCGTTGCCGAATCGCAGCGACAGTTGCAGGTTCACGAGTTCGCCGCGCGTCTTCTTTTCGAGGAACGCGAACTTCACACCGGCGATATCACCACGCTGCAAGCGTTTTTCGATGTTCTCCGGCGTCGGGTCGAACGCTTCGCCGAGTGCGATAATCGCTTTGCCCTTATAGCCATCGACGATCGCGGCGATCTGCGGCGATTCGGGAATCTCGGTGCGCTGGGCTTCTTTGGTCGGATAAAAGACCCCAACGGTGCGATTCGTTCGCGTGAGGTACTGACCCGCAACCTTGTTCACTTCGGCGGCCGTGACCTTTTCGATGCGATCACGATGGATGAAGAACAATCGCCAGTCACCGCAGCCTGCCCACTCGCTCAACTGCACCGCGAGCGAATCGCTGGACGACGTGAGCTGTTCATTGAACTTCGCGAAGCGCACTTTCGATCGTGCGACTTCCTCTTCGGTGATCGGATTGTCTTTCAACCCTTCGAGCACCTTGATGAGCACATCGCGAACCTGTTCGATCTTATCGGGTTCGCACTGTGCGCCGATCTGGATCACGCCGGGATCGTGCCAAGAGAACGCGACGCCACGCATGCTCGTTGCGAGTTTCGATTCGATGAGTGCCTTATAGAGTCGGCCCGACGGTTCGCTCGTGAGAGTGTCTTCGAGCACTTCCAGTGCCGCGAAGTCGGGATGAACGCCCGCCGGGATGTGATAAACGACCCCCACCGCGCCCACATTCCCGACTCGTCGCAAAGTGACGTTGCGCTCGCCGTCCTGAGCGGGTTCCTGCGTGTAGGTGTTCGGCAATTCGCGCTCCGGCTTCTTCAGTGCGCCGAAGTATTTGCCGATGAATTGAAGGGCCTTCTTCTCGTCGAACTGACCGGCGACGACGAGCATCGCATTATCGGGCTGGTAGAACTTCGTGTAGAACGCGCGCAGGTTCTCGACCGGGACTTTTTCGATGTCCGAGCGATTGCCGATGGTCGATTTGCCGTAGTTGTGCCACTCGTAGGCGACGGCCATCGCTCGCTGTGCGAGGATGCGTTCGGGGCTGTTCTCGCCCGACTCGAACTCGTTGCGAACGACCGTCATTTCGGAAGCGAGGTCTTCGCGCTTGATGAACGAGTTCATCATACGGTCCGCTTCGAGGCGGATGCCGAACTCGAGGTTCTCGTCCGACGACGGCATGGTTTCATAATAGTTGGTGCGATCGACCCAGGTGGTCCCGTTGAAGCGGTTGCCCGCCCCGTGGTCACGCAGTGCCTTCGGCACGTTCGGGTGCAGTGGAGTCCCCTTGAACACCATGTGTTCGAGGAGGTGCGCCATGCCGGTTTCGCCATATCCTTCGTGGCGAGATCCGACGAAGACCGTCAGATTGACCGTCACGATGGGTTTGGACGCATCGGGGAACAGGAGGACGCGCAGGCCGTTGGCAAGACGATACTCGGTGATCCCTTCGACGGTCGTGACCTTCTGGAACGTTTCGTCGGCACGTACGGTTTCGGGTTTCGTCAGGAGCATCATGGTGAGTAGACCGACCCCGACGAGTCGGGTGTAGAGACAACGAGTCATACTTAGTTCGACTCCAGAGAGGAAGTCTGGTCAACACGGCGAAAGCCGGAAGAGGTATCGTCCGAGTGAAGGTGGGCAGCGTCAACCCCTCGACATCGGGATTGACAGGATGGGCGGTTCGTGAGATCAGCGTTCGCCAGGCGGACGAGCATTGGAGGATGAGCAGATGCGCGTACTGAGCAGCATCGGATTGGTGATCGCGATAGTTTTCGCCACGGGTTGCAGTGGCATGTCGAATACGGCGAAGGGCGGTCTGATCGGCGGTGGTGGCGGCGCGATCGTCGGCACCGCGATCGGCTCCGCGACGGGTAATGCCGGGACCGGTGCGCTGATCGGTGGCGGAGCGGGCACGATCATCGGCGGTCTGATCGGCAACGATGTCGATCAGGAAGAAAAGCAGCGGATGCAAAACCGCGTCGTGCAGGCCGAAGCGACGGCTGCGGACGCTCAACAGCAGGGACAGCAGTTGGGCATAACGGGCGTCGCCCAGATGTGCCAACAGGGGTTCAGCGACGAAGTGATCATCAATCAGATTCGATCGACGCGATCGACGTTCACGCTTTCGACGACCGATCTGCAATGGTTGAAAGAGAACGGCGTGCGTGATTCGCTGATCGCGTTTATGCAAACGTGCCGACCGCAGGCGATCGCACCGCCGCGTGTGATCTACCGGGAGGCACCGCCGGTGTACTATCATCCGCATCACCGACCGGTTGTCATCATCGAGCGACCGCCGCCGCAACCGGTCGGGTTCGGATTTAGTTACACTCGGGTTCGGTGAGGAAATGTGGGTGATTGGTTTTCGTTTACTGTTCGCGCTTCCGGCAGAATCGCGAACAGTAAACGAGATCCAACCAAACGGTCATCAGAAAATGGAAACCCGTTGCCCCAATCGCTCTCTCAGTTCACGAATCACATCCGGACTGAGAGTATGAGCCGCCAGCGTCAGCCTTTCGATACGCCGCTCCTCGCACGCAACCGCGAGCGCGAGTGCTCCGGTATCTCCAATGGAACAGAAATGTAACTTTAATTCGTCGAGCAGAACATTCCGCCTCCATTCGGCGAGCAGAACGGCCCCCTCATCCCGGATTGGATTATGAGCTAAATCCAGTCGGGACAATTGATGGAGTGATGTCGATTCAGCGAGTGCCCGCACA
>Ga0105044_10009846_pt1 | contig 13073 bp, 12 predicted proteins | sample MAT01_FD_78092 | JGI IMG/M metagenome (GOLD analysis project Ga0105044, IMG submission 78092) | Freshwater microbial communities from Lake Fryxell liftoff mats and glacier meltwater in Antarctica - MAT-01 | ecosystem: Environmental > Aquatic > Freshwater > Ice > Liftoff microbial mat | place...
CAACTGACTGGTAAACGCCTACGCGGCAAGCAAATTGAATCAGTATTAACAGGATCTCAGTTTGATGTCGTTGAGTTTGAAACCCTGGGATAGGCTGAAAAGTAGATCCTAAATTTGGATCTTAAAAAATACATTTTCTAACCATGCGCTCTTCCCCAAGAGAGCATGGCTATCCTCCACTTGCGTTCCTCTTTACCAAAATTCCCTTACCAAAACTATCGCTATGACAACTCAAAAATTTGAATGGACTGAGAAGCTGAGCGTTGGCAATGCCATGATTGATAGCCATCATAAAGAGTTAATTTTGGCGTTCAATGATCTTTCTGATGCCATTGAGAAAGGCAATGCTGCCATGGAAATTAAAAAGCTTCTAACCTTTCTCAAGTTCTATGCAGAATGGCATTTTGGCCATGAAGAGAGCTGCGCTGCCAAGCATCAGTGCGCCATTGCTGGGCAAAATCAGCAAGCCCATGCCCAGTTTTTAAGTATCTTCAGTGACTTGCAGGTGCAGTATCGCGAAAGTGGAGCCAGCGAGGCGATCGCCCGTCAAGCCCACGCTCAACTCGCAGAATGGCTAGTGGGTCATATCCTTAAAATTGATACCCAAATTGCCCATTGTCTTCGTCAAGCCCAGGCTCCTGCCTAGCTGTCGTAGTATAAGCAGGCTGAGTTTTCCCAAACCGTCTTCCCTAACGGCATTCCCTCAATATCTTGGAGCCAGGGCGCGTTCTAACGAGGAACCTCAACCCAGCTTTTCTGTTGGTGGGATAGATGGGTGAGATCCATCAGGCGTTGGGAGGCAATACCTTCTAGGAGGGATGGAGGATGCGGTTGGCCTTGCTCAATGGCTGTGACCCAATGATCGACAACCCGGATAAAGGGCGCTAAGCGACCATCTGGATAGGTTTTTGGAAACGCCAGTCGTTCTGGGATTGTGACTTCTGCCAACGGTTGCCCAGCCGGAGCTGCCCAGAGCTGGAAGCCATGCACATAGTCGGTTTGGTTGCTGCTACCCAAAACCAGGGTGCCGCGATCGCCATACACCTCCAGCCAATGGCCGCGTCCTTGGTAGGTCACCGCACTCAGCGCTACCTGGCAGGGTGTGCCATCCACCAATTCCAACATGAGGGTGCAGGTATCATCTGCGGTCACGGGCTTGGGTTCCCCCGTCACAGGGTCAGGGCGCGTAGGAATAGCGGTGCTGAGCCGTCCACATAACCGCTGAATCGGGCCAAACAACCACATCAAATAGTCAAAGGTGTGAGATCCAATAGCTCCCAATGCCCCGCCACCCTTCTCGGCTTGGGCATACCAGTTCCAAGGGCGAGAAGGATCGGCCCGCCCCGCCACTAGCCAGTCCACCTTGATCAGCCGAGTTTGCCCTACATATCCCTCCGCGATCAATTCTGCTAGCCGCATCCAAGCAGGCACAAAGCGAAATTCAAAATCTAGCGTCGTGATCACGCCCTGGGCTTGGGCAAGGGTATGTAACGCTTGGGCTTCTTGCACCGAGAGAGCCGTGGGTTTTTCGAGGAGCAAATGCTTGCCCGCCGCCAACACAATCTTGGCTTGCTCAAAATGCAAAAATGGGGGGGTGCTGATGCTGACCGCCTCTACCTCCGGCAAGGCCACTACTTCTTCGAGGGTTGCGCAGGCTTGGGGGATTTGGTGTGCCGTTGCAACGGCTTGGGCTTGGGTGCGATCGCGGTGTTGCACCGCCACGACCTGCGTCTTGGGGTGCGCCTGCAACCCAGGGATATGAATTTTTTGACCAAACCCAGTGCCCACAACGGCCACCCCTAAAGGTTTGTCAGACGATACTGTGGCTGTTGGCGTCGGGATTGATGAGGTCATGGTGATGGAGATGTCTATCAAAAAAGGCTATTTGTCAAAAAGGCTATTTGTCAAAAAGGCTGGCTGTCAAACTGGCTTGAGGGCAGTCGGTCGAAAAATAATGTCGTAGGTCAGTGCCTACGCGACCCGCTCCTAATATTCTTAACGATTGGGCAGTGTCAAGCTTCAAGATACCGACCCATCGTGCCAGAACGTTGATCAATCAAGGGCTTGGCTCTGTCAGTATTGCCAATTGCACACGACCACTACTTGAATGCTACCTGACTACGACCCTTGATCTGACGCTTGGTTCGACACTTCGGAAGCCTCTACAAAAATTCTTCGATAGGGTAAACCAATTGGGTGTGGGCGATCGCCCTGCCTCTCATCTACCATAAAGTTAAACTATAAAATCAAGCGCTTTACGGGTTCGTACCTAGACTGGTTTCATGATTTGAACCGTTTCTTAGGTCTTTTGTTTAATGACTACTGAACAGACTAAACCTATTGAAACCTTGTTACAATCTGTAAAGAAATGTAATCATGGGAGCGATAGGGGTAGTTTGGTGCGATCGCACCCTTCGGATCAATCCCATTTCATTGAAGAGATGGGGCTAATGTTTGAGCAACAAGTGGGTATGCCTCGGATGGCAGGGCGAATTTTTGCCTGATTACTCATTTCAGAGCCACCCTTGCAATCGAGCGGCGAATTGATGGCGGTGTTGAAGGCCAGCAAAGGCTCCATTAGCACAATGACGCGATTGTTAATTCAAATTAGCTTGATTGAGCGGGTGGCGTTGTCGGGCGATCGCCGTGACTACTTTCAAATTAAGCCCAACGCTTGGACGGAAATGAGCCGCCAACAGCAAGTGAAAATTGCGGCCTTCCAAAAACTGGCCGAGCAGGGGTTGGCATTGCTCGCAGATGCGCCCTCCGAACAGCGCCAACGCCTTCAGGAGATGTATGACATCTATCTCTTTTGGGAGCGCGAATGGCCCCTCCTCAACCGTCGCTGGGATGAGCAGCAGCCCCGCCCGTTAGTGCCCCTGCCGCCCGCTGATAGCATCACACCCGCAGGCCATTGAGCTGCCAATTGAGCCGCCACTGGGTCGTATCTTAGGTTTCAAGGCGCTCATGGTTCGCATTTTTACGCATTCGGTTCCAGACATCATCAGAGGAAAAGGACGCAGCAGGTATGGCAACGCAACTCCCATCTTTGAATAAGGCCAACCCAGAAAACAAGGCCAACCCAGAAAAAAGGAAGGGAAAACGGCCTTCTCCGTGGCTGCTGGGGTTGCTGGCGGCGGGGATCTTGGGCGTTGGAATTGTCGCCCTGATCAGATTTCAGCAAGGTGCCGCCCCTGTTGATGTCTCGGCGTTAACGATCCCTGTAGAAGCTGAATCGCTGACGGTACGGATTACGGCCAGCGGCAAGGTGCAACCGGTACAAACCGTCAACCTTAGCCCCAAAACTGCAGGAATTTTGCAGGAATTGTTGGTCGAGCAGGGCGATCGTGTGGAGCAAGGACAAATCATTGCCCGCATGGAAAGTGCGGACGTTAGCACCCGCATTACCCAGGCCGAAGCGCGGGTGGAGCAATCTCGCGCCCGCCTTGCCGAGTTGCGATCGGGCAGTCGCCCCGAAGAAACTGCCCAACGTCAAGCGGAAGTAGCGCAAGCCCAAGCCCAAGTCCGAGATGCAGAAACCCGGCTAGCATTGGCGACTACCCGCTTAGACCGCAACCGAGTGTTGCAGCAGGAAGGCGCGATTTCCCAAGATGACCTAGATGTTGTGCGGCAAGAATCCGAGAGTGCTCGTGCCAGCTTGAGTTCAGCCCAGGCTAACCTAGGAGCCGTCGAACAGCGCTTGGCGTTGGCGCGTAATGGCAGCCGCGTAGAGGCGATCGCCGAGGCCGAAGCCCAACTAAGGGAGGCCGTCGGCAATTTACAATCTGTACAGGTGGCGTTAGAAGACACCATCATTCGTGCGCCCTTTGCTGGCATCATCACGCAGAAATATGCCACCGAAGGAGCCTTTGTGACACCCACAACCTCTGCCTCAGAGGCTAGCTCTGCCACCTCTACCGCCATTGTGGCCGTGGCTGACGGCCTAGAGGTGCTGGCCGATGTGCCTGAGGTGGATGTCGGACGCATCACCGTTGGGCAAACCGTGGAAATTCGTGCCGATGCCCTGCCCGACCAAATCTTTCAGGGACGGGTACTCTTGGTTGCCCCAGAGGCCGTCGTTCAGCAAAATGTTACGTCTTTCCAGGTGCGCGTAGAGATTCTCACTGGCCAAGCCGAGTTGTTGTCAGGGATGAATGTAGATTTGACCTTTTTGGGCGATCGCCTTGACAACGCCCTTGTGGTGCCGACTGTGGCCATTGTCACCAAGGATGGGCAGCAGGGGGTTCTCGTCCCCGATGCCCGCAACCGTCCTGAATTTCGCCCTGTCACCCTGGGAAGTGCCATTGGGGATCAAACGCAAGTGTTAGAAGGCGTGGCCTCTGGCGAACGGGTGTTTATCGACCTTCCTCCAGAAGAAGCCCAGAAATGGATGAACCCCAACGACCAATAAGAAGATCGTCTCGATTTTGAGCAGATCAGGGCATCGTTCAGAGCGTGAGCTGATCAGTGCATCGTGAATTCAGTGCATCGTGAATTCAGTGCATCGTGAATGAGAAGCCTCCGGGATTAGGATCTGGCCTTCAGCCCTCACAATCTCGCTAGTCGCAAAAACTCACACAGCGAATATACCGAAAAAGGGTGAATATATGGTTGATTTCTTAGAAAGCAGCAAGATGGCCGTTCAAACCCTGATGGCCAATCGGCTTCGGAGTACCCTGACCATGTTGGGGATCATCATTGGCAATGCCTCGGTGATTACGATGGTCGGCGTGGGTGAAGGAGCGCGGGAATATGCTGCTGGGCAGTTTGAGTCTTTAGGGCCGAATGTGCTGTTTATTATTCCAGGTAGCGAGTCATCCCAGAACCGAACCCTAGAGCGCCCCCGCAGCCTCACCATGGAAGATGCCGCTGCCATTAGTGCCCAAGTTCCCACGATCGAAGCGGTTGCACCCCAATTGCAATCTCAGCAGGCGGTTGTGGCGGGCAACCGTAATACCAACTCAACGATCATCGGAACAACCCCTGAATTTTCTATTGTGCGAAGCTTTGCGGTTGAGCAAGGGCGCTTCATTAACGACTCAGATGTGCAACGGGGAACCAGGGTCGTTGCCTTGGGGGCAGACTTGGCCACCAGCTTATTTCCGGGCACAAACCCCATTGGCCAGACCCTTCGCATCAAAAATGTCAGCTTTGAGGTGATTGGGGTTATGGAAGCCAAGGGAGCTTTCTTGGGGAGCAACCAAGATGATGTGCTGTATGTGCCAGTTACCACGCTTTCTAGCCAAATTGTGGGCAATACATCTCCCTATGGCACCGAGGTTACCTTCATTTCAGTGACAGCCCGAGATGAGCAGTCAATGACAGCCGCCCAGTTTCAATTGACAAATTTGCTGCGGCTGCGCCATCAAGTGGTCTCTGACGATGACTTTACGGTGCGGAACCAAAAAGATGCGCTGGAGCTGATCGGAAATGTCACTGGGGCGCTGACGGTGATGCTGGCGGCGATCGCCGGAATCTCCCTGTTTGTGGGTGGCATCGGCATCATGAACATTATGCTGGTATCGGTGCGAGAGCGAACCCAGGAAATTGGTCTACGCAAAGCCATTGGAGCTTCAGAGCAAGATATCCTCGTCCAGTTCATGATCGAAGCAACCATTCTAGCTGCTTTGGGGGGCTTGGCAGGAACCGGGATCGGGGTTGTCGGGGTCACTCTGATTAGTGTGGTCACACCCCTTTCCGCTGGCGTCTCGACCACGGCTGTGGTCATTGCAGTGGGGGTTTCTGGCGGCATTGGCCTGTTTTTTGGGGTGGTGCCAGCGCGCCAAGCGGCCAAGCTCGATCCTATTGTGGCGCTACGGAGTGCCTAAAGAGGCTGAGGGGGCGGCGATCGCCAACCCCATCACTCCGTAACCAGTCTCACATCCAATCCCTTGCTCAACTAACCACCCATTTCGGCTCTCAGAATCGCCATGAAAACCATCATTTGCCTCGACAATATTTCCAAAATCTACGGGGCTGGAAATACGGAAGTGCGAGCCTTGTCTGAGGTCAACCTCGTGGTAGAAGCTGGGGAATATTGCTCGATCATGGGGCCATCAGGTTCTGGCAAATCGACGGCCATGAATATCATTGGCTGTCTCGATCGCCCTACCCATGGGCGCTATGACCTCGACGGAGTGGATGTGGCACAGTTACCCGATGATGCCCTCGCCACGATTCGCAATCGCAAAATTGGGTTTGTGTTTCAGCAGTTTCATCTGCTGCCTCAGTTGACCGCCATGGAAAATGTGATGCTCCCCATGGTTTACGCTGGCATTCCTCAGCGAGAACGGCAAGAGCGTGCAGAAGCCGCCCTCACAAGGGTGGGGCTAGCCAATCGGCTCAACAATCGCCCCAATCAGTTATCTGGAGGCCAACAGCAACGGGTGGCGATCGCCCGTGCTATCGTCAACCGCCCCATTCTGCTCTTGGCCGATGAACCCACAGGAGCCTTAGACTCCCACACCACCCAAGAGGTGATGCATATTTTTGCCGAGCTAAACGCCAGCGGCATGACGGTGGTAATGGTGACCCACGAATCCGAGGTTGCCCGCCTCACCCGGCGTATTATCTGGTTTCGGGATGGCGCTGTCATCAACGATCGGATGGCACCCGAAGACTTGGGAAATTTGGCGATCGTTCAATAAACCGCCCCTAAACTGCCCCCCTGCGTGCAGTCGCCGAAATACCTCAAGCCGTGCCTTCTGTCAATATCCCTTACCCCAATACACCAAAAAAACTCCATCACTAAAAAAGCTCCACAAAATCGGATTGTTCCTATAGAGTAATTACAATAGAGATATGGCCATTAGGTCATCATTTTCAGTTTTTTTTCATTTGCCGGAACAGATTAATGATCTTGCTGGTCTATTTCCTTAGACGAATTTCTGTCGTTGCGCAATGCCAGTTTTTATGAGGGCATCTGCTATCGCCAGTAGAGTCTAAGATCCTCGTTCACTGGAGCTTACCCCAGGCTCTCCCAGTGATAAAAAACAAGATATATTTTATCTGTGCGGTGTTTCATTCCTTTGCAATCTCGCCACCCTATGAGGTTGCAACCAGCCATTACGGGTTTTCGGTGAAACTTGCGGCGGTTCTTGCTAAACCTTTGCCACAGAGAAGTGCATAAAAATCCCCCCGCCCCCTGTGCTCCTTCAAAATTGGCTGATGTCTTCATGCCGATCTCTGTGCAACCGTTTCCTTGAGCAAGCCGTACCTCACAGGTACACAGCAACCCCTGGGATTGGCTATCGATATATCCTTATCTTTGACGTTGATGTTTTTAGATATGAATCCTCTTGCAGAAGTTTAAAGCAAAGAGTCTCAGACCAAAAGTCTTAGACCCAGCATCTCAGATCAAGAGCTTACCTCTAAACATCCATGGCCAAACCCACGTTACCTGGGAGGAATGGTGATTGCTTTCCATGTTATTGAATTCTGAACCTTGCCTCATGCATCCATTGCTTCGATTTCAGGACGAAAAACTCCTCGAACAAGCCTTAACTCATCGCTCCTATGTGCGTGAACATCCCAAAAATGCCATAGATAATGAACGTCTTGAATTTTTGGGAGATGCCTTGCTCACATTTTTGAGCGGTGATTACCTATTTCGGCGGTTTCCTGCCATTAAAGAGGATGAAATGACCCGACGGCGGGCTGCCTTGGTCGATGAAACCCAGTTGGCCGAGTTTGCCCTAGAACTTGGGCTAAATTCGCTGATGCGCCTCGGCAAAGGGATGACCCAAGAAGGGGGTTCAAAGAACCGCAACCTTTTGAGCAGTACCTTTGAGGCCATCATTGGGGCTTACTACTTGGATGGCGATCGCAACCTCGAACAACTGCGCTCCCTCGTCGAAGCCCTCTTTGATCAGGTGCCCGAAGATGTGATGGCTACCCGTTCTACCCTAGACTCGAAAAATCGCTTACAAGAATGGACCCATGACAATGTAGGGCATACGCCTCCCCAGTACGAAACAGAAAAAACGGGCGGCACCGATCATAATCCTGAGTTTGCCTCTCAGGTCTATGTGGGGGGTAAACTCATTGGCCGTGGCCAAGGCCGGAATAAAAAGGATGCCGAAAAACAAGCGGCAGAAAATGCCCTCGGCAATTTGTTTCGCAAAGGCTTACTGTAGATGGTCGCCTAGTTCCTTGTCGGGACATTGGTTTTTAAGAGGAGTTGGGAAGCTGCTGCAAGCAGCTTCTAGGCCAGCATAGACCTCAAACCTAAGAGTGCGCTAAAACCGAGAACCAGGCTGTTGGAGAAATTCCACTTCTTCAGGGGTGCTTGTGCGCCCCAAAATTTCGTTACGGTGGGGAAAGCGCCCAAAGCGCTGGATGACCTCTCGGTGGCGCAGGGCATAATCGTAGGTATCGGCCAGCGTCGAATCTGCCGCTACCAACTGCTCAAACAGCGCCACACACTGCTCTTGGTCGGCTATGTCTTCGCTGTGTTCGAGCGGCAAGTAGAGGAAAATGCGCTGCACAGGGGGTAGAGCTTGATCATAATGACTGGCGATCGCAGCTTTGGCGATCGCCAATACCTTGGCATCGGTGGCAAAGGCTTGGGGGCGCTCTCGAAATAGATTGCGAGGAAACTGGTCTAGCAGCACAATGAGCGCGAGGCAAGGGGCGGGCGATTCTTGCCAAGCATCGAGTTCTCCCGTTGCGGCTTGGGCATATAGGGAGTGAAACTGAACCCGAATGGCTTCATCGGTTTCGCGGCGCTTGCGAAACCAGAGGGGATGGCGATCTCGATAACCCTCAGTTGGCAGATAAGGATCGCCAAACCAAAATGTCAGGACAGCCTGTGCCCCAGTAGAGATGGTGACCATAGCTAAGGCGTTAGATCTCCCTCAGCCCCAGAAATAGGCTGTGCCACCGGTGTGTCACTGGGCGTTCCTTGCTGCCGAGAAAGGGCTTCCTGTTGGCGTTGGCGAAACTCATCGGCTGCACTTTGAATATTGTTGCGCCGATCTTCTTGGATCTCTTGGGAGGTGCGCGGGTTGCTGAAATTTTGTTGATGAATCAAGTCAAAAACACTATCAACTTCGTTTTCAGAGTCATTCGTGGGGTTATCTAGGTTCTCAGTCTCAAACCCTTGGGCGATCGCAGGAGACTGGATCAGGACAAAGGTAGAGAGGGCGATCGCCCCACAACCGATTGCTCCTAAAAATTGAAGCAGCGCAGGGAAACGTAAGGAACGTTTCGTTTTCAAGGAATCGAGTAACAACATAGTTAATACCAGAATAGAGGTAATACCAGAATAGAGGTCATACCAGAATAGAGGTCATACCAGAATAGGGCTAATACCAGAATAGGGCTAACATCAGCGGAGTGAACAGAATGGACGCTCATCCCCAGGAATCTTTGCGGAGTAGAGGCCAGCCTAGCCTTTCAGCCCACGGCTTCTCTAGCAAAACCTTCCTAAAGACCACCATAGCTTTGGGCTGTCTTGGGTCAAAACCAGAACCCTAGACGGAGAAAAGACAGACACATGGAAGCCGCCTGATCTTTGCATGAAGCTATTTTAGTGAACCTTTGGTGCACCTGCTTTTTAATGACGGATTGGGCTAAGCAAAGTTTCGGCGGAGCAGAACACGGGCTCCTAACAGGGCGATCGCATCAAACCCGACTAACACAACCAAGGCAAGACCCAGTGAGACTGACCCAAATGGCGTTTGCATCACAACACTGCTCAAGGCCCAATCAGAGTGCAAGTACACATACCGAATGGGTTCGATCGCGTAGCTGAGGGGATTGAGGCTGGCCACGACCTGCAACCATTGCGGCATAAAACTCAGGGGAGCCAAGGCGGTGCTGGCAAACAGGAGTGGCAGGTTGGTTACAAAAATAACGGCAATGAGTTCAATATGACCGGGCAAGGCAAACGCCAACCCCAAGCTTAAGGCCGTTACCCCCAATACGAGGGTCAGCACAATGCCAATCACCAAGGCTAAGCCCGCCGGTTCGGGCATTCCAGCGCCTAAAAACGCACTCATGGCAATGATAGCAATCGTTTGCAGCAAGCTCAGGGTGGCAATAAACAGAGCCGAAGCCAACACAATAGAGAACCGAGAGACTAGAGGCGCAACCAGCAACCGATTGAGGAAGCCAAATTCTCGGTCAAACATGACGGGCAACCCGGCATTGAGTGCGCCCCCAAAGGCTGTAAAGACCATCACCCCGGCTCCTAAGAACTGGCCGTAGTTTTCACTGTCGCCAAATAAACCGGGGGGCACATTTTGAAACAAGGCTCCAAATAGAATCAGCCACATGACGGGCTGGATTAATCCGGCAATTAGCGTGGTGGGGCGGCGTTGTAACTGGATGAACAAGCGGCGGGTCAGCGCTCCGGTCTCTTGGAGAAATTCGCTAAGGCCAGCGGGGTTAGGGGCGATCGCCACTGCCCCACCCGCAGGCTTGAGGGCTGCCGTATCCAGATTGCTGGGGGGTGGAGTAACCGTTTGGCTCATATCCAAATCCTGATAATGGCTGTAAGGACGATGTGTGGGGCGCGTAACCAAACTGTAATCATTTAAGGTTGATCGAGGTTGGATCTTTTAACCGACTCAATCTAATATTTCAGAATCTTTAAACCCGTTCTTCCCTATACTCTACCAAGCCTGCCTCTGTCTTGCAGCAGACAAGCTGTCTAACCTCAAGACTTGTCAACCCACCATCCTCTCGATCCATAGCCTCCCCAAGTCGCCAGCGTTGCCCAAAACCTTTTCCATGAGCGGATATACCCGCCAGAGCAACGATCGCCAGCCGTATCCGCAAAGCATCCAAATAATACCCAGACACTCCATATACCCAAACATTCCATTCAATCGGGTTCTTCAATCGGATGTGGTGTCTGGGTATAGCGGTTCCTGGTTCAGTGAAGTACAGGTTGATTTTTGAAAGCCTTATTCAGCAAGGGTTTTGTCGGGGTCTACTGTACCTCACCCGGCAAAGAACCGCTATATAACCATCGCCGATGGACTTAAAACTTCCAGGAGGAGGGCGATCGCCCTCCTCCTGCTTACTCCTCTAGAATTTCGATCTAGCTGTAACCCCTAATACTAGGAAGCGTAAATCAACCGAGGATAGGCAACGTCCCCTAAGCGAAGCCAACACCCGTTCCCTGAGCGGAGCCGAAGGGAACACCGCCGCCCCACACAGGGTAAATTTCCGCCGTAGAAACTAGGCAAAAGACATTTCATTCGCCCTGCGACAATCTCAGGGCAAGCGGTACTTGAATGACTACAGTGATCAGCCAGATAGGGGAATCCAGATAACCGAGAAACCCCCTCATCGGGCAATCATGGCCGAAGTCACCGCTCCGACCCCACCTTATTGAGCTGGGGTCAGAACTTTTTCTGCTTCGGCCTTCGCTTCGGGGCTATCGGCTTCGGAGGGTGGCACAACCTGCCAAAATTGGGGGAGGTAGGTCGCCCAATGGTCGAGAATTTGCTGAGCTTTGGGGCTACCCGTATGCTCAACATGGGCTTCGATCAACGCCTTCAGGTGCTGTTCGCCAGCCTGGCTACTGATGCGTTGGATCGCAACAATCTCCCCATTAATTCGGCTAGCAAAGTCCCCTTGCTCATCAAGGAAATAGCCTAGGCCGCCGGTCATCCCAGCGCCGACGTTGCGCCCAACCGGTCCCAAAACGACCACGGTGCCACCGGTCATATATTCGCAGCAGTGATCCCCAGCCCCTTCAATCACGGCTTCGGCCTTAGAGTTTCGCACCGCAAAGCGCTCCCCAGCTTGGCCATTGGCAAACAACCGCCCGCCCGTTGCGCCATAGAGACAGGTGTTGCCAATGATGACGTTGTTGGCGGGATCATAGGTGGCCTCTGAAGGGGGTTGGATCGTGATCTCGCCGCCATTCATCCCTTTCCCAACATAGTCATTGGCTTCGCCTTGGAGCTTCAGGGTCATACCTGCTAGGTTAAAGGCTCCAAAGCTTTGCCCCACGCTGCCCATAAAGGAAAGGTTGAGCTGCCCCTCAAAGCCATTATCCCCATAGCGTTTGGCGATCGCCCCTGCAACCCGAGTGCCCACGGTACGGTCGGTGTTGACGACCTTCATGGTCTTGGTTGCGGTGCCATGGTTGGCGATCGCCCCTTGAATCTCCACATCCAGCAGCAACTCATCATCCAACACAGGGCCATTGCTATGAACGGCCTCATGGTGCAGCCAGTCGCGCTGGGTGCGGGTGTCGGGCAGTTGGGTGAGGCAGTCGAGGTTGAGGGCTTGGGTTTTGGTGAAGGTGACCCCTTGGCGCGGGGTCAGGAGATCCGCGCGGCCAGTGATGTCGTTGAGGGTGGCGTAGCCTAGGCGTGCAAGGAGCGATCGCACTTCCTCCGCAATAAACAAGAAGAAGTTCACCACATGCTCCGGTAAGCCCGTGAAGCGCTTCCGCAGTTCTTCGCGCTGGCTAGCGACCCCCACCGGGCAGTTATTGGTGTGGCAAATCCGCGCCATAATGCAGCCTTCAGCAATCATGGCAATCGAGCCAAAGCCAAACTCTTCCGCCCCCATCAAGGCACCCATGACCACATCCCATCCGGTTTTGATGCCGCCATCAACCCGCAGCAACACGCGATCGCGCAGTTGGTTTTCGAGTAACACCCGATGTACCTCGGTTAACCCCAGTTCCCAAGGGCTACCGGCATGTTTAATCGAACTGAGGGGTGAGGCTCCGGTGCCGCCATCATGGCCAGAAATCTGAATAATGTCGGCATTGGCCTTGGCAACCCCAGCGGCGATAGTTCCAATACCCACCTCCGAGACCAGCTTGACCGAGACCTTCGCCAGCGGATTGATTTGATGCAAATCAAAAATCAATTGCGAGAGATCTTCAATGGAGTAAATGTCATGGTGAGGGGGTGGCGAAATCAGGGTCACACCGGGCTTCGAGCGGCGCAGCAGGGCAATATAAGGGCTGACCTTTTTCCCGGGTAGTTGCCCCCCTTCACCGGGTTTGGCTCCTTGCGCCATCTTGATTTCGATCTGTTGGGCGCTCATCAAATACTGGGGCGTAACGCCAAAGCGCCCGGAGGCTACCTGTTTGATGGCTG
>Ga0105044_10009847_pt1 | contig 13073 bp, 11 predicted proteins | sample MAT01_FD_78092 | JGI IMG/M metagenome (GOLD analysis project Ga0105044, IMG submission 78092) | Freshwater microbial communities from Lake Fryxell liftoff mats and glacier meltwater in Antarctica - MAT-01 | ecosystem: Environmental > Aquatic > Freshwater > Ice > Liftoff microbial mat | place...
AAATTGGATGCATTTGTGAAACAGACAATGCAGGAAAAAAATGATTTTAAATGGGAATGGGTAGATGTGTTTACTTTATGGAGTGCCGTACAATATGGTGAAAACACGATAGCAATAGGGTATCAACCTACTAATTTCAAGAACATTGGAGAGAAAATACATCAGTTAGATATTCAATCTTCGGAATGGAAACAAGTGCATGATGCTTTGATAAATTTGATAGTTGAGGAAACCAATAAAACCTTGGACAAACCGATAAAATGGGAAGATTTGGTGGTAGAAGATGATGCTACTTTACCTATTCTAACATTTAGAAGCAACAATAAAGAAGTTGTAACCAAGCTATACAACCTTGAAAATGTGCGCTATATAGAACCAATGGATTATTGGCCGAACGATGCGCAGCGCTCCTCTTCTGGTTGCGATGGTTCCACTTATGGTTTAAATAGTGCCGATTGGACTAACATAACACCCGGCTGCAGAATGCCTTGGAACTTTGTTAATTGCAACATTCCCAACGCATGGAATGTAAGTCAAGGACAAGGAATTACAGTTGGAATAATAGACGCAGGCATTAGCAATACACAATCTTTGTTAGGAACGAATTTCAATAATGGATTTTCGGCAGCATCTAGAACTGTAACTACAGATTTCACCCTTGGAAATTCTGCCTTTACTTCTTGTTTACATGGCACAAGTATGAGCGGAATAGCCGTTGGTCCCAGGAACAACTTAAATGCCTCAACAGGTGTAGCTTACAAAGCGAATCTTCATTTTATCAGAGCCTGTAACGATGTCGTTTTAGATGCATCATCGGAGCGAACAGCAGTTAAAAATGCTTTGGTAAGAATGGGCGATAGAAGTGCAGTCCGCATTATTAGTATGAGCATTGGAACTCCTTTTTCGAGCGGAGTGCTAACGGATGGAGTAAATTATGCGCACAATAAAGGTAAAATGATTTTTGCAGCAGCAGGAACTTCATTCAGTTGGACATCTTGGTGGGGAGTAATTTATCCTGCAGCATTGCCCAATTGCATTGCAGTAACTGGAGTTAAAGAAGGAGGTGCTACTTGCGGATCTTGTCATGACGGTTCGGAAGTGGACTTTACAATTCCTATGGAGCGTTTTAGCAATACAGATAGAAATACTTTGTCTTTGGCTGCTTCTGGAAATTCGCCTAGCTATGTTGGTGGTAGTTCTAGTGCTACAGCAACTGCGGCAGGAATTGCAGCTTTGGTATGGAGCGCGAGACCTGCATTGACTAGAAACCAAGTGTATTTAAGTTTAAGAAATACCTCTCAATTTTATCCTTCTATAAACTCTTCAAAAGGGTATGGTAATTTAAATGCAGCAGCAGCAGTTAATGCTGGATTAACTTACTAATCTGCTTGAATCGGCTCCTCGATGTCGCCTTTTTCAGTTACATCCCAAGTGTGGTCAGCAAGCAATTTAACTGTAGCAATAAACCGCTTAAACTTTTTGCTTCTGCCCCACTCTCTGGGAGAAACCATTGATAAAAAGTGCTTCCCATTATCTTTTTCATATAAATGGTAAGTATGATTGATTAAAGGATCAAACCCAATATCGGCTTGATAAATCCAAACTGAAATATCTGTTCTTGCTTTAATCGCTTGCGCTTGATTGTACAATAATTGGATTTGCTGTTGCAATTGGTTGAGCTGCATATCTGTTTGCTGCTCCATTGCCATCAATGCATTGCTTTTTATTTTACCCAAATCGTCGGGCTTTATAACGCCACTGCTTAAGGTGTGTGCATAAGGCAATAAGCCAGGGTTTTGCGCAATTTTATCTGCATCAATTGGGTTTACAAACGGTTTTTCTTCTTTCATCGCGGGTTATAAACTGTAAAATCAACTAATTGTTTTGGAATAAAATTATTGTGCAACTTCTTTCATGGTAAATGCAATTCGTTTTCTTTCTAAATCTACCTCCAACACTTTAACTTTAACATGTTGGTGTAAATTTACAATCTCCAGAGGATTACTCACGAATTTATCTGCCATTTGTGAAACATGCACTAAGCCATCTTGCTTTACTCCAACATCCACAAAAGCACCAAAAGCTGTAATATTTGTAATTATTCCAGGTAGAATCATTCCCACTTGAAGGTCGGAAGGTTTTCTAACGGATGGATCAAAAACCAGCATTTTTATTTTTTTCCTTGGGTCTCTTCCTGGTTTTTCTAATTCTGCAAGTATATCTTCCAATGTTGGAATACCAATTTGTTCATTTACATACTGTTGTAAATTAATTTTAGATTTTATAGCTGTATCTCCAATTAACTGAGACACATTCACCTTTAAATCTTTTGCTATTTTATTCACTAAAGCATACCGTTCTGGGTGAACTGCGCTATTGTCTAAGGGATTATCTCCTTCTTGAATGCGTAAAAAACCTGCAGATTGCTCAAATGCTTTGGCACCCATTCGTGGAACATTTTTCAGCGAGGCGCGATTGGTAAACATGCCATTTTCTTTCCGGTACTGAATGATAGATTGCGCCAAACCAGCTCCGATTCCCGATACATGCGCTAATAAATGCTGACTTGCAGTATTCAAATTGACTCCAACTTGGTTCACACAACTCACCACAACATTAGTTAATTTTTGAGTCAATAACGGCTGATTCACATCGTGTTGGTATTGCCCTACACCAATGCTTTTAGGTTCTATTTTCACTAATTCAGATAAAGGGTCTTGCAGTCTACGACCAATACTTACTGCACCTCTCACCGTTACATCATATTGTGGAAATTCTTCCCTTGCAATTTTAGAAGCAGAGTAAACAGAGGCTCCATTTTCGCTTACTACAAAAACTTGAATTTTTTCATCGAATCGCATACGTTGAATAAGGTTTTCTGTTTCTCTTCCTGCTGTTCCATTACCAATAGCTATCGCTTCTATTTTATATGCCCCAACTAGCGAACTGATTTTCGCCATTGCTTGTTTTTCCTGATTTTGCGGAGCATGTGGATAAATATTTTCATTGTATAACAATGCTCCATCTTTATCAAGGCAAACAATTTTACAACCTGATCTAAAACCTGGATCAATTCCCATTACTCGTTTTTCACCTAATGGTGCAAGCATGAGCAATTGTCTCAAATTTTCAGCAAAAACTTGAATAGCAGCAATGTCCGCTTTATCTTTTGCCAGCTGAACGACTTCATTTTCCAAAGAAGGTGCAATTAACCTCTTGTAACTATCTTTTGCAGCCATCTGGACTTGTTGCCCCGCTTCTGAATTGTTCTTTACGAAAATATAGTTTAACTGCTGCACTGCTTTTTCTTCATCCGGTAAAGCTGAAAAGTTGATAAATCCTTCCTCAGTACCTCTCATTACCGCTAAAAATCGATGAGAAGGAATGCGGTATAAAGGCTCTGAAAAATTAAAGTAGTCTTTAAATTTTTGTCCATCAACTTCTTTTCCTTTCAATACCTTAGTTGTTAAAACAGCATGTTTCTCAAACTGTGCTCTTAACTTGACTCTCACCGAGACATTTTCGCTTATCCATTCTGCAATTATATCTCTGGCACCAGCAATTGCCGCAGCTTCATTTTCTACTTCTTTTGTAATAAATCTGTTTGCCGTTTGATGAACATCTGCCAATTCTTGCTTCATGATCATTTTCGCAAGTGGCTCCAATCCTTTTTCTTTGGCGACTAATGCTCTTGTTTTTCGTTTTTGTTTAAAAGGTAAATAGATATCTTCTAATTCATGAATAGTTGTTGCATTTTCTAATCCGTGGACTAAGCCATCGTTCAACAAATTTCTTTCTGTAAGAGTAGCAATTATTGCCTTTCTACGGTTAAGAAGTGCAGTATTCTCCTCCATTAAATCTTGAAATTTCTCCAATTGCACCTCATCCATTCCATCTGTCATTTCTTTTCGATAACGGGCAATGAAAGGCATTGTAGCGCCGTTTTGAAGCAGGTCAAATGTCTGTTGAATTGCTTTTTCGGATTTGCTAAAAGTAGTTGCTAAAAATTGTATAAAATTCATGGGGTAAAGATGTGAAAACTCATTAAGAATCCTTGTTACCTTTGACTACTTTATATTATGAAAATCTCAACCACCTTACTTTTATTGCTTTGCTGCATTTCACCTTTTATTTCAGGTCAGCCATTTCATATAAAAAATGAAGGCTATTCAGGAAACCCGAGTCGCACCTTAGAAACTGAAATGAGGTATGAAGACTGGATTTACAGAGAAACCATAAAAACTGTATTGCTCAATTTAAAAGGCACCGATGGTTCTTTGCCTATTTTGGAATTAAATACAACCGACCAATTACACCTTCAATTTGATGATTTAGACCCCGTTCAACGACAACTGTATTATAAATTAGAGCATTGCAATTCCGATTGGACACCATCAGGTGTGATGCCAACACGAGCCATTAGAGGTTTGCAACAAGATTTTCTTCAGGATTTCGCATATTCATTTAATACGAGGCAGCAATATTTGCATTATGATTTAATTTTTCCTAACGACAATATGAAAATACTGCTGAGTGGAAACTATATTCTTAGAGTATTTGAAGATGGAGATGTAGATAATTTGGTGCTTACAAGGAGATTTTTGGTCTATAATAACACCGCAAAAATTTCTGCACTTGTGAGAAGACCTGCTTCTACAGACCTAAGAGAAACACATCAAGAGATTGATGCAGCAGTAGATATAACTCTGGTAAATACAGTAAATATACCAGCTACAACCAAATTAATCATTCGACAAAATCAAAGATGGGACAATACATTGACAATAAAGCCTTTTTCGATTAATCAGAAAATGATTAATTATAATTATGACGATGGCAGTAATTGTTTTCCTGGAAATAATGAATTCAGATGGGCAGATACACGAAGTTTAAGAATGAATAGTATGAACGTTCGTAAGTTAATCAGAGATTCTACATTGGTAGTAGCCGTTTTGCTGAACGATGAAGTTAGAACTTTTTCGAGTTATCAAACATTAGAAGATATAAATGGTAATTTCTTCATTAGAAATACAGAAGGTTCAGAACCACAAGTAGATGCTGATTATTGTTGGGTAGATTTTACCTTGCCTTTTGAAGCTCCATTAACCAATGGTAACTTTTATATTTATGGTGGATTGAGCGATTGGCAGTATAAAAATGATTTTAAACTCCAATACGATTACCCAAATAAAGCTTATAGAGCACGCATCTTACTTAAGCAAGGAATATTCAATTACAGTTACGCTTTTTTACCTTCGAATGGAAAAATAGGTGACTTTACGTTCGTAGAAAACAGCTATTTTAATACGGAAAACGATTACATGATTCTCTTTTACAACAGGACTTTCGCGAATGATTTTGATGAATTAAATGGTTTATTGCGTGTGAACTCTATAAGAAATCAATAAAATATCTGATCTGTGTTTTTTATGTGTAAGATTATTCGCATATTTGTCATCTGAAATCATTAATTGACCGAAGCAAAACGCAAATGCCACGTCTACCTAAGGCTTCAGAGCTTACCAATTTGTTTTGCATGATGTTTTGTACTTAATATTGCATCACCAAAACGATAAAACATGATAACAAAAGTTACACACGACATTAGGGTTACAGTTGAAACCAAATTTCAGGAATTGTATTCTGATCCTGCAAAAATGTATTACTTATTTACATACAAAATTAAGATTGAAAATACAGGCGATTACGATGTTCAATTACTTCGTCGCAATTGGGAAATTGTAGATTCAATTTCGGAACACAGAAGTGTAGAAGGTGCTGGAGTTGTTGGTCAACAGCCGGTTTTGCGCCCGAAAGAAGTATATGAATATGAGTCTGCTTGCAATTTAAAATCAGAATTCGGCAAAATGGAAGGCACTTACACTTTCGAAAGATTAGTAGATGGTGAAGAATTTAAGGTAAGTATTCCAGAGTTTAAAATGGTGGTACCTTTCCGTTTGAATTAGACTTTACATTAATTCTGTTATTTTAAGAAATCCCTTGCGTAGTTTTCATAAAGTAATGCCCAATATTGCAGTCTAAACATTTCAAATTATCACAATATTGATTTTTCAAATAAATTAAAGCTTGAGATTCGTAAGCCGATTTTACAACTACATTTAATTTTTCCCAATTTTTAATTATTGAATTTTGTTCCGGTTTAATGGAAGATAAAAGGTTAATTGAGCTTTCTTTAAGTTCTTCTTTTCCTCTCAACTGACCATAAACAAAAAGAAAGGGTACGATTGCATTTATAACAAGTGTATCATTTCCGAATTTAAATTCATTTTCTTTTTTTGATTTTGAAAGCACATCCGCTTGATAATGAGTTTTCCAATAGGAAGCTACAGAAGCATCTTTAAATACTAATTTTACCTGCTCTTTTTCTTCTTCTAATACTTTCTGCAATAAATCAAAATGTAATGTTAAAAAATTTACCCATTGTGAAATTTTAATGGTGGGAAAATTTGCGGGTCGCATTCTTAGAAATTTCCAAATATGATTGGGTAATGGCACCAATTTATACTTCTCTTTTAAGAAACTATATTCTTTCCATAAAGAGGCTACATAAGCATCTTGGTTAAATTCATGGATGAGTGAACTTTGCCCAAAATATAAAGCTTCTAATTGAAAATTGCTATGCAGGTGTTTTTTAACAATACTCAAAGGAATGGACCGAGCGAGCAATTCAAATGGTACTGCATTAACTTTTGTCCCAAAGCTTCTTGCCAACCAAACATAAAACACTTCCTTCCAATCGTTATGAAGCAATTTTAATAATTGATAAATAAGTTCAGTTTTCTGTTCTAGTCTTTCCACCAAAATTCTATCAATCCAATTATTTAGAACAAAAGAATCAATATTTCCTAAATGCTGGCAAGCGATTTCATTAGGTTTTAATTGTAAACTATTCCATTTAGGTTCTAAATCTTGAGGAAGTAATTCTTTGATTTCTAATACGGGAATAATAATTCCATTGCGGTCAAAAACATCTCGGTCATGCTCTAAAACAATGTGTAGAATTATGTTTGAATAAGCCGCATCAGTTTGATGTTGATGTTTAAACCAATCTGAAGATTTAACATGAATTTCAATATTTCCAACCCAAAGCGTTTCTGCAATACGAATCTTTGCAGTAAGAAAATCAGGACCAGCATCAGAATTATGTTTACCTACATCCAAGATTTCAATTTTATCACCTTGCACAGAAACCAATTTATTCTGTGGAATTAATTTAAATTTCCAAGCAAAGTGGAGGAGAGCTTCTGAATACATTTCTATAAAAGTATTCAACGAATGTAGTAGCCTCAGTTAAAATTCCACTTGCGTATTACGCAATAATAATGTGTAATACGCAAATAGAAACTTAGAAATCTATAATAAGTCAAATCTGAGGCGAACAAAAATTAAAAACGAAGCATACTTAGGTATGTGTGGCTTTAAATTTAATGTTTAATGGAGATAAGTGGCTTATCAGAAATTACCTTACTTAATTATTTTGTCTCCTTGAATAACTCTGAGAATTACAGAAATTACTGCAATTACCAATAAAACATGAATAATGCTTCCCGCGCTATAAGCGAAAAAGCCAACTGCCCAAAATATAATAAGCAAAACTGCAACTAAATATAGAATATTTCCCATGGTGTTTTTTTTTAAAAAATTATTAATTGATTTTTAGTAAATAAAATTATCTTAAATAAGACTAAACAAATTTATTAAATGGATTTAAATGATTATTTCACAATTATTTAAATTTATTACATATTTCACAGATTTAGCTAACAGCGGATTCTGAAGATGCATTAATTCGCCTTTTACGTGCCGCAACTTTATCAATTTCTAATCTAGCCATTAAGTAACTTACAGTAGATTCAGCGCCTTGATTTAGATTAACAGTACTTTCCTCTAATCCATCGTAACAACCACCAGTACAAGGATTGTAAATAATCTGGCCCAAGTAATTATTTCCTGAAAACCAACTAAATGATTGTTCTAGAAATCTTCTGTATTTATCGCGTTTAAAAACTGAATAAAATTTACTTAACGCAAGAATTGTATATGCAACATCAATTGCTTGTTGTCCTCCGCGAACATCTTTTACTACCTCTCGATCATCTGTCTCCCAATTCTTATTTGACACCACATTAATTCTATTGTTCTTTATAATTTTTGACAATAAAAAATCGAATGACGATTTGGCAATGTCTCGATAAATAATATGTCCCGTATCCAGCCATGCACATAATAAAGCTTCTGGTATGACGCTATTGGCATAAGTTAAATAACTTTCAAACCATTGCCAATTATCCTTAGCTTCATGTCGATACATTTGCACCAATCTATTTGCAAGTTTTATCATTAAATCATTATTTTCAACTGAAATTAAATTCGCATTAGAATAATAAAGTCCTTTCATAATGAATGCCATTGCCCGTGTGGAATTAACCAAATGGGCCCTTGAAATTGCCCGATCGAACATTTCTCTTGCAACTTTACTAATGTCAGAAGAAAGTATATCACTTTTTGAAAGCAAATAACCCAACGCCCATATAGCCCTACCATTTGAATCTTCCAAATTAGTTTCTTTATTCTGGGAAGTAAATTTTTCATTCTTGTCTAAATAATTTAAAAAATAATTATCATACTGCAGACATTTCCTTATAAAACTTAAATACAACAAAATTTTACCTAAAACATCTTCGTTGGGTTCAGTTTCATATAACTGAAGCATCGCAATTAAAGCTCTGGAATTGTCATCTAGAGTGTATCCTGTATCAATGTCAGGTTTGTCGAAAGTGGAAAATTGAATTATTCCAACATCTGTGGTCAGCCTATTCAACTGATTCAAATTAATTTCTGGATATGAAAATTTAATTTCTAATTTATTATCACTCAATGTCTCAATTAGTGCAGCATGGTGAATTGCTGAATTCTCCCAACAGGTTGCAGCCATCTTATGAATTCCTCTGCCGCTAATGCGCATTCTTTCTTCGTCATTATTTAATAATTTATTTACCTCTACGCTTAGTTGATGAGAATCTCCAAAATTTACAATAATGCCTAAATTGTTACTTAGCTCTTCTAGGGCATGGGGAATTGGGGTAGATACCACAGGACATCCGCAGCTTATTGCATAGGAAAATGTACCACTTACAGCTTGATTCGGATCTTTAGAAGTAAACAAATAAACATCAGTTAATTGCAGATAATCGAGTATTTCGTTTAATGGTAAAAATTTATTAATAAATATCACATGTTGTGCTAAATCTAATTCATCAACAATTTTCTCTAATGATTTTCGGTAACTTTCCCCTTCCATTTTAACTTGTGAAGGATGTGTTTTTCCGATTATTAAAAATAAAATAGTTGGATGTTGTCGAATAATTTCTGGCAATGCCAACAAAGAAGTTTCTATGCTTTTACCAGGCCCCATTAGACCAAAAGTTGAACACACTTTTCTGCCCTGAAGTTTGTATTTTACTTTTAACTCTTCTCTGCTATTATTTTTCACTAAGTGAGTTCCATGTTTAATAATAGTAATTAAAGTTTCGTCAATTTCGTATTCATACTTTAATATTGAAGCGGAAGATTCTGTCATTACAATAATGGATGAAACCCGCATACAAATGTTCTGTACATTTTCCTTTAAGGTTACAGAAGGTTTCGGCAAGACGGTATGAAAAACGATAATTACAGGTTTAATTATTGCATTCAAGAATTTAATAAAATTATCATTGGTCTTATTAAAAAAGCCGAACTCATGTTGAATCAAGACCATTTCAATTTTACTATTTGAGTTTATTTCTTTGGATAAAAGACCAAATGTTTCTGTGTAATCTGTGTTTAAAATATACTTTACATCATCGGAATAATCATGTATTTCATTTAGGGTTTCAAGAGCACAAATTTTAATTTTAAACGAATTACCAAATTGTTTTTTAATGGCATTTGTTAAATCCTGACTGTAAGTAGCAATACCACATTCTCTTGGTGGAAAGGAAGTTATCATAAGTACTTCAGGTAAATTCTCCGTTTCATCAGTGTCAACCGGATTGCTGAAAGAATTCATTTTTTTAGTATGTACCGAAGGAAACAATTCTGCTAATGTGTAATTTCTCATGTCAAATTTTATTTAATAATAGTTCGTTTAATAATTCGTTTAAATTTATAGATGCGCAGGCAATCTGCTCATCCGCCGCTCCGTAATAAATATAAAGTATTTCATTTTTAATTATTGCTCCTGTTGGGAAACATACATTATTCACGTAGCCTTCTTTCTCCCAATTATTATCAGGTTTAAATAATTCATAAGGCAGGCGCGAAATTTCCTTTAATGGATTCTCTAAATCTAATAGTGCGGCACAAGCAGAATATACATATCCCTGAACTGTGTCGTGTACACTATGATATATAAGTAACCAACCTACCTCTGTTTCTATTGGTGGGCATCCTCCTCCAATATAGCTTATTTCATGTGTAAATTTTGGAGTCATTAGTATGTTATCATGCAAATGCATAAAATAATTCTGCCAAAATTCAACGGTTAAATCGCTCAACTCATTAATAGCAACCAATTGAATATCTGGTTTAACTCGATGAAGAAAATAAAGCATTCCATTAATTCTCCTTGGAAAAAACATTACATTTTTATCCCAAACAAATTGGTTTTTTGCAAGTTTCGCTATTGCATTTCCATGGTCATTATATCTGTAATATTTCTCATTTATCGCCCCCCTTGATTCTGCTAAACGTCTGAATTCTTTGAAATTAAATTGTGGGACAATTAATCCAACTTTTTGAAAAGTTAAAAGATCTTTAGAGAATGCAAGGCAACCCAATGCATTAATTCCATCGTAAGCAGTATAAGTGAGATAAAACGTGTCATCAATTTTTACAATGCGAGGATCTTCGATTCCATGTGATTCCATCTCACCTTGCGGAAACACAAGTGGAACATCATGTCTTTCCTCTACTTGCATAGGTGCTGAGAGTTTACAATATCCAATACTTGAGTAATTTCCATGGCTCACTGCTCTATAAAAAATATGAATTTTCCCATTATGATAAATAGCTGCTGGATTTAAAACACCTTCGTTTTCAAATCCGTGGTTTGTTTTATTGATTAAAACTCCTTCCTTTTTTACTTGTATCATAATAAATATTGTTAAACTGAACAGAAGAACTTAAAACTAAACAAATCCTTACATGCAATGCTTTATCGCTTGAACTAATGAATTGTGAATCACCTTTTTTTCTAAGAAAATACCTTTAATAATTTTATTGTGAACTCAAATTACCAGAGGCGACTATTCTATTTTGTGTTTTTAACCGTAAAATCATTAAAAGATTTCCCTAATTCTTCCATATCATAGTTTACTTCTCTTTTAAATGATTCCCAATTTCCGTCATCGCCCTTATAAGAACTAACTCTATTCTTGATTCTTTTATTTTCTTTGTCCAATCTATCTATCTTTTCCTCATAAAATTCATCTACCTTTTTGTTAGATTTTTTCATATCTGCTCTCAATCCTGTAATTCTGTCTTCGTTTTCTTGAATTCGCGTATCAGAAAGATTTCTAAACGCAGTTTGTTCTTCATCTCTTGTGCCTTTCATCTTAATAGAATCCTGGGATGCTTGAGCGTCTTGTAAATCTTTCTCAGCTTGTTCTACATCGTTTGCTGCTTTTTCTTCTTTTTTTGCAGCAGAATTACAAGAGTTAAAAATGGCTAAGGAGAATAGTGCAAATAATGCTACTGAAACAGTTGTGTATTTCATAAAAATATAATTTAATAAATTCCACTATTGGTGGCTCAATTATGGATAAATTCCACAATTCAAAGGTGAATACTAAATAATAAAATGGGTTGTATAATAAAATTAACTTCTTATATTATTCACATGTAATAAGCTTTAAATAATTATAATAGTTTTTTCCTTTTATTTTTCAATGATTTAAAGTAAGAAGGCGTTAAACCGGTGATTTTTTTGAATTGATGGGATAAATGAGCAACGCTGCTATAGTGCAACTTCCAAGCAATTTCTGTAAGATTTAATTCATCATAAACAATTAATTCTTTTACTCTTTCAATTTTATGCAATAATATATATTGCTCAATAGTTATGGCTTCCGTTTCAGAAAATAAATTGGCTAAGTATGTATAATTATAATGTAGCTTTGTTGCTAAATAATCAGAAAAATTAACTTTAGGAATTTCTTCTTCATAATGTATCATTTCAATGATGACATTCTTGATTTTTTCAATGATAACAGCTTTCCTGTCTTCAATTAATTCTAAACCAGACTCTAATAATTGCACTCTAATTAGTTCCTTCTGCTCCGTTGTAGGTGAATCCAGCATTTCAACTTCACCCAAGTTAATAACTTGAAAAGGAATATTAAGACTATTCAGTATTTCCTTTACCAGCATTTTGCACCGGATGCTAACCATGTATTTGATGTAAACCTTCAAGCCAATTAGAAATTAGTTAATGAAATAAATAAAAAAAATAAACCACCGTATTGACTTAAGTTTCTTAATCTTAACAAAGCTAATCTAATCTTCGTAACCATTCTTAATAATTGTAGAAATCATTTTGAATTTTACGTTTGCATTAAAACTGTGCTTTGAGTTTGCAGGAATAAGAATACCTTCTCCTAACTTCAGAGATATTTTCTTGTTACCAATAATTACTTCAGCGGAACCATCAATAATTTGAATGTAATTGTCAAAAGCTGATGCTTTCTCTTCCAACTCCTCGCCCGCATCTAAAGAACTTACGGTAACATTTCCAGTTGCTCTTTTAATAATTGTTTTACTTAGTACAGCATCTGGTATATAATCAACAATTTGCACAATAACATGGGCTTTATTTTTCTCAATTTCTTCTTTTTCCATAATAAATACAGTTACATCTTGATAATTCGGCGTTAGTAAAATTTAATATGCACTATCCGTTGCCATTCGAAAATATTTTGCTTTCTTTTTTAATTCTATCTAACCCCGAATTTTGTGAAATTTCCGACTTCATATCATCATACTTGTCAGACATAGAACGAAAAAGTAGATTG
>Ga0105044_10009848_pt1 | contig 13072 bp, 13 predicted proteins | sample MAT01_FD_78092 | JGI IMG/M metagenome (GOLD analysis project Ga0105044, IMG submission 78092) | Freshwater microbial communities from Lake Fryxell liftoff mats and glacier meltwater in Antarctica - MAT-01 | ecosystem: Environmental > Aquatic > Freshwater > Ice > Liftoff microbial mat | place...
CTCTCAATATTCAAAAGCAACGTGGAAGAAGTACCATACGTCTCGTTTGCATACGCAGGCATTCTTAAAGCATAAGTATTCATTAAATGACATTGATGTAAAGCAAATACAATACAAGTTTATAACAGACTTTGAATTCTGGTTGAAGACAAAACGAAACTGTAATCACAATAGCAGTATTAAGTACCTTACGAATTTTAAAAAAATCATCCGTATTTGTTTGAACAATTCGTGGCTGGAGAAAGATCCATTTGTTGGATTTAAAATGAATAAGCAAGATGTTGAACCAGAATATCTAACTGAAGATGAACTTCAGGCTCTTGCTTCAAAGGAATTTGCAATCGCAAGGCTAACTCAGGTACGCGATATTTTTTTGTTCTGCTGTTTTACAGGACTAGCATATGCTGATGTGCACAAACTAACAAGGTCTCAAATTGTAAAAGGTATTGATGGAGAACAATGGATTTTTACTCGTAGGCAAAAAACTGAGACAGCTTCGAGGATACCCCTGCTGCCAACTGCAACTGCAATACTTGATCGATATGAAAACGATCCTCAATGCATTATAAAAGGAAAGATTCTGCCCGTTCCCACCAATCAAAAAATGAATGGTTATCTAAAGGAAATTGCAGACTTGTGTGGTATCACTAAGTACTTGACAACGCACATGGCTCGCCATACTTTTGCTACAACGGTTACATTAACCAATGGCGTACCTATTGAAAGTGTTTCCAAAATGCTTGGCCATAAAAACTTGAAGACTACCCAGCATTATGCTAAGATTCTGGATAAAAAGGTCAGCGAAGACATGATGGCCTTACGGCATAGACTCGCAATTGACTCAAGCACTACACAACATTAATTATTCCTATTAAATACTTAAATTCGTAAATCACATGATACAAACTATGGACATCAAAGTTCTAAGAAACAAAGAGGGCATTCTTTCTGGACTCATAATCCCAATGGAGCAATTGGCAGAAGCGAAAGCATCCCTTAAGGAAGGTTCGGAGCTATATTCGATTATCAATGATTTATTAAACGACCAAAAAACATCTGGTATTAAGAGAGAATCACTCCTTGCTGGTGGCCGTACTGTTTTTGAGGTTGAAAAGGAAACACAAGTCATCACCGATAAACTATATGCTGATGCATTTGAAAAAGGGCTTTCCATGTATTACAAAGATGGAAGAACCACAGCTCCGACTGAGTTCATTCGTGCTAATCCTGATGGCTCTGAAGATCTGGTTAGTTTTGATACAACTAAAAGGGAGTATACTCTATTAAAAAAACTAGTTCCGAAAGGACAGGGACATTGGTCGTATTTGACTACCCCCTAATCAAATACATATCATGGATAAGACACCTGGACTATATGTTATAGCGGGTCCAAATGGTGCCGGAAAGTCAACTTTCGGAAATTCGTTTTTACCTGCCAATACCTTTCTATTTAATGGTGATGAGGTTTATGCAACCCTTATTGCGCAACATCCTGATATTGACCCGGTAAGATTACGGGGAGGTGTGCCAGTAGCTTTAGAGAAGGCAAGAGATCAGGCAATTGCTGCAAAGGAAAGTTTTGGTTTTGAAACAAACTTCTCTTCTGATCTTACGATTGAATTAATGCAACATTTTAAAAATCATGGCTATAATTTACACTTGATTTATTTTGGTTTAAATGATCCTATTATTGCTGAGTCAAGAGTTCAAACCAGGGTAAATCTTGGAGGTCACGATATTCCAACCGATGTTATTGAGTTCAATTTCCATGAAGGTATCAAAAGAGTAAATTCTAACTTAAATCAATTTGACTCGATCTCTTTTATTAGTAGTGAATTGAAAAATCAGGTAATTGCACATTGCGATAATGACATGAGTGCGCTGAAAATTTATAATAACTTAACGTGGTTCAATCGCGATTTTAAACAAACGGTTTTGAAAATGATTGATAAGGGAACTCAAGTAAAACGTAGAAGGAAAAGAGGAAGGGGTATATAGTAGGAGGAAGAGGCTCCACAACTATTTTGCGTTGGTGTTGTTAAGAAGCCGATAGATGTCTTCGTACTTTTAGATCAGGCTCCCAATTCTTGAGAATGGTAGTGTGCCATTGATGCGCAAGGTTGGAGTGTGCCAGGCGAGATTCCTAGGAGCCTCCGACTTCAATTGATTTTAACCATTGCTTTTGCTGGATCTGTGCCAGACTTTGAATCAGTGTTTGCAGATCGGTAAGCAGTTCAGTTTTAAAATGCTCGAGATCACCCAGAGTGATGAGCTGATCGCGGAAGATTTTCTTGCCAACGGGTGCCGATACGATTCCATTTTTCATGACTTCTGTGATTTTTAGAAGTCAAACATTGGAAAGCTCTGGACAGGTTATTCACAACTTGTGGGGAAGTTGTGAAGGATTTGGACTTGGAGTGAATATCCGGGCAGCGTTTTGACGAATTTTTTCTGCCATTAAAACTAGCATAGGACTTACTCCTATTGGGAGGAATTGTAATTCAGCTATTTGATTAGTTTTAGATTAACCAAAATATTAATCATTATGAATAGTTAAAGCTCTTGAGCAGCATAACATTCAAGAATCTATAAAAAAATCAGTTCCGCGTTTTCATATTTAAAAAAATCCTTAACCCCCAAATAAATTTATGAAACACAAAATTCGCTTTCGTTTTAGCTGGCTCCTTGTATTCGTTGCCTTGCTACACTATGGTTGTGGAGATCTTGAACTCACTGACAAAATGAAGCCAGTCAGCCCCGATCTTGATTTTAGTGCAAGAGGAGGGTTATCAAAAAAAATACTTGATAGCACCAATACTGCCGAAAGTGCAGCCAAAAACAGTATCGCTAACCCAATCACTAGCCCTCGATTTGTTACATTGGGAACCAACTACGCTTTGCAGGCAACAGTTACTGCGGAGTCTACTTACCCGGGTTATTCTGTGCAAAAAATAAAAGACGGAAGCCGGGTTACGACAGTTGGTCCAGCTTATAGCTGGGCGAATAATTTCCCTGGTGGTGGCAAACTTCCAGAAAGTGTATTTTTGAAGTTTTCTTCTTTGAAGTCAATAAATAGAATTGACATCTACACAAGTACAGGATATGTTCTTCAGAATTATACAATTCAATATCGTATCACATCAACAGGATCTTGGATTAACTTGGCTGTAGTAACGGGCAATACCTTTTTCCAACGAATTCATTCATTTACAACGATAAATTTACTCGAAGTACAAATCATTTGTCAACTTGGTCCCTCCAATCAAACGATCTACGGGAGACTTAACGAAGTTGAGATTTATGGACCTCCAGAGCCTACGCTCCCTCCTATCTCAGTAGAGAACGGAATGTTGGTTTTCAACTCCGCTGTAGATATCCAGCAAGCAATGGACTATTTGGAATTCAAGTATGAACAATATACCGACGCTTTCGTTGCTCAATATCCAGGGGTATCCGATGATCAACTTGCCGACATTGAAGAATTGACAGGATTTAACGATGAACAACCTTTTATTGAGTTTGAAAGTATATATGGTCTTAATTCCTTACGTTCAATGATTACCGGAGCTGAAGATACGTGGTTGGCGACCACCGCCGGTGATTCAACAGCTGGTCCTGATCCCGATGACGCTTATATGGATGAAGATGAACTCCGAACTTTGGTAAACGTGAACGGGGAGGTCAAAGTAGGCTCGACATATTATGTATTTCAAAGCGACGGCTCATACTATACTTACAGTGGCGGTCAGTTGCCATCAATTGCGTCGCAGTTGAAATCTGGCGGTGCTCTTCCTTATAACGTGACGTATTTTCCAGCATTTATTGCACCCCCGGCAGATTGCAAGACCAATGCGAAAAATAAAAATTTCAAAACAAGTGGTACCTGGAGATATAAATATAAAGTCAAAGTATCTGATGGACCGTTTGCAGGATCGGGGCGATCCAAGGCAGTTACGAAGTCATATAGAAAGAAGTTTGGGAAATGGCAGAAAAGAATTGCAACAATCGGAGCCTATGTATGGGGAGATCTTGTAGATACCGATTGCTTGGCCGGGCCAACTATTGACAGTGGCTATAAGGAAAAAAAGCGACGAAAAGTTAAGGCTAAAGTATCTCACCAAAATGTAAAAGTGAAGAAGAACCAAGTCACAGGAGAGTTTGGTCATAGTAAAGTACCATATCATGTACAATTATTAACCTGGTAATCGTTTAAGTTTGTAGAACTGATCTAAGTTTAGATCAGTTCTACTTTGTTAAACTTCTATAACAAGATGACGAGGAGCTGCATTCTTTTCTTAATACTGATGCTTGTTCAGGTTTGCCAAGATGCTTTTGCTCAATCTAAAACATTATCATTTGGCTTAGAGGTTTCACTTGTAAATGACAGGTATGAAATTCTAGACGAGGGTGGCCACCTTACTCAAGTTCCTCTAAAGAGTATTTCTGGGGGTGTGATCGCCAGCAAAGATTTCGGTGACAAGTTATTTGCAGAGACGGGAATCTTATTTAAAACTTATTGGGAGGGTTTTGGATATAATAATGGCTTAGTGTATCCAAGTAGTGATGCATTCAATTCAGTCCTAGTGCCTTTAAGGGTAGGTTATAAAATCAAGTTTATAAAAGGCCTTTCATTGGCGCCGACCTTGGGCGGCGCATTGGGTATCAATACTGATGCTATAAAAGCAACTGGTAAAGCAAATGGCACAATTCAAACTAGCGGATCCACTTTGAGTTATTCCTATATAGAGAACGAGAACGTAAGTCGTATGTTTTTCCTTGTTCAACCCAGAATTAAGATTGAGTTAACATTACTCAAACGGTTGGTGGTTTCTGGGGATTTTTATCAAAGCTTTGGATTTGCTGCTGTGAATCGTCTTGACATAACTTACTCAACTGACAATTCCCCAGACGTTTCTGCGAAGGCGATAAGCAAAGGCCAATTTTGGGGTGCCGGGTTAGGTGTTGCTTACAAATTTAGAGAAGGGAAATAATCCAGACGTTTAACCAGAAACGATGAATCTTGGAATTAAACAGTTTGGTTTTATAATTGCTTTAAATTTTATCTGTGCAACCAGACTGGAAGCGCAGACATTCATCGGTCTATCTGTTAATCTGGGTGATGTAGTTAAGGAAACCCCTAGCTCAAATGGTATTAAAAGCATTCCTTCGGTGTCAGGTAATTTTAGTTTAGAGTTCCGAAAAAATCTTGGGAGTAACGTTTTTCTTTCTTACGGAGTAGGTCTAGGTGTGCTTGGCTATACACTAAAAGTAGTAACTATAGATTCGTTAAGCCCAAAAGACAAATTCTTGTTTCCAGAGTATTCTAATTTCTATGGTAAACTCTCTCTCGCTTTAAGTAAGGAGTTTATTATTAGCGGGCGGCCAATCGCCCTCGGAGTGAGTGGCGGAGCAAGTCACTACTATTCCTTCTTTCCTACAACAAGTTTTTCGATCAGTGTCGAGGATGACACTCAAGAATATACAACCTTCGAAGGTCAAACTTCCGTGCAGACAAAGGCTCTTGTCGGTTTTGCAAACGTTTTTCTAAGGAAAGAAGTAAATTCAAGAATTAGTTTTAAGCTCGCTTATTCATACCATGTTGCCCCAGCTCTCACCGGGACATATAAATTTTATCACACTGAACGTGTCTCTGCTGGCAATATTTCAATCTATCAAAGGGAGCTTAGCCTAATGATATTATTCAAGACATCAAGACACTGATAAAAATTCACGAGCCATGAATTTCCTTGAGTTTAGTTTTGGGTGATTCAATTAGCCAAGACAATTTTATCAAATCATGTTTGTGATAAACCAAAATTTAACTATCTTCATATTAGATTTGCAGTCGATCAAAACCTGGTGAGTTCAGAAATTTGATCAAGGGAAAATATTGATATTCAGAGGCATTAGAAATGGGTTCACAAACCTCTTCCTCTGCCAAGTACAAATAAAACAAAGTCAAAACCTCGAATTCCTTATGGATTCGAGGTTTTTTGTTTTTAGAGCTAGTCAAAATCAATCAAAGTTTAGAAGGCCCCGCGGTACCAAAGTGGTACCAAGACCACCAAGCGAAGCTTGGTACCACTAATTGGTGTAATGCACTCTGATTCAACGTGTTCAATGAACGAACATCTTGATTCGTGCGCTGGGAATGAAAATTTTTAACTAAACAAGTTTGATATGAGACAGACCATTTCAGTAAAGTTTTTCGCAAGAAGAGACAGAACAACAGCAACCGGCCTAGTGCCAATCTTCATGAGAATTGGGCTTGAAAAAAAGCGATTGAATGTCACCACAAAAATCCACGTGAATGTTGACGACTGGTCGATTCAAGATTGTCAATTGAAAACAAAATCTAATTCCGCGAAAAGTATCAATAAGATGCTTGATGGTTTTAAGATGAAAGCGCTCGATTATCAGCGCGAATTGATGAATGAAGGAAAACCAATCACGTTAGAAAATATTAAAGCGAGTGGTACGGTATCTCTCTGGAAAGAAAAGTCATGTTACTCGAAGTTTTCAAGGAACACAACATACAAATGAAGGCACTTGTGAACAAAGAGTTCTCTCCCCTAACTTTCGAGCGTTATGAAACTTCATTTCGGCATACTCAGGAATTTATGAAATGGAAATACAAAATTGATGATATCAATGTTAAAGACCTGAGCTACGCTTTTATTGCTGACTATGAATTTTGGTTAAAGTCAATCCGAAATTGTGATCACAATACTTCCATGAAATACCTATCAAATTTCAAAAAGATAGTTCACATCTGTCTTAAGAATGGATGGCTTCATAAAGATCCGTTTATAGGATTCAAACTGGTAAAGCGAGAAATAGAAAGACCATTTCTTACTGAAGTAGAGCTGAAAAGGATTATTGACAAGCCATTTGTCATGCCGCGATTAAGCCAGGTAAGAGATATATTCATATTTTGCTGTTACACCGGGCTAGCATATGCTGACGTAGAAAAACTAAAAGGTGAGGAAATTACAATTGGCATTGATGGTGAAAAATGGATTTCAACAAAACGCCAGAAAACTGATTCATCAACGAAGGTTCCTTTACTCCCTCCAGCATTGGAGATACTTAATCGCTATAAAGGAAATCCACAATGTCTTCAGGCAGAGAGATTATTACCTGTGCTCAGCAATCAAAAAATGAACACTTACCTAAAGGAAATTGCTGACGTCTGCGAGATTTCTAAGAATATGACTTTTCATACTGCCAGACATACTTTCGCTACAACCGTGACACTTACAAATGGGGTACCTATCGAAACGGTTAGCAAAATGCTTGGTCATAAAAATATGAAAACGACTCAGCATTATGCGAAAATTTTAGACAAGAAGGTAAGTGATGACATGAATGTACTTAGATTAAAGTATAAAATTTAAATTTGGGAAAAAAACTTGGACTCACCTTAATTACAAAGGAAGGCTTTTTTTCATTTTAACTTTCACTGCTTTCGAGTCTGTATTTGCATTTACTACAAGGGCAGACATCAAAGAAACTTGCAGGATTCATAGTGTACTTTCCTGTATGGAACATAGGAAGATGTGGAATTGCAATTGTTCGATAAATATTCCACCAAACCTACTGCGATTTAATTGACCACTTTCTAAATCAACAGTTCATGAGATTGTGTATTAGGTAGGTTTATTAAGCTGAATCCAGTAATTTGTTGTGCGTAGTGGTCATGCACTTTATGACCTCAGTTCTTAAATAGTGATATTATAGTTCATGGATACTCGGCTTTTAGAAAGAATCAAAAGATTTACTATTGCTGCACTGCTAGCCGATGATTTGCTTATGGGCGTTCTGGTTTTGAAGGGTGGCAATGCCTTGGGACTTGCTTATGACATGACTAACCGTGGGTCACTTGATATTGATTTCTCGATGGAGAAGGATTTTACAGATGCCGAAAAAACTAGAATTAAGAATCAGGCGACCTACTTATTGAATGATGAATTTAACAAGGCGGGTCTTCGTGCAATCGATGTGCAGTTTTTGGATCGTCCTGGTAAGATTGATAGTAGCGTGAAAGATTTTTGGGGAGGGTACCAACTTTCTTTTAAAATTGTCACCGAGGATGTCTACCAAAAATTCAAAGAGGATCAACAATCATTGAGAGTGAATTCAATTTCATTAACTTCAGGAGATAAGAAGACATACACTGTCGATATTAGTAAGTATGAGTACATCGGTAAAGTAAGGCCGCAAGAAATTGATGGTACAGTTATTCAGGTGTATACCCCTGTGATGTTGGCACTTGAGAAAGTCCGTGCCATTTGTCAACAGGACAAGAAGTATCGAGATGTTATCATCTCTATGACGCAACGTCCTCGTGCTCGCGATTTTTACGATATCTATAATTTGTATGCTACCTTCAATCTTGATTTCACTTCAAAGGAAAATGTAGAGTTAATAAAACATGTGTTTAGCGCTAAACGTGTTCCTCTGAATTTCATTTGTAGGATTCCAATAGAGTATGACTTGCATTTAAATGATTGGGAGAGTGTTCTTCAAACCATTGGAAGAAAGGAAGAGGTTAAGGATTTTAAGTTTTACTTTGACTTCGTTGTAAGTTCGTTTAGCTTTCTGTGCGGCTAATTTGCATCCCCCTTGGATAGAATAGTTTCCACCTATCATTGAAGTGTGGATTTTTCATGTTGTACGTGAGATAGAAATTATAATTAGTATTTTGTTCAAACAACTTTAGAGTGCTTTCAGGATATCCAGCAAGCTCCAAGTAGAATCCAATGACTTGGTGATAAGGATAAATAAATCTCATTTGATTAAGATAAGTCTTTAGCATATTAGGATCAATTTTTTCTCTTGCACTTTCGAATGCTTTAAGCACCTCAAAAACGCCACCTGAGTATGCAGGCCTTACAGTTATGTCGATTAGCGTTCGGATCATGTCAGTATAATAATACTGTATAACTCCATCGTTCTGTTCAATAACTCCAAGGCGACTTGTGTATTGACCATTTAATAATATCACGGTCGACTGATTAAATGAGTACTGTTCCCCAGTTTTTCGTTGCTCTTTTGAAAATGCTTTGTCTATGTTTTCTTGTTTTAAATTCTGGTCTTTAGTCGTCTGATGGCCTGAGTGTTCCCCATTTAAATAGTAAGTCTTGGGTGTTTGTTCGGTTAGCCCATGGAGAAATAGTGCTGTGTAGTGAGTGTAATAGGCCTTATTTTTCAATCCACTAAAAACTGTAAGCGGATCAGTTGTCCGCCAAGTATAAAGACTAATACTATGGTTAGTATCTGCTCTGTATAATACAGATAGATTCATATAGGATTTATTCGTCAAGAATGTAATTAGATTTTCTGCTGTCTTACTCTCCGGAACATTCCATGTCAATTGATTCTGCTTAAGAAGGTGTTCCAAAGACTTTACTGTAAAGGATTTCTTTGAAGAATGATCAAAAAATGCCCCTATTTCGACTTTTGCCTTTTCAAATGCACTTATACGCATATTCCAGATAATAATAAGCATATATGCTTATTATTAACGAAGTTATACTATTTTTTGAATAAAAACAAGTTCGAAACTGGAACCTTTAGACCATTATTTTCGTATATATAGCATATATGCTATATATACATAATGGTTATGAATAAAACTAAAGAACGCAGGCGGTATTCCAAGACGGAATTGAATTTGGCGCGAGCTAATCCAGACTCACAAATAATTGGTGAATTGGCTAGCCGACTCATGGGAGGAGAGTCAATGTCTATAGCTGAAACAAACTTTGCGGCATCGATTCTTAGAAGAACCAAACTGGAGGGTTCAGTCAGTTTTGTCGATTTAGCCTCTATTCCCGCTGCTCAGGATTTCATTTTCAAAAACTTATATATACTATATTATGCAGACTTAGTGGGACGTTATGGAATTGATAAGGCATTCGGCTTAGTTAGTATCGAAGAAAAAAATGGTGATGTCATAAGGCTCAACGAGTATTACAAGGATTGGAAAAAGATATATTCAAAAAATAACCACAAGGCAAATCCCCTATTAAATCTTGTCATTACTGAAAGTTGCCATCAAGAGTATAATAAACTTAAGGAGATATTTCTCATGGGTGAAATTACCCAAGAGGAATATGATTACAAGGAAAAGTCAATCATTCTGCACTCCAAATATCTATATCTTACAGCTAAAGCATTCTTCGATGAACACAGAAGTAATGAAGTCATTGCAACATTCCACAATCGTGAGATCGTCATCAATGAATACTCGATGGTCCACATTCTAAATCGCCATCTTGGAGGATCTGCCAAACAATTTGATACTCAAAAATCTTTTCACTTGGATCGCGAGATAAATTGGCTTGAATTACCTTACGATTTGAAATCAATCATAGAGAGTCTAGGTAGTCATCCAGATACAAATGTTCCCACTTTGATATTTCTTCCCTTCAAGTTCAATGGCATACTTTATGCAATCTGGACTGAAGAAAAGACTAAGCATCAGGCAGCCAAAGTCATTCCAATAACAAGACTTCAATCTTGTTATCCTATTGAAGATGCAAAAGAACTAAAAAAAATACGTGAACATTATCGAGAATTGCGTATTAATGATAAGCTATGCGCAATTGTTCCTATTTAAAATTTGACTTTTGCAAAAGTGACAATTAAAAGTAAAAGAGAAATACGGGATCATATCTACTTTAAATATTTTCAACCCACCTTCCCCCCTACTTGTGAATATCAGATCTTAAACATCTCTCTCTTTGACTTTCAAACACGAAAGTCATGGAAAAAGAGCAATTTGAATTCTCGGCTGAAAAGAGTATCTACCGGGATCAGCTTATCACACTGCGAGATCTAGGTCAGTTCAAAACAGAGTTGCTGAATGAACTGGTTCGTGTCCTTCAACAGCCACATCACGCACAAACAAAATCTTGGTTAAAATCTTCCGAGGTGCGCAAGCTGCTGGGCATCTCACCTGGTACACTTCAAAATCTTCGCGTTAATGGGACACTTCATTATTCCAAAATTGGAAGTATTGTCTACTACAAACAAGAAGATATTATAAAACTACTCGAAGGCTCTAAATCAAAGTAAAGTTGGAGCCGCTTCAGCTATATAGGACGTTTGTTGATCGGATTACCTCAGATCCACGGATCACTTCAACTCATATTTCATTAACTACAGCGCTTTGTTTCAATTGGATATTAGATCCTTCCGGGTTTACTATTCAAGTTTCACGAAGGCGGCTCATGCAATTATCTCATATCCGCTCCATTGCTACATACCATAAAGTCATTAAAGAATTACATGCCTTTGGATACATCATTTATAAACCCTCTTATCATCCAAAGAAAGGCTCCGAAATTTCATTGCGGATGGTTTCCGATTTAACAATTGCTAACTCATGAAGATGTTTTCTTTTACCGAAGCCAAACAAATTCCAATTATAGAATACCTATCACGTCTAGGATTTGAACCAGCTTATAATCGCGGTACTGATTCATGGTATCATTCTCCACTACGAGAAGAACGCACACCTTCCTTTAAAGTAAACACACACCGTAATGTCTGGTATGATCATGGAAGCGGTGAGGGCGGAACCATCCTTGACCTTGGTGCAAAGCTGCATCAATGTTCTCTGTCAGAATTTCTCCAAACCTTATCGGATGGAAACTACAATCCCCTTTCTTTTCACCGCCAACCACCTTTTCAAAAGCCGGAAAACAAAATAGAAATCATCAATGTCCGGGAACTCAGCAGCGAAGAACTTTTCTACTACCTGCGCAAGCGAGGCATCTCTAAAAGTATTGCAAAGGAATTTTGTAAGGAAGTAGATTTCAGCATCCGGAAAAAGATCTATACCGCCATTGGTTTTCCAAATCAAGTAGGCGCATATGAACTAAGAAACCATTGGTTCAAAGGTTCCTCTTCACCGAAAGATATTTCACACATTAATAATAAGGCCGAGAAACTCTCCTTACTCGAAGGATTCATAGATTTCCTTTCTGTTGTTCAACTTCAGCATAAAGAGATAAAAGAGCTAGTAAAGGATTCAGATTTTTTGATTCTTAATTCCCTCAGGCTCATTAACCGCTGCTTGCCACTTCTACAATCACACAAGGAAGTCAATTTGTTTCTGGACAATGATCAGGCTGCCAAAGAAGCAAAAGAAAGTTTGATGGAAAAAGGTATCCGATTTAACGATGCTTCTATACTGTATTCAAAACACAAAGATGTGAATGAATACCTGATCGCATCCAACCAACTCAGACAAGTTAATGATGAAGAACAAACACAAACCAACTCACGCAAGCGAAGAGGGATGCGGATGTAAGAATACGCAGAAGTAGTTCCCTTTAAGTAAGATAAGTAGACATGTAATTAAACTCACTAAAAATTAATAGCAATGAAAAAGAAAATTCATTTCATCACGCAAGCCAAAGGTGGTTCTGGTAAATCCGTGCTGGCATTTATGCTCGCAGAGAAATATCCTGAAGCTGCTCTGCTCGATCTGGATGATGCCACCACTACAACCATGAAGCAGCTTGCATACCGAAAACCAATTCAGGTTTCCTTTCTTGATCCAACAACCAAACGAATCGATCGAGGCGCATTCAATGGACTCTTTGAAAGTGTTATAGATGCAAAAAAGGATCTGTTTATCGCAGACCTGGGTGCAAGCGTAGCCGAGCAATTGCCTAAATACTTTTCAATGAATGGCATTGAAGTGATTAGCGATGTGCTGGACAAAAGCAACATTCAATTACAGATTGTTTGTGTAGTGGGTGGAGGAAATATTTTTAAGGCCACCATGGAGTATTTAACCGAACTAGTGGATTCAACAAAAGATCTTTTAGAGGTCATCGTTGCCAATAATGGATTCTATCCCTGTTCAGTTGAACAGCAAACAATTCTCAAGGCTTATATCCATGAACATAAACTCTCTTTAATACAGTTTGATCTGGTGAAAGACAAAGGTGAGATAGCTATGCGCACCGTTGAGAATGTATTAAAGGATGGCAACGGTACAATTGGGCTAAGTCCTTTCACGGCCATCTACTTCAAAAAACCGATTGCAGACTTA
>Ga0105044_10009850_pt1 | contig 13071 bp, 10 predicted proteins | sample MAT01_FD_78092 | JGI IMG/M metagenome (GOLD analysis project Ga0105044, IMG submission 78092) | Freshwater microbial communities from Lake Fryxell liftoff mats and glacier meltwater in Antarctica - MAT-01 | ecosystem: Environmental > Aquatic > Freshwater > Ice > Liftoff microbial mat | place...
GCGCAGCGGGCAGGTGTTTAGCCAGTATTTCCTGTTCAAAAGGGGGAATGAGCAAATCTCTTTCGATCGAAAAAACAAAGGCGGGCATGGTTAGAGAAGCCAATGCTGCCGGGATGCCGCCCCGGCCTCGCCCACGTTATATGTATCCAGGATTTTGGTGAGTTGCCAGTAAGACTGGCTGAAAAAGCGGCGCACTATCTTTTCTCCCTGATATTTCATATAACTGGAAGCCCGAAAGTTGTCGCTGCGTTCATCGGTGTCTGATTGCGTCTCGCGGTAGGCTTCAATCGTCCGACAACTCAAAAGTCCGATGGCACGGGCAGCACGGAGCCCGGCCGCACCGGAATTATCCTCGTCGTTTGTCCAGCTCTGATCCGCTTCAATGGCCATGCGCTGGCTTTCGTGAATCGCAATTGCCCAGGCCGATTCGCGGGCAGCACAGACGAGCAGGGCTATTTTTTTTATTTTTTCTGGAATCAAAAAGACCAGTTCCAGGACCTGATGGCCACCACAGGAACCGCCGATACACAATTCAATAGATTCAATACCGAGATGTTGGCGCAGCAGCTCCTGCGAACGCGTGATGTCGCGGATACTGACAAGCGGAAAATCCTTGCCGTAGGCTTTGCCGGTATCGGGATTGATACTCCGTGGTCCCGTGCTGCCGTAACAGGAGCCGATCATGTTGGCGCAAACGATGAAATATTTTTCTGGATCGAAGATATTCCCCGGACCAAACAAGCCCGACCACCAATCTGACACATCGGAATTGGCCGTGAGCGCGTGACAGACCCAGATCACATTGGAGCATGTTTCATTTAATTTTCCAAAAGTGTGAAAGCCGAGGGTTAATTCGGGTAGTACGCCGCCGTTTTCAAGGGGGAAGGACTCCTGAATTTTGAAAAATTGCAGTCCGGAGATTTGGATTGGGAGGGGGTAGGCTGGCATTTTGTTCAAGAATTGAATTATTCAGGGATTATTCATTGTCTAACATCATCCCAACCATCTACTACGGTAAAAAGCCCCGAAAACTGAAAATTATCCACGAGGCTTAAAAGTTGACACCTTGATACTGGCACTGCCGGGTTCCACAAGAGGGGCGCAGGAAAGTATGGATGCTTTGTTCCCGTACCTGCTGCATTTGTTCAAGGTGATGGAATTTGCTGGACATGATTAGCTATGACACAGCCTTTATCGAAATGGCAAAAACGGCCGGGATTCAATTGCTTTTGCCGGAAGAGCGCAATCCGTTGCTGACCACTTCATTCGGTGTGGGTCAGCAGATTGCTTTTGCGTTGAATAAGGGTGCGCGACAGATCGTCCTGGCCATCGGCGGCAGTGCAACCAACGACGCAGGCCTGGGCATGGCTGCCGCTTTAGGTTGGAGGTTTTTAGATCAAAACAAGTGAAGAAGAGATTCAGAAAATTGGTCTTCTGGCTGCTTATTCCATCAATGATCCGACAGAAGGGCTGCATTTGGTGGACATGCTTAAAAACACCCGTATCAATCTGGAAAAAACTGCAATGCAAGTGTTTGGGGCGATCTAACTCAAAAATCCGTTCCAGTCTCCACCATCCAATCCACCGCCATGGAAAATCCAACGGGTCCAACGCCCTTGATTTTAACCAGATGAGGGATTTCCACATCCGCCCAAGTCTGGTCTGGGCGTTGCACCAAAAATGGCAAGTCCACCACTTCCAACATGGACACATCGTTGAGGCTGTCGCCTATTGCGGCAAAGCAAGTAGGCCGAACAGTCGTTTGGCGAAAGATATGCTTCATCCACTCCACCGCCTTTCCTTTGCTTAAGGAATCAGATTGCACGGTGTAAAACCTTCCGCCACGGCTCAAAACAAAGCCTGAAGGTTTCAACAATTGGTTGACGTGGGCCGCTTGAATTTCATCCAATGAATTGAGCAACGTTTCTGTAAACCAGCGTTCGCGGGCACGGTGGAGGAACGTTCCCGCCAGACCGGTTGCAGCGGATAGTTCCGCATCGGAGGCGCCCGCATAGCCCCGTATTTCCGGGAAATGACTCAGTACGGTACGAAGTACGGGAGCATCCGCATGGGCAAAAATGACCAGACCGTAGCCCCCTTCACTTCGGGTTGCTGCATACAATTCCTCCGGAAAAAATCCAGCAGGAATCGCCACCGCGCTGCCGTTTTCAAAGATAAAAGGCAGTTTTATACCCAGTTGTCGTTGCAGGTGAATTTGTTCTGCAAAGGTTTTGGAAGAGCAAAACACCAACGTTGCCTTGCGTTCCGCCAACTTTCGAATCGCCTCCCGGCTGCCTTCGATGCCATAGGTGTGGTGGTCAATCAGCGTACCGTCCAGATCGGTGAAAACGACCAATGATTGATCTATTGGAATAGGGAATGAAATCATGCCGGGATAAAATTGCCGTGCTGCGACCAGTCAATCGTTTTTCCAGCCGCCTCAAAATCAATGCTGGAAAGCACGGGGTACTGACGAAGTTTTACGGGTTCTGCGTTTTTTTGAATGATTTTTAGGCGATTTAATTCGTCTGAAATCTCCGTTTTCAGGCTTGTCGGACAAATATTGGAGTGCCAGAGTACGGAGAGCGAATATTCGATCATTTCATTGATATGGTCATCGCCCTTGGTTACTTCGTGCAGATGCGGGTTGCGTGATTCGATCTGGAAAACCTCTACCCCGTTCTTCATGATTTCCGGGAATGGAGTGGGCATTACGCCGCCGAATTTTTCCATCAGGCTGACAAAATGGTACGTTTCCACAGAAAAACCAGTTGAATAATCGAGCGACAGGGCCAAAGGCATGGACAGGGCATGTTCACCCGCATTACCAGTTCGTAAGACTTCGGTTTCGTAGCCCGTGAAATGACCTAGAAATTGGTTTAAATACTGATTGGTGATCCTGGACACACGCCCCCACTTGGCAAAAAACAGATCGTTTTCTACAATTTTTGGCTTGCTGTGCCACTGGATGCGCACCATCGAATAAGGTGTTTTTGCTTGCGAAAGTCCTGCGGAAAAAATGCGGACATATTCAAATACGGCCCCCGGGAAATGATTGTCTGAATCAATAAAACCCACATATTTTTTACCTGCCAAATGGGCAAGTGCAATCCCTGCCAACATCCCCTCTGCTTTCCCGTGTCGAATCAATCCTTCTTCGTCGAGCAGATGAGGGTAGCCGCCTTCAAGGAACATCCGGGCGAGCTCCGGCGAGCGTTGATGGGCGATGACAAACTTCTTTTTCGCATAGCGGCAAAACGTATCCACCATATTGCGCTCCATCCGAAAACGGTCAATTGGCTCGCTTTTACTGTTTGAAAGTATAATGGGTAGACAATCGTGCGGTATTCCACAAAGCACACCCTCCAACAAGCGCAAACGCTCGTCTTTCACCGGGATGATGATGGCCAAATCCTTTTCAATCTCGTGAATCCGCTCGTATGGTATCTGCTGAATAACATGAAACCGGCTTTCGAACTCAGAATCTACCCCATGACCTCCATCAAGTTCATAGATTTTTTGGACTTTGTAGAAAAGGTTGGCGCCAAATCGTTCAGCACTGGTGGGTATTTCAATACGCATTTTTTCTGTTTTTTTAGATAGTTAAAGAATACTTGGATGTTCCTTGGAACATCCAAGTCAAAATAAAAGCAAGAATTAGTTAAGCTATATAGAATGGATAACTACCAAATCACACGTCGTTCGGGTCATCAAACCTGGTGATTTCTATGGGTCGGTCACGGTAGAAAATTGCCCCTAACATTAAAATAATGCCCGTAGCTAAAATGACGAAAAACAGCACGCCCTCATCGAAAGCTTCGATGCGCTGCCAGTCTGGGATTTTATAAAAAAGCAGAATAGTAATCAGTCCGCGCGGGATGTAAAACAGCTCAGGCAGCAGATTATACCGATGCACCACCCGCAGATAAACAAAGCGCAAGCCAAGCAATGCTGCAACGATTAAAGAGCCAAGTGCCCAAACGTGCCAATCCTGAAAATAGGCCAAGCCAATACCGTAGCCGAAAAGAACAAAGAAGAAGGTTCGAATCAAAAAAGAGGATTCAGCCGTGATGGATTTTAGAAAGCCAACCTCATTTTCTACGCTCTCATCCGAAAAGTAAAGTTTGAGTGGCCTCCATCGTATCAAACCCCAATTATTAATGACCAATCCAAACATCAGGATCGTAATCAAAGAGGGCAAATGCATCATTTTACCACCCACATAAATGGCAATCAACACCGCGAACGACAGAAAGAACTTGATATTAATCCGATTGCGGATCAGCAGCAGCATCAGGCCAAAACAAATCGCTACGGACAACACCAACGCCACTACGATGCTGGTACCAAACCATACAACATCCTGAACGCCAATCTGATGTGGGAGAGAATTACAAGCCCACAGACTGCGAACAGAATAGTATACGTTGAGATATTGTCCATTTGGGCGAAGATAGCAAACCAATCGGTTATTTTCCTAATGGCCAAAGCCCACAGCTTGCCTACCTTTCAGGAGGGGCCTACAAGTTCTTAACGGTAAAACAAATGATTATCAGGGCATTTTAAATCAAAAATATATGGATAACGTTCCTGCGAATCTCGACAAATCGGCCACCGAACATTTTGTCGAGGATGCGAAAAATGTTTTAAAAAACAACCTCCTCGGCAACTTTACCAAACCCGCCCCAAGCCTGTACCCCCACCAATGGAATTGGGATGCAGGCTTTATCGCACTCGGCTACGCTCGTTCTGATTTTCGTCAGGCTTGCAATGAACTCAGCGCACTTTTTCGAGGCCAGTGGGCCAATGGGATGGTTCCACAGATTGTGTTTTCCGTCAAAAACATGGGCAAATATTTTCCGGGCTATTTCTTTTGGGATACCCGTGGCATACCGGGCAAACCGCGAAATGTGCGCACTTCAGGTATCACCATGCCCCCTGTGCATGGATTTATTTTGAACCGCTTGCTACAACTCGCGCCAGACTCGAAGGCTCACCGACCCTTTTTCCGGCGCATGTTCGACCGCATACTATTGCTTCACCAATACTGCTACAATTATCGCGACCCGGAGCGCGAAGGGCTCGCCTTCATTTGTCACCCCTGGGAATCTGGGATGGACAACCTGCCGACCTGGGAGGATGTTTTTACCCAAATACATTTCGACCCTTCGGAAGTCCCACCCTACGAGCGCCGGGATCTGGAACACGTGGACGCGCCTTTCAGACCTCGAAAACAAAGTTATGACCGCTATATTTATTTGGTAAACCGGCTGCGTCAACAACGCTACCAGGAGCCTGAAATCTGGAACGACTATCCTTTTCAGGTGCAGGAACCTATGTTCAACGCCATTTTAAACCACAGCAACGAGGCCCTCCTCGAATTGGGCCAATGGCTCGGTCGGGATACGGGGCAGCTCCGCGAATGGAAAGTCCAGACCAACCGGGCGCTCAACAGCAAACTCTGGGATGAAAGTCGGGGGGTTTATGTTTCCTACGACCGGGTGCATCGGCGTTCCATCCCGATCACCACAGCAGGCGGACTAATACCCCTGCTCTGCGGTGCACCCAATGCTGAGCAATCGGCTCGAATGGTGTCGTTGATCCAAAGTCCAACGTTTTCCGGCACATCGGAAAATCCCGCCTGGCTCTGCGCTTCCACCGCGTTGGATGAACCGGGTTTCGATCCCTGTCGCTATTGGCGCGGTCCGGTGTGGATCAATATGAATTGGCTGTTATTCCACGGTCTGCAACGGTACGGGCAGGCCGATATGGCGGCTCAACTGCGCTCGGATTCAATTGATCTGGTGCGCAAATTTGGTTTTTGGGAATACTACAATCCTTGGAAAAACCTGCCGGAAGGCGAGACAAACGGCGGATACGGCGCGGATCAATTCTCCTGGACAGCGGCTTTGGTGTTGGATTGGTTGGGGGAATAAAAGGGATTGAATTTCAAAAATGCATGAACCTGGTAGAACACAATGTTTGAGAAACAAAAAGCCGCCTCAGAAAGAGACGGGCTTGAATTGAATAAGGGCATGTTGAATGAATCAGTATTGGGGGTTTTTCCCCTTTAGTGACATCATTTACCGGTGTTACGGCGAATTGCGCCAAAGATTGCAGAAGCAATGGCCAATACAAGGAGCAAATGAATAAGGCTTTTAATGGTTTAATCGCCCTATTTTACATCAGGCTCTGACACCATCAAAGTTCACTCACCTCTACCCACGCAGCCGCCAAATCCTTGCGACCAATCATATTTTTCCAAGCCTTTTTGGGGGATTCATTGACTTTTTTAAGCAAATCCAATTGCCGCTGGGATAACACGGCATCCGGCGATTGCCGTTTGCCCACTAGGCTGTTGGCCCGGCAGGCTTGCAAAGAGTTCATCGGAATAAAACGATAGTCCGTTTGAGCAAGATAGTATTTAGGTTCGCGGTCGGAGCGAAAACCCTCGTTTTTGGGGCAGGCGGTCATGCTTTTTGGCAGGGTTAATTTTTCAAGATCCGCACGGCTCGTCACCGTCGGATCGAACTGGACTTTCACCACTTCTTTACCGTCCTGAAACCCTGGCTCTGTTTCGATTACGCCGGGAATCGCGCCGAACGTGCCTTCGCCCGTCCAGAAACAGTACATGGAAAAAGTAGCAGTTTCCAATTTGGCTTCGCGAGCCGAAAGTTCTTCTTCCAAAAGTTCGAGGTAGAGAGGCGCAGTTGTGCCGGTTAAATCCAAGGCTCGGCGCATCCCATTCACCAGTTGTAAGGAGGAATTAAAATTCGGCATACGCAACACAATATCCTGGTTGTCAGCACGCACAATGCGCACCACGGGATTGTTCCAGGCCGGTTCGCCAAACAATTTCAGGGCATCGGCATCTTTTCCACCTTTGTTGTTGAAAATACATACGGGCACAAAAAAGGTCTCGATGGCCTCCACAATGAGCGGGTGCGAGAGGGTGGTGTTGCCATATCGGGTACAATTGGAACAGCCCGGCACTTCCTGAAAAAGTATCAGTATGGGTTTTCCCGATTTTTGTGATTCAGTACGTCCTGCATCAAGGTCGCGAAGCCAATGAACTTGGCCGAGTTCTATGGGTTGGCTTGATGGTAACTGGTGGACTGGTGATTGGTGGACTGGTGATTGGTGGAGTGGTGATTGGTGGACTGGTGGATTCGAGACTGGTGGATCGGATATAGCCATTGTTTGGGTGTTTTGATTGGAGGCCCTTTTGGGAATAAAAAATGCGGCAGCCAATAAAGAAAAAGAGACGACGAAGCACAACAGAATGACTTTCATATCAATCTTTACGTTTGGATTTGAACATTAAGGCAGCATCAGGCTTTTAGTGCCGAACAAAACTTATTAAAACATGGAATGGATCACCGATCCTGATATCTGGATTGCATTTTTTACGCTTTGTGCGCTTGAAATTGTACTGGGCATTGACAATATCATCTTCATTTCCATCCTTACCAGCCGTTTGCCGGAAAAGCAACAAGCCAAAGGCCGACGTATTGGCCTCGCATTGGCCATGTTCACCCGCATCGCATTGCTTTTGTCCCTGGCTTGGATGATGAAACTTACTGCACCCATTTTAGTTGTCGGAAGCAATGAAATCAGTGGCCGAGACCTTATTTTGTTGCTCGGAGGCCTCTTTTTGATGTACAAAAGTGTGAATGAAATTCATGCGAAGGTAGAAGAAGCCGATCAGCCTCCCGAAAAAGTCCGCAAAGGGAAGTTTTCAACCATTATCGTGCAGATTATTTTGGTAGATATCGTGTTTTCACTCGATTCTGTTATCACAGCGGTCGGCATGGTAGAGGAGATTGGGGTAATGGTTGCTGCTGTGGTTACCTCCGTAGGTGTAATGATGCTTGCCGCTGAGCCAATCAGCAGATTTGTGAACCAACACCCCACCGTGAAAGTGCTGGCACTGGCGTTTCTGATCATGATTGGGGTAGCACTCATCGGCGAAGGGCTTGGGTTCCATATTCCAAAGGGCTACATTTATTTTTCCATGGCCTTTTCTGTGGGGGTGGAATTCATCAACATTCGACTCAAGAGTCGTTCCGTATCCACCTGAAAATTTGCTATTGAATGCGTTTTTGCCATAGTTTGTGGGTTCATTCAATCACTTTCGGCGAGTCGAATTACCTTTCGCCTCGCCGAATTTTTTAGTCTAATGAAAAGGATTTTGTCAAAATACATCAACTCTGGGCTTTCCATTATCACATGCGTTTTGCTCTGCATCACGCTTTTCCCTACCGAAGCACAAGCGCAGGCAGGTCAATCGCCCAAAAACATCACGCTCGAAGACTGCTTCACTTTTTTCAAATTCTTCCCTCAAACTGGCGGAAATTTCCAATACCTCCAAGATGGGGCACATTACGTCCAAGCCGACCACGACGGAGTCTTGCACTGCCACGATGTGCGGGATGAAACATTTGACTCCACCATCACGCTCAAGCTCCCCGATAGAGCCAAGGGATTTGATCAATTCGAGTTCAGTGAAGACGAGACCAAACTTTTGGTTCGCACCGAAACGGAACCCGTTTATCGTCATTCCGTACTCGCCAATTATTTCGTGTACGATTTCAAAAGCAACTCGGCTGAACCCGTTTATGACAAGGGCAAACAGCAGTTTGTAGCCCTTTCACCCGATGGCAACAATGTGGCTTTTGTTTTTGAAAACAACCTGTATGTCAAGGACTTAACCACAAAACAGATCTTGCAAGTAACCCGAGACGGCGAACCAAACAAAATCATCAACGGCCTGCCTGACTGGGTGTATGAGGAGGAGTTCAGTCCCGTGGATGGCGACGGCATGGTGGCCACACGATGGAGCCCCGATGGCAGCAAATTGGCTTTCATTCGCTTCGACGAAACGGCCGTGCCAGAAATGCCCCTCACCTGGTATGAAGGCGGGGCATATCCACACCGAAGCAGCTTCAAATACCCAAAAGTGGGGGAGGCCAATGCTACGGTAAGTGTCCACCTCTACGATCTGACCACCCGAGACATGGTGGGTAAATTAATGGGCCTTGAATCGGACGATTATTGCCCACGTCTAAATTGGACCTTTGACAATCAATTGGTCATAACTCGCCTAAATCGCCGACAAGACACCCTGGATTTGCTCGTGGCTTTGCCTGATCGAACGATTTATGTGCAAGAAGACCAGACAAATTGGATTCCCACCCGCTTGCTATTAGAAGAAACTGACCCGGCTTATGTGGAAATCGAATCAGAGAACAAGCTGGTTTTTTTAAAAGACAAACGCCATTTTTTGTGGATGAGCGAGCGCAGTGGGTGGCAGCATATTTATCGCTACTCTATGAACCAGACTGCTGCCGAAAGCCCCATTGCACTGACCAAAGGGAGTTTCGACGTGACCGCTTTTTATGGTGTGGACGAAAAAAATGGCAAATTTTATTTCCAGGCTGCGACGCCAACACCACTTGATCGCCAAATTTGGGAAGGCGACTTGAACGGCGGCGACGCTCGCTTGCTCACTGCGCCAAGTGGAACCCACGAAGCGGCATTCAGCCCTACATTTGACTATTTCACCCATATTTGGTCCAACGCCAACACGCCACCCGTAGTCAATATTTGCGACCGAAACGACGATACCCTGCGCGTGCTCAACAAGAACGAGCGGGTACGAAAGCTCCGGAAAGACTACGGTTTTGTTCCAAAGGAATTCTTTCAGTTTCCACTGGCAGACGGGACGGTTTTAAATGGATGGATGTTGCGGCCAGCGGTGCTGGATACGCTTAAAAGATATCCCATTTTGTTTGACAATTATGGCGGCCCAAACTCCCAAACCGTTCAAAACCAATACGATGGCTACATGGGCAGTTGGCATCAAATGTTGGTACAAAAGGGCTATGTCGTGGTCAGCGTAGACAATCGCGGCACAGGAGCACGGGGGCGGGATTTCAGAAAATGCACCCAACTCCAACTCGGAAAGCTCGAAACCGAGGATCAAATCGCTGCCGCCCGCTACCTCGGTTCGCAGCCTTGGGCCGACCCAAATCGGATCGGTATTTGGGGCTGGAGTTTTGGCGGCTACCTCAGCACTTCCTGTATTTTAAAAGGTGCAGATGTGTTCAAAATGGCGATGGCCGTCGCGCCAGTAGTCAATTGGAAATGGTATGATTCGGCCTACACGGAACGATACATGCACACCACAACCGACAATGCTAAAGGATATGAAGACAACTCACCCCTCAATTTTGCAAACCGTTTGCGCGGCGACAATTACCTGATCTGCCACGGCATGGCCGATGATAACGTGCATTGGCAACAAACGGTGGAAATGATCAACGCGCTCATCAAAGCCAACAAACAGTTCGAGACTTATTACTACCCAAATCGCAATCATGGGATTTATGGGGAGAACGCTACGATGCACTTGTTTACGAAGTTGACGAGTTTTGTTTTGGAGAAACTTTGAGGTGGTTAGCTCCAAAAAACATCCCAAGCAAACCTCGCGACAATCCCCGCCACCACCAAGATAAAAACCTGGCGGATGAACGCATTGCCCCGCAGCACTGCCATTCGGCTTCCCAGGTACGAACCGGCTACATTGCAGGCCATCATAGGCAGTGCGAGGTGAAATAGGATGTATTTGTTCATCAGAAAAAAAATGAGCGAGGAGACATCCGCCACCACATTGATGATTTTGGAAATGGCCGAGGACGATAAAAAACTGTACCCGATAACGCTTACAAAGCCAAATACCAGCAAACTCCCGGTACCCGGGCCAATAAATCCATTGTAAAAGCCCAGTGTTGCGCCAATGCCAGCCGCCCACCAACCCAGTTTTTCCGGCGCGACACTGAATTGTTCCTGATGCCCAAAGTCCTTCTTTCGATAGGTGTAAATCGCAATGACGATAATTAGAACAAGGATGATCGGTTTCAATACTTCGGAGGGAAGGAGGCTTTGCAGCGTAGCCCCGAAATAAGAAAAGACAGATGCTGGTATTCCGGCATAAAGCACCGTCTTCCAAGGGATTTTTACACTCCGGGAGTAGTTCCAAGCTGCTACCGAAGTTCCCACTGCTGACGCCAAACGGTTGGTTCCAATAATGTTTGGCACCGAAAGTTGAGGGTACAGCACAAAGAATGCAGGTACCTGCACCAACCCACCACCACCTACGATGCTGTCAATAAATCCGGCTAGAAAAGCGAAGGCACAAAGGAGATAAAGTTCCATGATAATAGTCTGCAAGATTACGCCGATTTACAGATGTTATCATTTTCAGCACCAGGAAAGGTCAGGGAAATGCCCTCGACTGACAAGCAACGGAAATGGTTGTCTCCGGTCTTTTGCAACCTAACATTGCAAAGTCGCGAATTGGCCCATCTTTGTGCCCTAAAGCTCGAGAATTCTGAACAACGCCTAAAACTTGAATTCAACAATAAAAAACATGAGAAAATTGCTTAGCCACCGTGTGCTCATGCTGGCACTCAGCCTATGCTTTTTCCAAACAGCCCAAAGCCAAAACACCATCCGTGGACTTGTACAAGACGCCAAGGCCCAGACGATGTCTGCTGCTACGGCCTTGTTGAGGCTAACCAGCGACTCCTCTCTGGTGAAAGGGGTTATTTGTACCGAACAGGGTGCATTCCTGTTCGACAATACAGCCTCAGGTATTTTTTTCGTTGAAATAAATATGCTGGGTTACTCCTCGACCGTATCTAAACCATTCACAGTCAAAGAGAATGAGGGCACTATTGATCTTGGAACCCTTATACTAAGTGAAGACAATACGATGCTCAATGAGGTGTCAGTAGTGGCAAAAAGGCCATTTTTGGAACAAAAAATTGACCGAACAGTCGTCAACGTTGCCAATTCCATTACCAATGCAGGCGGCACTGCCTTGCAAGTGTTGCAACGTTCGCCCGGTGTGCAAGTAAACCAACTGACCAAAGCCATTTCCCTGGTCGGCAAACAAGGTGTGGTCGTGATGATCAACGGCAAAATCTCACGTTTGCCCCCCGAAGCTGTGGTGGACATGCTCGCAGGCATGAGTTCGGACAATATTGATCGCATCGAACTTATCCACACGCCGCCCGCCAATTTCGAGGCGGAAGGCAACGCAGGCATCATCAATGTGGTACTGAAAAGTTCGGGCGACGAGGGCCTGAATGGCGGCTATTCTGCCAATGCCGGGTATGGGCGTGGAGAAAAATACGGGGCAGGGGCCTATTTCAATTACCGCAAAAACAAAGTCAACTGGTTTGGCAATTACGACTACAATTTCAACCTCAACCCACAGGTTTTTACCAATTATCGGGGTTTACAGCAGGGCAATGACTTTCTCGAAACAGAAACTTTCAGCAACCGACCTCACACGCCAACTTCCACGCAAAATGCCCGACTTGGTGCCGATTTTCAGGTTTCCAAAAAAACAGTGATCGGTGTTCTCGGCACTTTTTTTGACCGAAATTGGTACATGGAAGCCGAAAATGACATCCGATATTCCAGAAACGGCGTGCAGGAATCTCGCCTGCGTATGCCCAACTCAGAGACCAATCATGCCCGATCTTTTGCGGGAAACATAAATTTGACGCAGCAGATTTCTAAGAACCAATCGCTCAATGTAGATGCCGACCTCATTCAATACGACATCAGTAACCCCAGTCATTATGACCTTCAAAATGTTGATAATCAAGGAAATATAACGCCTCAATACGAACTTCGCATCAATAAAAAAACACCCATCCGGGTGGCGGTGGCAAAAGCCGATTATACCATTAACATCAAGGAAAAATTTAATTTGGAAACTGGGGCCAAGGTAACGTCCATGCGATTCGACAACGATGTGCGTGTGGACAGTCTTCCTCCCAATCAGGATTGGATCGTGCTCCCTGAATTTACTTCCTTGTTTCACCTTGACGAAGATGTCGTGGGCGGATACGCGACTCTTTCTGGCAAAATCAATACAAAAACGGACTTCAAAGCAGGACTTCGTTATGAATACACCAAAACAAACCTTGGTTCTGAAACCCAACCCAATGTAGTGGATAGGCAGTATGGTTCATGGTTTCCAAGCGTTTATGTCAC
>Ga0105044_10009852_pt1 | contig 13070 bp, 19 predicted proteins | sample MAT01_FD_78092 | JGI IMG/M metagenome (GOLD analysis project Ga0105044, IMG submission 78092) | Freshwater microbial communities from Lake Fryxell liftoff mats and glacier meltwater in Antarctica - MAT-01 | ecosystem: Environmental > Aquatic > Freshwater > Ice > Liftoff microbial mat | place...
GAGATTCTTTTGAAAGTTTTGGTATTGTTATCACATTGCCTCGGGGGATTATTCATAAGGATGTGAATTCTACCAGAAACATGAAAAAAATATAATCAATTTTTTATACGCTCTTTAGTATAAATAGGATGCTGGGGGATGGTAGTGACAAACTTATCTATCAGTTCAGCAACAGTATGCTTCCTTGATTTTGATTGATTCTTAAAACGTCCATCGCGAATAGCGGCTTCAGTGTCTTGAATCCATTGCTTTGCTTGCGTTTTTGTTCTGCAAACACGCCGTTGGGAGGGAAACCCCTTCAATCGGACTTCAGCATGATAACTATAACCACCATTTTTTATTGGAAGCTCTCTGATACTACCCACAACAACACCTCATCAAGTAAAATATTTTATAACAGAAGGGAACATTTGAGAACAGTGGATTCATAATCCGCTGTAATTGATAAACAAACCTTTTACACACAATGGTATGAGCATTAGATAAACAAAGATTTACGCACTTTTTACGCACTTGAAGAAAAACTTGATAAATTTCCGAAGAAATGACGAGGGGACTAAAGTTGAATAAAAAAAGATTTGATAAAGGAAATAAAGACAAGTGGATTTGCGCTGGTTGATCCCAGTCTAATCCGGCTGAGTGCGTAAAAATTGCGTAAAAGCGCGAGTGCGTAACACTTGCGTAATAGCAAAAAAGCTGTTGTGGAGGTATTTTGGAAAAAGTGGGGCAAGCTGGACTTGAACCAGCGACCAGCGGGTTATGAGTCCGCAGCACCGCCCCTGCCATTTAGCAGCTAACTGCCCCATATCATAGCGGAAAGTAAGCTTTTCCATCTACCGCGAAGTGTTGTGATTTATCGCTCTTTTTTGTATGCCAGTGGTCCACAAATGGTCCACGGAAAAACTCTGCTTCAGAGATCTCCTTATCAACCATCACGAGCTTGTCTGATTTTTATGATTGACGTATTGCTCCAATTCCATCTCATAAAAATCAAAGTGAAAATTTCCTACGGGGAAGCTAGAGACAGTTTCATCCCAAACACTTAATAAAGTTTCATAAGCAATACGAATGGGTAGCCCTTCTGGTAAATCAGCAAGATAATGGTAAGCAGCCCATACATCTAAAATCTTTTCGACAATTACTTTAATTTCATCGCCTTCTAATTGTATTGAAGCTGGAAATAGCTCTTTGCTAACACCTAGGTGGTCACTAAGAGGCTTTGGCCTCTACTCCATCTCCATAACTTGGGCCATAATATTTTCATCATTGGACAGGTATTCCCAATCTTGCGGCACATTAGCTTTTGCACGATCCAAAGCTTCTAGTATTTCTGTAACATTTTTATTTAAATTCATAATCTTCTAACCTCTCTCGGTATCTATGGAAAGCGCTCTTTTTTATCGATCGTTTTGAACATTGATTCTAATTCTCTTCTGACGCAATTGGAGTATTCATCGTAAGACAATCCGATGCTCTTATGAAGAAATTGATTCCAGACTACACATTCTTCAACAAACAATGACGTATGTTCTGGACAGAAGTACTGAATTTTTATCACCTCTCCGCCAGTATTCAAGCCTATCCATGCGATAAAGTCGTGTGAATGAGAAGAGAGCTTAGCCTCTACAGATTTGACAGGAAAGTCATTCCAATAAAGGTTACAAATATTTACTGATGTGGCTCCTTGCTTTTCTAGCATAGAGCGAATTTCTTGATCTGAAATGGAAAAAGTCTTTGAATCTTTTTGTGCAATATCCCAACTCCAGCTGACATAAAAAAAACCGGAAAGAGGTTTAAGATTAGTTTTAGGATCCTTTTCATACTGCTGCCATAAATCCTTAATTGTCGAGCGTTCTCCACAAAAAAATCCAGGATCTAATCCTATTTCTTTATTACGGTCGGCAGGAAGAACAACATAGTGCTCTGGAAAAGCTATTTTAAAAGGCAACCAATCACCCCGATCTAACCTCCTACGGTAATTCAGCACATCCCAAATTTCATCAGAGAAAGGATTTTCTGCATATCCAGGAACAACCATACAAGTAACAGATGCAATTAAAGAAAAAATCCAAAGTCTCATTATTTCCTCCGATATTTTTTGGAGAGATATTGCTTTATCATCGCTTTTTCATAATTCTCATAGAACCGTGGGTGGTTTATGACTGGTTTTTATCCTGAGAAGTTGCATTTATTGCATTTTCCTATGTCTTCCTCAATTGATTCATCCCAAGTAAATTCACCGCAAGAAGGACACTGACCTAAAAGAACCGGTGGCGCAGTATGGAATGTATCGGCTGTGTAGTATTTTCCGAGAAGTTGATAGCATTGAAAAAAATCATGCCTGAGTACAGCTTGCTCATAGGTCATTCCGAGATCTTTAACTTGTTTTTTCTTCATTAGCCCTCTTTTTGAACTATTTCTATTTTGGAAATAGTTGCTTCTGGGTTCGGTTTCTTTGTTTCAGACGTTTGCTGTGGATTCCGATAAATCGAGATTGCGCAAGCGTTCAATAAACGATGATTTGCTAGAGTGTCGTTGTTTCAAAGCATCAAGTTTTAATAGAAATTCGCGGCGATCTCCACGGGCAGCAAGATCGCGCAAGTCAACTAGCAACTCTATAGCCTTACTATAACTCACAGCTTTCTTTTCAGAGACGAGTGGCTCGATCTGATTCCACAATACAGACTCATGGTCTGTAATTTCATTCAGCCGCTTTTCTCGTGCAAGTCTATTTAATCTTTGCTGTTCTGCTTGTTTTGCTGCAGTCTTTTCGGCTTCTATGCGTTTCCGTTCCTTAGTTGTATGCTCGGTTTCCTTCAAAAGTTCAGCAATTGTTCGCTGCTGTCTGGGCTTGCCCATTCCACTATCTTGCTGGTGCCTCCACATTTTATTAAAACGATGAACAAACTTGATGGCAGCTATTTGATCACCTTTCATACCGCCTTCTAAAATGTCTGCAAGTAAATCTTCCTTTTCGTTTGAAGGCAAAGTAGCTAACCAAGCCCGAAGATCATTCGGACTGGGTGCCGTTTCTTCTAGAGATAGACTCGTTTTTGAAGCAGCATCGATTAAATCAGAGTCAATACGCAAGAATTCTGCAAAGTTGATAAGTCCTGGGCTTAATCGAGCAAGACCTGGTGGCACTGGGGGTTCGAGTTCTTCCTCATCATATTCTTCATTTTGCAAGTTGGAAAGCCATCCTAAGTATAAACAGCGAAGATCTCCGCGGCTTAACTCTGTCCGTAGGCTGAGAAAAGAGGAAAGGCGTAGGCCCTCTTCCCATTCTCCACCACCTTCATTCTCAGATCGAAAATCTAAAATGATTTTATCGTTGCTAAGGCCGCTGAAACGTTATCGCCATTGCAATAAGATTGAACAGTCTTGATGTCTAGAAGTACTGAGGGGAGCCTCAACTTAAGAATATGAGTCCCCCAGTTTGCATAATAGAGAAACCCATCGAAATACTTTTCCATCCATAAGTCTTCATCGCCTTTAAAACTCCCCCAAGCATACTCATTCACAAAACTATTAGGTGTGATGTCTGCGCGTGTTGAAAAAACTCGCAAGTCACTCATCTCTTTATCAGTTAAAGAGCGATCGACAGCTTGAAATTCATAATATTGATATTCACTCATAAACATCCTTTTTGGAATTGAAATTATAGAAAAAACAGTCTTTTTGATCCACTGCCAATTGCTCTCATTTACCGCATTTTTTATACATAGATCACAAAAAGACCATTAAATCTGTCACTACTTTTATCTGTTCAATATATATTGAACAGCGTAATCTAATAGATAGCAGGAGTATCTATAATGAAAGGCCAATTTTTGCTGAACTCGAACACAGCCTATGTAGAGGGTAATATTTACGCTGATAAATCGTCCCTTATCCTAGACTGGCTCTTGAAAGTGGGAATAGACAGAGAAGAATTCTCATTAAGAGAGGTAGCCAAGGATAGAGAGGTGAGCATAGGTTTAGTTCAACGGGTTTTTGGAGTATTGGTATTCAATGGACTTCTCAAAACCGAAGGAGTGAGAACTGCTAAGAAGTTTTCCTTCAAAAAGCCAAGCCTCCTTCTCAAAAGTTGGCTGGGACAGTATAGTATCACGAAAAAATGTAAAATGAGGACTTATCGTTCTGGATTTCAGGGAAAAGAAGAGCTTATTGAGACGTTAAAAAAATCAAAATTAAACAAAAAAGTAGCATTAGCTCTTCACTCTTCAGCTGAGGCCCATGGGTGTAAGAATACCAATTTGAATACTCTCGAATTATATATGCTAGATTTGGAGGCCAGGGTGGAGCTCGAGAGTGTGCTTCAATTAGAACCTCAAGAAAGAGGATATGAAGTTTTAGTGATTGAGCCCTATTATAAGAGTTTGCTCAGTCTCGATGGGGATTCAGGAAAAAGTGTGAAAACCTGCTCTGCTCTTTTAACTTTTCTTGATCTTTACCACTTTCCTCTGCGCGGACAAGAACAAGCGAAATTTATGGCAGAACGGATTCCTGAGCTAAAACGTATTTACAAGAATGGTTGATCGCAATGGAACTTGAGAAAGAAGCTAATGTTGGAGTCAGAAATGAATAAATGGTTTATATCCGATACCCACTTTTCTCATACCAATATCATCCGTTATACGGGACGACCTTTTCAATCCGTCGATGAAATGAACGCACAGCTGATTGAGAACTGGAATACTCTCATAGAGCCTCAAGATACCGTCTTCTTCTTAGGTGATTTTGGTCTAGGTACAACTGATTTTCTTACAAACCTTTGTGCACAGCTTCATGGGAATAAGATTTGCATCAGAGGCAATCACGATGGCACTCCCACTAAAATGCATACGATTGGATTCTCTCTAGTTCTTGAATCTGCATTCATTAAGGTTGGCCGTCACCAAGTCGAACTCGTTCATATTCCCAGCCAACCAGCACCTCCTCACTTTCAGCTCCATGGTCATGTCCATGAAAAGCGACCCAATAAGCTTGTGGATCGCCAACTCAATCTTTCTGTTGAAGTTTGGGATTACAAGCCTGTCTTGGAAAAAACAATTATTGCCCTGCTTGATCGTGCGAATCCACTAGAAACTTTAACTCAACCTAAAAACATGTTAATATCAAGATTACACAAAGGAGTAAACTATGACACTTAGTGAAGAAGCTATGAGTTTTCTGGAAGAACATATTCCGGAACTCGCTGATGTAGCATTTAAGCAGGCATATTGGGCAGCTCTGGCATCAGGCAGTAGTGTGCTTATAAGTGAAAATGGGAATCTTGTGGAGGTGTTTCCTGATGGGAAGCAAAAATTCATCAAACGTCTACCTCCATCAACGCCGGTAACTCGCGGTCAGAGGTTGGAAATTCAATGAATAAAGGAATTCCTCGTCTTCGTATGTTCGCAGGTCCAAATGGTTCCGGTAAAAGCACATTTAAATCCATAATCCGTTCTGAACTGCTCGGAATATATATTAATCCCGATGAGATTGAAAAAGAAATTTGCGATCGTGGCTTCCTCGATCTTCAAGGCTATCAAGTAACAACGACTGCAAAAGAAGTAATTGATTTTTTTATCCATTCTCCGCTTCTGAAAGCAGCCGATTTGCTGGACGATGCGCATAGCCTGCGTTTTAATGATGAGAAATTAAGTTTTCATAACGTGGGAGTCAATGCTTATTTTGCCTCAGTTGCAGCAGATTTTATCCGTAACAAGCTTATTGAATGCTCAAAATCTTTCACCTTTGAGACTGTAATGTCATTTCCCGATAAGGTGGAACTGCTTCGTAAGGCACAGACAAAGGGGTACCGCACCTATCTCTATTATGTAGCAACGGAAGATCCATCCATTAATATTTCCCGTGTCCGTTATCGGGTAAAAATGGGTGGCCATTCCGTGCCGGAAGATAAAATTGTAAGCCGTTATAAACGTTCTCTTGATTTGTTGATGCAGGCTGTCCAATTCACCAATCGTTCTTATATCTTTGATAATTCGACTCATGAACACATCTGGTTGGCAGAAATCACTGATGGACAAGTGCTGGAAATGAAAACAGATCAAGTGCCTGAATGGTTTAGAAAGGCTTTAGGAAGCAAATTCAATATAGAAAACAAGGGATAAAATGCGTACCAGTTATTCCTATGAGGACAAGAAAAAAAATACTAATCATAAAAAATGATTATTTATTCTGAATTTGATTAACTAGATTTTTTGCAAATTCCAAAACCTTATCGGAATTGATCACCTTTCCTAAACCAAGATAGGTATTTGAATCAGATTTATCGATAGATGTTTCTGTAACAATTCCGATAAAGGCTAAACGTATGCCTATTGTAATGTCGGTATTTGTAGCATATGATCCGTGATTATACAAAAATACGGGACTTCCACTTGAACCAGGAAAAATACCTGCATCGATGAGAAATGAAGGTTTGCCATTAAAATTATTCCAAACAGGGGTTGCTGTTATGCCCTGTCTTACAATTGGCAGCCAATTTTCAGTGTCGTAAATACCTTTTGGGTAGCCAATTATAGTCACAGTTTCAATAGCGGCACAATTTTCTAACTCTGCTTTTTTAAAGCAAAATGATTGAGTTATTGACTTAAAAAAAATCTCGCCTTTTTGTTTGATAACTTGATCTAAAATTTCAGCTATCGGAAAAGCAAAAATATCTTCATTAAACTTTTTAGAAAAAGGAATATATTTCCTAATAAAATCACCGTCGATTTCTACCCTAATCCTCTTTGTCTTATCTGGAGAAGAGTTAGTAGATCCGTGAAATTCAACCCATATTTTTTTTGCATTTTCGACAAGATGTAGGTTTGTAATTAAAAGGGGAACTGATTCATTTTCATTGACTGAAAAATTAAATAAAAAGCCCGTTCCAGTATGCCTCTCTTTTTCTTTCTCCACAAGAAGGGGTACTGTGCAAAATAAAAGCTGTGTTCCAATGTCATCTAATTTCACTCACCTTACGCAGTTATGAAAAAATAGCTTGATAATCTTGCTATGTAACAGTAAAAAATCTTGTTCTAACTTTAGGGAAAGACATGAACAAGAAGCTCCTCGATATTCAGACTATTTGATTGCTCAAAATCAATATGCAACTGCAACAGGTCTTTCAGACTTGTTAGATGGTCAAATTAGCCATGACAAAATCACTAGATTTTTGAATAGTCCAGCCCCTTCTTCTAGAGATCTTTGGGAGTATATTAAGCCAGATATTCGAAAAATAGAGCAAGATGTTGGAGGGGTGCTTATCCTCGATGATACAATCGAAGAGAAAACATACACAGATGAAAATGAAATAATGTGCTGGCATTATTCACACGCTAAAGGCAGGTGCATTAAAGGCGTTAATCTCTTGTCATGTCTTGTTCGCTATGGGGATATTGCTTTGCCTATCGCTTATGAATCTGTTTGTAAGGATATGCTTTTTTCCGACATCGCCACTAAAAAAACAAAAAGAAAATCCTCTATAAGCAAAAACGAAATGTTTCGATCAATTATTGCTCAAGCTGTGACTAACAAGGTGAAGTTTGATTATGTACTTGCTGATAATTGGTTTGGAGCCAAAAAAAACATGGAGTTTATCCACTATGATATGAAGAAGAAATTTATAATTGGAATCAAAACAATCGATTGATAGCACTCTCTGAAGAGGATAAAAAAAAAGGTCAGTACCAAAATCTAAATACACTACACTTCAAGGATGGAGAAAAAAGAATAGTCTGGCTTAAAGACGTTTCTTTTCCTGTAGCTTTAATCACAAAGATCTTCAAAAACGAAGACGGCTCTACAGGTATTCTAAACCTTGTTACCAATGACTTAGAAAGTAGTCCTGACCGAATCTACGAAGTCTACCAAAAACGGTGGCGCATAGAGGAATACCATAAATCGATCAAGCAAAACGCTAGTCTTGAAAAATCACCGACAAAGGTCGTGCGCTCTCAAAAAAATCATATTTTCGCATCAATCGTTGCTTATTGCAAGCTAGAATTTCTTCGAACCAAAACTTCGTTAAATCATTTTGCTTTGAAATACAAACTACTTGTAAAAGCGAACCAAATAGCTTTTCAAGAGCTACATAAATTTTTTGAAAAATCTATGACTGCGTAAGGTGAGTAAATAAGCAAAAATACACATATGACTCCTGCCCAGATAAATTCAATTTGCATATATTCTCGCATATAAATTTTTTAAATCTTACTATCTCTCTAGAAGTATTTTATGTAAATCTTTTCACACAAGAGAACACGAGTACACGAGCTTGATCTCTTGATTTAAAATGCGGCTAAGGCAACGCATCTTAAGTCACATATCAAGAAACACTACTGCACTGCTTTTTGAAGATCTTCGTGCTCAAAAGCAGAAGCCATCCGATCGATCTCTGTTTTTTTTATCTTAAGCTTAGTGGCCTCTTCACGCCATAAAGCTGTCGCTGAGCCCACTTCTTTAAAAATATTTTTTGCTTGGAAATTGTCGAGATCAAAATAATATGCCACACTAGCTGCTACATCAAGAGAAGCGCTAGGATCAATTAGATCGATTGCAGTGGATAAAATTCTTGGTTTGATATCTGTGGGTGTGGGATTCAAATCATATGCTGGAGACATACGCCAACCAGAGAGACCAGAGTAGAGAAATGCGTGATTGCGCAAATGGTCATCCACATTAGAAATCAACACGTTAAAAACAATACGGCGCCATAGAGCTTCCAAGTCTTCTTTAGGTGAAGCACTCATTTGCCGGATGGCATCGGCAATCTCAAGGTAACTATGCATTTCGTTATCTTTTGCCCCTAAAACACTCATGGCAGACAGAAATGGGATACGGATATTTTTTCTCCGATCGAACCTCCTAGACAAAAGGATTTGTTGACGTGCTACTGTCTCAATGCGCCACTCTGGTACTTTAATTCCGGCCTTGTTTGCCAGCGAAAGAGCAACAGCTTCCCAAGCAATGATATTTATTTCATCATCCTTGCGGGGGAACTTGGCAATCGCTAAATGACCATCCTTGTCCCTTACAGAAGATTTAGGTCTAGCTCCTCCCAATGAGGAACCAGGAGCAAGCAATAGTCGAAGATCGTCCTCAGTGTCCGAATCTTGCATGACATGGCTTGCAGCGGTGAGCAGTTTACCAACTGAAACTAAAGGGGGGATATGGTTTTTGTCATAGGTAGTTAAGAAAGGGCCTTGTTCCTCTCTTTTAAAACGCAATGCACCTTGTCTTCCTTCATCATCGACCATCAATAAAAAATCCATTTCCTTTAATGCACGTGCAGTCCGCTTTTCATGTTCAGCATTTTTTCTTTCAGAGCGACGCATAAGCAAGCGACCCCAACGGTCAGGGGCAGAATCATCAATCGCTCCAAAAAGAGGCTTATCGGATGCTGCATGAAAAGAACCGGCAACCAATTTTAAAGCTGGATCTAACGAGAATCGTTTGGGATGATTTAACCAATCACGGTCATATTCAAACGACATGCTTTCTCGTCCATTGCGAAAGCGGCCCCAAAGCTGGCCTACTTTCATCGGAATACCCATCAGATCTACATAAACCAAAATAGCCTGTTCCATGTTACCCATTCCCTTTCTCTTTTTGAGAAATTCGAATGCGCTGTGGCAAATTGTCAGCTTCTAATCCCATACCTAATGTATCGAATGTTGGATCGGCTAATTCGACCAGCCGTTCAATCATTCCTAAAATAAATAAAACTTTGGCGTAAGCTCCCAAAGAAACTCCACCATCGCCTTTTTCGATTTTAGTCAGGGTCGCGCGACTAATTGCTGCTCTTTCTGCAGCAAGCTCCATGGTAATTCGGCGCCTTTTCCTAGCATCACGAAGATCCTGTCCAAGCTTTTTTAAAGCTCTTTTAACAGGAAAGGGGGTGTTTTTAATGTCCATAATATTAGTCCTTATATGCTTTATTGTGTAGGATTACAGACATTAAGTAAATGGATTTTGGATCGAATCTTGAATTGAATCCCAGATTATTTTAATTCTTCTCGGTAGGCATGTATCATTTGCCTTATAGTCTTCGCTTTGGCAATTGCCTCCTTTGATCGCATTACATGTTTCCAAGAAGCCATTTTCTGAATTAACTTTCCCTCTGAAGTTATTGCTCTTTGGGGTTCAAAATAATAGAAGCTCTTGGCTTTTCCTGGCCTCCTTCAAGAACATACTGGATCGGACACTTCCCAAATTTCTTTGAGGAAGAGTTCTGTTCAAGTTGGTAACCCTTAAATCCAGGACGAAACATATCAGCTTTCTCTGGAATAGTTGGTGTATTGTTCATGATATTTCCTTTGTTTGTTGACTTCAGTTTTTTACGGTATTGAGACCTGCTTCAACCCAACGTCGAATATCAAGTCCAAGCTTAATTGCATCTCCAGGTCCTTTGCCTTCGGGTACTGGCCAAAAAATCAACTGGGGATAGATCGATCGCCAAAATAAGTTCCCTTTCATCCCTCCTTCATCAAAGTCGGGGGCAAGTAAAATACGCGATGAGCGTTGGAGATATTGATGCAATTCTAAATCAGGCTTCTTTTGAGCTCCTCCAAGAGCTACCACACAGTATATTCCGTCTATCCCTTTAAATGTCAGCATAGCATCTAGCTTCGACTCCATAATGAGAAACAGGTTTTGATAGGTCGCCATAAACTGCCGGTACTCCCAGAACTTCCACGAGAGAAGCGGAAAAATTTGACTCCGCAGCAAAAGCTTGCTTGGGAGTACAACCAGTTTCTCAGCGGCAATGGCTATATGCAGTCCAAACAAAGCAAAATGAGGAGATGATTACAAATGACAGAATGATGATTGTAGAGATGGGTCGACTGATATCCATCACCCTTAACAATCCTCTTCCAATCCTACAAGAAGATTTTCGCAAGTCCAAGGATGAGATTTTGAAAAGTCAGAGGATAGTTCGGGGGCTGTAAGGTGATAAATTGTAAGCCATCCGATAGGGCGCACTGGGGTGACTTTAGGGAGGGTTTTGCGGACCTAACAAAAAGGAGGATTTAAGGCGGAAAACTATCCCCCTCCTTAGTCAAATATTTGGCTTTACTTCTCTAGGATTTCACGAATGTTATTCGCTATTTTGAAATTTACCGCTCTCAAAAACTTATTCAAACTTGATCAAAAATGATCAAAGAGCAACTTTTGGCCTGAAAGCACCACGCTTTCAATTTAATTTCTTGATGCTGCAATTAATTGCTGTTTTGACCCCTGCAGAGCGTTTTGCACTCCACTAGGCAGAACACACCAAGCCCATCGCTCTACAGAGACGAAGCCCGAGCCGGACACTAACGAAACTACTGTTTCGCCTTTTTTTAGCAGGTCTAGCAAGACCAGCTTTAGACGGTTCTGTGCGGCATTTTCATCGCGTATATGATTGGTCAGACAACTAGGGCATTCCCACTTTAGAATAGATGGACAAAGGCCTTCTGCATTAACATACTCACAGCAGTGGCATGTCCGTGCTGTTCTACGATTTCTGTCTTATCGATCAGTATGCTGACGGGTCGGATAAAATCCATCTTGCTGATTTTTGCAATGGCGTTTCTAATGAGATCTTTTGTTTCGAATTCTACGAAATAGCGCGTTTTTTTAGAGATTTTCTCCCATAGGATTTTAAAGTCTTCATTAAGTTCAATTTGTTTGTTATATTTCAGTGTTCGACGTTCTCTTGCGTTCACGATACGGTCTTTGAAGATATGCCGTTTCATTTCATCAATAATAGCTGAGGATATAGGTTGAAATGGCTCAGGCAACTCCATCTGAAATCCAGGCTTTTCTGGAGTAAACTTGTCTGTAATACGCCCATGTTTGTCGATGTAGCCTTTCTCCTCAAGCAGCCCAAATTTTATTGCTGATATCACCATTAAAAAGAACGCTGAAAGTGGTTGTCTCGATATGGCCGAATTTAACTCCTAGGTCTTTTTTTCAATTAAGGTCTCCCGTAAAGTTGTTGCTTTACATATTCTGTAGTGTAATCCATCTAAGTTCATAATTTACTGTCTCAAGTTGTGTTTTTACCCAATTAAATATCTCAAAGAGCTTATCCCAAAAATGATCAAAAGGTTTCAATTCAGGGAGCTGATGACGAAGCATGTTTTCCCATTCTGAAGAAAGTATATTCTTTTGAGGATGGCGTTCGATATATTCGAGCTATCGAGCAACTTCAAGTGGCTAGCGATCGTCAGATACAAGAAGGTTACCAAGTGTCAAAATTGTACCTAGCGTTTGACCTGTCCCTGTCTTATCGTCTGTTTCAAGATCATTTTAGTTACAATGATGGAGATATAAAGTGCTTGGTTGCTGAAAGTCTTGAGGAGGTCTTTCAGCCACTTAGAAATGAGCTTTCCATAAAGGGACTTGATCTTGAGCTTTTATTGCCCTAGCAAAATTGGATTATGAAAGTAGAATCTTCACTTATAAGGTGGTAATGAATGGGGCCGAGGCAAACAAGCTTTAAAGGTAATTCTGCAGCCTTAATGTGGATCATCCTTAATTTTTTGATCTCTAGGTATGGAGCAGGATGGTGAAAGTGAATTATATCAATTTAATGGGGAGTGAAATATACAAGAGTTTGGTAGAGACAGAAAAAATTAAAATAAATAGCTCAGGCAGAAGAGGTCCATAGGATGATTTATAAAAACCCAGTCAAGTATTACTTCATCCCTTTTCTTGTAACAATTACTTTTTTTATTTTGTGTCCAGTGTCGGCATTCGTTGAAGAAGACACGCATCCCATAAAGGAAAAAAAGGAAACCAGTAAAGCTACTGACTCACTTCAGCTTCCTGTAAAAGTAGATGTTAAACCAAAAGCTCTTGATTATGAAATAAGCCAACGCCTTAAAAACATATTAAAGTCTACAAACTGGTTCCTGGATCCTATTGTAAACGTAAAAGATGGTGTGGTTTTCTTAGAAGGTACAACTGGGACAGATGAATACAAAAAATGGGCTGGAGAGTTGGCTCATAGTACGCAAGATACGGTAGCTGTAGTTAATCAAATTCAAGTTATGGCCCCTTCTATTTTCGATTTTCAACCAATCATTGCTGGA
>Ga0105044_10009858_pt1 | contig 13067 bp, 12 predicted proteins | sample MAT01_FD_78092 | JGI IMG/M metagenome (GOLD analysis project Ga0105044, IMG submission 78092) | Freshwater microbial communities from Lake Fryxell liftoff mats and glacier meltwater in Antarctica - MAT-01 | ecosystem: Environmental > Aquatic > Freshwater > Ice > Liftoff microbial mat | place...
AACGGCAGGACTGAACTCAAGGGGAACTGGAGTTGCAGCGATAATTTGGAAGGCGGCTAAGTAGCTGAGCGCAATTTAAACATAAACCTCAAAAACTTTGCTGAAATCTCCGCTTGCACCAAAGTTTTTGAGTCTGAATTTAAGGCTTCAAAAGTTTATTTGGGTTCTATAACAGCGCAAAGTGCTGTAACTTTATTTGAACTACTTATTGAAATCACCTTTATACAAGAGCTTTTAATTTCCATGAGCCTATACTTATACGCAGTTTTGCAAGAAGAGAATCTAGATTTGATTAAGGATTTGGAACTCAAAGGTATGAACGATCAACCTGTGCAGTTTCATAAATTGCCTCCCTTTGCGATCGCCTACAGTGAAGCGCAGCAGGAAAGATATTTGGCTAGTCGCGCTAATTTGATCACCCATGAGACTGTCTTAGAGTCTTTGATGAAAGCGATCGACCCACATCAAGCTGTACCATTGCCCCTACAGTTTGGTTTAGTTGTAGAGGAATGGGAAGAAGTGCAACGGGATTTGTTAATTCCTTATGAAGCAAAGCTGAAGCAATTAGTTCACAATTTGATTGGTAAACGCGAAGTTAGTGTCAAGTTATTTTGGAATCAAACCGAAGAACTAAATCTTGCTGTTGCGGAGAATGCTGGTTTACGGCAGAGGAGTGAAGCTCTGACAGGAAAAGTGTTGAGCATGGATGAGGCAATCGCTATTGGGCAAGAACTAGAATCTGCGATCGGGGATCGTCAACAGGCAATTATTGAGGCTTTTTTAAGTAAGTTACAACCTCTCTCCAGCGAATATGCGGAGGGGGAATTGCTTACAGAAAGTATGATTTACAACGGTTCTTTTTTGATTGCTTGGGATCGAGAAGAGGAATTTGCAGCAGGAGTTGAAGCTCTGAATCTGCAATTTGAGAATCGCCTGCGGATTCGTTATAACGACTTCACTGCCCCCTATAACTTTGTAAATATAGATCGCGATGCCGATCGCGAAGAATAAAAAAGAGATACTTACAGCTTTGAAATCCAGAGAAATTTTTAAAAGTGCCGCGTCGCGGCACTTTTAAAAATTTCTCTGGGTTAAGAATTAATCTCTACGAGTTCTGGGAACCTGACGGGTCGCAAGATCGCTTTCATCAAGAATCTTCTTAACCTGTGGCTGAGACAAGACCACTTTGACATCATTTATAAGCTTATCGCCCCACAAGTTCTCAACTAGGTGAGGAATTTTGCCGTAGCGAGGGTCAATCTTCATAGCCTCTACCGCTAATTGAGTCGCTTTCTGGCGATCGCCTTTGCGATAAAAGGCAGTCGCAAGGGCGAGAGTTGGCTCGGCGGCGAGAAATTCGATTTTTTCGGCTTGCTTAAGTGAGCTTTCCCATTTGGCGATCGCTTGATCGACATTGCCGCGCTCATACTCGACTAGACCGATGTTATTGGTCGCTGCCCAAAATTTATTGTCAATAACCAGAACATCGTTATAAATCTTAACAGCCTCATCGTAACGCTTGGTCAAGAAATAGGCATTTCCTAAGTCAAACATCGCAGTGGATGCCTTGGGTTCGATCGCTAGCCCCTGTTTAATACTGGCGATCGCTTCAGGATAATTTTTGTTACGCAGATAAGCCGCACCCAGACTAAACAAAATAGTCGGCTCATCTTTTTTGAGGCGATGGGCTGTCATTAGTGAGGCGATCGCCTCACTATACTTTTCTTGGCGCAGATAGATACTGCCAAGGATACCTTGAGTCTGAAAAGCTTTGGGAGCAAGTTGTGCCGCTAGACGAGCGCGAGGGAGTGCTAACTCGTACTGCTCAAACTGAGCAAGCTGAGCGGCTTCTCTAGCAAGGTTTAGAGCTTGCTCTTCTAAGTTACCAAAGTTAATTCGTGTTGTGTGGGGCAGCAGGGCTTGAGCGCGTAGGGGAGAGGCTCCCACGCCAACAGCAGCAAAAATTGCTAGCAACCAAATTCGATAACGCACAAGTATAACTCTTACCAATTATGAATGTAGGGTGATTGTATTTCAAATGATAACGCTTCTTGATAAGAATCGATTTTGATATTGGTAGCACCTGCGGTGCTACCAATATCAAAAATGCGCTGCACTATGGTCAACACCTGATTATTTATTTTAGGTTGGAAGATTTTTTTGAGCAGCGATGCTTGCTAGAATAACCTTAGAACTTTTGTCAGATTTATTAACTACATTTAAAAAAACTGCTATGGACTTTGTAACTTCCCTATTATCAAGCATTAACTTTCAGCTAATTTTTCAATTAACCTGCTTAGCGTTGATCGTTATTTCTGGCCCCGTAATCATCTTTTTGCTTTCCGCCAACGGCGGAGATATGTAATATCTTCTATTAAAAAAGGAGTTAAAAGCTCAAAAGCCACGCTTAGCGTGGCTTTTGAGCTTTTAATTCCTTTTTTTAATGATTAAAGCCTCAATAGGCTGTGTTAAGTAACCCAAAAAGCTATGGCGCACGCTGCGCGTGCGCCATAGCTTTTTGGGTTACTTACTTAGGTTTTGGGAGCCAAGCCCAATGACAATAGTTGGGGTGCAGGTGATCTTTTGGTTCATGGGTTTCTAGAAATTCATCAGTTTGGCGATCGCGATAATCACTGTATTTTTGCTGTTGTCGTTCCTGCTGATTAGTTTTCATTTTGTTTCATAAATAAGTTTTCATATTTGTATTATAAGCTACAAATAGCACATTTCGTAAAATTAATTTCATAGCCCCAAACCCAGAGAGACTCTAAAAATGGCGCTTCGCGCCATTTTTAGAGTCTCTCTGGGTTTTATGACAGCGCAAAGCGCTGTATTCAGTCAGATAAGGGTTTGCTTTCTCGCCGCAGAGAATAGTCACCAGATTGATTAGAAAGTCGCGTGGAAATACTGCTCGCAAAATCCATTACAAAGCGATCGCTTTGGAGAGCTTGAAAAGTTCTTTGACTGATTTTCTGTAAAATCATCAAATTATTGACAGATTTAGAATTGTCAATTGCAGATAGAGGATTTTGTTCTAAATATGTAAGGAAACTGTGACCACCGATATGAGTCAAATATGCGGCGGTTGCGGCTTGTAACGAGCCACCGAGGGCATAGGTAAGCACATTGACCTTGAGAAAAGAAGCGATCGCGGAAGTAGCGATTTCCACACAGCCGAGCTGCACTAGTTGCTTAGCGATCGTCATCGCAAACTGTTGAGCTTGCTTAAAGCTAATCGGACATTCATAGATTTTGCCAAGGTCAATTAACATTTGCGTATTTATGGCTGCACCTGCCAGCAAATCGAGTGCAGGAATGGGATTGGCAAACACGGTAGTTGCCGCAATGATTTGATAGCGATCAATCACAACTTTGGCATCTTGGCGACGCTCTGCATTAATAGAAGTATTCACTTCCAGTGACAAGCCTTCAATTTGAAGCTTTGTATTATGAATTAATAACTCCTCCCATTCATTGGAGAGAATTGCCTCAATGCGTTCTCTAAGTTGACTAACATCAGGCGGCACATTTTCCCACCACTCCTGAAGCGTCTCGCTACTCATTGCATCAGCATACTGCCGCACTTTAATCGGGCTAGGCTGAGCCGCGATCGCCACAATATCTGACTCAGCTAGAAATTCACAGGTAGAATCTTTGAGTTTGCAGATGATCCTAGCGCGATCGCTGGGCAAATATAAATCTGTCTTGTTAAAAGCTAAGATTACCCGTTTTCCCAATCTCGCAAGATTAACTAATTCTCTGTATTCACTACTTGTCAGATCGCCCGCAGTTACAAATATAAGTAAATCAGCCGCCTGAGCTAATTGAATTGCTTCCCTCTCCCTCTGCTGACCTAACGCTCCCATCTCTTGCAGCCCCGATGTATCGAGCAATGAGACATGTCGTTTTATTTTCGATTCCTTAGCCAAATTGGCGGAAGTGATCCCAACTAATGAAGCAGTTATTCCTTGATAGCTATACTCTTGGCGATCGCTTGTACCGATTTCTGCTGAGGTTTTACCGACTTTTGCACCTAATAATGCATTGATTAGTGAAGTTTTACCCGCCGCACCTGTGCCAAAAACAACGATCTGAAAATGATTTTTTTGCAAATTATTGGTAATTCGCCGCACCTGCTCACTCAAGGTTTGGCGCTTGCTAGGGTCAGCTAACTTTGCGATCGCTTGCTCAACCTGTTGCAACTCCTTAAATAAATAATGGCGATTTAGTTCTGTAGGGCGCTCAATTACTGAAGCCAAACTCTGACGCACATTGGCAAATAGCATGGTTCCACCAATCATGAGCGTGGTGATACTTAACAAATGCCAATCATGTTCTAGGGAAAACAGGGTGCTAGCGATCGCGACAACACTGATAATTCCTGCCCCTATCAACCAATTTTTGCTTGTCAAAGTCATCTGAGGTTTCAGCATTTATATTTCTATAGCTATAGCCATCAATGTTATACCCAAGCGAGAGTAGAAGCACGAAGCTTGAGTTTGAGCGTAAAGTATTTAAAAAAAGGCTTAGAAGCAATTTTAGGATTTTCAGCGCCTTAGGCGCTGAAAATCCTAAAATTGCTTCTGATAAGAAAAATATAGTAATTCAGATGCTCAACGGGACAAATGTTTTTTTAATTGGGATGATGGGAGCAGGCAAAAGCACCGTAGGCAAGCTTTTAGCTCAAAAATTAAGCTACAACTTTCTCGACACTGATCCCCTAATCGAACAATGTGCAGGTAAATCTATTTCCGAAATATTTGCTAATGATGGTGAAGAAACTTTTCGGGATCTAGAGCAGCAGGTACTTTCTCAAGTCTCAACTTACACACGCCTAGTCGTCGCCACAGGCGGTGGCATCGTGATGCGATCGCTAAATTGGTCGCACCTCCATGATGGCATTGTTGTTTGGATTGATGTGTCTGTGGATATCCTCTACGATCGCCTCAAAGCTGAATCGACTCATCGACCACTCCTCCAAACCGCCGATCCACTTCAAAAACTGCGTGATTTATATAACCAAAGGCGCGATCGCTATGCCCAAGCCGATATCTCAATAATGATTAGCGAAAGTGAGACTCCCGAAGCTGTTAGCGATCGCCTAATTGCGATGATTGAATCAAGAATTACACCTGATCGGCTCAAGCAACAATAACAAATTAGAAAATCCTTAAATTGTCAGCAGGATTTTGTGAATTGGTATAGCACTAAAACCATAAGAAGAGTTGCGGCGCGAAGCGCCGCAACTCTTCTTATGGTTTTGGTGTTTTTAATGAGAATCGCTAACAGCCTAGTTATTAGGTTTGCACTCACAATCTGAGGGATGCTAATATATGCTTTTTAATTTGGAACAGACTTGCTCTGCTCAAGCTCATGTACGACTGTAAAGTTCTGTAATACCAAAAATGAAAATGGCTTAGTCTTTTTTGTAAATTGGTATTGAGAAGAAGAAGAGAAGCCTTGACTGAGCATCAACAATCTCAAAGTTGGGACTAACCGAAAATTTTTGTGCTGACATGACATCATCATTCCCTTCTCGCATACCCGCAGATAACAGCGCCACAATTGATGTGATTGCGGAAAGTGATCCGTCTTCTGCCAAGTCCAGACTAAATTCCTCCGACATTCCGCAATTTACTGAAAATCCTCAAAATTCGCCTAGAGAGAGTTCTAGTGGACTAGCATCGGTGACTAAAGGCGGCAACTTTGCCTCTGTACTTGCGCCACTTACTCCCGAAAAATTTAGCCAAGTTGTCAGTGATGTTGAGCAGCGATTGCGGATCGTTAATCAAACTCTCGGAATGCTCAACACCGACTTTGACGTGATCCTTGATGAAATGCTGCAAGCGATTCGCGGCAAAATTGGCGAACTCCTCTCCGCCGATCGCACCACCATTTTTTTGCTAGATTCTGACAAAAATCAACTCTGGACAAATGTACCCAGTGGCAATGGCAAAAATATTGAGATCAGAATTTCCACGGAACCAACTAGCATTGCGGGCGAAGTTGCCACCTACGGACGAATTGTGAATATTCCCTATGATTTCTTTGACGACCCCCGATCGTCTGAGGCAAAGAAACAATTTGATCGCACTGGCTATCGCACTTACACGATGTTGGCAATGCCTCTGCTCAATGACAATGACCAGTTAGTTGCCGTAGTGCAGTTAATCAACAAATTACACATCAGCGATCGCGCTTTACCCCTTGAAGAGCGCATCGATAACATTGGCTTTACCGAAGAAGACCAAGCTCTATTTGCTCAATTCGCACCATCAATGCGTCTAATTTTAGAAAGCTCCCAAGCTTTTTATTCGGCGGCTCAAAAGCAACGGGCTGCCGATGCTCTCATGAAAGCTGCCATGTCTTTGGGGCAGAGTTTAGACCTAGAGACAACCTTGAAAAAGGTGATGGAAGAAGCAAAATTGTTGATGAATGCCGATCGCAGCACCTTGTGGTTAATTGATCGCGATCAAAATGATCTCTGGACGCAAATCGTCAATCAAAATGGCACAAATAAGGAGTTGCGCGTACCAATGGGCGTTGGTTTTGCAGGAAGGGTGGCGATTACGGGTGAAGTTCTAAATATCCCCTTTGATCTCTATGATCATCCTGATGCTAATAACTCTATGAAATTTGATCAGGCTAATGGCTATCGCACCTGTAGTCTGCTCTGTATGCCAATCTTTAATTCTAATAAAGAGTTAATCGGCGTGACCCAATTAGTTAATAAAATTCAGCGCGGAGAATTTGCAAAATATAACCCTGCTAACTGGCCGACTGCCCCCGATCGCTTCAAGGCAAGTTTTAATAGCAACGATGAAGAATTCATGAAGGTCTTCAACGTCCAAGCAGGTGTGGCGCTAGAAAACGCCAAACTATTTGCCAAGGTCAAGCAAGAACAACAAATGCAAAAGGACATTTTGCGAAGTCTATCCGATGGCGTTATTTCCACAGACAAGCATGGCAAAATCATCGCCGCCAACGAACGCGCCTACGATTTGCTAGGTGTTAAAAATGCGCTCCTAGAAGGACAGTCTGTTTATGAACTGGTGAATATCGAAAAAGCTAACTTCACAAAATGGTTTGACAATAGCTTAGAAGGCAGTGATGAAAAAAGCCGCAAACAGTATTATCCTGACCAAACCTTGCGCTCTACTGATGGTGAGCAGCACAGTATCAATATTTCGATCAATACCATGTCTGAGAGCGATGAAGGTGAGGGCGTGCGCGGCGCTCTGGTAGTTATGGAAGACATCAGCCAAGAAAAGCGCCTCAAGAGTACGATGTATCGCTATATGACCCAAGAGTTAGCCGAACAGCTTTTGGCGGGTGGCGATGCCAAAATGGGCGGCGATCGCAAAGATGTCACTGTACTCTTTTCCGATATTCGTAGTTACACCACAATTACCGAGACTCTTGCCGCAGAGGATGTGGTGATGATGCTCAACGAGTACTTTGAGACGATGGTGGAGGCAGTCTTTAATTACAAAGGTACTTTGGACAAATACATCGGTGATGCGATCATGGCGGTGTTTGGCTCACCCTTGCCGATTCCTGATCATGCTTGGATGGCTGTCCAAACTGCGATCGATATGCGTCAACGCTTGCAAGAATTTAATATCAAGCGCATTGAAAAACTCAAGCCCCAAAATCAACAGGAGCTAGATATGGCAACGATCAGGATCGGAATTGGGATCAATTCAGATACGGTGATCAGTGGCAATATTGGCTCAACTAGACGCATGGAGTTTACGGCAATCGGTGATGGCGTAAACCTTGGCTCCCGACTTGAGGGAGCCAGTAAACAATATGGTACTGATGCGGTAATCAGTGAAACTACTTACAATCTATGTCGCGATCGCATTTGGGTAAGAGAACTGGATCGGATTCAAGTCAAGGGTAAAAACCGCCCCGTCAGTATTTATGAGCTGATCGGCTTAAAATCTGACCGACTTAATGATCATCAATCCCAAATTATTGAGCATTACCACGCAGGACGTGAGCATTATCTCAATCGTAAATTTAGTAAAGCTGTTGCCGAATTTGCCGAAGTTCTCGAATTAGACAGCCATAATAAGGCTGCCAATATTCACATTACTCGATGCCAACATTTCCTGCTCAATTCGCCAGAAGATGAGTGGGACGGAGTTTGGAGATTAACCGAAAAGTAAAAACCTATGCCTGAAATCCATTTTCAAATCGCTTGGCCAGATAATTCTGAAGATTCTTGTTACTCGCCATCTTTAATTGTTAAACAATATTTTACCCCTGACACCGAGTATGACCTCGTAGACTTTGTGGAGCGATCGCGCACGGCTTTAAATATTGCTAGCGATCGCGTCAAAGCTAAATATGGTTTTCCCTGCGGATTGGCTCTAGGACAGCTGCAGGACATCGAAGCCAAAGCAGCGCAGTATGTTCAACTAGACCAGCCCAAAGTAAAATTTATTAAATTTAATAATTAGCTTGCAATCAATACAGTATCTGCTAAGATATAATTCCTAATTAATTGGAGAGATGGCTGAGTGGACGAAAGCGGCAGATTGCTAATCTGTTGTACGGCAGGTAACTCCGTACCGAGGGTTCGAATCCCTCTCTCTCCGTTCACAAGCCTAAGATAGAGCGATATGATTACCAAACTCGCAAGTAACGCAGTCGGGGAAGCTCCTGAAGTTGACCCAAATAAGTTCACAGCCTCAGATGTGGCAATGCTCGCTGACCGCTTAGAACGGGATGATTATCCTAATGCTTTTGAGGGTTTAAGTGATTGGCATATTTTGCGAACTTTAGCCTTTATGGGTTCAGAGTTAGCGGAACCTTACCGTTATCTCCTCGATCTCGAAGCATTTGATGAATGTTAATCAAAAAAAGCGGCTCTTAGAGTCGCTTTTTTGAAGCTTATATAGCCCAATCAAATGAGTGAGTTGCGGCGCGAAGCCCCGCAACTCGCTCATTTGATTGGGCTATAGCTGTTGTAAAGCTGCTTCTGAGCCGACTACAGAAATTGCAGGTGTCGTGAAATACTGCTGAGCAGCTTTCAACACATCCGCCTGAGTGACCGACTCAATCGACTCCACAAAACGGGTATCAAACTCTAAACCTAACCCCATTACTTCATACCAGCCATATACCTGAGCAATTTGACCATTGGTTTGCTTACCCAAGGCATATTGACCTAGTAGCTTACTTTTGCACACGGCAAGCTCCTGTTCAGTTAACAAAGTATTAGTTAGTCTCTCGCACTCATGTCGCAACCCTGCTAGAGCCGTTCCTGTATTGTGAGCAGCCGTTCCCATGTAGGCAACAAATTGCGATTCTTCTAAACGGGTGGGATAAAAAGCCGAGACTTCATAGGCTAGCCCACGTTTTTCACGTAACTCAACAAATAGACGACTCGATAAACCATTGCCCAAATAAGTCGAGATTACCTTTAGTGCAGCGTAGTCGGGTGAGTTGACGGGCGGTGCAGGATAGCTAATCATGATGATCGCTTGCTGTGTGTCTTGCTGATGTGTAACTAACTGCGGCTGGAAAATTGGTGCAGGAGAATTAATTATACTCAATTCGTAGGGGCTAATCCAATCGCCAAAGGCTTCTTCAACTTGGGCGATCGCCTGTTCTGTGGAAATTTTGCCAGCGATGCTGATTACCATCTGATCGGGGCGCAGGTGACGATGATGATAGTCTACGAGATGATCACGGCTAATAGAATTCACCGTTGCCTCAGTTCCAAGGCTAGAGAAACCATAGGGATGATCACCATAGATTAACTTTTGTAATTGTTCGTAGGCGATCGTAAAAGGACGCTCTTGCTGCGATCTAATTGATTGAATAGTTAATCTGCGCTCTAGGTCAAGCTCGGTATCTGAGTAACTAGGCGATCGCAAAATCTCTGAGCCTAGCTGCAAAATATCGTGAAAATCTGAAGAGATTGTTTTGAGAGATAGTAAGAAGTAATCACTAGAAGACTCAGTTCCCAAAGATGCGCCCACTGACTCCACCTGTTCGGCAATCTCTAGGGAGGAGTAGCGATCAGTGCCGCGCGTCATAATTGAAGCTGCTAGATGCGTTATTCCCGAATTAGCGGCTGTTTCCACACGTTCTCCCCCAGCGAAAAAGCAACGTGCCGCAATAATATCAACGGTAGAATTTTCAGTTACTAAAACCACAATTCCGTTAGATAGAACTGAACGATTACTTTGGCGCTTTGACATTACTAATGACAAAATTTAATTCCTCTTCAAACAAATACAGGGTTGGTGAAAAACAAAACTCAAAAAGCTGTGGCGCACGCTGCGCGTGCGCCACAGCTTTTGGGTTTTAAGTTTTCTTTTGCATACTTACTTATCTTAGTTTGCGACAGAAAAAATCTTACGGCAAAGGCGAGTAATTCTCATGATAGAAATAGCTTTTTGCAAACCCGATGTAGTTGAACGTTCTAAAAACCCATTTTAGGATTTTCAGCATCTTTGACTCTAACTGTCGCCAGTCTTGTTAGGACATAAAACCCAAAAGAGAGGATGGCGGAGCTCTGCGCCGCCATCCTCTCTTGGGTTTTGATTTGTATTGATCCAAGTGGCGATAACTATAAATCTGATGGTTAAACCAAATAAATTATCTTAAAGTAAGCGGTTTACTAATTATCACAGAAAAGGCATTGCCAGCCAAACAGACGATATACATAACTTAAAAATTGTTAAATCATAGATACAGCGCTTTGCGCTTTTGTAAAACCCAGAGAAATTTTTGAAAGTGCCGCTTCGCGGCACTTTCAAAAATTTCTCTGTATCCTTTAAGGTATCAATAGGCTGTAAGCTCACTTTTTATAATTAAGGACTTATGCTGAATTAAACTTAGTAGTAGGTAGTTTATGCTAAATTTCTCTGCATTCTCAGAGAGTCATACTAATATGTAACAAATAATGGCAAGTCTAATAAGTAAGTAGGCGCAATAAAGCCCAAAAAATTTAGAAAAGCTTGCATAGCCAATCTTTCAAAAGTTTTCCTGTACTACACAAAGCCTCAACAGACTATATAAAGAGATTAAATGCGGAGAAGATTGGATGAACACTGCCTCGGATGAACAAAAATGTCTAGATTGTCTGATGTCAGCGATCGCAGATTTGCAGGGTAATGTGGATAAAGCTGAGCTTGCAAAAATCTCCAATCTAATTATTCAGACGATGACAGGTCCTTGGCGCTCATTTCATACTCCCGATCACATCTTCGAGGTGGGTGAAGGTGGCGATGCGATCGAGGCAATTTCGGCTTTGTTCCATGACTTAGTTTATGTTCAGGTCGATCAAGGCATCAGTGTCAATATCAGTCGTTATATTTCGCCTTACGTCAAGGAAGATTGCGAACAATTAGTGATCTTCGATCCGCCTGAACTGCAAGAGGACGCAGTTTTTAATATGGTGCTGATGATGTTTGGGTTTCAGCATGGACAGGCTCTACTGCCTATGTCTGGACAAAATGAATTTTTAAGCGCTCTGATTGCGACCAAAGCCCTAGAGAGTATGCTGTCTTTTTCTCAGCTCTCAGAAATTGCTGCTTGTATTGAGGCAACTATTCCCTTCCGTCCTCGTTTAGAGTCTGGGCTGACTTGTTCAGACTTACTTTTTGGACGCTTGGTTAATGTTAATGAAGTTTTTAAGCTCGGTTGGGATGATTCAAAAATAGCAAAAACCGTAAAACGGGCTGTACGATTGTCTAATCGAGATGTGGAAAACTTTGCTAGTCCTAATTCTTCTCGATTTCTCAATAACACGTGGAACTTGATTCCAGAGACAAATCATGATCTGCGAAATGTTAATTATTATAGTGTGCATGGGTATCGAATTTCCATTCAAAAGATGGAAGGCTTCATGAATTTCCTTACCCCTGATATCGTTTTTCGGCGCTATCGTAATGAGCCAGATGAGAAAACCTATTACAAGCTGCTTGCACAAACTGGACAGAACTTAGAAGTGGCACAGCTCTATTTAGGAACTAAGTTAACTTCGATCGCTGTTCTAGAAGCTCTATCTTTTCGGATTGGACGCGATATTTCTCTATCTACAATGATGGGCGAATTGCCACTAGATGATACACAAGTAGTGGGTTTAGAGCAGTTTTTGCCAGCGGTAATCGAGCCAAATCAGCCAACTACTGCGATCGAGGTGGAGGTGTTTGAGCTTCTCGATAAAGGACGCACTGTGAACTCTAGCTACGATGTTAAGAACTCGCCTGTGGCTACTTTTATGGTGAAGTCGATCGGCTTTAAAGAAATGCAAAGAATGTTGAATCTGTCTAAGGAATTTTTTAAGGGGAGTTTGACTGCTGAGGAGTTAATTTCTAGCTGCGATCCTGAGGTAATGGCAATGATTAAGGGGGCGGTAATTAAACTTTTTGAGTCTCGTAAGTTTGCTTTATCTCAGTAATAAGTAGCTTAAAACCCAAAGAGGTGTGGCGCACGCTGCGCTTGCGCCACACCTCTTTGGGTTTTATTTAATAGGCTGGCGAAGCCAGCCTATTAGATAATTTCTTGGGTTTGGGTAAGACTAGCGACAATAATAATGCGCCATGAAGCGGCGCATTATTATTCAGATATTTGTTGCCATTGCTCAGGGGTGTAGGTCTTGAGGGCAAGTGCGTGAATGGTCGTTTGCATCTGTTCTGCGAGGGCAGTATAGACCATACGATGTTGCTGCATCATCGTTTTACCTGCAAAGCTAGCCGCAACAACGATCGCATCGTAGTGACCACTTCCCACAGGTGCATTCATCCTGCCTTGATGATGTTTGTGAAGATCGCTGCGATCTTCAATTTCAATTATGACTGCGCCTAACTTGTCTTGCAATATATCTTTGATTTGAGTAATAGTACTCATGGATTTACCTTGTAAATAAGTAGTTCAATACATTTATAGCTGTCACTAAGTAATATAGCCGTCGCCACTTGGATTACAGCAAATCCCGACCAAACCCAGATTTTTTGTAAAAGCCCCGCGAAGCGGGGCTTTTACGAAAAATCTGGGATCGGGATTTGCTGTAAAAATTAGGTGTTCACAGCATTTTTCGCTCG
>Ga0105044_10009859_pt1 | contig 13067 bp, 10 predicted proteins | sample MAT01_FD_78092 | JGI IMG/M metagenome (GOLD analysis project Ga0105044, IMG submission 78092) | Freshwater microbial communities from Lake Fryxell liftoff mats and glacier meltwater in Antarctica - MAT-01 | ecosystem: Environmental > Aquatic > Freshwater > Ice > Liftoff microbial mat | place...
GGCCTGCGACGCTTTCAGCCGCGCAGCGGCTGGCCCGGCGGCACCGCGCTCGACACGGTGGCGCTGGCTGCGTCGCTTGCCGTGCTGGCCGGCGCCGCGCTGGTGAGCGGCGCGCAGACCGCCGACAGTGTCGCCGCACTGCTGGCGCCGGCCGTGGCCGTGGCCGGCCTGCATCTCTATGTCGCCGGCGTGTTGGCAGCTTCGGCTGCCGCCAGCACGCCGGTGCGCGTGCTGGCGGCCGCGATTGCACTGGCCGGGGTGCTGCCGGCGCTGGTGGACAGCTGGCTGCAACCGGGCCTGAGCGCCATCGTGCTGCAGGTGCTGGCGGCCGCGCCCGCTGCGCTGGTCACGGCGTTCACGACGCTGATGATGGTCAGCGAGCGCAGCGACCGCGAACTGCGCGCCTCGCGTCGCCGGCTGCGCGTGCTGGCCGACCTCGACGCGCTGACCCGGGTGCCCAACCGCCGCCGCTTCGACGAACTGGCGCGACGAGCCGCGCGCCAGGACGGCGCCATCGGCTCGGCACTGGCGATGTTCGACGTCGACCACTTCAAGCTCGTCAATGACCGCCTCGGCCACGCCGCGGGCGACCGCGCGCTGTGCCTGGTGGCCGCCTGCGTGCAGGAGACCCTGCGCGCACAGGACATCGCCGGCCGCCTGGGCGGCGACGAGTTCGCGTTGCTGCTGCGCGGGGCCGACGTGGCCAGCGCCTTGTTGGTGGCCGAGCGCATCGTCGAGCGCGTGCAGGCGCAGGCCGCCGAACATGGGCTGCCGCTGCTCAGCCTGAGCTTTGGCGTCGTTCTCTGGCAGGCCCCCGAACCCATGGTGCAGGCGCTGGCGCGCGCCGACCGCGCGCTGTACGTGGCCAAGCGGCTGGGCCGCTCGTGCGCGGTGACTGCCCATGGCGATGGCGACGATCCGCAGTTCAGCGAGAGCCAGCGGCTCGGGCTGAGCGCGCCCTGAGCTGGGCCACGCCGTGATAATCCTGTTCAGTCATGGCCGAGCCCCCGCCCCCGCCCCCGCCCTCGCCCTCGCCCGAGGTCGTCGACAGCGGCCCGCGCGCATCGCCCAGTACCGGCCCGTCGCCCGGCGACAGCTACGTGCAGTCCTTCGCCCGCGGGCTGTCGGTGATCCGCTCCTTCGGCGCCGCGGCGCCGCGTCAGACGCTGACCGAAGTCGCGGCGGCCACCGGGCTCAGCCGCGCCAGCGCTCGGCGCATCCTGCTCACGCTGGTGGCGCTGGGCTACGTGCAGGCGCAGGGACGGCAGTTCAGGCTGACGCCGCAGACCCTTGAACTGGGCCTGGCGTATCTCGGCTCGCAGCCGCTGTGGTCATTGGCCGGGCCACCGATGCTGGCGCTGGCTGCAGAACTGCAGCAGTCATGCACCGTAGCGGTGCTCGATGGCCGCGAGATCGTCTGCCTGCTGAATCAGCCTGGGCGCGACACGGCCGCACCCAGACTCGGCATCGGCGATCGGCTGCCCGCCGCCGACACCGCAATGGGCCAGGTGCTGTTGGCGGCGCTGGACCCGGACGAGCGCCAGCGCAGGCTCGACGCGCCTCCGTTCGTTGCTTGCGCACGACACCCGGCGGCGGACCCGGCCAGGCTCCAGCGCACGATCGAAGACGTTGCGCGGCAGGGCTGGGCGCTGGTCGAGCGCGAACTCGAAGACGGCCGTGGTGCGCTGGCTGCGCCCGTCAATGACAGCGCACAGCGAACCGTGGCCGCGCTGGGCCTGAGCTGGCAGGCCGGCCGCCTGCCGGCGCAGCATGCCGTCGAGCGCTGTCTGCCCAGCCTGCTGAGCACCGCCGCGACGCTGTCGAGCCTGATCTCGATCCGCGGTTGAGCCGGCCGCCCGCGCGATGCGGCGCACGTCGACGACCTACCCGTCGTAACACCCCATTACACTTGCGAGACGGCAGGGTCGCGCCGGCGCTTCTGGCCTTTTCACACCCCGTTCTGCCATCCCGATTCGTCCAATCCGATGCAGGGCGCGCAGTCAACCTGATGTGACGCTGGCGCGTTGCAGTCGGCACCGCCCACTCCTGACCCCCCTCGTCGACCGGAGCCTGCATGGAGAAGACCAAGAAGATCATCGTCACCGGCGGAGCCGGCTTCATCGGATCGCACCTGTGCGAACGTTTGATTGCCGCGGGCCACGAAGTGCTGTGTGTCGACAATTTCTTCACCGGGCGCAAGGCCAACATCGGCCACCTGCTGGCGCACCAGCGCTTCGAGCTGATCCGGCACGACATCACCGAGCCGCTGGTGCTCAACGCCGACGAGGTCTACAACCTCGCCTGCCCGGCCTCCCCCGGCCACTACCAGGCCGACCCGATCCACACGATGAAGACCAGCGTGCTGGGCTCCATCAACCTGCTCGGTCTGGCGCGGCGCACCGGCGCCAAGAGCCTGCTGGCGTCGACCAGCGAGGTCTACGGCGACCCGCTGGTGCACCCGCAGCCTGAAACCTACTGGGGCCACGTCAACTGCAACGGCGTGCGCTCATGCTACGACGAAGGCAAGCGCAGTGCCGAGGCGCTGTACTTCGACTACCACCGCCAGCACGACATTCCGATCAAGGTGGTGCGCATCTTCAACACCTACGGCCCGCGCATGCGCCCCGACGACGGCCGCGTGGTCAGCAACTTCATCGTGCAGGCGCTGATGGACGAGCCGCTCACCATCTACGGCGACGGGCAGCAGACGCGCTCGTTCTGCTACGTCGATGACCTGGTCGACGGCCTGATGCGGATGATGGCTTCGCCGCGCGAAGTGGTCGGGCCGATCAACCTGGGCAACCCGGGCGAGTTCACGATGCTCGAGCTGGCGCACGCGGTCAAACGCATGACCGGCTCGCGTTCGCGCATCGTGCATGAGCCGCTGCCGCAGGACGACCCGAAGCGCCGTCAGCCCGACATCACGCGCGCCCGCGCCGTGCTCGGCTGGCAACCGACGGTGCAGCTCGAGCAGGGCCTGTCGCGCACCATCGCCCACTTCGACGCTCAGCTCACGCGCGGCGCCGGCGCGGCGCAACTCGCCGCGGCCTGAGCCGCCCCCGCGCGATGGCAGGACGCCGCGTCCTGGTCACCGGCGGTGCGGGCTACATCGGCAGCCACACCTGCAAGGCGCTGGCTGCGGCCGGCGACCTTCCGGTTACCTTCGACAACCTGAGCACCGGGCACCGCGCCGCGGTGCGCTGGGGCCCGCTGGTCGAAGGCGATCTGGCCGACCGCGCGCTGATCGAGCAGACGCTGCGCCGCGAGCGCATCGACGCGGTGATCCATTTCGCCGCCAGCGCCCATGTCGGCGAGTCGATGACCGACCCGGCCTGGTACTTCCGCAACAACGTGATCCACACGCTGACGCTGCTGGAAGCCATGCAGGCGACGGGCGTCGACACGATCGTCTTCTCCTCCACCTGCGCCACCTACGGCGTACCGGCGGTGGTGCCGATCCCCGAGGGCCACGCGCAAAGCCCGGTCAACCCCTACGGCGAGTCCAAGCTCTTCGTCGAGCGCGCGCTGCACTGGCAGGGCCTCGCGCACGGCCTCAGGTGGCTGGCGCTGCGTTACTTCAATGCGGCGGGCGCCGACCCCGGCGGCGAGCTCGGCGAGGTGCATGAGCCCGAGACGCATCTGATCCCGCTGGCCGTGCAGGCCGCGCTAGGCCAGCGTGGCGCGTTGAAGGTGATGGGCACCGACTACGACACGCCCGACGGCACGGCCGTGCGCGACTACATCCACGTTACCGACCTCGCAGACGCGCATGTGCGCGCGCTCGGGCATCTGCTCGGTCATCGTCTCGGCGGTGGTGAGAGCGGTGCGCTGAACCTGGGCACCGGCCGCGGGCATTCGGTGCGCGAGGTGATCGCCGCCGTGCAGCGCGAGAGCGGCCGTGCCGTGCCGCACGAGGATGCGCCGCGCCGCTCCGGCGACCCGCCCGCGCTCATCGCAGCCCCAGGCCGCGCCGCGGTACTGCTGGGCTGGGTGCCCGAGCATTCCGCGCTCGAGACGATCGTGCGCACCGCCCTGCGCTGGCACGCGGCGCATCCGCCGCAGGCATGAGCATGGGGCATGCTGACCTGACGCCGGCCGCGGCGTCCACGCTGCTGCGCGCCGACGCCGAGCCCGGCTTCGATGCCCGCCCGCGCGTGAACGGCAAGTTCCTCGCCGTCGGCGCCTTGAAGCTGTGGGTGCGCGGCGTCACCTACGGCACCTTCGGCACCCAGGCCGACGGCAGCGATTGCCCGGCCGACGAGGTGCTCGAACGCGACTTCTCGGCCATGCACGCGGCCGGCCTCAACGCCGTGCGCGTCTACACGGTGCCGCCGCGCCGGCTGCTCGACGCCGCGCAGCGCCACGGCCTGCGCGTGATGGCCGGCCTGCCGTGGGAGCAGCATGTCGCCTTCCTCGACGATCCGCTGCGCTGCGACGACATCGTGCGCCGCGTGCGCGCCGGCGCCCGCGGCATCGCCGGCCACCCTGCCCTGCTGGCCTTTGCCGTCGGCAACGAGATCCCGGCTTCGATCGTGCGCTGGCTGGGCGCCGCGCGCGTCGAACGCTGGTTGAAGCGGCTGGTCCAGACCGTGAAGGCCGAGGACCCCGGCGCGCTGGTCACCTACGTCAACTTCCCGACGACGGAATACCTGCAGCTGCCATTCGTCGACTTCCACTGCTTCAACGTCTACCTGGAGACGCCCGAGCGCTTCGACGCCTACCTGGCCCGGCTGCAGAATCTGGCCGGCGAGAAGCCGCTGGTGATGGCCGAGATCGGCCTGGACAGCCGCCGCAACGGCGACGCCATGCAGGCCGAGAGCCTGGCCTGGCAGGTGCGCGGTGCCTTCGCCGCCGGCTGCGCGGGGGCGTTCGTCTTCGCCTGGACCGACGAGTGGCATCGCGGCGGCCACGAGATCCTCGACTGGGACTTCGGCCTCGTCACGCGTGAACGCAGCACCAAGCCTGCCCTGGCTGCCGTGCACCAGGCCTTCGCCGAAGCGCCCTTCGGCGCCACGCTGCCCGACGGCCGGCCGTGGCCGATGATCAGCATCGTCTGCTGCAGCTTCAACGGCTCGCGCACCATTCGCGACACGCTCGAAGGCTGCCGCACGCTGACGTACCCGAACTTCGAGCTGATCGTCGTCAACGACGGTTCGACAGACGCCACGCCGAAGATCGCCGCCGAGTACCCCGAGGTGCGCCTGTTCAGCACCAGCAACCGCGGCCTGTCGGCGGCGCGCAATACCGGCTGGCAGGAAGCACGCGGGAAGATCGTCGCCTACATCGACGACGACGCCTACCCCGACCCGCACTGGCTGCACTACCTGGCCTGGCGCTTCGAGACCGGCGACTGGGTCGGCGTGGGCGGCCCGAACATCGCCCCGCCGCATGACGGCCCGATTGCCGACGCGGTGGCCAACGCGCCCGGCGGGCCGGTGCAGGTGCTGATCACCGACACCGAGGCCGAACATGTGCCGGGCTGCAACATGGCCTTCAGGCGCGAGGCGCTGGCGGCCATCGACGGCTTCGACGTGCGCTACCGCGCGGCCGGCGACGATGTCGACCTGTGCTGGCGGCTGCAAGCGCGCGGCGGCAAGATCGGCTTTCATGCCGGCGCCATGGACTGGCACCACCGGCGCAACTCGCTCGTCATGTACTGGCGCCAGCAAAAGGGCTATGGCAAGGCCGAGGCGCTGCTGGAAGAGAAATGGCCCGAGCGCTACAACGCGCTCGGCCACCTGGCCTGGGGCGGGCAGCTGTACGGACGCGGCTTCACGCTGCCGATCCCCGCCGGCCGCTCGCTGATCCATGGCGGGGTCTGGGGCTCGGCCGCCTACCAGTCGCTGTACGCCCCGGCGCCGGCGACGCTGCTGTCGCTGCCGCTGATGCCCGAGTGGTTCTACCTCGTGGGTGCCCTCAGCGCACTGATGCTGCTGGGCCTGTCGTGGCCACCGCTGTGGCTGCTGGCGCCGCTGTGGCTGCTGGCGCTGGCCGCCCCGCTGGTGCAGGCCGCGCTGGCCGCGGCGCGCGCGAGCTTTCCGATCCCTGCGAGTGGCGTACTCGAGCGTGCGCAAAGGCGTCTGCTGGTGTTCTGGATGCACCTGCAGCAGCCGATGGCGCGGCTGATCGGGCGCCGCCAGCATGGCCTGACGCCCTGGCGGCGGCGTGGCGCGGCGCTGGCCGGGCCCCACCTGCCGGAGGCCCCCGCCACCTTCTGGAGCGAACAATGGCGCGCACCCGAAGAGTGGATCGCCGAGTTCGAGCGTGCGCTGCGCAGCGACGGCACGCTGGTCAGGCGCGGCGGCCACACCGACCACTGGGATCTGGAAGTGCGCGGCGGCGTCTGCGGCGCGCTGCAACTGCGCGTGGCGCTGGAAGAACATGGCGCGGGCCGCCAGTTGCTGCGCGTCGGCGCCGCTGCCCGCTCGCCAGCGCTGCTGCGTTTCACGGTGGCACTGGCCGCACTGCTGGCGCTGGCCGCCGCGCTGGGCGGTGGCCTGGTGGCCGCGCCGGTGCTGGCCGGCGTGGCCGCGTGGCTGAGCCTGCGCCGGCACCACGACCAGTCCTTCGCACGCGCGGCCTGGGCCTCGGCCTGCCGCCACATCGTGCGCCCGCAGCCCGAAGGCGCCGGCCTGCAGGCCGCCACCCCGGCCTGAGCGAACGAAGCCCATGAGCACGATGCCGCTGGTCCGCCGTCTGGTGCTGCACCTGCGCCGCTGGTGGGGCATGCTGGCGGCGATCATTGCCGTCGACCTGCTGGCCGTGCCGATCGCGCTGATCACGCCGCTGTCGCTGAAGATCGCGGTCGACCACGCCATCGGCACCGACCCGCTGCCCGGCTGGGCCAACGCGCTGCTGCCGCGTGCGCTGGCCGACACCCAGGGCGGCGCGCTGGCGCTGGCGGTGGGCCTGGTGATCGCCGTCGCGCTGGCCACCCAGGTGCAGCGCAACGGCGTGTGGATGCTGCAGGCCTGGACCGGCGAACGTGTGGTGATGGGCTTTCGTGCCGACCTGTTTCGCCAGGTGCAGCGCCTGTCGCTGAGCTACCACGACCAGCGCGGCACGGCCGATTCGCTCTACCGCATCCAGTACGACGCGTCGGCCATCCAGTGGCTGGCGGTGTACGGCATCGCGCCGATGCTGACGGCCTTCGGCACGCTGATCGGCATGTTCTTCGTCATGCTGTCGATGGACGGCGCGCTGGCGCTGATCGCGCTGGCAGTGATGCCGGTGCTGGTGATCCTGACACGCAGCTTCGGCCGCCGTGTGCGCGAACGCTGGCATGTGCAGAAAGAGCTGGAGAGCTCGGTCACCTCGATGCTGCAGGAGGTGCTGACCGGGCTGCGCGTGGTCAAGGCCTTCGGCCAGGAACACCGCGAGGAAGCCCGCTTCCTCGACCGCGCCGGCCGCGAGGTGCGCGCCAGCATGGCCGTGGTGCGCGCGCAGGTGGTGTTCTACGCATTGATCGCGCTGGTGCTGGCCGCCGGCAGCGCCGCCGCGCTGTGGGTGGGCGTGCGCAACGTGCAGAACGGCGCGCTGACGATCGGCCAGCTGACGATGGTCATTGCCTACCTGGCGCAGCTGTACGGGCCGCTGGAGACGCTGTCGCACAAGGTCACCGAGCTGCAGGGCTCGCTGGCCGGCGCAGAGCGCGCCTTCGCGCTGCTCGACCACCCGGTGGAGGTGCAAGACCGTCCCGACGCCCGGCCGCTGGAGCGCGCGCGCGGCACCTTCGAACTTCGCGGCGCCGCTTACGGCTATGCGGTCGACAAGCCGGTGCTGCGTGAACTGACCGCGCAGATTGCCGCGGGCACACGCGTAGGCATCGTCGGCCGCACCGGCGCCGGCAAGACCACGCTGATGAACCTGGTGACGCGCTTCCTCGACCCCACGCATGGCGCGCTGCTGCTCGACGGCGTCGACCTGCGCGACTGGAAGCTCGATGACCTGCGGCGGCAGTTCGCCATCGTGCTGCAGGAGCCGGTGCTGTTCTCCACCACCATCGGCGAGAACATCGCTTACGGCCGGCCCGACGCCAGCGAGGCGCAGATCGAGGCCGCCGCGCAGGCCGCCAACGCGCACGACTTCATCAGCGCCCTGCCCGAGGGCTACCTCACCCAGGTGGGCGAGCGCGGCATGATGCTGTCCGGCGGCGAGCGCCAGCGCATCGCACTGGCCCGTGCCTTCCTGAAGGACGCGCCGATCCTGATCCTCGATGAGCCCACCAGTTCGGTCGACATGAAGACCGAGGCCACCATCATCGAGGCGATGGAACGCCTGATGCACGGGCGCACCACCTTCATCGTCGCGCACCGGCTGGCCACGCTGCGCCACTGCGACGTGGTCTACGCGGTCGAGGACGGGCGGCTGTTGCCCACCCGCATCGACGACAGCGCCGAGACGCTGATGTCCAACCGCGGGCTGGGCGCCGAGATGAGCCTGGTTCCGTGATGGACGCCGGGCCATGAACAAGCTGCGTATCGCGGTGCTGGGCACGATGGGCGCCGACCCGTTTGCCGGCATGGCCTGGATGCACATGCAGATCGCCGCCGGCTTCGCGCGCTGCGGGCACGAGGTGCTGTACGTCGAGACCACCTCGGCCTGGCCCTACGACGCCTCGCAGTGGCGGCGGGTCGACGATGCCTCTTACACGCTGGCCTACCTGGCGCGCGTGACGGCGCGCTTCGGCATGGACGCGCAATGGGCCTACCGGCGCAGCTGGGGCGACGGCGCCTGGCTCGGCCCGCGTGCGGCCGACGCCGCGCAGTGGCTGGCCAGCGCGGACCTGGTCTTCAACGTGGCGGGCGCCACCTCGGTCGAACGGGACGGATTCGCGTGCAGGCGCATGGTGCTCTTCGGCACCGACCCGGTGGCCGAGGAGCTGATGTTCGCCGCCGGCGACCCGCGCACCATCGCCCACATCGAGGCGCACCACGATGTGGTCAGCTACGGCGAGAACCTGGGCACACCGCGCTCGGCGCTGCCGCCACTGCCGCGGCTGCGCGCGCGCACCCGGCAGCCGGTGCTGATGGACCTGTGGGACGGCGGGCCGCCCACGCGCGAGGTCTTCACCACCGTGGGCAACTGGCGCCAGGAAGGCGAGGACGCCGTCTGGCAGGGCCAGCCGCTGCGCTGGAGCAAGCACCATGAGTTCCTGAAGTTCATCGATGTGCCGCGCTGCGCGGGGCTGGCGGTGGAGTTGGCGACCAACCTGAGCAAGCCCGATGAAGCCAACCGCGCGACTGATGCTTCACGCGCACAAGACCCGCACCAGATCCGCACCGCCGAGAGCCTGAACCGCGAGCACTGGCGCATGCTGCAAGAAGGCGGATGGCAACTCGCCGACGGCCCGGCGCTCTCGCTGGACCCGTGGCCTTACCGCGACTACATCCTCGCCTCGCGCGGCGAATTCACGGTGGCGCGCGAGTTCAACGTGCTGCCGCGCAGCGGCTGGTTCAGCGAACGCAGCGCCTGCTATCTGGCCGCCGGCCGGCCGGTCGTGACGCAGGACACCGGCTTCTCCGACGTGCTGCCCTGCGGCGATGGGCTGTTCGCCTTCGACACCGCCGAGCAGGCCGTCGATGCGCTGCACGCCATCAACGCCGACTACCCGCGCCACGCGCGCGCCGCCAAGGCGATCGCGCACGACTGGTTCCGCGCCGAGGTCGTGCTGCCGCGGCTGCTGGCCGATCTGGGGGCCTGAGGTGAGCGCGGCGCCCAGGCGCTTGATCGTCAACGCCGATGACTTCGGCCTGACCGAGGGCATCAACGCCGGCATCGTGCAGGCGCACGAAGAAGGCATCGTCACCAGCACCAGCCTGATGGTGCACGGACCTGCCGCCGCTGCGGCCGCCGCCTATGCGCGTGCGCACCCGCGGCTGGGCCTCGGGCTGCATGTCGACCTGTGGGAGTGGGTCTGGCACGACGACGGCCAGTGGCAGCGCCTGTACACCCGTGTGGCCGATGACGAGGCCTCGGTGGTGCAGGAGATGGCCGGGCAGCTGGCGCGCTTTCGTGATCTGGTCGGGCGCGACCCCGACCACCTCAACAGCCACCAGCATGTGCACCGGCTCGAGCCGGTCGGCGGCGCGCTGCGCGCGCTGGCACACGCGGTGGCGGTGCCGCTTCGCGGTCAGGGGCCGTGGCGTTATCTCGGCGGCTTCTACGGACAGACCGACACCGGCGAGCCCTACCCCGATGGCCTGTCGCCCGAGCGGTTGATCGAGCTGCTCGACGCGCTGGAGCCGGGCATCACCGAGTTCGGCTGCCACCCGGGCCTCGTGGCCGACGACGACCCGCTGGGCGGCACCATGTACCGCAGCGAGCGCCGCCGCGAGGTGCAGACCCTGTGCCACCCCGACGTGCGCGCGCGCATGGCCCGCGGCGACATCCAGGCCTGCACCTTCGCCGACTGCGCCGACGCCGTGAAGCGGGCGGGCTGATGGACGCCAACCGCCGCCTGCGCATCATCGTCATGGGCTACGTGGTGCGCGGCCCGCTGGCCGGGCCGACCTGGCACCACCTGCAGTACGTGATGGGCCTGAAGGATCTGGGCCACGACGTCTGGTACCTGGAAGACAGCGCCGATCACGATTCCTGCTACGACCCGGTACAGCAGATGATGGTGGCCGACCCCAGCTACGGCCTGGCCTACACGCAGCGCGTGTTCAGCCGCGCGGGCGTCGGCGATTGCTGGGCCTATCACGACGCGCATACCGGCCGCTGGCATGGCCCGGCGGGCGAACGCATGCCGGCGCTGTGCCGCAGCGCCGACCTGCTGTTGAACGTCTCGGGCATCAACCCGTTGAGACCGTGGGTCGAGGCCATCCCGCGGCGGGTGCTGATCGACACCGACCCCGTCTTCACGCAGGTCGACATCCTGAACTACGAAGAACAGCGGCGCTTCGCGCAGGCGCACAACGCGTTCTTCAGCTTCGGCGAGTCGATCGGCCAGCCCGGATGCCGCGTGCCCGACGACGGCCTGCCCTGGCAGCCGACACGCCAGCCGGTGGTGCTGCGCGCCTGGGCGCCGGGCCCGCCGCAACCCGAAGGCGCCTTCAGCACCGTGATGCTGTGGGACAGCTATGTCGAACGCGAATGGGCAGGCCAGCGCTACGGCATGAAGTCCGAGGAGATGGAGCGTGTGCTCAGCATGCCCGCGCGCAGCAGCCAGCGCTTCGAGCTGGTGCTGGGCGGCCCGACGGCACCACACGAGCGGCTTCATGCCCTGGGCTGGGCCCTCGCCGACCCGCTGGCGCTGACCATCGACCCCTGGCTCTACCAGGACTACATGCGCGCCTCGAAGGCCGAGTTCAGCGTCGCCAAGCACGGCTACGTGGTCAGCGCCAGCGGCTGGTTCAGCGAACGCAGCGCCGGCTACCTGGCCTGCGGCCGGCCAGTGGTGGTGCAGGACACCGGCTTCTCGCGCCACCTGCCCACCGGCGAAGGGCTGCTGGCCTTCGACACGCTGGACGACGCGCTGGCGGCGGTGGAAGACGTGCAGTCGCGCTACGCCCACCACTGCCAGGCCGCACGCGAACTGGCCGAGGCACAGTTCGACGCCGCGAAAGTGCTCGGCCGCATGCTCGAGGCGCTGGACAGCCACGCCACCACCATTGCCACCACCAAGGCCGGAGACCCGCCATGATCGACAAGCAAAAGATCGCCGCCGAAGCCACCGTCTTCTTCAACAAGCTGTGGAGCAAGGGCGACCCCTGGGATCTGGAGGGCAACCCCTTCGAGACCGCCAAGTACGACGCGCAGTTCGCTGTGCTCGACGCCGACAAGGGCCGCTACGGACGGGCGCTTGAGATCGGCTGCGCGGCCGGTGTGTTCACCCGCCGGCTGGCCGAGCGCTGCGATTCGGTGGTGGCGCTCGACGTGGCCGAGCCGGCCATCGCGCTGGCGCGCGCGCGCAGCGCGGCGGCGAACATCACGAACATCGACTACCGCCTGGCCAACGTGATGGAGTGGAAAGAAGAGCTCGACGAGCAGTGGGACCTGGTGGTGCTGGCCGAGACCCTGTGCTACCTGGGCTGGCTTTACCCCTTCTTCGACGTCGCCTGGTTTGCCCACTGCCTGCACCAGGGCACGCGCCCGGGCGGCCGGCTGCTGCTGGCCAACACCTGCGGCGGCGTCGAGGACTATCTGCTCAAGCCGTGGATCATCCGCACCTACCACGACCTGTTCCGCAATGCCGGCTTCGAGGTGGTGCAAGACACCATGTTCCGCGGCAACAAGAATGGCGCCGACATCGAGGCCATCGTCACCCTGCTGAAGAAGCCCGGCTGATCGCCGGTTCGCGGCCGTTCAGCCGCGGGCCAGCCGCCGCTGCACGAAGTCCAGCCGGTCCTGGCCCCAGAACACCTCGCCCTCGATGACGTAGCTGGGCGCACCGAAGACCCCGGCGTCGATGGCCTGCTGCGTGCAACGCTCGTAGGCCGCCTGCACCTCGGGCGCAGCGGCATCGGCCGCGCGCGCGGCGCTCAGGCCGCACTCGGCGAGCAACTCGGCGCGCGTGACGGGGCTGGCAATGTCGCGCTCTTGCGCCCACACCGCCGCCAGCACGGCGCCGGTCAGGTGCATCGCCGCATCGGTGCCATCAGCCTGGTCCACTGCGATGATCAAGCGCGCCGCATCGTCGCCCTGAACCGGGAAGAACTTTGGTTTGATGTTCAGCGGCAGCCCCAGCGCATCACGAAACCGCGCCAGTTCAAGCAGCCGGTAGGCCTGGCGCTGCGGCGCCCGCTGACCCAGCGGCAGGCCGCCGGAGACCGGAAACACCTTGGCACCCAGGTCCATCGGCCGAAGGCGAATCTGCGCACCGGCCGCGTCCGCCATTGCGGCGAAGCGTGCATGCCCGAAGTAGGCCCAGGGTGACTGCGGGGCGAGGTAGTAGTCGATGACGTGGGGCATGGTGCGGGCTGGTCCGGGGCGATGCTGCGCAGTGTAGAAGCGGCGTTACGCTCATCCCCGGGCAGCTACAGCGCGAACCGATGTTCAATGGCCGAACGGCCGATTCACAATCGTGTCTCCCGCTCATCGTCCAGGAGACACTCCATGCTGAA
>Ga0105044_10009861_pt1 | contig 13064 bp, 11 predicted proteins | sample MAT01_FD_78092 | JGI IMG/M metagenome (GOLD analysis project Ga0105044, IMG submission 78092) | Freshwater microbial communities from Lake Fryxell liftoff mats and glacier meltwater in Antarctica - MAT-01 | ecosystem: Environmental > Aquatic > Freshwater > Ice > Liftoff microbial mat | place...
CGCTCGCTGAACCACACGTCGAACGAGATGTTCATCGCCTCGAGCACCTCGCGGTGCGCGGCGAGGGCCCGCGCCTCACCCCACTCGAGCGGATCGACGTCGTCGGGCATCTCGGCGGCCCAGTCGATGATGTACTGGCCGTTGTAGCCACCCTCGGGGACGTCGGTGCCGGCCTTGCGAGCGAGGAGCGACGCGACGAAGTTCTGCATCTGGGTGCCGCGGTCGTTCAGGTAGTACTCCCGGGTGACGTCGTAGCCGCACCGCTCGAGCAACCGCACGATCGAATCGCCGTAGGCGGCGTTGCGCCCGTGGCCCACGTGGAGCGGGCCGGTGGGGTTGGCGCTCACCCACTCGACGTTGACCGTCGTGCCGGTTCCGATCTCGTGGCGGGCGTACCCGTCGACCCCGCCGGCAACGACGTCGTCGAGAACCGCGTGGAGCCACGTGTCGGCCAGCCGGAAGTTCACGAATCCGGGACCGGCGATCTCGACCGCGTCGACGTGCCGTGGCCGGTCGCCGGTGAGGTGGTCGGCGAGCTGCTGGGCCAGCTCGCGCGGGTTGCGGCCCGCCTTCTTGGCGGCGGCGAGCGCCACGTTCGAGGACCAGTCGCCGTGCTCGCGTCGTGCGGGCCGCTCGAGGTTGATCGTCTCGGGGAGCGGCTCAACCTCGAGGGCCACGAGGGCGGCCCGGAGGGCGTCGGTGAGCTGGTCGCGGATCACGGGGTCGGGGTTCCTTTCCGGCGCACGCACGATCGGGTGATCGCCACGTGTGGCGGCGATGGTACCGACCGCGCCCCGCCGGCCCGTAGTCCGTTCCGGGGTATCGGGATCGGCACGCGCATCGGCATCAGCCGGTTCCGCTTCGGGTGACCCCGCCGCGGCCGGTCGGGGCCGTGGCCCGGTCGACGGTGGTGGTGCCCTCGGCGCGATTCGAACGCGCGCACACGCCTCCGGAGGGCGATGCTCTATCCCCTGAGCTACGAGGGCGGGAGGGGCGAGCGTAGCGCAGTCCGGTTCGCCCGAAGAACGCCGATGCTCATTCGCAGACGATGCCTTCGGGCGGCTGGCCCGGGACCACCCCGACGGTCTCGGTGCCGCCGTTGGTCGGTGTGACGTTCGGGTCCGCCGTGGTCGACGTGGTGCCGCCACCGGAGCCCGACGCCGGCTTCGCCGTGGTCGGGGCCGAGGAGGTCCCTCCCTGATCGGCGGCATCGATCTCGATGGTCCGGGTCCGGGCGGTGCGGCTGATGGTGGTGAAGCCGGCGCCGGTGACCAGCACCACCTGTCCCGCCGGATAGGTGCGGTCCTCGACCAGCTCGGCTTCGCTCGTGAGGTGGCGCTCGACCTGGTCGGCGGCCTGCAGCGCGCCCGGGGCGTATCGGATCTCGGTCGCGGCGATGCTCGATCCGTGGTCCCGGGCCGCGGTGACGTCGTAGCCCAGCGCCTCGTACGCCTTCTGGGCCTCGGCGGCCTGGCCCTTGACGCCGCTGCCGTTCTCGATCACGAAGCGGACCGATGACGGATCGAGATCGGGGATCGTGGACGACGCACCGTCGGTGTCGGTCACCGCGTCACCCCCCTCGGCGGGATCGGGGACCGCCAGGCCCCGGAAGCGACCGATCACCGGCTGGGCGCCGCCGTCGTCGAGCTTCAGCACGGCGGCGCCGCCGCCGGTCGTGAACGCAGTGGTGGGCAGGGTCCAGCTCCGGATGGAGTCGCCCTCGAACTGGCCCATGCGCTGGCCCATGGCCACGACCTTGGTGATCTCGCTGTCGTCGTCGAGCGTGACGTGCTCCTGGGCGACGCTGATGAGGTCATTGGTGACCCGCGGGTCCGAGAACGCCTCCTTGCCCGCCTGCTCGAACACGTGGCGCATGAAGTACTGCTGGCGCGAGATCCGCCCGAGGTCACCGCTCTCGTCGGCCATCCAGGTCACGCCGTCGCTGTACTGGAGGTGGCGGGAGCGGGCGAAGGCGAGCGCCTGCTGCCCGTCGAGGGTCTGGCACCCGGTGTCGGTGATGACCAGGCCCGAGTTGTTGTCGAGCAGCGGCTGGTCGAAGTACATCGGCACCCCACCGATGGCCTCGACGATCCCGTCGAAGCTGGCGAAGTTGATGGCGGCGTAGTGGTTGATGTCGATGTCGAAGTTCAGCTTGATCGTGTCGATCAGGCGCTGCGGGCCGTCGTCGTAGCTGTAGGCGGTGTTGATGCGCTCCTTCTCGCCACCGCTGCGAGCGATCTCGACCCAGAGGTCACGCTGGAGCGACAGGATGTCGAGCTGGTTCGCCTTCGGATCGAAGCGGACGATCATGATCGTGTCGGAGCGCTCGCCACCGGGGTCCTCACCGCCGTGGAACACCGCGGCGTTGGGATCGTCCTTGGCGATCACCTCGCGGCTGTCGGACCCGACGATGAGCCAGTTCTGCGGCTCCATCTCGCTGGCGCTCACGAGGTCCACGTCCTCGCGCTCGATCTGGTCGAGCTTCCACGCCTGCCAACCGATGAAGGCGACGGCGGAGAGGCAGCCCATGACCGCGAACACGCCCAGCGAGAGGATCGCGCGCTGCCGTCCGGACCGCCGGTACGTCGTGTCGTCGCGGTCGTGCCGGTCGCGTGACGAGGTCGAGGAGCGCGGAGACATGAGAGGTCGAGGGTAACGCTGCGTCACCCGACCGTCACATCATCGAGAACAGGTGTTCGCTGCCGCGTGACACCCGTCGCACACGGCGCCTGGGGCGGTCAGAGGGCGATGTCGCCCCAGTCGATGGCCACGTTCCGGGTGGGGTTCGACGGGTCCACGGCGCAGTTGAGCTGCATGCCGAGCGACAGGTTGGGGACCTGCGCCCGTGGGACCCGATGCACGACCTTGGCCTCGATGGGTGCGGTGTTGGCCACGTGGAGCTGGAGCGTCACCGCGTAGAGGGGGTCAGCGGCGAACTCGGGGCGGGATGGCTCGAGACCGAGCGACTGCGGGGTGTTGCCGGTGTCCGCGTACTCGGTGAGCACACCGAGCACCCGCTGGCCGCTGCGAAGGGACTCGACGGTGGAGCTGACGGTGATCCCCGACTGGGCGAACCCGGCGGCGCCGCCGGCCGACGCCACCGCTCCCGCGATCATGGCGGCGCTCGGGTCGATCGCCACCCCGGCCGGAGCCCCGCTCGCGACCACGACGTTCCAGTCGATGGCGGCCTTGGTGCGATCCACGGGGTCGACCTTCACGGCGACGGTCCTGCCGGGATCGACCCGACTCATCGCGTGGAGCGGGACGGACTGCTTGATGAGCACGTCGAAGGGGGCCTGCGCCGGGAGCTGGACGCGGAGGCCGATGTTGCAGACGTAGTACATGTCGTTGATGACCGTGCCCGTGGGCTCGAGGCTCATCACCATCGCCTGGCCGGGCACCCCGGCATCGAGCACCTTCGCATCGCCCATCATGTTCGACGCGTACTTCCAGACGACGACGAACAGCACGATCGAGAAGACCGCGCTGGCGACGATGATGACGAGGGTCATGGACATGACTGGCGAGCGTATCGGTGCGCAGGACGATGCGCCCCGACTCCAGCGACACGAGTGGTGCGCGCAGGCGCTGGCGCCGGTTCGACGGCGAGCGCCGGGCGGGCCTCGGTGTCGGCTACTTCTTCGCCTCGACCTTGGGTTCCTTCGCGAGTCCGAGGAAGCGCTCGCCGACGATGTTGCGCTGGATCTGGGCCGTGCCGCCCCAGATGGTCTCCGAGCGGGAGAAGAAGAACGACGACTGCAGCGGGCTGGCCGGGTACTTGGGGTTGGCGGTGCGCAGGCCGTAGCCCGGTACCGCCTCTTCACGGGAGGTGTCGCCGGTGAGCAGCTGGCTCTCCATGCCGAGCACGTCCATGGCGAGCTCCATCACCCGCTGGTGGTACTCGCTCCAGAACATCTTGTTGGTGAGACCGAGCGCGGTGATCGACGGGTCCTTCCTGTTCTGGACCACGGCGGTCAGGCTGCGGAGCCCGTTGACCCGCATGATCTGGATGTTCGAGTGGGCCCACGCGATGCGCTGGCGGATCAGCGGGTCGTCGATGGCCCCGTTCGCCTTCGCCGCCGCGATGATGATGTCGAGCTCCTTCTCGAATCGGCGGTAGCCCGTCGTGGCCGAGGTCCCCCGCTCGAAGCCGAGCGTCGTCATGGCGACGTTCCACCCGTTGTTCAGCCCGCCGACCACGTTGTCCTTGGGGCAGCGGGCGTCGGTGAAGAAGACCTCGCAGAACTCGGCCGACCCGTCGACCTGCTCGATGGGTCGCACCTCGACCCCCGGCTGCTTCATCGGCGCGAGGAGGTACGAGATGCCCTTGTGCTTCGAGGCTTCGGGGTCGGTGCGGCAGAGGATGAAGATGTAGTTGGCAACGAACCCCTGGGTGGTCCAGATCTTCTGCCCGTTGATGACCCACTCGTCACCGTCGAGCACGGCCTTGGTGTTGAGGTTGGCGAGGTCCGAGCCGGCATCGGGCTCGCTGAAGCCCTGGCACCAGGCGATCTCGCCCGAGAGGATCTTCGGGAGGAAGAACTGCTTCTGCTCCTCCGTGCCCCACTGCAGGATGGTCGGGCCCACCAGGGTGTCGCCGAAGAAGTCGGCCCGCATCGGGGCGCCCGCCTTGGCGAACTCCTCGTTCAGGACGACCGCCTCCATCGTGGACAGGCCCTTGCCGCCGTACTCGGTCGGCCACGTGGCGCAGATCCACCCGCCCTCGAACAAGGTCTTGGTCCACTCCTCGTTGAAGGCGGCCCGAGCCGCCGGGGACAGCTCGAAGCCCTCGTCGAACCACCCGTCGGGGAGGTTGTCCTCGAGCCACTGGCGGATCTCGACTCGGAACGTCTCGGCCTCGGCGGGGTAGTTCAGATCCATGTCGACAATCTTGACGCTTCGATCAGGATCGGGCGAACTCGGCCGGCGACCCGCCTCCCGGCATCACCGGCGGCGGGCCTCGTCGGGGACCTCCAGCGGGTCGACCGGGCGATCCGGGATCACGACGGCCATCTCGCCGGCCTCGGTGACCTCGGCCGTGACGCCGAGCTCGGCGAGGCCGGCGAGAAGCTCGTCGAGCTGGCGGCCGTCATCGACGACCCAGGCGGACCGGTCGCTCCCCCGCACGTGGCGCGAGTAGGGGTCGTACCTCTGGATGCCGGCCGATGACGCGGCGATGATGCGCTCCTCGGTCTCGAAGGTGAGGCGGTAGGCCACCCAGTAGTCCCCGTACACGGCGTCGATGCCCTCGCGCTCGAGCACGGCGATCGCGGCGCTCAGGTCACCGACGCCGCCGACTCGGTACTGGTTGTCCTCCACCTCCGAGATGACGTACAGGCGCTGGAGCCCGACCAGCGAGACGAACAGGGTCAGCGCCAGGGCGATCGCCGCGCCGCGTTGCGTGTCGATGGCGCGAGCCAGGATCAGCGCCACGAAGGGCACCACGAAGAACGTGTAGCGGAGGTTGCCGTCGTCCATCACGAAGGGGACGGCGGCGTAGACGAACGGGTAGGCGACGAAGCCGATCGCCGCCCAGCCGACGGCGGTGAACCGGCGCAGGCCGGGCCAGGACCGGTGCAGCGACCACCCGATCACCCCGAGCACGGCGAGGTAGGCGAGGACGCCGAGGAGCCCGGCGATCCAGTCGTGGGTGTAGACGGCGCGAAACCCGAGCGCCCCCGGCAGCCCCTCGACGAAGAAGAACCCGAACCGGCTCGGATACGTGCCGGTCGTCGCGAAGTCCACCGCCACGCGGAGCGGCTCGCCGCCCGACTCGAGGTAGTCGCTGATGAAGGGCCAGGCCCCCACGACCACGGCCACCGCGGCGACGGGTGCACCCACGAGGAGCTCCCGGCCTCGGGTGCGGAGGCGGCGACCGCCGAGCGCGACCAGCGCGGCCGGCAGGAGGAAGTGGGCGATGCTGCTGCTCGTCCAGATCCCGAGGCCCAACGTCAGGCCGCCGAGCGCGTAGTCCCGCACCCGTCCGTTCGCTCGCACCCGATGGGCTGCCAGGCCGAGCACGAGGCCGAGGGTGACGGTCGGCGTGTAGAACAGCTGCGCGTGCAGCCCGAACCACATGGCCGCCGGGGGGCCGAGCCACACCAGGAGCCCCGCGAGCTGCGCCTGCCGCTCGGTCAGCCACCGCCGCCCGAGTCGCCAGACGAGCAGGGCGTTGACCACCACCAGCACGAGCGTCGGGATGCGCATCGCGGCGACCGACCACCCGAAGACCTCCAGGCTGACCAGCACCGGAAGGACTTCGAGCGTCCCGCCGTAGTGCTGCCCCCAGAAGAACACCGGATAGCCGTCGTTCACGATGTTGCGCGCCATCAGCGCGGTGATGACCTCGTCGGCGTCCGGACGCCCGAGCGGCGACAGGAGGATCGCCAGGCGCAACCCCGCACCCACGAGCGCGACGACGACGATCAGCCAGCGCGGCAGGCCGTCCCGGTCGGTCTCCCGACCATCGAATGGCGCCGAGCCGGCATCGCGGAGGGGCTCGGCGCGAGACGGCTCGCGGCGGGGGCGGGCGACGGGGGTGCCGGAGCTGGTGCCGGTGGTGGTGGTGGAATCCGAGTTCAGGAGATCGGCCGATCGTGACGGCCGCGGCGCGGCACGGCGACGGCATGGTAGATGGACGGGTCGACGCCGGTCGTGGCGCCACCGATCGGTGCCGGGATGACCAGAAGGTCGGAACGGCCGCGTAGGCTCGGGCCCATGTCGATCACCGAGACGGGATCCACGGCCGACACCGCTCCACCGCCGGCCAAGAAGGAACGTTGGTCCTACCAGTGGAAGGAGCTCTTCAGCGAGGTCATCACCTCCGGGCTCTGCACCGGCTGCGCGGGCTGCGTCATCAGCTGCCCGCACGACGTCATCGGGTACAACCACTCGGCGGGTGAGTACAAGCCCTTCCACATCGAGGAGGAGCTCGGTCTCGACAACTGCATCCACGGCGAGAAGGGCTGCACCAGCTGCACGAGGGCGTGCCCTCGGTTCCGCCTGTGGGAGCCCGAGGCGAACGAGCACCTCTTCGCCCGCGATCGCACCGACGACGAGGTGGCGGGGATCTACTCCGACATCATGCTCGTGCGGGCCAGCGACGACATGGTCCACTCGATGGGCCAGGACGGTGGACTCGTCGGCGCCATCCTCATCTGGGCCATGCAGGAGGGCTACATCGACGCGGCGCTGACCTCGTTCCTCGAAGGTGACGTCGGCGACTGGAAGGCCAGGCCCGGTGTCGCCACCAACCGCGACGAGATCCTCGAATCGGCCGGAAGCCGCTACACGTACTCGGCCAACACACTCGCGATGGACGAGGCCCTCGAACGGGGCTTCTCGAAGCTCGCCCTCGTCGGCATGAGCTGCCAGTCATCGGTGCCCCCGGTGATGTGGCACCGCAAGATCGGCAAGATCAGCAAGCCCATCATCTTCAACATCGGCCTGCTCTGCTCCAAGACCTTCGACGACGCCATCTTCGAGGAGCTCTTCGAGGCCAAGTACGGCCTGGTCAAGCAGGACATGGTGAAGATGAACATCAAGGGCGTCTTCCAGATCTGGATGAAGAACGGCGACTACCACGAGATCAACCTCAAGGAGTGCCACGCCTGGACCCGCGAAGGCTGCACCCACTGCCCCGACTTCGCGGCCGAGCACGCCGACATCTCCACGGGCGGCATCGGTGAGTTCAACGACTGGACCCTCACCATCGTCCGCACCGAGCTGGGCCGCGAGATCATCACCCGCATGATCGCCGACGGCTCGATCATCGCCCGGCCCGGCGACGACGACCCCGGTGCCATCGCCCTCATGCGCAAGCTGGCGCAGAAGAGCCGGGAGCGCTGGCCCGGCTGGGCCGAGGCCGGCGTGCGCCTCGGTCTGCCCGAGAAGAAGCCGAAGAAGGCCGCCGCTGCTCCCGCAGCGGCGTCCGCCGGCTGAACCTGGTTCGACCGGATCGGAACCGCGACCGGATCGGAACCGCGCCCGCGCCGGGGCGCACCTGCGAGCGCCAGCTCGCGCCCTCGACAGATCACCCTGCGATGACCGATCAGCCAGCGACCGTCAACTCCGCGACGATCCTCTCGGCGACGGTCAGCTCGGTTCGGCTGGCGTCGTCCCCGGGGTGGTGCCGGACGTGCCGGCGCTCTCGGGAGCCGCTCGGCACTCGTTCAGCTTGTCCACGATGTCCTGCGCCAGGATGTTGGGGTCGGTGCGCATCTCGGTGTTGTAGTCGAGGTACGTCTTGCCCGAGTAGTTGGCGAAGACCTGCTGACCGTTCTCGTTCCGGTTGGTCTTGTCGTCCTCGTTGAACGGGACGTTCGCCACGAACACGTCGTAGGCGCACTCGCAGTAGCCCGTGTCGGCGAGGGTGGTGGTGGTGCCGTCGAACTCGGGCGCGTCGCCGGTGCAGGACTGCATGAAGCTGCTCTCGGCGACGGCGTCGTAGGAGGTCGGCGTGTTGCCGGGGGCGCAGGCCACCAGACCCAACGCGGCCACGCCGGCCAGGCCGAGCGCGAACGAGCGGCTCGGGCGGCGGACAGACCCTCGGGTGGGGGCGGCCTGGACGATCAACGGTGTCACCTCTACGACGGCGGTCAGGACCCGGCCACGGTACCCGCTGACCCCACCGACCCGGAAAACCGGGGCGGGCGCGGTTCAGGCGTTCGACGGGGTGAGCGTCGCGAGGTACGCGAGAAGCGCTTCCTCGCCGGCGAGGTCGATCGTGTCGTCCTCGCTGGCGACCGAACCCGCCGAGAACGGCGCCCGGTCGGGGCCGAGGGCGGCGGCGAAGGTCATGGCGCGGATCTCCGCCGGGGACGCGACCGCCGCGGGCACCGCGGTCTCGAAGGTGACGTCCCACACTCGCGGTCCGACCAGGTCGGCCGTCCGCGCCGCGGGGATCCGGGGGCTGATGGCGTCACGTTCCCGAGGTGCTCGCATGGACCCATCATGCACAGCCGGCGCCGGGGCCTCCTGAGGCCAACGACCCATATAGTGATAAACAGGCCAAAAGTCTCATTTCGATAATCGTCCTCGAACCTTCATTTCGATAGTTGCATGTAGATTCTCAAAATACCAGTTCGGAAGGGGTGCCTGGTGGTGAACCTACTCGGACATGGGTGCCAGATCGAGCTGCAAATCGTGTCATCGGTGCCGATCCAGCCGCTCGTCACCGCTCAAGGGGCGGGTCGGCCAGGGCGCGAGCCCGGGTGAACACCGCGTCGAGCATCGCCTCGGTGAGGCGACCCGTGAAGGTGTTCTGCTGGCTCACGTGGTACGAGCAGAGGATCGTGCGGCCATCCCCGACGGCGACCTCGACCCCGTGGCCGAACCGGGGCCGGGGGCGCAGACCCACCGCGGCGGCGGTGGCCCGGTAGCCGAACTCGCCCAGCGCCACGAGCACCCGCACGTCGGGGAGCAGCTCGAGCTCCCGATCGAGGAAGGGCCGGCACCGGTCGCGCTCGGCCGGCGTGGGATGGTTGCCCGGCGGCGCGCACCGCACGGGTGCGGTGATGTAGGCACCGTCGAGCACCAGGCCATCGTCGAGACCGATGCTCTCGGCCTGGTTGGCGAACCCGGCGCGGAAGAGGGCCCGATAGAGCCAGTCCCCGGATCGGTCGCCGGTGAACATCCGACCGGTCCGGTTGGCGCCGTGGGCCGCCGGGGCCAGACCCACCACGAGCACCCTGGCGTCGGGGTCACCGAAGCCCGGGACCGGCCGGCCCCAGTAGTGCTCCGAGCGGAACGCCGCCCGCTTCTCGGTGGCCACCTGCTCGCGCCACTCGACCAGGCGAGGGCACGCCCGGCACGACACGATGTCGTCGTGCAGCACCGCGAGTCCGTTGCGCCGGGGAGCCACCGCGGCGACGCTACCGCGGCAGAGCCACCGCGAGTTCGCTCTTCGACGGGGCGCCACGGTCGTGGAGGCCCCGACCACCGGCGGTAGGTTGGTCTCCCCATGGCCCGAACCCGCACGCCCGCTCCCCCATCGGCCACGCTCGTCCTGCTGGTCCGCCACGGCAAGACGCCGACCACCGGCACCACCCTGCCGGGCCGAGCCAAGGGGCTCCACCTGTCCGACGAGGGCCGAGCCCAGGCCGACGCCGCCGCCGCCCGGATCGCGCCGCTGAAGAAGGTGGCCGCCGTCTACGCCTCTCCGTTGGAGCGCACCCGCGAGACCGCAGCACCGATCGGCAAGGCCACCGGCCACCGCGTCCAGATCGACAAGGGTCTCCTCGAGTGCGACTTCGGCGAGTGGACCGGCCAGGAGCTGAAGAAGCTCAACAAGCTTCCCGAGTGGTCCACGGTGCAGCGCTACCCCAGCGGGTTCCGCTTCCCGGGTGGCGAGTCGTTCACCGAGATGCAGACCCGCATGGCCGGCACGCTCACCAAGCTCGCCGAGCGCCACCGGGGCGAGACCATCGTCGCCGTCTCCCACGCCGACCCCATCAAGGCCGCGGTCGCGCATGCACTCGGCACGCACCTCGACCTGTTCCAGCGCATCGTCATCTCGCCGTGCTCGGTCAGCGCGATCTGGTACTCCACAGGGGGACCCGCCGTCCTGGCCACCAACTCGACCGGCGACGACCTCACCACCCTGGGCCTGTCGTGAGCGCGGCGTTCGACTTCGCCGAGCCCGATCACGTCACCGCTGGCGCGGTCGGCTCGCCCGGCGAGCGGGTGTTCTACCTGCAGGCGCGCCAGGGCAGCGAGGTCGTGAGCCTGCGGCTCGAGAAGCAGCAGGTCGCGGCGCTGTGCGACTACCTGGCGGGGATCCTCGCCGATCTCGCCGTGGTCACCGACGACCTCCCCACCGAGCTCGACCTCATCGAGCCGGTACTCGCCGAGTGGGTCGTGGGTGCCCTCGCCGTGGCCTACGAGGAGGCCGGCGACCGCATCGTGCTCGTCGCCGAGGAGTTCGTTCCCGAGGACGACCAGGACGACGAGGAGGCGACACCGATCGAGCGCGACGACCTCGAGCCACCCTCCACCGCCCGCTTCCGCATGTCCCGTGCCCAGGTCCTCGCCATGGTCCGTCACGCCGCCGGGGTCGTCACCGCCGGCCGCGACGTCTGCCAGATCTGCGGCCGACCCATGGACCCCGCCGGCCACCTCTGCCCGCGCAACAACTGACGCCGTGCTCGACCCCGCCCGCCCGATCCTGCTCGAGGGAGAGCTCGAGCTGAAGGGCCGGATGCCGTGGAGCTCGAACGCCACCTTCCTGGTCGAGGCGTGCCGTGATGGTGAGACCTGCGCGGGCGTCTACAAGCCCGGCCGCGGCGAGCGCCCGCTCTGGGACTTCCCCGGCGGGCTCTACAAGCGCGAGGTCGCGGCGTACGAGTTGGCCGCCTGGCTCGGCTGGGACATCATCCCGCTCACCGTGCTGCGCGACGAAGGGCCGCTCGGCGAAGGGTCGGTGCAGCGCTTCGTCGATGCCGACTTCGCCCAGCACTACTTCACCATCCAGGAGAACGAGGAGCTCTGGCCGGCGTTCCAACGCCTGTGCGTGTTCGACATCCTGGCCAACAACACCGACCGCAAGAGCGGCCACGTGCTGATCGACGGCGACGACCACGTCTGGGGCATCGACAACGGCTTGAGCTTCCACCAGGAGTTCAAGCTCCGCACCGTCATCTGGGAGTGGGGTGGCGATCCGATCCCCGGCGACCTGCTCGCCGACGTGGCCGCCCTCCTCGACCGCGGTCTCCCGTCCACCTTCGCCACCCTCCTCGACACCTTCGAGCGCGACGCCGTGCTCACCCGCGCCCGCGCCGTCCTCGCCGAGCGCCACTTCCCCACCGACGACACCGGCCGCCGCTACCCCTGGCCCCTCGTCTGACCGACGTCCCCCGTCTCCCGCACCCAACATCTCGTTGCCGACGGGGCAACAGGGAGCGCACCGGACCCTCCACCGCCCACCGGGCAACCCGGTACGCACCGAACACCCCTCTGCCCGCTGGGCACCCAGATCCGCACCGAACTCGCTGCCCAATGGGCAACCGGACGCGCACCGCACACCCCTCTGCCCACTGGGCATCCAGGTGCGGGGCGCCCGCGGGATATGCCCGCCCGCCAACTGCCCAGTGGGCGCTGGGGGCGCTGGGGGCTCGGGGTCGACCGGATCGTGACCGTGCGCCCGCCGGGGAACGCTCAGGTCAGCCTGCGATCGGGCCCAGAACGCGGTCGAGGTAGGGGTTGGCGAAGGTGCCGGCGGGGTCGAGCCGCCGCCGGGCGGCCGCGAAGTCAGCCCAGCGGGGGTACCGCGCCGCCAGGGTCTCGGCGGTCTGGAAGTGCATCTTGCCCCAGTGCGGCCGGCCGTCGTAGTCGTTCATGATGGCCTCGACCCCCTGGAAGTACTGGTCGTACGGGGTGCCCTGGTACACGTGGCAGGCGACGTAGGCGGTGGCACGGCCGGTGGCGGTGCTGAGCGGGATGTCGTCGGCGGCGACGAAGCGGACCTCGACCGGGAAGCCGATGTAGCGACCTTGGCGGTCGACGAGGGTGCGGAGCCGGCCGAAGGCCTCGATCAGCGCCTCTCGGGGGATGGCGTACTCCATCTCGTAGAAGCGGACCAGGCGGGGGCTGGCGAAGACCTTGTAGCTGGCATCGATGTAGTCCGCCCGGCCGGTGGACGGCAGCCGCTTGGCCGCCTTCGGCAACAGGTTGTTGCGGCGGCGCCCGACCCGCATCACCGCATCGAAGCCGACGTTGTTGATCAGGATGTCGTCGCGCACCTCGCGCCAGCGGGGACGCGGCCGAGAGGGTTCGTCGGTGCGGCGGTTGTGCTTGGTGAGCGCCCAGCGCGTGTTCGGTACCCAGTTGAACTCGAAGTGGTCGTGGCCGTCGACGTGATCGTCGAGGTGCTCGAGCAGGTCGTCGACCCGTGCGACGTCCTCGATGGCGTGCAGGTTGAACGCCGACACGCACTGGATGGTCACCGTCGAGAGCACCCCCAGCGCACCCAGCCCGACTCGCGCCACCTCGAGCAGGTCGGCATCGTGACCGTCGCTGCAGTCGTGCACGGTGCCGTCGCCCGCGATGATCCGCATCCCGATGATGGC